>SXGT01015696.1_pt1 | contig 25556 bp, 15 predicted proteins | sample 3176221 | NCBI WGS metagenome assembly SXGT01 (sample SAMN11356862, study PRJNA531348) | freshwater metagenome | isolation source: freshwater sample F1-120 | place: China: Fuxian Lake, Yuxi | collected 2017-12-25
GGCTTGCACATCCGCACGCTTTTGCTGACGTTTTTCTACCGCCAGTTTCCCGAGCTCATTGAGCGCGGGCACCTGTACATCGCGCAGCCGCCGCTCTACAAGGCCAAGCGCGGCAAGAAAGAGACGTATCTGCTCGACGACACTGCGAAGGACCAGTACCTCATCGGCGCCGGCACCGAAGACGTGGTGGTACACGGCCTGACCGGCCCCGTGATGGGTGCGGAGCTGCAGCGCCTCGTCCGTAAGGTCACGGAGTTCCGCAGCACGATGCACCGGCTGACCAAACGCGTCGGTTCGTCGGCTGACGAGCGCGTGGTTGCGGCGTTGGTCAAAGCTGCGCACCTGACCAGCGAGATGCTGGCCGCGGGCGACGTCGACGAGACCAAGCAGCTCATCGGCGAGTGGCTGGCGCTCAACTACCCGTCGATGGGCCACCCGCAGTTCTGGTATAAAGCCGCGTTCACCGACGATGCGGGCAAGCAGCACGGCGCACGCTTGCAGGTCAAGACCCGGCTGGCCGGTGTCACGCGTACCACCGACGTCACTGACCGCTTGCTCGGCGGCGCCGACTACAAGCTGTTGAAGCAGCGCAGTGCCGAAGTGCTGGGGATGCTGGGCGAAGGGCCGTTCAAGGTCTCGCGCGGTGAGACCGACCACGAGGCGGCGGACTTTGAGGCGATCCTGGACCGCATCTTCGAGTTCGGCAGCAAAGGCGTAACGCTCAATCGCTTCAAGGGTTTGGGCGAAATGAACGCCGAGCAGCTGTGGGAGACCACGCTCGATTTGAACCGGCGCACCATTCTGCTGGTGCGCGTCGAAGACGCGGTTGAGGCCGATGCGGCCTTCACGGTGCTGATGGGCGATGCGGTCGAGCCGCGGCGCGACTTCATCATTTCGCGGGCGCTCGACGTCCGCAACCTCGACGTCTAGCCGCTCACCTCAATTTCGCAAGGAGTTCAACGTGGACAGCCGCCTTCTCGCCCAATTCGACCGGGCGCTGCACAACCTGGACGCCATCCTGGCCAAGGCCGCGGCCAATGCCCATGGCCGCGGGTTTTCGCCCGACGCGTTCCTGGGCAGTCGCCTTGCACCCGACATGCTGGCGTTTCCGCGCCAGGTCCAGATTGCTTGCGATGTGGCCAAAGCGACCGCTGCCAACTTGAGCGGCGTGGCGGCGCCCAAGTTCGACGACACCGAGACCACGCTGGCCGATCTGCGCGCACGCATCGCCAAGACCCGTGATTTTCTTGCGACGGTGCCGGCCGCGGCCATCGAAGCCTGTCCGGCCGACAGGGACGTGGCGGTGCCATTTCCGCCGGGCAAGAAGCTGAGCGCTGAGGCCTACTTGTACCAGCGACAGCTCGGCAACTTCTATTTCCACCTCACCACGACCTATGCGCTGTTGCGCGCACAGGGCGTGCCGTTGGGCAAGGCCGACTTCCTGGGCGAATTGCCGTACCAAGACGCCAATACAGGATCGCAATGACCCGTGGCCATCGCGATTGCTGTTCCTGCTTGTTGCGTGGGTCGCAAACTCGCAGCTTTGCAAGCCGACTCGTCGCTCCGCGGTTATCCAAGGTTCTGATCTCAACTCAAGGCGATGCTGTATAGACGCGTCAGGCTTCAGCGACGCGCACGCGCCCGCAGGACCATTTGGACCTTGCGGTCATAGACCCCTGCCTCCAAGCCCGCAGGGTAGCTGTGCGGGTTGGTCAAGCGCCGCTGGGACTCGTGGAGCGCTTGCACTTGCATTCGCGCATGCGCCGCGACGTCTGGCAGTGCAACAGCCGGCGCGCACCGCTGACCTTGGCGCATCACCGGCCGCACCAGGTCGTGATGGGTCAGGTCCGGCTCCTTGAACGCACGACGGCGGGTCGCGTCCGCCGGATCTACGGCCTCCCAGGTCGTCGGCTCGGGTTGGGTCTCGTCCCACAGCACATCGCCGACGAGCTTGCCGTGGCGCGAGAAGCGGCGCACCTGCAGAATGCCGGGATTGCTGGTCTTGACTGCCTGTTCGCTCAGCTTGACCTTGGTCTTCCACGGTTGGCTCGCGTCCGCGCGCAACGCCGCCAGCTTGTAGACGCCGCCCAACGCCGCTTGGCTGCCGCCCGTGACCAGCTGCGTACCAACGCCCCACACCGCTATCTGGCTGCACTGGTGCTGCAGGCTCTCGATGAGGTTTTCGTCCAGGTCGTTACTGGCGACAATCGACGCGTCCGTAAACCCTGCGGCGTCCAAGAGCTTACGCGCCTTCTGGCCAAGGTAGGCCAGGTCGCCCGAGTCTAGCCGCACGCCGACCATGCGCTTGCCCATCGCGCGCAAGCGCTGGCCAACCTCAATGGCGTTGCGCACGCCTTGTACGGTGTCGTAGGTATCGACCAGGAACACGCAGTTGCCCGGCATGGCGGCGGCGTAGGCCTCGAAGGCTTCGGGTTCGCTGTCGAAACTCATCACCCAGCTGTGGGCGTGGGTGCCGCGAACCGGGATGCCATGGATCTTGCCCGCCAGCACGTTGCTGGTCGCCGTCGCTCCGCCAATGAAGGCCGCACGCGAAGCCGACAGCGCGCCGTCGATGCCTTGGGCCCGTCGCAGGCCGAACTCCAATATCGGCTGACCCTGCGCCGCAAACGCTACGCGCGCCGCTTTGGTGGCAATCAGCGTCTGAAAGTTGAGCAGGTTGAGCAGCGGCGTCTCGACCAGCGCCGCCATCCACAGCGGGCCTTGCACGCGCAAAAGCGGTTGATGGGCAAACACGACGCTGCCCTCAGCGATGGCGTGCACGTCGCAGTCGAAGTGAGTCTCGCCGAGTGCCTGCAAGAACGCCGGCTTGAACAGCGCGTCGCCGTTGGGGTCGCGCACTTGCGCCAGGTAGTCGAGGTCGCTGTGGTCGAATCGGTAGTTCTCGAGGAATTGCAGCGCCGGTTCGAGGCCAGCGGCAAGGGCGAAGCGGCTACCGAACGGGGGCCTGCGAAAGAACAGGTGGAACACGGCCTCGTGGCGGTGCATGCCGGCGTGCCACCAGCCTTGGGCCATGGTCAGCTGGTAGAGGTCGGTGAGCAGGGCCAGCGACGGCTGGTATAGGGCGGAAAGCGGCATGCGGGCCTCCGAGGCATCGGGAGGCTGAGTTTGGCGCGCAGGGCTTGTTCACGCAATGCCTTGTCGGCCCCGCCAACCGACTGCGGCGCTGCGGAATCAATCCGCCTCCCCCGGTGCCCGACGCTGCACCACATCGTAAAGCAGCGCCCCGGCCCTTGGGTAGCGACTGCTGGCGATGGGTGGTTTGCCAGGCCAGAAGTACACCAAATCGTACCGGGAGAAGGCGGCGCACACGCTCAACTGCAAGGCATTGGCTTTGCTTTCGGCAGCGTCGAGCACCGCTTGCCGCCGGGCCGGCGTCAGCGGCTCGCCCGCATCAGGGTCGGGGTCGAGTACGCCAAACACGGCACCGTCGCCATCGCCCAAATGCAGGGGATCGAGCGTGAAATGGACTGCGCGGACCGCGTAGATTGCGGCGATGTAGCGCACCGCCAACTGCGGAAACCCGCCGGCAACGCGGCAGGGCAGCAGCGCTTCGGCAGCGCGGTCGAGTGCAGCGAGGGTTTTCTTGCGGCGTCTGGATGGCATCGGGGGCTCCTTTGTCGTCAAAACGATACGGTGCACGGGCGTCCAAGCAGGCCACGTGACTCACCCCTCCGCAACCTCGCGCACCACCGCGGACTCTTCCACGCCGCCAGCGGCATGCAGTTCATCGCGCGCAGCCCGCTCCAGCAACGTCTGAGTGAGTTGCCCGTCCCCATTGGCCGCCCGCAGCGCCGCCTTGAACACCGCGTTGCGAATGTGGCCGCCGCTCAGCGCGAACTTGCGTCCCAGCCGTACGGTGTCGATGCCATCCGCGCCGGGCACGGTCGCCGGCAGCAAGCCCTGCCAGATCCGCGCACGCAGACCGGCATCCGGCATCGTGAACTGCACATGCCAGCCGAGCCGACGCGCCAGCGCCTTGTCGAGCACTTGCGGCCGGTTGGTGGCGAGCAGCACCACGCCGTCGTGGCGCTCGAGCAGGCCGAGCAGCACCGTCACCATCGACACATCGTGGCGCTGCTGAGCATCGCCGCGGTCGGTCACCAGTGCATCGCATTCGTCGACCAGCAGCACGGCGCCTTCAGACTTCGCAGCGTCGAAAAGGTCCTTGAGGCGATTCTCGGTGCCACCTACCCACTTGGACAGCAGCGCCGGCAGCTGCGCCACCAAAAGTGGCCGGCACAGCTCATTGGCGATGGCCTCCGCGCACAGCGTCTTGCCCGTGCCCGGAGGCCCGGACAGCAACGCCGCCACCCCCTTGCCTGCGGTCAGATGCGCGCCGATGCCCCAGCGTTCGAGAATCGTGCGGCGATTGCGGGCCGCGGCAACGATTTCCTCCACCGTGTCTTGCAATTCGGGCGGCAGCACCACCTCTGCCAACCGCACCTTGGGCTGCACCAGCGGGTGGAGGCGCGTGTCGCTGTCGATGCGCTTGCACTGGTCCCGGGCCGCGCGTTCCAGCATCGCCATAGTCAGCCGGGGCGGCTCGAGACCGGTGTGCACGGCGTCCGCGACCGCCATCAGCACCGCGTTCTTGATGTAGCCACCGGCAAGCTCAAAGCGGTCCGCCAGCGCGTCGAGGTCGACATCGGCGTCGAGCGGCGTTTGCGGCGGCAAGTGGCGCTGCCAGATCTCCTTGCGCGCCTGCTTGTCGGGGTCGGCGAATTCGACCTTGACCAGGATCCGGCGCTCCAACGCTTCGTCCAGCGCCTGCGGCAGGTTGGTCGCCAGGATCGCCACGCCCTCAAAGCGCTCCAGTTCGGTCAGCAGCACGGTCATCAGCGAGTTGCCCGCGCGGCGCGAGCCGAACAACACCTCGCACTCGTCAAAAAACAGCAGGGCATTGTGCAGCCGCGCCTCGCGAAACAGGCCAGGCAGAAACTGGTCGGCCTGGTTGCTTTGCACGAAAGTCGGAATGTCGACGTTGAGCACGCGCTTGCCCAAATGGTGCGCAACGCCGTGAGCGGTCAGCGTCTTGCCGGTGCCGGGCTTGCCGTAGAAAAGCATCAGCATGCCCTTGCCGTAGGTGATGACGTCGTCCAGGCCCCAGCTGTGACGCGTCTGCAAGTACTGGGCGTGGTTGTCAACCACCGACACGATGCGCCGGCGGTCGTCGGCCGGCAGCACTACGCAGTCCATGCGCGCGCGCGGCGCCTCCAGCGAGCTGAACTCGGCAAACTCGGCGTCGAGGTCCGGCTTACCGGCCAGGAACGCAAAGGTCTGCGGAGTGCAGTTGAGCGAGGCCGTCAGCAATTGTTCCGGCGTTGACCAGCGGCGGTTCATGTCCAGCCGCAGCAACTGGTTCGCCACCAGCGGCGCTTGCGGCCCGAAACAGGCGCGCCGGCCCACCCGCTCGATCCACGGCAGTTCGCAGAAGTTGAACAGGTTCTCGACCGACAGCGAACCGTGGCCGTTGGGCGACACCAGCTCCCACAAGTCGTCGAACTCCACCGAAAACCCGCTTGCCGTCGCCAGCAGGACCGCCGTCGCTTCAAACGCGTCGAGGTGGTAGAGATCCTGCAACTGATCGAGCGGCAGGGGTTGCCCTTGCTTGCGGTGCAACGCGCGCCGGGCGTCGATGGCCTGGCGCAGCTTGGTCTCTTGGCGGTGCAGGCTGCGTCGCAACTGCGGCGTCGGCGGCTCCTCGTCATCGCGGCGCTGCCAATCGCTGCGCTGGGAACCACCCGTAGCCAGCAGGTTGTCGACGTGGATGCGCTGCGCCCGCAGCCGCACCCAGTGCAGCTCGGCTTCGACGTGGTGCAGGGGCGAAGCGAACGGCTGGTCGGTGGCCAACCAATCGTGGGCAGACGTCAGCGCGCTGGCGTTCATCAGGCGCTGGCGGTTTTGCTGGGCAATCTTGTGGCGACTCATGTTCGGACTCCTTTGGTTGCGCAAGGGCGGCAGTGCCACTTGCTACTGGTAATACGACGCGATGGGCGCAAACTAAACCGAGGCGCGCACCTGATGCGACAAATTATGTCGCGTTACGTTCGGCAGCGGCACGACAATTTCCTCGCCAAAGCGGGGCCGAGGCCCCCGTTCGCCGTAGGCGTCGGGAAGCACCAGCCAAAGGACCGGAAAATCCGGCCCTTGCCGAGGCAGCGCAGTGCGCAGGTCGGTGCAGCACACCAGCAGCGCCGGACGCAGCCCCCGTTGGGCGATCCACTCAAAAACCGGGCGGTGATCGGTGCCACCGCCGCCGCGCAGCTTGCCGCGCGCCAGGAAGGCCCGCAGTTCACCCGGAGCGACCACGTCGTGGATCTTGGCGTCAGCGGTCACGACCCACAGATCCGAAAACGTCTGCTCGAGCACGGCAAGTTCGGCCGCCACGGCGAGCAGTTGGTCTTGTGCCATGGAACCGGAGGTATCGACGGCCACGACCACGCAGCCGTCGTGCTCACGCACCGCGCCGGCCACCAGCACGTCTTCGGCCAGCCAACGCCGGTGCGGCCGCGCCCAGCTGCGCTCGTTGGCCGCACCAAGTTCCAGCAAGTAGCGCTGGAGCAGCGCTTGCCAAGGCACCCGCGGCAGGTCAAGTTCGTACAGTCGCCGGTCGATACCAAGCGGCAGCACGGCGTGGCGGTCGTCTTGGCGCGCTCGCTCCACCGCGCCTTTCAGCCGCTGAATGGCCTCGTCACGCTCAAGGGTCAGCCGGTCTTGCGGCCCCTGTGGTTCGACGTGCAGGTCGATGCCACCGCCATGGTCAGCGTCAGCCTGCAGGGCCTCACCGAACTCGTCGTACACCTTTGCCGGACTGCCACCGCCGTCCACAGGCTGGAGCTTGAGCAACTTGTCGTAGATGGCCTCGGCCGCCAGGTGGTCAAACCGCGGATCGAAAAGTGGGGCGCAGTTGCCGAGCCCCTCTATCTCGCGGCTGGGCGACCGCCAGGCCGGCTTGTCCGGCTCGCTTCGCAGTGGCATGTGCGCGACCTGGCGGTTGATGGCGTAGTCCGTCGCCTGGTTCCACAGCCGGCGGTCGCGGCCTTGTTCTCGGCCCAGGGTGTCGAGCACGATGTGACACAACTCGTGCATCAGCACGAAGCCCAGCTCCTGGCGGTCGAGTTGCTGCAGTGGCCGCGGGTTGAGCCAGATGCGTTCGCAGCCGTCGGTCGCAGCCAACGTTGGCAGCTCAGGGGCCCAAATCAAGCGCACACCGGCCAGGATGTGGCCCCAAAACGGATACCGCCACAGCAATTCGAACTTGAGGTCGGCGATGCGCTCGGTCAGGCCAGCGGGGATCGCGATGGGCTTGGGCCTACCCATGGCGAGCCTCCAAGAGCCTGAGTTGCTGGGCCGACAGCGCCCGTGCGACTTTCCTGAACGCGGGGCGCAGCGCCAGACCCTTGCGGACGGCTTCAGGCAGCATTTGCAGCACCAGCACCGCATGCTCGGGGTCGATGCCTTTGGCGCACAGCATTTCCGCGGTGCGGTCCAACCACAGCGGCGCAACCTCTTCCGCAGTGGCCAGCCGCTCCGCAACTGCCCGCAACAAAGCCAGCTTGATGGACGGCTCGGCGAGCGCGCCCTTGGCAAAGCTGGGCTGCTTGCCGCCGTCCAGAATCGCCAGCGGATCGGCATGCACCGCGACCCTTTGCCACTCCAAGAACTGCTCGGCAGCCGTCGCCCCGACACAGGCCGTCAGCAACGCACCGTGCGCCGCCTTCGGGGCCTTCGGCAACAGCCGCGCCGCCTGCGCCCAACTGCGTGGGGTGGGAAACGCGTCTTCGCCGGTGTTGCGGTACAGGTACTGGCCGTTTCGGCCGCCCATCGCTGCCATGTAGCGACAGATTGGCTCGTGCAAGCCCTGGTTGCGCGCCCACAGCAGCCAGTCGGCGACGTCGACCCGCAGGCGAAAGTGCATGAAACGGTTGTTGAGCGCGGTGGACAGCGGCGTGGCCAGCGCGCGGTCTTCGTCCAGGTTGCCGGCAGCCAACACCCGCGAGTCGCGGTGAAAGTGCAGCGGCCCGACCCGCCGCTCCAGCACCATCTGGTAGGCGGCAGCCTGGTGCAACCGCGTCACGGCGGCGTTGATTTCGTCCAGGAACAGCAGCATGGGCCTGGCAGCCAATTGCACGGCCCAGTCGGGCGGCAGCAGCTGCAGGGCCGTGCGCTCGGGGTTGGGCACATAGACACCGGCCAACTCCGCAGGGTCCTTTTGGGCCAGGCGCACATCGAGCAGCGGCAGGCCGAGCTTGTGGGCCAACTCGACCGCCAGCGCCGACTTGCCCACGCCAGGATGGCCGCGCAGCAGCACCGGCGCATCGGCGCGCAGTGTTGCTTCCAGTAGGGGCAGCAGTTGCTGATAGCTGTGGCCGAACTGGGCGGCGCGTTGCAGGCTGGTGGCAGTCATGGGTTGCTCCGAACTGGGGTGAGAGGTGGACGCGGCGGCGGCGTGGATGCCAACACCCGCGCCAGCATCGCGGTGGCTCGCCGGTCGCGCATCAGCGCCGCCAGACCGTGCGCGCAAGCCTCGTGGTCGCGGTTGCGGCCGATTTGCTGACAGGAGCACCACGGACCCGCGCCATCGCGAACGTCGTAAGTCACCGAACAGACTGGCGCGCTGCCGCGCTCGGCAAAGGTGACGATGGTGCCGTCGCCGAACAGGTCGGCGGACTTGATGCGCGCGACCGCCAGCAAGAACTGCGCCTGGTGAACGCGCACCGCCCAATCTTCGGGCACCGCTTGCGGCGTCAGGCGGTTCTGGCGCGGCGGGCGCACGACAGTCAAGGCCTCGATGGGCGTCTCACCTGGCAGCCACAGCGGCGCGGCGGCGGGCGGCACGATGCGGGTGCCGTCGATGTAGACGGGGTCCATGCGGCAGCGCGCGGTCAGGAACGGCAGCCACTGGTCGGGGTGCAGCCGGATCTGGCGGTCGCCGCTGGCCAGAACCAGCTGCCGCGGCGAGACACTGGCCACGCGCCAGCGCCATTGCTCCGGGCAAAAGCCACCGGTGAGGATCATGCGCTCGCGCGGGTCGGGTGCGGCGATGGGTGGGTCGTGTTCCATGGTGTTCCTTGCCGGCTTCGGCGCTGTCGGTTGCTACTACGCGGCTGGCGAGGAATGTCATCGTCGCCGCCCGTGCCCTACCAGTGGCGATGCCGGATCAAGCAGGGACAGCGTAGCCGGCTCGGCGGTCGCCACAAGGGGCGACTGGTCGCCTAGCGACAGCTGGTGTCGCGTGTGGTGCGGGCGAGGCTTGCGTGCGCGGCGGGTGCGCGGCATTTGGATTGGGCAAGCTGCGGCTATGGCCCGAGCGCGCATCGAAGTGCAACAAGCCGTTGCTGAGTAGGAGGTGCACCATGGGTGAAAAGACGCGGCCGCCGCCGGGCAATCGCAACCGCATCGTCACCGAAGGCTTCAGCAACTCGGAGTCGGAGAAGCGCTACCGGCTGATGTGGGCCGGCGAAGCCGCGGTGCTGGCGCTGTACGAAACCGGCAACCAGTGCGGCGGGTGTACCTTCTACGCCGTATTCGACAGCGATTGGGGGCTGTGCTGCAACGCGCGGTCGAGGCACCACACCGAGACGGTGTTTGAGCACTTCACTTGTGCCAATACGGACCAGGAGAGCTGGGGGGCGCATCGCTTTCAAGCGCGCGAAAGCCGCCTTGCGGACCGCAATCTGGACGAACTGCCGGTGATGACGCCGCGCGGCTGGCACAAGGCGCGCCGGTCGGGCCGGCGAGGAGGGCGCGATGGCGATCCTGATTCGTGATGTGCCGCGGGGCTACGTCTGTGGCTTTTTCACCGAGAAGCGGCGGTGGATGAACCTGACGCAGATGCGACGTTTCCAAAGCCCCGCGGCCCAAAGGTCAGCGAATGGCCGATTGCCGACTGGCTGTGGGCCGATTGAGGAGCGAGCATGACCCATCTACCAGACAGTCGCGCGTTCTGGCGCGGCATACCGCGGCGATCGCGACGGCGGCGGCAGCGCCCGCTGAACGCAGCAGAGCTGGCGACGATTGCGGACCTGAACTCCGAGTTGTTGAAGTGTGAGCAGCGGGTGCGGGTTGAAGCCGAGACTTTGCGCCAAGCTTTCGAGGCGCGCTTGGCGGCCGGCGATGCCACGCTCACGGACTTCGAACTGGACGTTCGCGTCACCTTCCACCTGCGGCAGGGCGATCTCCGCTTTGACGCCGACGACGACAACATCCTGATGGCGCTGGCGACTTCGCTGCGGCGTGAAAATGAGCATCGCCGGGAAACGCCGGTGCTGGTGTCCAACGAGGTGCAGCAGGCGCTCAGTGACGCCCAGGTCTCGGAACTGTTGTTCTCGCTGCTGGAATACGCGCAGTTTGCACCGGCCGACCTCTGCCGAATTGGCAGCGTCTGGACCGACGTGGTGGCGACGGCGCAACGGTGCACGCCGCTGACGTTCGACTGCGGCCTGCTGGCGCGGGTGGCGGGGCAAGCGCGGGTCAAAGCGCAGAAGGCGGCGCCGCCGGAGTTTGCGTTCGGCGAAATCGTGCGGGTGCAGGCACATGGCTACGCCGAGTTCGGGATTGTCGAGGACTACTCCGTCGATGAGCCAGAGCAACCGTACCTCATTGGCTTGCTGAGTGACACGTATCCACTGGACCACGCGCACACGGCGGCTGCGGACCTGCGGCGGCCAGATGCGCCGCTGGATGATGAGTTGGTGCGCAAGCTGCGGCGGCGGTGGCTGTATGGTGGGCGCAATTTGCCGGCCGAGCGGTGTGAGGTCTGCGGGGCAGTGGTGGGCTGGTGCGATGCCAACGATGGGATGCACCAGTTGTTTCGAAAGTACAAGGTGGTGGCCAAGGACTTTCCGTGGCTGCCGGAGGCGCTGGTCGGGGAACTGGATGTGGCGCTGGCTGAGGCGAGGCGGGGCAAGGGCGACGGGGAGCTTGGTGCGGGTTGGGGTGCGGGCGGGGCGGGTTTGGGTTTTGACTGGCGGGGGTTCGGCAATGCGTGGATACTCTGCGGGTCCGGTTCGCAGACGCGATTGGGCATTGAGCCAGCAGGGACTTGTCGGCAGGAAAGGGAGCAATGATGGTGCGATTTTCTGAAGCCACCGTGGCACAAGTATTTCGCGTGAACCTGGACAATGCGATCGCGGCCCTGTGCACGCTGCCGTTCGCGGACGGCATGCCCCCGACGTGCCAGGGACTCAGCGGGTGGGTCTTTGAAGCAACGATTCGCGCCTGTCTCGCAGAGGAACTGGCTGGAGTGGTGGAAGACTTTCCACTCCATGTTCGGCCGCAAGTCACGTTGAAGGGTCGCGCAAAAGCGGATCTCGTTGTCGGCCGCACGGTGATTGAACTCAAGGCCGGCGGCCTGTTCGGTCCCCCCAACAAGTACCTGGAATACGTTGAATATGCGCGCAAGATTCCCAAGTCGGGCTAGGGAACGTATGTCTACTTGACGCTCCAGGAGAGTCATAGGCCGTACGCAGACGGTATCACGTCGATTTTCGGCGACCGCGCGTATTTTCTGGACAGGCCCCGCGAGTGGCAGCGTTTTGTCGTTGGCGTTTGCAGCGATAACGCCTGGCAGGCGCCATAGCTCGGCGGCACCCGCAGCAGCGAGCGCAGGAAGCCGGTGTGCAAGGCCAAGGCCACGGGCTCAGTCCTTGCCGGCGCCTACAGGTGCAGGGCCGGCGCGTCGCGGCCTGCAATCCTAAACAGAATCGCCTTGAGGTGAGATCAAACCTGCCGCAAGGAAGGAGCGACGAGTCGGCTTGCAAAGCCGCGAGTTTGCGACCCACTGAGCAAGCAAGAACAGCAATCGCCGATGACCTCGGGTCATCGCGATCCTGTATAGCGTCCAAAGAGCGGTCCGCACTCATGCTGCCGTGCTGTCCGGCAGCGGCAACTGAAACCGGCCTTCGACAATGCCGCGAACGGTCAAGTCTTCGTCGAGTTCTTCCCACCGCAGCGCAGCGCCCTACAGACGCAGTACGACGCGCGCCAGCTGTTCATCGCTGGCGGCGCGCAACGGGCGAAGGCGGTCGGCCGGAAAGCCGCTTGCCACGCTACCGCTGCACGGCGACTGGCCTGGCGCTGTTGCACGACCAGCTTGCGCCGGTGCCCAGGCGATAAGCCTCATCCATCCCCCCGCCGCATCGCCGCTGCGCCAAACACCCGCCACAGCTCGTCGCCCTGCGCCACCGTCAGGTGCCCAGCCTCCACCGCCCACGCCACCAACGCGGCCTTGCTGCTAGCGTTGACGAGTTCCGGCCGCCCGTCCACCAGCGCTGCCATCTCGACCCTGTGTAGCAGCGAACGTGCATCGTCGCGCTCCAGCCGCATGGACGCCTCCAACATCACGCGGTCGTGTTGCTGCAACAAGCCAAAGCGTTCGGCCCATGTCAGCACGGCGGGCCACAAGTCGGGGTCGCCGCGCCACTCCGCCAGCAGCCGTGTATGCATCGGCAGGCGCAGTTCGGCCTCGGCCTCGTCGCCGTGCCAGGCCGGCGGATCGGCAGGGTCATGCCACTGGCCGTCGGGCCAGTCGGGCAGTTCGGGCGCACCATCGCGCGCAGCCTCAGCGGTGGCAAAGGCAGCATCCGGGTCGCACTCCATGTGGCCCTGCAGGACCCACAGCAGTTCCCGCTCGGCATCGGCGATGGCCTTGGCGGCGGCGCGGGTTTGTTCGAGGGCTTGGTGCAGGCGCCTCGAAATGGCGGCGAGGCGTGCAGTCTGTTCGCGATTCATGGTTGGAGGTCTTCGCGGCGCGGGCTTGCGCCGACCTCCATACGGTTCTGACGGAAAAAGTAAACCTGACGCTGCCGTGGTTCACCCCCGCGCCAAAAACTTCGCCCGCACCGCACTCGCCTCACCCACCTTCCACTCCACCGCGCCCTTCTTGACCTCTTCCTCGTTGGGCAAGAAGGTCACCGGCTTGTCCATCTCAATCGGAAACCGCAGGCTCACCACCGCCTTGTTGCTCGACGTCTCCGCCACTTTGCGCCCGTCTTTGACGATGAGCCACTCGCCGTCTAGCAGCGCCACCGCCAGGTCCATGCCCTGCACAGCCTCCCAAACCGCACGGTACTGTTTGGTCCGCTTGTCTTTGGGGTCGAGTTGGGTCAGGAACGCCGCCACCTCATCCGCGCTTGCGGCCGGCGGTAGCTGCAGCGGCGCATCCACCGGCAGGCCTTGCAGTTCGTCCTGCACCCGCAACGCCAAGCGGTTCGCGAGGTTTCTCAGCTTTGCCTCGGCCGCCAGCGCCTGATCGACCAGGCCGTCGAGTCCCTCTTGCAGGTTTTTCTGGACGCGCCGAATCTGCTCGCGAAACTTGCCCACATCGGTTGCGGTCGTATCCAGCTCGGCGATGTCGTCTTTGAGCCGCGCCCAGGCCTGTTCGATGGCATCGCCGCGCAACCGCTTCTCTGCCAGGCGCTCAAACTGCATAAGCGCCTTAAGCAAGGTCGCACCCCAGTACAGCCGCACCCCTTCCGGATCGGCGGAGGGAATGAAAAGCGCCAGGTAATCGCCGGTCGCCTCCAGGTGAAACGGCCCGCTGATGCCCGTCAGCCGACTGCCTAGCGACACCATCAGCCCGTAGCGTTGGCGTTGTTCGCGCAGGTCCTTGCGGAACTTCTCCAATTCCGCCGATGGCACGTCGTTGTTGTAGAGCTTGACCTCGATGAGCGCCTCGGCCTGCGCGCCGCCGAGGTCGAACACCGCTTTGATGTCGGCCTGGTGGCCCTGGTCTGAAATCGCGCTGAAGGTGTCGTTGGGAAAGCTCTGCTGCAGCTGGCTCGCCACCATGTGCTCACCCAGCTTGCCCAGCTTTTGGGACTTCTCCGCGCCGGTCAGCATGGACTGCAGGCGGCCGTCCAGTTGACTCATGCGGTCGAGCACCGGCCGGAACATGCGCTGCATCGAATCGTCGCTGGCGCTGGCCTCGATGAAGGTCAGCACCTGATGCCCGGTCGCCAGAGTCTGCTCGACGCGTGAAGCAAGCTGATCGGCGGGCAGCGAGGCCAGCCAGGCCACCAATTCGGGGCGGGTAATGGCGACTTGGAGGTCAAAGGCGTCTTGGGGCAGCATTGCGTCCGTCATGGCGTCCTCGCGGTGGCTTGGGCGGAGCGTATGCCTACGCGGTTGGACGGTCAAGCTGGCGCGGCTCTCGCTCAACCACGCAGACAGCCGGGCCTGGAAAAAGCGGTCAACAACGCCCCGCCTTTTTCACATGGCCCCGCCCGCAAGCCCCAGCTAGACTGCCCGCCTCTGGAGGGCCTCGACCATAGCTGGATACGATAACCTGCGGCGCGCGGTGGCTATTTTTGGCATCCTGATTGCGGGGTAGGAGTGTGGTGCGCAGAACGAGTCTATGCAACTGCAGCGGCACCGATGAGGGTGCATTTCGCCGCGGATGATGCAGTCAACTGCCTCGAGCGACGGCGACGGTTCGCCGACGCTATCGGCGCCGTGTACAGACACCCGCGCCGATTACCTGTCGAATTCCTCGCTTCATCACCACGGTTTGAGCTTGCTTCATGCCTTGCTGACGCCGTCGGCCACCGTTGACCGTGCTACCCGGGCTCCGCGACCGAGCTCGCTCCACTGACTGCCTGCGGCCTCGCCGACGGCCGACGTGGCTTGCCGCAAGCCGCGGCCGAGTTCGCCAGCCTGATAGCCGACGCCTGCTTCGACGGTTGACCAACCCTGACGCACACCGCGGCTGAGTTCCCCGGCCTGATTGCCGACGCCTGCTTTGGCGATTGACCAACCCTGGCGCAAACCGCGGCCGAGTTCGTCGGCTTGACCGCTCACACCTGACCAAGCCTGGCGAGCACTGCGGCCAAACTCGCCGACCTGGTTGCCGACGCCGTCGGCGATGCTGGACCAGGCTTGCCAAGCGCCACGGCCTAGGTCGTCGCATTGTGCGCCAGCGTCTGCCTGTCGCTGGCGTGCCTCATGACCGAATTCGCCGATTTGATTGCCAACGCCGCCAACAACGCTTGACTTCAGTTGGCGGCCGGTCCGGCCGAATTCTCCAAGATGCCCGCCGACAGTGGAGCTCGCTTGGCGCAGGGTGCGGTCAAGTTCGCTGACCTGGCCGTTCGCGTCGGATTTCAATCGCCGCCCGCTGCGGCCGAATTCTCCAGCCTGGAGACCGACCCCGTCGCTGACACCTGACCTGATCTGGCGTCCCGTCCGGTTGAACTCGGCGTTGTGATAGTGAAAGCCATCGGTCAGCGTCGCTTTTGCTTGCCTTGCGCCGCGGCCAACCTCGCCTAGCTGATTCGACACGGCGTCGCCGATCATCGACGCGCCCAGGCGAGTATTGCGGCTGAGGTCGCCAAATTGCTCGCGGCGAGCGCGCTCTTGGCGTTCGGTATCCCGGCATCATTGACGCCAATTTGTGGTGTTTGTTTCGCATTGACCCTTCCACCTGCGCCAGCTACACTGGCCGCCTCTGGAGGGCTCGACCATGGCTGGTTTCGATAACCTGCGCCGCGTGGTAGCAATTTTCGGCATCCTGGCGGCGCTCGCAGCCTGCGACGACGACCAACTGCAGGTCGCCGGCAACGCGCTCAGCGACGCGGCTAGCGCGGATGCCAAGCTCGACGGCCTGCAGCTGGCCGACGGCGCGCAAATCGACGCAGCGCAGGCCGACCTTGGCGCAGACGGCGGGCCAGTTGAGGTTGCTCCGCTGGACGTCATCCCCGGCGACGCCGCGGACAGCGAGGACGGAAACGCCCAGGCCGCGGACGCGACGGACGCCGATGACACCGCGGACCTGCCGGACGCCGATGACACTGGCGACAGCCAGGACGCGGACGGTGACGACGCCGAAACTGTGAACACGACCGAGCTGGGCCCATTGCCCGACCTGCCCATCATCGGCGATGGCGACGCTGTCGCTACGGACGTTGACCCGGCTGACGTCCTGCCGGTGGGCGACGCCGAAGACTCGTTGGACAGCGCTGCCAACGACGCGGACGACGTGGCAGTGACCGACACCGCAGACACAGCGGTGAACCTTGACGTCAGCCCGGCCGATGCTGAGCAGGAAGTCGCGGCCGACGCAGTCGCGGATACCCTTGCGGAAACCGCGCCGGTGGACGCCCTCGAACCTGCGGACACGGCGGCAGAGACAGCCGCAGATGTCGCGGCCGACGCGGCGCCAGAGACCGTCGCCGATGTTGTCGTTGATGTCGTTGTCGACGTCCCATTGGCAGATGCCCCGGTCGACACGGCTGCCGATGCGGGCAACGACGCAGGCGTCGAACCCGAGCCTGACACTGCACCTGACACAGTGCCGGAGACTGCGCCTGACACTGTGCCTGACACTGCGCCTGACACTGCGCCTGACACTGCGCCTGACACTGCGCCTGACACTGCGCCTGACACTGCGCCTGACACCGTCGCCGACCCTGGTCCAGATGCCTCCGCGGAGACTGGCCCGGACAGCACCAGCGACGCTGCCGTAGATGCATTGGCGGACACCGCGCCAGATACCGCCGCCGAAACGGCCCAAGACGCGGCAGCAGAAGTCGCCGCCGAGACCGTCGAGGACGCGACGCCGGATGTCCCCGCCGACACCGGCCCGCCGGTCTGCGCTGTGCCCTGCGACGACAAGAACGCTTGCACCACCGACGCGTGCGTCAATGGCCAGTGCCAGCTGACCGCGGTCGCTGACGCTACCCCGTGCGGCCCCGGCCTGGCGTGCAGTGCAGGTCAGTGCAAGCAGATGGTCAGCAAGCCCTTGCGCATCGCCGCCGGGCAATTCCACACCTGCGGCATCGCGGGCGGCAAGCTGCGCTGTTGGGGCGGCGGCCAGTTTGGCCAGTTGGGCAACGGCGCCACCCTGAACAGCAACGTGCCGGTGGACGTCGCACTGCCCGCCGAACCCATAGACGTTGGCGCCGGCGACCGCCACAGCTGCGCGGTCCTGACCGACGGCAAGGTCGCGTGCTGGGGTGCCAACCACGTTGGACAACTCGGCGACGGCACCACCAATGCGAGCAGCAAGCCTGTTGTCGTCGGCGGCCTGGATGGCGCAGTCACGGTCGCTTGCGGCAATCACTTTGCGTGCGCGCTACGCAACGACGCCAGCGTGTGGTGCTGGGGTCAGGGCAGCAGCGGCGAGATCGGCATGCCGACGGTGCCGTTCAGCGCCAAGCCGGTGGCGATTGTCGAAGGTGGCCCGGCCATGGCGGTGGTTGCGGGCGGCACCTTTGCCTGTTCGGTGCGCACCGACGGCTATGCGCGTTGCTGGGGCACCAATGTGCAGGGGCTGGGCTCGCCGTGGTCGGCCAATACGGTGGCGCCGCTGCGGGTGGTCAACGCGCCTGCGCTGGCGGGCCTGGGCGCCGGGCGGCAGCACGCTTGCGTCAACGACCGGTTTGGCCGGATGCGGTGTTTCGGGCAGGGCAACCTCGGCCAGCTGGGGCATGGTGCTAACGACAACAGCAAGTTGCCCACGCCGATACTGGCCATGCCTGGCGCGGTGCCGGTGTTGATGGTTTCTGGTGGCCAGAACCACACCTGTGCGGTGTTGACCACTGGCGCAGTCGCGTGCTTTGGCTATAACGGTCAAGGCCAACTTGGCGATGGCACGGCGACCAACCGCAACAAGCCGACCCCGGTAGCTGGGCTGCTGTCCAAGGCGGTGGCCGTCGCGGGTGGCGACCACCACAGCTGCGCGATGTTAGCCGATGGCAACGTGGCGTGCTGGGGTAGTGGCAACCAGGGCCAGCTCGGCAACGGCGCCAACACCGACCAGAACAAGCCCGTGGCGGTCAAGGGAGCGGTGCTCGGCAACGTCGGCGCCAACTGCACGGGCGACACGCAATGCACCAGCGGCGACCCGTGCCAGACCCCAACTTGCGCGGGCGGCAAGTGCAGCGTGACTGCCGCGACCGATGGCAGCGCCTGCGACGACGGCAGCCTGTGCAGCTTGTTCGACGCTTGCGCCAAGGGCGTCTGCGCCGGCACCGCCAAGCTGTGCGGCGACGGCAACGTGTGCACGACGGACGTGTGCGCGGCGCAGTCCGGCCGCTGTGGCCTCGCAGCGGTCGCCGGATCCGCCGCGTGCGGGCAAGGCAAAGTCTGCTCGTACGGCACCTGCGCCGACAAGCGCCTGCGCTGGGCTGAGCGGCTGACCGCCGGCGACACCCACAGTTGTGCGCTGCTCTCGACGGGTCAAGTCGCCTGCTGGGGCGCCAACCAGTTCGGCGAGTTGGGCGTGGGCGACAAATTGGCGCGGCCGTTCGCGGTGATGGCTGCCGACCTCAAAGACGCCACGGCAGTCGCTGCCGGCCAGAACACCACTTGTGCGTTGCGCAAGAACGCCGGCGAGGTCGTCTGCTGGGGCCGCGGTGGTTTCGGCGCGATCGGCAACGGGCAGGACACTGACCAGACCAAACCGGTCGCCGTCAAAGGCCTGGTCGGCGCCACGGCGATCGCAGTCGGCCAGCGGCACGCTTGTGCAGTCCTCAAAGACGGCACGGCGCAGTGTTGGGGCACCAACAACTCCGGGCAGTTGGGCGACGGCACCAACAACAGCCACAATGTGCCAGCGCCCCTGGTCGGGCTGAGCGACGCGGTCGCCATCGCTGCCGGCGAGTACCACACGTGTGCCCTGCGCAGCAACGGCCGAGTCAGCTGCTGGGGCGGGGCGTCCTTTGGCGAACTGGGCCAGCCGACTATCACCCAGACCAACGTACCCGTCGAAGTGCCCGGACTGCAAAGCGTAACCAGCTTGGCGGTCGGCTATTTCACCACCTGCGCAACCCGCAAGAGCGCGCCACCGGTCTGTTTCGGCTGGAATAGCTTTGGCCAGTTCGGAAAGGGCGACAAGGTCGACAGCAAAGTTCCTGTATCGCCAACGGATCTGAGCGGCGCCGACCGCATTGCAGTAGGCCGCGAGCACGTTTGTTGGCGCAGCGCAGGCAGCGCGTGGTGCGCCGGCCACAATGCCCACGGACAACTGGCCAACGGAGGCACGACCGAACAAACCAAGCCTGTCGCCGCGTTTTTCGCCGGTGAGTTGTTGGACATCGCCGCCGGCATGCGCCATACCTGCGCGCTTGCCGGCGACGGTACCGTGCGCTGCGCCGGTCGCAACACGTCGCTAGAACTTGGCAATGGCCTGGCCGACAACATTGTGCCGGTGCCGGTCGAAGTCGAGGGCAGCAACGCAGCGCCCGACGGCGTGCAATCCGACTGTGCGACCGCGGCCGACTGCGCCGACGACGGCCTGGCCTGCACCTACGCCGCCTGCGTGCCCGGCTTGTTGCCCGGCGACACCCAGTGCAAGCATGTCGCCACCGATGCGGGCGGCACCAGCGACGGGGCAGGGTGCCACGATGGCTCGCAGTGTACCGCCGCCGACACTTGCAAGGCTGGGAAATGCCAGGGAAATGCGCTTGGCTGCAACGGCGGCGCGTGCACGAACGGCTTGTGTGCCGACGGCGTAGGCGCATGCATGGCGGTCGCTGTACCAGTCGGCGCGTCATGCGGCAACGGCCAGGTGTGCGGCGCCAACGGCTGCGGTGCCGGCGGTTGGGCCACCGCCATCGTTGCCGGTGGCAACCACGCGTGCGCCCTGGTCAAGGGTGGCGTGCGTTGTTGGGGCTACAATACGTCCGGCCAATTGGGCGACGGCAGCAACACGTTGCGCACCACCCCGGTTCCGGTCGCCAACCTCGCAGGCGTCACGGCGCTGTGGGCCGGCGACGAGTTCACCTGCGCACTGACCGACAAGGGCGAGGTGTACTGCTTTGGACAGGGCGGCCACGGCCAACTCGGGCAGGGTGCCAACCAGAGTTCGTTGTTGCCAGTCAAGGCGACAATGCCTGAGGCCGCCGTCGCGCTGGGTGGCGGGCAGATGCACGCGTGCGCAGCCGGCAAGTCGGGCAAAGTCTTCTGCTGGGGCCGCGGCGACACCGGCCAACTGGGTGACGGCGCCACGGTCAACCGCAACAACCCCGTGCAGGTCGTCGGCCTAGACGGCGCAGTCGGCATCGTGGGCGGCACTTTTCATACGTGCGCCAACCGCGTCGACGGCACGGTGCGTTGTTGGGGCAACAACAACGCCTTCCGCTTGGGCCGCACGGCCCCGGCGCAGGCGACGGCGCCTTTGACGGTGCCCAACCTGGAGCAAGTGACTCAGCTTGCGGCCGGCGACCAACACGCCTGTGTCTTGCGATTGGGCCAGGTGTACTGCTGGGGCGGCGGCGGCTCTGGGCAACTGGGCGACGGCAAAACCGTGGACCGCGCACCAGCGTTAGCGATAACCGGAGTCAACGGCTGGCGTTCGGTCGACGGCGGCGAATTGCACCAGTGCGCCATCGACGCGCTAGGCAAGGCGTGGTGCTGGGGTCTCGGGCATCAGGGACAGCTCGGCAACGGCGCCAATGCCAACGCCACCACCCCGCAGGCCGTCAAAAGCAACGCCCGGTTCACGCAGTTGGCCGCGAGCAAGGTTTTCACTTGCGGCCTGGATACCATCGGCCGGGTGTTGTGCTGGGGCGAAAACGGCGCCGGCCAGTTGGGCTTGGGCAATCAGGGCGCGACGCTCAATTTACCGACCTCGGCCGTATTGGGCAGCGACCCAATGCCGGCGGTCAATGGACAGTGCAGCTCGGCGGGCGACTGCGGCGACGACGGCAACGACTGCACGCTGGCCCAGTGCGATAAGGGGCTCTGCAGCCACGTCAATGCGCAGGGTGGCGCACCGTGCAGCGACGGCAATGGTTGTACCACCGCAGACAGCTGCGTGGCGGGCACTTGCGCGGGCAAACCGAAAGCTTGCGACGACGGTGCGCCGTGCACAGCTGACTTGTGCGCCACTCCAAGTGGTCAATGTCTCGCTGGCGTATTGCCTGGCGGTGCCGCGTGTGGAGCCGGCAAGGCGTGTGAACTCGGCTCGTGTGTGGCCAAAGTCAGCGGCTGGGCGACCAGCGTCAAGACTGGCGACAACCACACTTGCGCCTTGTTGACCGGCGGCAAGGTCGCCTGCTGGGGCGCCAACGGCAGTGGCCAACTCGGCACCGGCGACAACAGCAACCGCGTGGAACCTGAGGTCGTCGGCAAGCTGCTCGGTGCGACGCAAATTGCCGCTGGCTCCGGCCACAGCTGCGCATTGGACGACAATGGCGTGGTCCGCTGTTGGGGTGCCAACGGCTTTGGCCAGTTGGGCAACGGCACCAACCAACAGAGCGCTTTGCCGGTGCAAGTCGCACTCCCAGGCAAGGCCATCGCCGTGGTTGCGGGCAGCAACTCGACATGCGCCATTGATGACAAGAAAAGCGCATGGTGCTGGGGCCGCGGCGACCAGGGCCAACTCGGCGACGGCACCACCCTCAACCGCACCAAGCCGGTTGCCATCGGCGGCTACGGGCCGACGGCAGAAATCGCTATCGGTGCCGACCACGCCTGCGCCATCGGCCTGGACGGCTATTTGCGCTGCACGGGCCTGAACAGCAACGGCGCGCTTGGCTTTGAGGGCCTGCCGCAGTTGCTTTCGCCCCGCATCGTCACCGGGCTACTGCGCCTTGGCTCTTTGGGCCTTGGTTCGCAGCTGACCTGTGCCCGCAAAGCCGACGGCACGGCGACCTGCTTTGGGCAGGGCGGGCATGGGCAACTCGGCGACAACAAGAAGGTCTCGAACCCCAACCCGGTCGCCGTCAATAAGCTGAGTGGCGTGGTCGAGGTCGCGGCGGGCACGCAAGCTGCTTGCGCTCGAATGACCGACGGCACCGCCGCCTGCTGGGGCTACGGCGCCACTGGCGCGCTGGGCAACGGCAGCACCAACAGTCAGGCCGAACCGGTCGCCGTCCCCAAGCTGACAGGCGTCCGCGACCTCGCCACCAGCGGCAGCCACACCTGCGCAGTTCGCCAAGATGGCTCGGTGTGGTGCTGGGGCACCGGCAACAGCGGGCAACTGGGCAACGGCCTGAGCGCCACCAGCCAGACACCCGTGGTCATCCCCAACTCGCTGCCCGTGCAACCGCTGGGCGGCGGTACAACTTGTGCAAGCGCTGTCGACTGCGGCGACGATGGCAAGCCGTGCACCGTGGCCGCTTGCGCCAATGGCCAGTGCACGCATGGGCCAGCCAACGACGGCGCCGGCTGCGATGACGGCGATCCTTGCACCGCGGGCGACGTCTGTGCCGACGGCGAGTGCGCCGCCAAACCCAGTAACTGCGACGACGCCAACGCTTGTACGACCGATGTGTGCAGCAGCGGCACCGGCATCTGCGTCCCGGCACCCTTGCCGGGCGGTGGCGTGTGCGCGACCGGCAAGGTCTGCCTCGACGGCCTATGCACTGCCAGCGCGCTGGGCTTTGCGGGCGCGGTCGCAGCAGGCAGCAACCACAGCGTCGCCGGCCTGCGCAATGGCCAGGCGCGCGCCTGGGGCGGCAACAACGACGGCCAGCTGGGCAATGGCAACAAGACCGAGGCCTTTGAGATGCAAACCGCCGGCAGCGCCGTCGACGTCTGGCGGGTCGTCGCGGGCGATGGCACCAGCGGCGCGTTGGCCATTGCCAAGTCCGCAACCCTGGGCATGTGGGGCCGCGGCGGCGACGGCGCCATCGGCAACGGCAAGAACGCGGATGCGCTAGCGTTTACACCCACCGACGGTCCGGCCAACCCTGCGGCGCTCAGCGCACTTGGCCGCCATGTCTGTGCGCTCGATGTCGCCGGCAAGGCCTGGTGCTGGGGTGACAACGGCGCCGGCCAACTGGGCGACGGCAGCACCAGCCAGCGCAACAAGCCGACGGCTGTCGTCGGCCTTGCCGGGCCTGCGCGCGACATCTCGGCGGGCGTCAACCACACCTGCGCCGCGCTGTTCGACGGCAGCGTGCAGTGCTGGGGTCAGAACAACCTCGCGCAGGTCGGCAAGCCAACCGGGGGCAGCTTCAAAGCCCCGCAGACCGTGGCGGGCATCAGCAAAGCGGTGGCGGTTGGTGCCGGTGCTGACTCGTCGTGTGCGCTCCTCAGCGACGGCGCGGTCCTATGTTGGGGCGACGGCAGCAAAGGCCAGCTCGGCAACGGCAAAACAGCATTGAGCGTCACGCCGGTAACGGTCGTGCAGATGACGCCCGCCACACACCTCTCACTCGGTGCCCTTCATGCCTGCAGCCTCGACGCGGCGGGCGTTGCGCGGTGCTGGGGCTACAATGCACCAGGCGCGCTCGGCGATGACAGCACCAGCAACGCCACGGTGCCAGTGGCAGTCAAGGGTCTTGGCCGCACAGTGGCCATCAGTGCCGGCCACAGCCACTCGTGCGCCGTTCGCGGCGACGGCGCGCTATTCTGCTGGGGCACCGGCCAGAACGGCCGGCTCGGCCACGGTTTGCAGACCCAGGCCAACCGGCCAGCCTGGGTATTGGGCAGCGACCCGGCACCCTTTGGCAGCGATGTCTGCAAGGTAGCCGGCGACTGCGCCGACGACGGCAATCCGTGCACCGCAGCGAGCTGCGACAAGGGAACGTGCACCCATGGCGCGGCCGGCGACGGCGCAGCGTGCGACACCGGCGCCGTGTGCTCGGTAGGCGGCGTGTGCAAGGCCGGAACCTGCGCCGGTACCGCCAAGAACTGCGACGACGCCGACAAGTGCACCGCCGACGCCTGCCAGCCGCGGACCGGCGTCTGCTTGCATGCGCCGATTGCGGGCTGCCCGTAGGTCACCTACAGGGGCATCGCAAGGTCTTGGTTTTTGGGGTGCGGACAATCCTCTGCGCCTGTCCGGGCTATTCGCAATCGCTCCACGAAATCGGACAGGAACGGAACCTTGTTCGCACCCAACTCCGTGGATGGCGAGTCTGCGATTGCCGTGAACTCATCTTGCCGCAGAAGAAAAGGCAGTCAAAAACGCCAGCGCCGGCGCAACCCCAAAGGATCGCGCCGGCGCCGGCGAACCTGAACGGCCTACGCCGCTTGCGACTTGGCCGCGCTCAAGCTTTGCGCCTAGCCGCGCTCGAGCTTCTCAACGGCCAGTTCGAGCTCTTCGACGTTGACGTCGGTGCCCTTGCCGTCCAAGGTGAAGCCCTTCCACTTGGTCGGCCAGCCTTCGAAGAAGTTGTAGCGCATGATCTCGGTGCCGTCGTCGGCGCACAGGATCACGGAGCCCGACTTGCGCTGGACTTTGCCCTCGACCACGGCCTTGCGCCATTCCCACAGCTCGGTGTTGTTGATGTAGCCGCGCTTGAAGGTGATGTTGCTGTACTTGGTGCGACCCGGGCGCTTGCGCAGCACGATGTCGTCGCCGTCCTGGTACTCGATGATCTCAGTCTCGCTGTCCAGGCCTTCCACGTTGCGGAATGCACCCTGGGTCACGCCTTCGATCTCGATCTTGAAGTTGAAGTTGCCGATGTGATCAAATGCACGCCGATTTGGCATGGGTTTTCTCCAGGCGCAACCCCGTCGAGGTTACGCCAGACTGGCAAACGCGCCGGTCGAACTCACCCGGGCAACATGCCCTGGCATCGACGTCAGCACAGCAGGAGCACGCGATGCACCGGGATGGGCGCGAAACCCGCCGGACAACCGCTCCGCTTTGTCGGCACTTGACGCGACGTTGCGCTCCAAGCCACCGCGGACGCAGCGACGGTACTGCGAAGGTAGCCGCCGTGCAAGCCAAAAAGCGACAGCCGTCCAAAAGCTTGCGCCCCTGGGGTCCGCAGGTCCCAGCGACAAGACCCTCTGCCAGCCTAGCCGGGCCCGTCGCGCACTGACCACCGCAGAACAGCAAACAAGTTCAAGGCGTTACCGGCATTCCCAAAAACGCCTTGCGCGCTGCGAGGTTTTGCGCTAGGCTGCCAATCCGCCGCCGTGTCCTGGCGCGCCCTGGGTTTCTGCTGCTGCCGTTTCTGACCTTTCGCGCCGCAGCAAGCCCGGTTCGCTACCCAGCCCCGCATCTCGCCGACACCGCAGCCCGCCGACCCTTGGGTCTTTCGACCTGACCGCGACACGTAGCCCGTTTGGGTCCCGGTCGTCGCATCGGCGTTCCTCTTACCCTGCCGTCCGCACTGGACCACGGGTCCCCTTTGCGCCGCCACCGGCCGCGCTTCTTTTTGTCCATAGGAAAGCATGTCTTTTGAATCCCTGAATCTCATCGAGCCCTTGCAGCGCGCCGTGCGCGAACAGGGCTACACCACGCCTACGCCCATCCAACTGCAAGCGGTCCCACCACTGCTGGCCGGCAACGACCTGCTCGGCTGCGCGCAGACCGGCACCGGCAAGACTGCGGCTTTTTCGCTGCCGATTTTGCAGAAGCTCCAGCAAAACCGGCAGCCGGGTCCACGCCGGTTGCGGGTGTTGGTGCTGGCGCCGACCCGCGAGTTGGCCCTGCAGATCGCCGAGTCGTTCGAGACCTACGGCCACTACACGCCGGTCGCGGTCGCGGTCATCTTCGGTGGCGTCGGGCAGCAGCCGCAGGTCGATCGGCTGCGCCGCGGCGTCGACGTGCTGGTGGCGACGCCTGGTCGCCTCATCGACTTGATGGGCCAGGGCCACGTGCGCCTGGGCGACATTGACCCCCTGGTGCTCGA
>SXGT01225936.1_pt1 | contig 25555 bp, 25 predicted proteins | sample 3176221 | NCBI WGS metagenome assembly SXGT01 (sample SAMN11356862, study PRJNA531348) | freshwater metagenome | isolation source: freshwater sample F1-120 | place: China: Fuxian Lake, Yuxi | collected 2017-12-25
CCACGTGGCGTAGGTCGAAAATTTGCAGCCGCGCTCAGGGTCGAAGCGTTCGACCGCCTTCATCAAACCGAGGTTGCCCTCTTCAATGAGGTCGATGAGGGGGAGGCCGTAGTAAAGATATTTTTTTGCAACGCTGACGACGAGACGAAGATTCGCCACAATGATCTGACGGCGTGCTTCGGGATCACCCTTTTTGGCGAGGCGCGTGATGCGCAACTCTTCGCTGGGAGAGAGCAAGGCGACGCGAGAAATTTCGCCGAGATAGATGCTCAGGCTGTTTTCGCGCGAGGCGCCGGTTTCGCGGATGTCCGACATGGTGGCGGCTTCAGACGCTCCGGCGCGGGCCGGATCTTTCGCGAAAAAGGACAGACGAATGGCGAACGGTACTCAATGGAGTAATTCCCCCTACTGCTAGCCGGATAGGTATCCGGCCCCCAAGGCAGGATTGTATCGAAAACGATCGCAGATGACAACAGGGGAAAATTCGCGGCTTCTGCGAAAGGCTGGACGCCGCGGAGCGTGGTTGACTTTGATTCGGCAAGACTGCACGATGCTGTCGCGATGCTGGACGACGACTCACGATACATGCAGTACGCGCTCAAGGAAGCCGAGCGCGCCTTTGACGCGGGCGAGGTGCCGGTGGGCTGCGTCATCGTGCACAAGGGCCAGATTATCGGCAAGGCGCACAACCAGCGGGAAACCCTGCAAGACCCCACGGCGCACGCCGAGGTGCTCGCCATCACACAGGCGGCCGCCCACCTGAAGAGCTGGCGGCTGGAGGATACGAAGCTCTATGTGACGCTGGAGCCCTGCGCGCTGTGCGCGGGAGCGATTATTCTGTCGCGGATTCCGGAGGTCTATTTTGGCGCGATGGACCCGAAAGCGGGCTGTACGGGGAGCCTGATGAATCTACTGGCGGACACGCGGTTTAACCACAGACCACGGGTTTTTTCCGGGCTGATGGCCGAGCAGTGCGGGGGGATTCTGAGCGCCTTTTTCCAGAAGATTCGGGATGGGCGAGGGTCTTCGTTGAACTGATCTGTTGACAGGTCAAACAGTTCTATAGGGCCCGTTCGACCTCCCGTATTTTACCGCTAAAGTTTTGAGCGTGGGTGCCGATACGTCGATCAAGTGGTGCTGTGGAGAACCCGACGTGGAAGGAGGGCCCCATCATGGACGCCATTTCTCCGATCTACGGCGCCGGGTCTGCCGCGGGCCGACAATTTGTGTTCCGGGTGACACCGGTCGAGCGGCGTGAGGCGCAAGCCGCGCTGCAACAATCGGCAGGTACCGGATCAAAAGCCCTTCAGCTGATTGCTGCTGTGGTGGCGATTGCTCCGGACTCCGGGAAACACCAGTTGGACGTTCAGGCCTGACGCCTGCACCAACGCATTTCGGGGAGCTGCGCACGGATGCGCGGCTCCCCGCTTTTTTTAACCACAGATGGATATTGATGGATACTGCTGGTTGCAGAGCGCGAAGTGAACACCTGTTTCGCCGCTGTTTCTGATTGATGGATTAGGGTCTGATGTCCAAGTACGGAGTGACACCGCAAAAGGAAGCCGAGCTACTCGCGCGGATGGCGGGCTGCGGTCTGCGTGAGAGCGACCTGGACGAGAGCTATATCCGATCGGGCGGGCCCGGAGGCCAACACGTGAACCGGACGGCGACCTGTGTCTATTTGAAACACAGGCCAAGTGGCTTGGAAGTTAAGATGCAGCAGGCTCGGTCGCAGGCCTTGAACCGGTTTTACGCCCGGCGGCGGATGTGCGAATTGCTGGAGGAGAAGGCGGGCGGGGTGACGAAGGCGGACGCGGCTCGGGAGAAGGCCCGACGGCAGAAGTCGCGCCGTAAGCGCCGGGGGAAGAAGAAGTATGGGGCTGAGGGCGAAACAGGCAATTAGAAGTTCACTCCCGGCCAATCGTACTTTATGCAGCATTACCCGCTGGCGAACCGTTATTTGGGAGTAACTTCACGTAGAAACTGGCTGTCCGGGCTGGAAATCAACAGGTCAGTTTGAATGCGGCCAACGTCCGCGAGCTGGAACGTGGCTTTTGGCAACTCTTCGAAGGTATCAAATCCAGGAGAGCTTGCGTCGACGCGCGTCCCTTTCCAAGGACCATCGAGAATCTCAGCTTCGATCAGGAGGGTGAACGACTCGTGAACCTTCGGTGTGCCATACAGTAGAACTCGGGAAATTCGAATTCCTGTCTTCGCTTCTACGACACCAACGATATCGGGCCAGGCCTCTTTGTCGTATTCCGCGGTGCTTGTGGGAGCGTCAAATGCTCGCCTGTCGTCGTTGTACCCGCGTGGCGGAAACAGAGCGGGAGAGACGACACTGTATTCATCTCGAATCAAGAATAGCGGTATGACCGTTTCGTACTGCTTACTCGCGTACCCTCCCCAAAGTTCCGGCCACGCACTTACGTCATAGACGTGCATGGGAAGGCCAAAGTCGGGAATGGTTTGAATGCCGTCGGCGGCGCTTAGCCGGGGAAGGGCCCGATCATCGAACGAGTGCGTATCTTGAACTGTGCCCGGCGCGTTGTCAGTCGAGCAGGCGCTCAACGCCAGGATAACTTCGGCGCAGATCACCAAGCCCGCCTTGTTTATGCGTGTTCGGGGCATCTCCGACGCTCCCCAGCAGCTATAACGAGCCTAACAAATCAGTGCTTCGAACCCAGTACTTTCGCGTAGAGCGCTTCGTATTGCGGAACAATAAGGTCACGGTGGAAGGTGCTCAGGGCGCGTTCGCGGCCTTTGCGGCCCATTTCGGCGGCGCGTTTGGGGTCGGTGAGGATCTCGTTGGCGTAGAGCGCCATGGTGTCGATGTCGCCGACTTCAGCCAGGTAGCCGGAGATGCCGTGTTCCACGACCTCGACGATGCCACCGCTGGCTGTGCCGAGGACGGGCACGCCGCAGGCCATCGCTTCAAGAGGCGTGAGTCCGAAACTCTCGTGTTCGCTCGGCTGGATGATGAGGTCGGCGCAGGGGAGGATGTGCTCGATGTCTTCATAGACGCCGAGAAATTTTATTTTGTCCATGATGCCGAGTTGCCGCGCGACGCCTACGGCCGAGAGGCGTTCGGGCCCTTCACCGACCATGATCAGACGGGCATTCACGCGCTTGAGGATTTTATTGAACACGCGGACGACATCGGTAAGTCGTTTCACGGGGCGGAAGTTGCTGATGTGCATGACAATTTTTTCATCAGTCTCGGCGAGCGAACATCGTTCGAGGGGGCCGACTGAATAACGATCGGGATCGATGAAATTGTAAATGGTGCGCACGGGCTTCGAGAGCGCAAAAGTTTTTTGGGTCTCGTCGACCAGCCAGTTCGAGACGGCAGTGACTCCGTCGCTCTGCTCCATCGCGAATTTCGTGATGCGGAAGAAAGACGGGTCTGAACCGACAAGGGTGATATCGGTGCCGTGCAAGGTCGTAATGAGCTTGAATCGTTTCTCCGGCGGCAACATGTCGCGCGCGAGGATGGCGCAGGCCGCGTGCGGAATGGCGTAGTGCGCGTGCCAGATGTCGACGCCAACTTCGTCCGCGACGTCGCAGATGCGCGAGGCAAGCGCGAGCGTGCTGGGCGAGTGGCTGAAGAGAGGGTAGGTGGCGGCATCGACGGTGTGGCTGAAGAGGTTGCGCTGGAACTCGCGCAGGCGGAAGGGGCGCTCGAAACTGACGAAATGGACTTCGTGGCCGCGATCAGCCAAGGCTTGGCCCAGTTCGGTGGCCATGATGCCGCTGCCGCCCGAGGACGGGTGACACGTGATACCGATTTTCATCCTTCAATCCCCAGTCCCGGCAAGTAGTCGAGCGGAAAGGGCGCCGACGTATAGATGGGCTCGCCGTAGGCCACGCCAACCCGATTACCCCAATACGCCGCACGGGTGGAGATAAATTCCCAGAATTCGGGGCTGGACACGAAAGTCTCGGGGCCGGGGTAGGCCGGATTGTGCAGCTGGGACTTAAAATTCTGCAGGGCACGGAGCTTTCGCTCGATGAATTCGGAGATGTCCATAACGAAGGCGGGCGGCTCGGCGCTGTCTTGGTAGGGATGATAGAGGTAGATGTGCGGCACGCGGAAGGGTTCTTCCTCAGTTTCGATACTGGCGACACCGGCGAAGAAGTTGGCATCGCGGACGAGGTCGTGCGCGGCGGCGTGATCGGGATGGCGATCGGTCGGATGGTGGCTCAGGATGACCGTAGGCCGCAGCGCGCGGATGAAGGGGATGACGCGCAGGCGTTGCTCGGGCGTGTTTGCGAGACCGCCGTCGGGCAATTCCGCGTTGTAGCGCTCGCGGACCTGCAGCACTTTCGCCGCCTTGTCCGCTTCGCGCAGGCGTTCCTCGGCGGTGCCGCGCGAAGCTGCTTCGCCTTGGCTGAGATCGAGGATCGCCGTGGAGAAGCCTTGTGCGGCGAGCAGCAGCAAGGTGCCGCCGAGGCCGAGGTCAGCATCGTCCGGGTGCGCGCCAATCGCCAGCACGTCCACGCTCATAGTTCGATCTCCTGCACCTGTTTTGATTCGGGATCAATCTCGTTTATCAGGCGGCCGATCAGCGTCGGGCCGTGCTCGAAGAGGAAAGAGAAAATCGTGAGAACGCGCTCCTGCGGCTTGCGCATCGGCGCAAGGCTGTTCGCCAGACGCTGGACTTGCTGGCGCGTGGTGGTGTGCTTGGTTTCGTCGGCCATGAGCAGCGCGCGATCAATGCGCGTGAATCCGCGATCCAGTTCCGCCTGGAGTGCCGGCAGCATTTGCGCGGCGGTTGCCGCCGTGGATTCGAGCGCCTTGGCGAGTGCTTCGAGTTCACTGCGGACAGTCTTTTGCGCCTGCTGCACGCGGCCGAGCATGGGATGTGCGCCGGCGCGTTGCATGGCGAGCGTGATCGCGTCCTCTTCAGAGTGCGCGAGTTCGTCCAGCGAAAGACCGAGTTTTGTGCGGATTTTGTTCAGCTTGATGGTGGTGAGGAGGCATTGCGCGCGGGGGTATACAACGGGCATCGGGAGTTCGTGGCGATCGAAGGCTGGTTTGAGCTGCGCCCAGTAGGCCAGTTCGCCCGGTCCGGCGACGTAGGCGCGTGTCGGAAAAAGGCGTTGTTGCACCATACATCGCAGGGCGACGTTTGCCGTGAAACGATCAGGCTCGGCATCGAGCATCGAGCGCAAATCGGCAGCGCTGTACTTGAGATCCGCTTCGGGTAAGTGGAATACATTGTTGGCCCAGAGGACTTTCCGGCGGCGCTCGTCGACTTCGAGAAAGAAGGAGCATTCGTCCGAGGATTTGACGAGTTGTGGTTCGAATCCGAGCGCGGCAAGACGCTTGCCGCCTTCGTTCACCAAGCGAGTCGTTTCGAGCGGCTGCTCGATTTCGCGGCGGAACAAATCCGCGGCGGCACGGCGCGCGGCGGGGAGTTCGGGCGTGAAGAAGATGAGAGGCGTTTCTTTGAACAGGCGCATGAGCAGACGCGCATACCAGTCCGAAAGCGACTGCGCTTCGTTGAGCGTATCGTGGAGCATTTGCAGGATCGCAGGCGCATCTTCGGAACCGTTCGCGTCGGCGGCGATGGTTTCCGCCATCGCGTGCAATGCAGGTTCAACGGGCACGCGGAACATACATCGGCCCGCGACATCGGCGGAGGGGGCATAAGTCAGCGCCTCAACCGTATGCCGGCGCGAAAGATAGTGCGCGGAGCAGGCCTCGTCGAAGTCATGGTCGTCCGCGCCGATCCAGAAGATCGGAACCGCCGGCACGCCGGTGCGCTCGGAGTGCAGGCGGGCCGCTTTAATCGCCGTGATGGCCTTGTAAATTGTGTACAGAGGCCCCGTGAAGAGGCCTGGCTGCTGGCCGGTCACGATGACGGCTTCGGTGCCGGTGAGCGCTGGTGATTGCCCTCGATGCGCGTTGTACCGGCGAGTATCGTCTGCAACTCCTGCTGCCCAGGCTGGAAGTTTGGCGGGCGCGGTCCACAGCGCGTCCGGCGGGTTCGCAAAGCAAGCGAGCAGATCCGCGGCGCCTGCGCGATAGTCGGTTAGTACGTCACGCATAGTCAGGCCCGGCTCCCGACCGCGATCATCCTTGGCTGATCGGGGGAATACGGCGTCCCGTCATAGTTGCCGAAGAGACGATCGATCTGAAGGCCACCATCGGCCAGCAGCGCCGTGAATTCGTTGCACGTGTAGAGCTGCACCGATTCGACGTTGTCCTTCAGGAACTCGCCGTCGCGAGAGACGATGGTCGACTTGTTGATGCGATGGGTCGCACTGTCGATCCAGCGGTGCTCGAGAATGTCGAAACCCTGCTCCGCGCGGCGTGTGTCGGCTTCGAGGCGCGATTCGGTCCACGTCCGGTTCAGGTAGTCGATGAAGAAGCGCCCGCCGGGTTTCAGAATGCGCGCGATACAACGCACCACACCGAGATTCCCCTCGCGCGTGGGGAAGTAGCCAAAGCTGGTGAAATAATTCATGACCACGTCAAAAACGGGTGCGAAGGGCTGGCAGCACATATCGGCGCGGACGAGGCATGCGCGATCGCCGAGGAGTTCCTGCGCCATTTCGAGCAGGTGCGGGGAATAGTCCATGCCCACGACGTGCGGCGTGATTTCGAGCAGGTGCGAGATGTGCCGTCCCGAGCCGCAGCACAGATCGAGCACTCGCTCGCCGGCGCGCAGGCGCGTCTGCTCGATGGAGAAGCGCGATTCCGGGCGGGCGGCCTCGATGGTGCGGTGCGCGTAGACCACGGGATAGAACGCGTCGAAGGATTGCAGGTACCAATCGTGGGCTATCGGGGATCGGCGGGACATCCGGCGTATTGTACGGCGGTTGGAACGGGTGCTCAACCACGCCCCGGCGCGACCGGCGCAGAGGGCCCGCCGACGCGATGGACGCGAAGCATATTCGTGCGGGTCTGCGCGCCCAGGGGAACACCCGCCGCCACGACGACTAGGTCGCCGACCGATGCGAGTTTCCGCTCCAGGAGAATCTCGTCGATACCCGCATGGAGTTCATCCGCCGAGCGGAAAGCCACCGCGCGGGCGGAGTCGACACCCCAAATGACCGCGCAACGGCGCTGGACGCCTTCGCTGAGGGCGAGCGCGGTGACGGGGGCGTTCGGGCGGTAGCGCGCGATGAGGGCGGCAGCGCGTCCGGTCTCCGTGAGGCACACGATACGGCGCGCACCCAGCGCATTCGCGACACGGACGGTGGACTGGCAGACGGCGTCGGCGATGCCAATCTCACCGGGGCGGATACCGGATTCGCGCATGCGTACGATGCGCGCGTGAGGCGATTCGCGGTAGAGCGCCTCATCCGCCTTGCGGGCAACATCGGCCATGACGCGGGCGGCCTCGACCGGATACTGGCCCGAGGCGGTTTCGCCGGAGAGCATCACGGCGTCGGTGCCGTCGTAGATTGCGTTGGCGACGTCGGCGACTTCGGCGCGGGTCGGGCGCGGGTGGACGGTCATGGATTCCAGCATTTGCGTCGCAGTGATGACGGGAACGCCGGCGTCGTTGCAAAGGCCGATAATGCGCTTTTGTAACTGCGGGAGATCGTCCATCGGCAACTCGACGCCGAGATCGCCGCGCGCGAGCATGATGGCGTCGCTGACTTTCAGGATGTCATCGAAACAGTCGATTGCTTCGGGCTTTTCGATCTTCGCGACGACGGCCGGGCCACCACCAAGTTTTTCGATGCGGCGTTTGAGGTCGACAACTTCTTCCGCCTTGCGTACGAAGGAAAGCGCGACGAAGTCCGCGCCGAGTTCGACGGCGAACTTGAGGTCCTGTTCGTCCTTGCGCGAGAGGGCTGGCGCGCTGACGTTTACGCGGGGCAGGTTAATACCCTTGTGTTCGCCGAGCATTCCGCCGTGGACGACGGTGCAATAAACGTCCTGTCCTTCGACGCGAACCACCTTGAGTTCCATAAGGCCGTCCGCGAGGAAAATAACGGCGCCGGGCTTGACGTCCCGCGGAAAATTCTCGTAGGTTGTCGAAACACAATGCTCATTGCCGACGACTTCGCGCGTGGTGATGATAAACGGCGCGCGTTCGGCAAGGCGGATCGGGTGGTGATCCACCAGCAGCCCCGTGCGGATCTTCGGGCCCTGCAGATCGACCAGGATGCCGATGGACACGCCCGCATCTACGGCGGCGGCACGCACGATCTCGCAGCGGCGCTTGTGATCGGCGTGGGTGCCGTGGGAGGCGTTCAGCCGGGCGATGTTCATGCCGGCGGCGACAAGCGCGCGGACGGTTTCGGGCGAATCCGACGCGGGACCGATCGTGCAGACGATTTTCGTGCGCCGGCCGGAACCGGGATGTGGAGAGTCCGTCATTTCCAGTTCTCGAAAGCTGTGTAAATCGCCTGCACCGCGCGCTCCATGTCGTCCTCGTTCACGCCGATGATGATGTTCGTCTCGGAGGCGCCCTGGTCGAGCACGCGCAGGTTCACGCGGGCCTGCGCAAGAGCGGTGGTCAGGTGCGCGGCGACGCCGATGTGGTGGCTCATGCCCTCGCCGACGGTGGCGATGAGGGCGATACCCGGCGTAAGCCAGACGCGATCGGGCTGGCAGACTCGGTCAATGCCGGTGACGATGGAGAGGCCGTGCTGCTTGAGTTCTTCGTCGCGGATGATGAGCGAGATGGAATCGATGCTGGTGGGCATGTGCTCGAAGCTGACGCGGTGTTCTTCGAGCACGGAGAGTGCCCGGCGTGCAAGGCCCACTTCGCGGTTCATCATTGTTTTTTCGATGTTGATCATCGTGAATCCGCGCTTGGCCGCGATACCAATGACGGGCTGTTTCGGCAGGCGCTCGGGCAGGATGTGCGTGCCCGGGTCGTCCGGTTCCATTGTGTTGCGGATGTTCATCGGGATGCCGGCATTCTGCACAGGGAAGATGGCCTCGTCATGGATCACGGACGCGCCCATGTAAGCCAGCTCGCGCAATTCGCCGTAGGTGATCTCGTCGATGCGCCGCGCGGTGGGGACGATGCGCGGATCCGTCATGCGGATGCCGCTGACGTCGGTCCAGTTTTCGTAGAGATCGCTGTGCGAGGCGCGGGCCACAATCGATCCGGTGATGTCGCTGCCGCCGCGGCTGAATGTCTTGATGCGGCCGTCGGGATCGGTGCCGTAAAAGCCGGGGATAACGAAGCGGCCTTCCCCCTTGAGCGCGTTACCGAGAAGTTCGTAGGTCGATTCGTCAAGGCGACCCTCGTAGTCGAAGCAGATGAGTCCGGCGGGGTCGACGAACTTTGCTTTCAACAGCGGCGCGATGATGAGGCCGTTCAGATATTCGCCGCGCGATGCGAGAAAGTCGGGAGTATCGTATTTCTTCGCTTCGCGGCCGATGGCATTAATCTCTGCCTCGATGTCAATGCTGACATTGAGATCCTTGGCGAGTTGATAGAAGCGCTGCGTGATGATGCTCATCGGCTGGCTGGGATCGAGGTCGTTTTTCAGCGCAGCGTGCCACGTCAGCAGCAGGTCGGTGATTTTTTTGTCGTCGGCGCTGCGCTTGCCTGGCGCGGACGGCACGATAAAGCGGCGGCGCGGGTCTTTGTCGACAATGGCGGCGGCCCGGCGGACCATAGCGGCGTCGGCGAGCGAGGTGCCGCCGAATTTGGCGGTGATCGATCCCATGAGTGCAGAAATTCCCCGGCTGTGTAGCGCGGTATGGTACTTGAGCCAACGGCGCGGCGCAACGCGGCGCAGGCTCTAGGGCAGGAAGCGGGTGACGATGCGGGAGACGTCGTTGAAGGTGACGAACAGGAGCAGGCCGATGATGAAAATGACGCCGGCCTGCTGGACGGCCTCCATGACGCGCGTGCTGACCGGACGGCGTCGGACGGCCTCGATGCCAAGGAACATCAACTGGCCACCGTCGAGCACAGGCAGCGGCAGCAAGTTGAAGATGGCGAGGTTGACGCTAATCATCGCGGTGATGTCGAGCAGATAGAAAAATCCAAGCTGCGAGGCTGTGGTCACGATGTCGCCAATCATCACGGGACCGCCGAGGAGCTTGGGGCTGAGGCCGCCGGTGAACAACTGGCCCAGGATGGCGCCGATGCGTGCGACCTGGCGGTAGGACTCCTTGAAGGCGTAGGGGAGGATATTCGCGGGTTCCTCTTTGCGGATGACGGTCTTGGTCTCAAATCCGACGCCGATCTGTTGGATCGGTGTGACGGTCAGCTCAGCTTCGAGAGTCTTCGCTTTTTGGCCGAGCCCGAAGAAAATCGCGGGCCGCTCGACGACGATCGGCAGCGACTCGCCGATGCGGGTCTCTTCCAGTTCACGCAAGCGTTCAACCGTGGCAGGACCACCGGCGATCTGAACGATGCGATCTTTGCGCTGAAGCTTCGTTTTTTCCGCCAATTCCGGCGCGATGGCGAAGATGACGGGCTTCGATTCCGGATCGATTCCCGTTAGCGCGCGGAGTGTTTGCGCGACCGTGAGATTTGCGCTCCAGGTTGTGGGCGCGCCGAAGAAACGGGCCGGCCGTTCGACGGTAAGGGCGACGCTTTGTTTGGCGTCTTCCTGCGAGAGGCGGCGCAACGTGCTGCCAACATCGGTGGAACCGTTCACTGTGACGATGCGGTCGCCGGTGTGAAGCCCGAGCTCTTTTAACGTCGGCTTGCGCTCTTCCAAGACTTCAAGCGGTTTTCCGTCGGCAAGGCCCAACGGTCCGCGTAGCGGCGGATCGAGCATGATGTCTTTGAAAGTGCCCTCGCGGCGGGTCTTTACCGTGAGCGGAACGATTTCCTGTCCGCGCTCGACCGTCAGCGCGAGGTCGACATCGGGCGAGAGTTCACGCACCATGGCGGAGAAGGTCTGCTGATCGACCAATTTCCCGGCGGCTGTGAGGATAACGTCCCCCGGTTTCACGCCAGCTTCGAGCGCGGGCGACGCCGGGAAGACGCGGCCCACAAGCGCAGGGGAGAAGGGCATGACGCCAAAGCGCCGGGTCTCGGTAACCTCGCCGAATATCTTTGGGGTGATGGGCGAGAGGTAGCGCGCGGCGGCACCGTCTGACAGCGGACGGCTGATCTCGACTACGGCTGATTGGCCGCCGCTGAGGATTGCGGCAACCATGATGTCTTCAAACAGTTTCACAGGTTTACCGTCGATCGACACGCTGCGGTCGCCGGTGCGCCAGCCGGTCTCGTCCGGCGTGCCGGCGAAGCTTGGAGTTGCGCCGTCGTCGGCGCGGAAGAGCGGTGCCTCAGACGCGGGTGAACCTTTTTCGATGTCGCCGATGCGGGTTTCGACTTCGGCCTGGGAGACTTCACGGCCGTAGCCGGCCATCAATGCGTAAATGCAAACTGCGAGGACGAGGTTCATGGCGGGGCCGGCGAGGAGGATGATGGCGCGCTGCCAGACAGGCTTCTTGTTGAACCAGCGGTTGGGCGGAACATGGCCGTAGGTCTGTTCACGCTCTTCTTCGGACAGCGGCTGATCTTCCTGGCCCGCCATCTTCACATAGCCGCCGATGGGCAGAAGGCCCAGGCAGTAGTCCGTCTCGCCGTATCGAAAGCCGAAGATCCGCGGGGGCATGCCGAGGCTGAAGCGGTCGACGTAGACACCGCAGGCCTTGGCCGCGACGAAGTGCCCGAGTTCGTGCACGAACACCAGCACGCCGAGTACGAGAAAGAAGATGGCGATTTCGAGAGGTCCGATGCCCATGCGCTACAGCGTGTCCTTATACCGCTAGCACTACAGTTTCCGCCGCGCGCCGTGCTTCGGCGTCGGCGGCGAGTATGGATTCGAGTGTATCGTCCGCGTGTACTTCGCTCGCTTCGAGCACGCGCCGCACCACTTCCGCGATGCCCAGGAACGGCAGCCGCCCCGCGCGGAACGCCGCCACCGCGACTTCGTTCGCCGCGTTGAGCGCCGTTCCCGCCGTGCCTCCTCGCCGCGCCGCGGAGAGCGCGAGCTCCAAGCACGGAAACTCGCGGAAATCCGGCTCGGCGAAGGTCAACGCTTTCATGCGCGTCAGGTCGAGCCGAGCCATCGGTGATTTTACACGTTCGGGCCAGGTGAGGGCGAATTGGATGGGCATGACCATGTCGGTGACGCCCAGATGCGCGAGGATGTGGCCGTCGGTGAACTCAACGAGGCCGTGGACGATGCTTTGCGGGTGGATGACGACGCGGATTTTCTCAAGCGGTAGATCAAAGAGCCACATGGCCTCGATAACCTCAAGACCCTTGTTCATGAGGGTCGCGGAGTCGACACTGATTTTCGCACCCATGTCCCAAGTCGGGTGATTTGTTGCCTGGGCGGGCGTGATGCCGCGGAGCGACTCGCGAGGCTGACCATAGAAGGGGCCTCCCGACGCGGTCAGGTAGACCGTGAGCACCTCAGCGGTGTCGCGGCCCTCGAGACACTGGAAGATCGCGTTGTGTTCGCTGTCCACGGGCAGGATGCGCACACCGGCGGCGCGGGCGGCGCTGGTGATCAGGCGGCCGGCCATGATCATCGGCTCCTTGTTCGCGAGCGCGATGGTGTGTCCCGCATGGATGGCGCGAAGAATGGGTTTGAGACCGGCGGCGCCGACCACGCCACACAGCACCAGATCTGTGTCGACAGCTGCGACGTCTTCGAGTGCGGTTGGACCGGTCAGCAGTTTTGCCTGGACGCCGGCGGCGCGAAGCTCGCGCGCCGCAGATTCGTCGGAGACGGCGATGTACTTTGGGTGGAATTCTGCGACTTGCGCGAGAAGCTCGGCCGTATTGGAGTGCGCGGCGAGCGCGATGATATCAAATCGTCCAGGACAGGCGCGCACAACTTTGAGCGCGCTGCGGCCGATCGATCCGGTGGAACCGAGCAATGTAATCCGGCGGGGCATCGCGGATTCAGGCGGGCGCACCGCTGCGGCCCAGGCGGTTAAGCGTGTCGCGTTCGGCATTTCGTTGCGTGATGAGTTCGCGGATTTCCGCCGTGGACGATAGCGCGAGGACCTTGCGTGCGAATTTTTTCGCTGCGGCGACGTCGGTATTGGCAATTTCGGCGCGCACGGCGGGCAGCGACGCGCTGGACATGCTCAGGCTGCGGAAGCCGATGCCGATGAGCAGTTCGGTCAACGCGGGATCGCCGGCCATTTCGCCGCAGACGCTGCACTCGACTTTCGCTTCCTTGGCAGCGTCGAGCGTCTGCTTGAGCATGCGCAGGACGGCGGGATGCGTGGGCTGGTACAGATGGGCCGTGCGCTCGTTCGTACGATCGACGGCGAGGCAATACTGGATAAGGTCATTCGTGCCGATGCTGAGAAAAGCGCATTCCTTCGCAAGCAGGTCCGCGATCGTCACCGCGGCGGGGATTTCGATCATCGAGCCGACCGGGACTTTATCGTTGAACTCGATCTTGCGTCCGCGCAAGTCAGCCTTCACCTCGTCGATCATGGTGCGGGCTTCGAGGAACTGTTCGAGGCTGGTGATCATCGGAAACATGATTCGCATGTCGCCGTGGATGCTCGCGCGGAGCAGTGCACGCAATTGCGCCTTGAAGACATCCGGGCGATCAAGGCAGAGGCGAATCGAGCGCCAGCCGAGCTGCGGATTGGTCTCGTGGTCTGCCGTGAGCAGCGGCATGCCCTTGTCGCCGCCGATGTCGAGCGTGCGCACCGTGACGGGGAGCGGCGCCATGGACTCCATGACTTTGCGGTATTCCGTGTACTGCTCCTCTTCGGTGGGCAGATCGTCGCGATCCATGAAGAGGAATTCGGTGCGATAGAGGCCGATGCCCTGGCAGCGCGCATTGCGGCTCATTGCCGTCTCGGCCAGTAACTCGATATTGGCGTAGGTGGGGATGTGCTCGCCGTCGAGCGTGACGCAAGGGCCTTCACCGACGGCCGCGAGAAGAGCCGAGCGGATTTCGTCCAGGCGTTTCTTCTCTGCCTCATACCGGGCCAGCGTGGCTTTCGCGGGATGCACGATGACGAAGCCGCGCGCGCCGTCGACAATGAGCGTGTCGCCGTCGTTCACCTGATCGCCAAGGTGGCGCAGGCCGACGACAGAGGGAATCTCGAAAGCGCGGGCGATGATCGCCATGTGCGAAGTGGGGCCGCCCGCGTCTGTGGCGAGGCCGCGCGCGTGCTTCTTGTCGAGCGATGCGGTTTCAGACGGCGCCAGCTCGTGTGCGACGACGATACAGGGAACATCCATTTCATCAAGGCGCGTGAGTTTTTCGCCAAGGAGATGGCTGAGGATACGGCGGCCGACGTCGGCCAGGTCCGTGCTGCGTTCGCGGAACGAGGGATCCTCGAGCTGTTCGAGCAGACGCGCGTAACCGCCGATGATTTCCTGGACGATATATTCGACGTTAAGACGTTCGAGTTTGAGGTTGCGTTCGACTTCAGGACGCAAGGCCGGATCGTCGAGCAGCGCGAGATGGGCGTCGAAGATTGCCGCTTGGCGATCGCCGAGATCTTTGGCCGTCTGTTCCTTTAAGGCCCGCAATTCTTCGCGTGCGCGGGCCACTGCTTCGTCGTATCGGGCGAGTTCTGTAGCGGGATCATCAATAGAACGCGGATGAATGTCGAGCGAGCGCAGACGGAAGGTGCGCGCCGGGCCGATCGCGATGCCCGGGGAAACCCCGATGCCGCGGAGCCGTCTTTCCGGCGCTGTCTGAGCCATGCGGACACTCCGGGGGACCGGCCCCTGTGCTTACATCTCTTCGCCGAAGCCTGACTCGATGAGCTTTCGGATGGCGTTGATCGCGGTGTCCGCGTCGTCGCCATCGCATACGACGAGTATACGCGTACCCTTGGCCGCGGCCAGCGTGAGCAAGCCCATGATGCTTTTGGCGTTCACCCGCTGGCCGTCTTTGTGTACATGCACATCGCACTTGAACTTGAGCACGGTCTGCACGAGTTGCTGGGCTGGGCGCAGGTGCATGCCGAGTTTGTTGGCAATGACCAATTCTTCGCTTACTTCTGGCATGACGGCTCGCACCCCCTGTGACATTGCGCGGGATAATACCGGATGGGCGGGCCTGGGGAAAAGGCCGGGCGCACAGGCACGATTTACAAGTCGCTGCGGACTAACCGGCGAGTGCGGCGTCGCGGTGCTTGACGGTAACGGGGTATCCCAGTGAAGTGAGGAATACGGCGAGCTCTTCGGCGATTGCGACGGAACGGTGCCGGCCGCCGGTGCACCCGATGGCAATGGTGAGATAGGACTTCGGCTCGGCGGCATACCGCGGCACGAGGAATTCGAGCAATTGCGTGAGGTGAAATAGGAAAGCCTGCGCCTCTTCGTTTTCGAGCACGAAGGCGCGCACGGCGGCGTCACGGCCGTCGCGCGGACGCAGGGCATCATCGTAGTGCGGATTCGGCAGAAAGCGGACGTCGAAGACGAGATCGGCCTCTTTGGGTACGCCATGCTTGTACCCGAAAGTAAGCAGCGAAACACGCATTTCTTTCGGCGCGTCACCGTGAAGCGCGAGCGTGGCGATGTGGTTGCGCAACTCGCCGATGTTCATGTTGCTGGTGTCGATCACGACATCCGCGCGTTCGCGCAAGGCGCCGAGGATTTCGCGTTCGCGTGCGATACCTTCCTCGATGCTGCCCGCGGGAGAACCGGGGTGCGGCCGGCGCGATTCGCTGTAGCGCTTGTGAAGCGTCGCGTCGTCGGTATCGAGGAAGACAAGGTGCGGACGGAATCCCATCGCGGTGATTTGGCGGAGGTACTCGGGGAGTTTGGCGAGTTCGAGGCCCGCGCGCGCATCCACACACACGGCTACGCGCGGATGCGGCGACTCGGCGGAATTGATGAGTTGCGCGAACGTAGGCAGGAGCGTTGCGGGGAGATTGTCGACACAGAAGAATCCCTGGTCCTCCAAGAAACGCAAGGCCTGCGTTTTCCCGGCTCCGGACAAGCCGGTGATGATGACAAAGCGTGGGGAGGAGGTCATTCGCTGCGATTACGGGCGGATCAAGCCCATACTTTCCATGATGCGGCGATTGAGGATTTCGGCCGGGTGCACGCCGAGTTCCTTGAGGCGGTGATTGAGCGCGGCGACTTCCGCGATGACGGCAATGTTGCGGCCGGGGCGGACGGGAATGCGCAGAAACGGGACGCGTACGCCCAGGATAGTGCGGTATTCTTCGCCCAAGCCGGTGCGATCGTAGTCCTTGCTTTCGTGCCACTCCTCGAGTTCGAGGATGAAGGAGATGGTTTTGCGATTGGTGACGCGGCCGACGCCGAAGACGCTTTTGATATCGACGATGCCGACGCCGCGGATTTCCATACAGTGTTCGATCTGCGGATTTGTGCGCGCGACGAGCGCTTCCTCCTGCGTGCGGCGCAGCGCGACAAGATCGTCGGCAACGAGCAGGTGGCCGCGTTCGACGAGCTCGAGCGCGACTTCGCTTTTGCCGATGCCCGGCTGGCCGACGATGAGCACGCCGACTCCGTAACAGTCGACCGCGGTGCCGTGGATTTCGGTTTCCGGTGCGAATTCATCGGCGAGATAGACAATGACGCGGCTGATGAGTTCGTCGGTGGACATCGGCGAGGAGATCACGGGGATGCCGCGCTCGTTGCACATGTCAAGGAAGAGATTTACCGGGCGCAAATTTCGCGAGAGAAGGAACCCGGGAATTTCGAAGGAGAACATATTTTCAAGGCGGTACGAAAGAGCGGACGCGGGGAGGCGCTCCATGAAATGGATCTCGGTGTTGCCGAGGATCTGCACGCGATCGCTCGCGAAGTAGTCGAGATATCCGCTGAGCGCGAGACCGGGACGATTCAGATCGCTGTTGTACACCTGACGCCCGATGCCCTGGTGGCCAGCGACGACTTCAAGCGCGTCGCCAAAATGATCGAGCAGGCGGACCACGGGCATGCTCGATTTTCGTTTGACGATGAGCTTGTCGGTGTTCATCGCGTGGGCGGGCAGGTATCCGGGCGGCGGCGCGCCGCGCTTGTTACTTAAGTTTACCGCGCCGCGCGTCGCGGGGCAATGCGGTGCACGGAATTAGAGTTCGGCTTCGATCACGCCGTAGGTGCCATCGCCGCGTTCATAGACGACGTTGACCTGATGCGTGTCAGCATTCGAGAACAGGATGAAGTCGTCCTCGACGAGACTCAACTGGAAGGCAGCTTCCTCGACCGTCATCGTCTGGAGATGGAGTTTCTCGCGGACAACCACGATTTCGGGCTTGGCCGGTTCGTGGTTGTCCCGGGGTCCGATTTCGACGACATGGTGGTGAAACTCGCGGGTCTCGCGCGCAGTCCTCGGCTGGTGCCGGTGGATGCGGTCCTTGTGCCGGGTGACCTGGCGTTCGATCTTGCCGAGGGCCGCGTCGATGGACTGGTACAGGTCAGCCGACGATTCCTTGGCATTAATGCGAAGGCCGTTGGCGTGCAGGTTGATCTCGGCGACCTGCCGGTGGCGGTGCTTCTCGATGCTCAGGATGACATTGGCATCGATGACCTTGTCGAAATGGCGCTTTACTTTCTGCAGGCCCGTTTGAACATGGCCGCGAATCGCATCGGTGACTTCCATGTGTCGGCCGGAAATAGTGAGATTCATGAGTTGAAGTGAGTGCTCCGTCGGTTCCCCAGTGGGCCGCCCAGCGACCCGAAGATAGAGGTGAAAACTAACACCTAGCGGACGGGTATGTCAACGCCGAGTGTCTTCAACATAGAAACAATGCATATTGATCAACGGCGCTGATTTGCGCGCGCAATGCGCGCATTCCGTTGCATGCCGGCTCGTTTCGCGCGGCGTAATGGGGAACCTGCGAAACGTGCGTGAAATTCCCCGTCGCTAAATTCCAGTAAATCAGCGATCGCGGGATTTGCCTGGCCGGGGCGCGGATGGAATGGACGCGCGGAAGTTTCCCGCGCGAATCGATTCCAGGGGCAGACTTCCTGGCAGACATCGCAGCCGAAGACCCAGTCGCCGTGCAATGGTTGCAGTTCTTCCGGTATTTCTCCGCGGTTCTCGATGGTTTGGTAGGAAATACAGCGCTGCGCATCAACGGTGTAAGGCGCGACGATCGCTTTGGTTGGGCAGGCCTCGAGACAAAGCGTACAGGTGCCACAGAGATCCTCGGCGGGGGGATCCGGCTCGAATTCTATATTCGTCAAAATGGTCGCGAGGAAGAACCACGAACCAATGTCGCGGCGCAGCCCGAGACTGTTTTTCCCGATGGACGCCACTCCTGCACGTTGAGCCCAGGCTCGTTCCATGATGGGGCCGGCGTCGATACTTGCGTAGCTCTTTGTCCCGTCACCCAGCGCATCGATGTATTGCGCAAGTTTAATAAGCGGACGCCGCAGGACGCGATGGTAGTCCCGGCCCCAGGCGTAGCGGGCGACCCGGCCTGAACGCGGCGGAGGGGAGGGGCGATCGGCATAGTAATTCCGGGCAACCACGATGACCGTACGGACGCCGGGCAGCTTGCGCTGGACGTCGACACGTGTCGAGGCGGTCCGGGCGAGCCAATCCATGTTGCCGTGGCGGCCTGCTTCAATCCACTGCTGAAGTCGATGGAACGGGTCGATGGGCTGGGCGGGAGAGGCGAAGCCGCATGCGTCGAAACCGAGGCTTTTCGAATAGATCTTAACCGCTTCACGATTGACGGACGGTGTAGGTGCTTGGGGTGCAGGCATTTGCGTGATTATATACAAATGATTCTTCAGAGGTATTAACTACAGCAGGGAATTGAAGCCAAGAAAGACGATTGTTGGTTTTTCCGAGATGTGAAATATGCCTAGTGAATGTCTATAGTTGACCTAAACACAAAGGGAATATTCCCGCGTTATATTCGTCAGTTATCAACACTATGAACAACTTGGCCCATACACCCGAGACAGACTTCGACGCGGACGACGGTCCGGTCACCGCTACGCCGCGGTCGCCGGAGTTCGACGAACTCGTCCTCTCGCACATCGACATGATGTATGCCGTGGCCATGAAGCTGACCCGGAACGCGGCGGACGCCGAAGACCTCACGCAGAACACGATTGTGAAAGCGCTGCGCTTCCACGACAAGTTCCGCGAGGGGAGCTACATCAAGGCGTGGCTGCTGACGATTTTGCGTAACACCTTCATCAACGAGTACCGGCGCAAAGTGCGGCGGCCGTCTCAGGTGCCACTAACCGGAGCCGAGCCGGCGCCGGAGACATCGCCCGACCCGAAGGTACAGTTTGACCCCAAGGGACGGCGCTACGAAGACGTGCTCGAACTCCTGGACGACAAGGTCCGCCGCGCGATCGAGGAATTGCCGGACGACTTCCGCGATGCCGTGATCATGGCGGACATCGAGGATAAGTCCTACAAGGAAATCGCGGACATCATGGACCGCCCGATTGGGACGGTGATGTCGCGGTTGTTCCGCGGACGCAAGCTGCTGCGGGAGAAGCTAGGGGACTACGCCGCCGAGCACGGGGTCGGCAAGCCGAAGCACTAACGCGGCGCGAGGACGATCCATGGGTGACGCGAATCCCGCGGTGCGCACGAAGCGAAAAAAAATTGTAGCGATAACGGCGGCCGTGGCGGCTCTGCTCGCCGTGGCCGTTTTTCTTGTGTGGGCCGCCCGATCGCTCACGGCGAGCCGGGTCGATCGATGGTTGCCCGCGCGCGCGGGGGACGCGGTCGTGCTGGAGAAAGCCAAACTGGAAGAAGGGCCGACCCTTCTGGTGCGCGTGGAGGTGCCCGCGGCGTCGCCCTCGGAGGCGGCGCTGTTGCCGATGGATTTGGCGGGCCGCGAGGCGATGCTGACAGCGAAGACCTTCGAGAAGTGGGTGCCGGTCGGGGCGGACAAATGGGACACCATCGAGCGCGACGCCCGCATGCGGGCCATGTTTCAGGTCAACGTGCGCCGGTCGGATATTTTTGTAACGGGGCTTTACCTGGATGCGTTGACAACCGACGCGGCGCACCATTGAATATTTTTCTCAACAAGATTTACATGATGGACAGGATTTGAATTCGTAATTTTGTAAATCGTGTGAATCATGTCTAGTTCGTTAGAATGGTCTACAATTCGGCGCCAAGGGATCGCATACGTTTATGGGACTGAATCCACAGGAACTGAGGGCGCTATTCGATCAGACGATCGTGGTGCGCCAGCCGCGCTACGGGATCATCAGTGGCTACCACGAATTGCCTTACCTGTGTCTAGGCGAAGCGATCGAGTCTGGAGCGCTGACGACGCGTATCAGCGGGAAGATCCAGGTATCACCGCGTTTTCTGATTCGCCCGCAGCATCTGGAACCGAGCTACCGCGAAATTTTCGGCGATGACTTGCCAGAGACGCTTGCGGGCCGAATGTTCGGCTTTCTGGGATTCAAGGGTCGGCCGGTGGAATGCAAGTCCGAATACCTGAAAGTCGAGCACCTTAAATCGCCGATCCAGGAAACGCTCAACGAGTCGCTCGATCGGCTGGATCGCATGGAAGACATCACGACCGGCGTGCTCGTGTCGCCAAACGCGGAGTATTTTCCGGTATCGGTCGAGCGATTGATCGCTGCCGTGCTTGAAGATGAATTTCGCGCGTAGGAGGGGACCATGAAGAGTGCGTACGAACTTGCGATGGAACGGATGAAGGCGGCCGCGGGTCCGCAGAAGAAGCTGACCGACGCGCAGAAAAAGCGCGTGGCGGAGATCGAAAAGAAGTACACCGCGCGTATTGCGGAGACCAAAATGTCGCTCGACGTGCGCATTGCGGCCGCGCCGCGCGAGGAACGCGCCAAGCTGCAAGCCGAGGTCGCCTCGGAATTGGCGCGCCTCGAAGAAAAACGCGAGGCGGAGAAGGAAGCCGTCTGGAAAGAGGCCTGAGCCGATGCGTTTGGCCTGGCTCGATCGCAAGCGCGTGCGACGGGGGTGGATAGGATTTGTAATCGTTGCAGGTGCTACGTCGGCTTTCCTTGCGGTTGATTTCGAATTTCTGTCCACCCATGACGAGGCGCTGATCCTTCGGGAACGGACTTGGACGCTTTCATCTGGCGATCTTCCGCGCACGTGGACCAAATTCGAACGCTCGGCGACCTTTCAGCGGATTAACGAGGCGGCGCCGGAGGTGTATTCGCGGTTTGCTTTGGAAATGCGGCGCCTGACGGGTATTCGATGGACGCCCGCACGTTGCAACCTGTGGTTTGGGCGCATCATTTACGTTTTCGGTGACGATGACGCGGTGGTGGCGAGCATGCGCGCCACACTGCTCACGCGCGCGGCGTACGCTGCTGCACAATCCATAGGCCTTGCCAACACACGAGATGGCGTTTCCGAAATCGGCGGAGTGTACATGGCGCGAGCCGGAAAGTTTCTAGTAGTGGGGACTACTTCGGAAATCGTGTCGCGTCTCGCCGAGAACGGGGAACACTTGTTCTCCGTAGGCGGCGAAGGTGTTTCATTCGATTCGACTATCGATCCAGCATTCGGAATCTATGCCGCGATTGACCGCGAGATCACGACGGCGATCTGGCTCAACAGAATCGAGCATCGTCTTCCCGATCGCGCCGGGTATTTCGCAATCGAATGGCCGGAGACGCCGATCGTCAGCGTGGTCTCGCGGGGCCTGGATTTGAATGCGATTGTACCCGAAGGAGACTGGCCAGAATTTCCAGGCAGCGAGGAATTGGCGCAAACGTGGCGGGACTTCGAAGGCCTGTTACCCGAAGGCTGGCGCGCGGGCGCGGATACGACGCAGTTCGCGTTGTTCGATGTAGATACTTCTGAAAACATTCCCATACCCGACGCCGCGGTCTTCTCGCGCAGCGAGACGCCGCTGTTGCCGCTAGTGGCGCCGCCGAACGCGATTCCCTATGAGTGGTCGGGCCGTGTGGGCTGGATGACGCCGTGGAAGGGGGAGGGCGCGAACCTTTTTGTAATGGCGGATGAGCGTTCGCGTGTGTTCACAAACCAGGAAGCAACGATGGCGAAGCTGATGGCGCGTGAACGCGCGGGCCGCATCGCGTCGGACGACGCGCGAATCGAAATCGATACGGCGCGGCTCGCAAAGATACTTTCGGACCTGACAAGGCAAACCGCGAAGGATGAGCTTTGGCCTGAGCGAAACGCGGACGACGTCGAGCGCGACGTCATTCCGTGGCTGAAGGCGCTCGGCGCGCTCGGCACGATCCGGCTGGAAGGTAAGTACGAGGGCGAAGGCATCACGTTGCGCGGTGGCACGCACGCGCCGCCCGCGGAAGACGCATCGTGAGCGGCATCGTACTAGTTCTTACAGTCGTCCTCGCAATCGATCTCGAACCTGCGAACCCTGCGGCGCGCATTGCAATGGTATCGGGAAACGGATCGTTGACCGCGGGACTCGATGTAAGCGGCGCGCTCATGTCTCTTCGCTGGCCCGGTCCCGGGGGTCCTGATCAAATGCGACCTGCTGAATCCAACCGTCATGAATTGCCGCTCTGGTTCGGCGGCGGACGGTGGGGATTCGAAATTGATGGCCGTTGGTACTGGCAAGGCGATCCGCGAGCCATTGTCACTCAACTATATGCGTTCCCAGGCAGCACGGTAGTTGAAACGGTAATAGAGTGGCCGGACGCCGGTTTACGGGTGCGTCAACGTGCCGGGGTATTGCCAACTGGCGACGTGTTTGTAAGCTCGATCCAGATAGTGAATGCTCCAACAACACCTCAAATCGTATGGGTGGGAAACATCGCGCCGTGCACCCGCCAGATTCCTGAATTGGCCGAAGGGGGCGAGGCACTCACATCACTGCACGGCTTTGCTGCGTTTCAGAACGTGATGACGGCAAACCGATGGACCTGGAGTTTTCGCCCCGACAGTCCGAGTGCAGAAGACTGGGATCGTGCACGTGAGCTAAGTGCAGCACAAGCACCAACCGGCCTTTGGACCGAATTCAGCGACGGCGTCTGGCTCGGCATTACCGGAGCAAGCAGCAGACGAATGCGCACGGGCAGTGCATCGATCGGTTTAGTGCCATCCGTAAATACGGTTATCGACGCGCTTGAGTACCCTCCGCCGATAGCCGACGCGATTGTGGGTGAGTCCAAGACCGTGGTTTTTCTCGGTACCACGAGTCATGGATGGGTAGTACTTAGTGTCGGCGCGAATCATGCCGCGTCTCGAAAACTCTTGGGCGACGAATCGCCACAAGCCTACGAGTTCTTGACCGCCACTCCGGGAGACAGCGCCTTTCTGATGAAAGCTGCGAAGCTCCCTGCGCAGTCTAGTCTCCAAGCTCTCCCGCACCTCGCGATTCTGAACACCCTTCGCGATCCCAACTCCGGATTTACCGTCCGCAGTGTGTCATCCGATCCGCCGCTGGCGCGCGACTGGCCGCGCGACGGCGCGCTCGTGGCGTGGGCATGGTTCGAGAGCGGCCAGCACGACGCCGCGTGGAAATCCATCGATGCTTACATCTCGCTGATTCGAACCGAGGATCGTCCGCGTAAACCGTACGGCAGCATGCCGGAGTCGGTCTACACCAGCGGCGAACCCGCCTCGCCCCATTTCATTGTGGATGGTCGCGGCCCGGCGCGTGTTCTCTGGGTTGCCGATCGCATGCTGCAGTCGCGTGAGCCTCAGGCGCGTACCGTGTGGGTGACGACGCACTGGAAGTCGATCGAAGCGACGGGGGAGTTCCTCAGTACCTGGCGCGACGCACGCCGCGGCGCGCCGTTGTATGCCGACGACCCGTTGAATCTCTCGGACGCGGAGACGCAGGATCGCCTCTTCGCGCAACACGCAGGGATTTCGGCCGCGATTCGTCTTGCCGAAGCCGCCGGCGAAGCGGTACCCGAGGCGTGGCGCAACCGGCAAAACGAACTTGCCGACCTCTGCGCGTGGGTCCTCCAGGAGCCCCGCCGATGGGTACCGGGTGGCTCTCTCGTGCTCGAAACCGAAGGGCTCCCCGCTGATGTGCTGTCACTCCTCGCGGCGACCTGCGTAGAACGTCTGGCGAATCCCGCCTCGCTCGATCGCCCAACAATCGCTCGGCTAGGTCTCCAGCGGGCGCTACTCGCTCCAAACGATGCCGCCGATGCTGATCTCGTCCTCCTGTTGCTTGACGAACCCGGCCTGAACACGCCGAAGTCATCCGACGCCCTCGTCTCCGCACAGGCGCTTTTGATCGCGCTCCTCACCAAGCCGAACTAAGCGATTTGAGGCCAAATAGTTACAGTTTCAGAAGTGTTCCAAGCCCCACCTGAAGCGCGAAATCTGCCAGATGCCTCATATGCGGCGCGTGGACCATTTTTAAGCCTAGAAATCGCAACCCCTTACAGGGTATCCTATGCGGCACGGAATGTGCTCTCCCGGCTGCATGAACAGGTCTGTCTTCTGGTCTACTCTTTGCGCGTTTGTCGCTCTGGGGATCGGGTTCGGCTTTGCGCCTCTGTCGATGGCTGCCACGCCGGAGGTTTCGTATTCGGTTGAACCCGAACATCCGGTAGCCAATTCGCCGTTTCGCGTGACCTACGAGGTCCGGTGGGACGGCGGGCCGGAGTCGCTCGGGGTGATCCCGACGGAACCGGAGACGGTGGTATGGGGGAAGGCGCAGCTGAAGGATGCGACCTCGACAACGGATGCCAGTGGTCAGGCGATTCGTTATACGGTCGAGTGCGTGTCCGACAGGCACGGCGAGGTTCAGATTCCGCCGCTGGCTCTGAGCTATGTTTTGGAACCGCCCTTTGAGGAGCGGCCCAAGGTCGTTGCGGATGCGTCGGCAGGAACTGAACCGGAGACGAAGGCCGTTGAGCCGCAGAGCCTGGAGGCCCCCGGCTTCTCGGTGACGGTCGGACGGAACGTCGATCCGGCGATTATCGCGGTAAGCGCGATCGCCTTGGCGCTTGCTGCGGCGGGTGTGCTGGTGGCGATTCGATCGCGGCGTAAACGCGCGGCGCGGGTTTCGGCGCCGGCTGCAGGTAGCACGGTGCAGTCGCTGATGAATTTGGCGCGGCAGCATCGGCTGGATGGAAAGTTTTATGAGTATTACCGCGAACTGGCGCGCGCATCGACCCTGATGGCGCCCAGCATTGCGGCGAAAAAATTGCGTGAGAAGTTGGAACACCAGGCGCAACAAGTGGGTTATGGAGCTTTACATCCCACGGAAGACGACCTTGAGGGCGCTGTGCGCGACCTCGAGCAGGTGTTGCGAGAGCATACGCGGGTGGAGCAATGAGGGCGTAAACGCATGGCGGTTTCGGTAGAGACAATTCGGCGGCACGTCGAGATGCAGTCCCAGTTCGTGGGCCGTCTGCGCGCGGAAATCGCCCACGTGATCGTGGGCCAGCAGTACATGATCGACCGCCTGATCGTGGCGATGCTGGCGAACGGCCACGTGCTGATCGAGGGCGTGCCGGGCCTGGCGAAGACGACGGCGGTGAAAACACTGGCCCGCGCGATGGATTGTGCTTTCTCGCGCATTCAGTTTACGCCGGATCTGCTGCCGGCGGACCTCGTGGGTACGCAGATTTACAGTCCGAAGGACAGCAGCTTCACGACCAAGCGCGGTCCGATCTTCGCGAACATCATTCTCGCGGACGAAATTAACCGCGCGCCGGCCAAAGTGCAGAGTGCGCTGCTCGAGGCGATGCAGGAGCGGCAGGTGACG
>SXGT01190999.1_pt1 | contig 25548 bp, 36 predicted proteins | sample 3176221 | NCBI WGS metagenome assembly SXGT01 (sample SAMN11356862, study PRJNA531348) | freshwater metagenome | isolation source: freshwater sample F1-120 | place: China: Fuxian Lake, Yuxi | collected 2017-12-25
TGTTGGATTATCATTCATTGAGCCTTATTTAGAGAATATTGATGATGCTACTCCAATTTATATTGGATTTTTAATTTTTGCTGCCGCAATGACTGGTATAATTATTTTAGTTTTAAAATTAGATTGGCAAAGAATTATGGTTAAATTTGCTCCTTGGACGTTAGATGAAAACTCTGATGACGATACTAAAAATAGTAAAAAATAATTTTATTTATAATATTGATATAAATTATTAGAATTCGTTAGGATGCATATTCAATATCTATCTTGATTTCTTTTTTGTCTTTCACTTCGTTTACTAATTTAAATAATTTTTTTATATCTTTTTTTAATACAGTAGTTAATTTTTGATTATAGATTGTTGCAGCTGGATGAATTGTTAAAAAATAGAGTTGATTGTCTTTCTTGACTAGTTTTCCTCTAAATTTTATAATCTCCTTTCCATCAAGTAATGAATTAAATGCGGTATTGCCTAATATACAAATTATTTTTGGTTTAATAATTTCTATTTCTTTTTTAAGATAATTTTTACATGTGTTTCTTTCAATTTCTGTTGGAACTCTATTTTTTGGTGGTCTACATTTTACTATATTTGTAATATAGACTTGTTCTCTGGTAATTCCTACATTTTCAAGCGCAATTGATAATTTTTTACCTGCAATTCCTATAAATGGCTCACCTTTCATATCTTCATTTTTTCCAGGTGCCTCTCCAACAAAAATTACATCTGATTTGAAATTTCCCTTACCTGGAACTGAATTTGTTCTTGTTTTACTAAGTTCACAGTTTATGCATTCTGTTACCTGTTTTTTTATTTTTTCTAATTTTTTTTCCATTCTAATTTACACTTTTTACTGTTGCAGTTCCTCTAATTGTTGGACCGCCATTTCCCATTATCATTGATTGCATAGGATCTCCTTTTCCACAATTAGTTATTGGTCTTACTGTAAAATCATTTCCACATGCATCAATTGAATTAAAAAATTCTGGTGCTGTACCCATCACAATAACATCTCTATGTAAATCTCTTAGTTCTCCATTTTCAATTTTTTGTGCATATTGACATGATATACTCCAATTGTATCGCTTCATGTCTATTGATGGTACTTTCATATTTGAAATATAGTAACCATTTTTTACATCTTTTATTATTTCATCTACTTTCTGATCCCCATTAGCAATACATGTACATGCCATACGAATTAGTGGCATATATCGATAATTTGTTGCTTTCATATTTCCTGTTGGTATTGTATTGAATATTTCTGACGTTTCTCTATTTTGCATGTGATTTTTTAAAATTCCTTTTTCTATTAGACTTGTTTTTTTAGTTTCAACTCCTTTATCGTCAAAATAATACCAACCTAAACTTTGTTTTATTGTTGGATCATCAAACACATTAAGATTTTCTGAACCTATTTTTTGTCCTATCTTTCCTTTCCACCAGGCTCCTCCTGCCCATGCCATCTCTTTTCCTAGTACTCTATCTGCTTCTGATGGGTGTCCAAGTATTTCATGTGTAAGTAATGAAACAAAATTTGGATTCATTACTACTGTTGATGTTTCTTGTTTTATTGGTTTTGCAGATAATAATTCAGATGATTTTTTAGCAATTTCTTTTGCACTCTGTTGAGATTTGTTTGCAATTAATTCTAATCCTCCCCTTCCTCCTTCTGTAATGTTTATTAATTGTGTTTGACCTGAATCATGTGCTGTGGCAACCATTTCAATTATTACATCTGTAAAATTTCTGAACCTTCAGTATTTGTAAAATATTTTGAATTAATTGTATAATATGGGTTGGTTACTGACTTTATTATTTTTTTCGTATTCATAATTATTTTATTATATTCTAAACCTATTTTGATTAATTCATCTATTTCTGGTTTTTTTAAAACTTTAAAATTAATTTGTTTTTTATTTATTGAATTATTATGTAGTACAATTTTATTTTTTTTATTTGATTGCGTATAATTTGAATTCTTAATTGTTTTATCTAAAATTTCTTTCATATCATTAAATGAATTTGGATTTGTTATTGAACAAAAACTCCATGCTCCATTTTTAATTAATCTCACTCCTATTCCTTTATCTTCCAAATTTCTGATATGTTCAATTTCGCCATTTTCAATTAATATTGATTTTTTTAGTTGCTGTTCTGCTCTTGCGTCACAATATTGAACTTCAGACTTTTCTGCGTATTTTATTATTTTATCTGTAAGGTCTTGTAATTTTTCATCCATATTTTACGAATTATTATCAATCGTAAATCTTGTACTATTGATGACTGGATATTGCAGGCATGGTGAAGTAATATTCGTCTTCAAAATCATAGTCAACAGTGCCTTTTTTTCTCAAAAATTCAAAATATTCTGTACAATTGTTGTAAAATTCCTTATTTTTTACTGTCTGTTCATGCATGATTTACCTATATATTTTTCAATTTTTTAATGAGTGTGAGACATTTTGATCCATGATGTTTGTTTTGTTTAACTAGATACTATTGGATATTTTTTATATTCATACATTGATACCATTTTATGACTACTCAAATTGTCGCTGACACTAGTGTAATTATTAATGGAAATCTATCTGAACAAATTGAATCTGGATCGGTTAGAAATTCTGAAATTATCATCCCACAAGCTGTATTTGATGAACTTCAATCTCAAGCTTCTAATCATAAGGAGCAGGGATTTATTGGATTAGAACAAATTCAAAAACTTAATAAATTATCAGAAAAATTTGGCTTAAAAATTACTTTGAATGGAACACATCCCTCGATTGATGAGATTAAATTTGCTTCAAGTGGACGAATCGATGCATTAATAATTGATATTGCAAAACAAAATAATGCTATTCTTTATACTTCAGATAATGTACAGCATTTAGTTGCACAATCTCAAGGGGTATCCACTGTTTTTTTAAAACCTAAAATTATACATGAGGAACTTGAATTTGTAAAATTTTTTGATACTGAAACCATGAGTATTCATCTTAAAGAAAACCAATACCCTCTTGGAAAAAAAGGAAAACCTGGTAATTTTTTACTTACAAAAATTGGAGAGGACATTCTTACCAAAGATTATTTGAAAATGATCTCGTCACAAATATTATCTGCTACAAATATTTCTGACTTTAGTACAGTTGAAATTTCTAAAACTGGTGCAACTGTTGTACAACATAATGATTATCGTATTGCAATCACATATCCTCCATTTTCTGAATCCTACGAAATAACAATTGTACATCCAACGGTAAAATTATCTCTTAATGATTACACAATTTCTGAATTATTAATGAAACGTCTTACTGACAGAGCCGAGGGAATTTTAATTTCTGGGGCTCCAGGTTCCGGAAAAAGTACATTGGCTTCTGCTTTGGCTAATTTCTATCATGATCAAGGTAAAATTGTTAAAACATTTGAATCTCCTCGTGATTTACAAGTTGATTCTGGCATTACTCAATATAGTAAATTGGATGGAAGTTTTGATAATTCTGCTGATATTTTATTATTAGTTCGTCCTGATTACACAATTTTTGATGAGGTGAGACGTAGAGAAGATTTTGTAACTTTTTCTGATTTGAGATTAACTGGCGTTGGAATGGTCGGAGTAATTCATGCTAATTCACCTTTAGATGCAATTCAACGCTTTATTGGTAAAATAGAACTTGGTATCATTCCAAATGTTTTGGACACTGTTGTGTTTGTAAATAAGGGTGATATTGAGAAAGTATATGATTTGGAATTAAAAGTTAAGGTTCCCTCTGGAATGACTGAGTCGGATTTAGCTCGACCAGTAATCGAGATAAGAAATTTTGAGAATAATGTTTTAGAGCATGAGATTTACACTTTTGGAGAAGAAAATGTTATTGTACCTGTAGCAAAACGTGGAGAAAAAATGGGGATTGAAAAATTAGCAGAAGATAAAATTAAAGATTATTTTAAAAAATATGATTCCAATTCATTAGTTGAAATTTTATCTGAAAACCGTGTTAAAGTAAGCGTTAATGAAAATTGTATTGCATCAATTATTGGAAGAGGTGGAACTAATATTAATGAAATTGAAAAATTACTTAAAGTTCACATCGATATTGTTGCTAAGGATTCTGAATCTCTGTCTTTAAATTCAAGTGATATTCCTTTTAGTTTTTCAGAATCTAAATCTTCGTTATTGTTAACTGTAAATAGAGAATACACTTCTATGCATGCAGATATTTATACAAATGATAAATTTTTGGCATCTGTCAAAATTGGTAAAAAAGGACAAATAAAAATTCCAAAACGTTCTGATCTTGGAAGAAATTTATTAAATTTTACTAACTCACAAAATGATATTCAATTGTTTCTTAACGATTACTAGAATTTTTATTTGTAATTAGACTTTTTAAAATCTTCAGTGATTTTTGGATTTGCTTTTAGAAATGTTATAAATTTTCTTAATTGTTTAATTGTTTTGGGATTGAGATGATGTTCGATCCCTTCTACATCCTGATTTGCTGTATCGTATCCAACTCCTAAAATTTCAAAAAATTCTAATAGAATTCCATGATTTTGACGAATTCCTTCTGCTACCTGAATTCCTTTTTTTGTTAAATTGATCCCGTGATATTTTTCATATTCTAAAAATCCTCCTTCATCTAATCTTTGGAGCATTTTGGTTACACTTGGAGCACTAACCTGCATGTATCTTGAAATGTCTAATGTTGTTGCATATCCCTTTAAATCCACTAGTTCTGATATGATTTCCAAATAATCTTCCATTCTAGAACTAGACTGTGTTTTTTCAAATTCATGTGCTGTTTTAATTGATTCTAATCTTTTGAAATTTTTTGAGGTCATCTGTTCTTTATGATTAAAAGAATCTTCTATAATTGATTGTCTCTAGGTGAATTTGAGCTATACTTTATTGACTTGGTGGTAATCATTATTGATCTCCGATTCTTAACTATTTTTTTTTAAAGCGAAATTGTTATGACTGATCCTTTAAAGGCACGACTAGAAAAGATACAAAATTTCTCAGATACTGCTAAACGTAGAACTGACTTCTATACTGATATAGCAAAAATGGATGATGGTGCAGGTATTGCTGGCTCTTTGAGATGCCTACAAAAAGCACCGGCGCCCGGTAAAAAATTACAAAAAATTGGATTTTTGATGCTGTGGATTCCTGAACCTACAATGATTACAACTGTTCTAGGTGGTCCTTTGATACTTGCCGGTAGATTTATGGAAAAAAAATACAACAGTAGTACAATACATGACATTGGTCATGAAACCAAAAGTAACCTTTCTACAATTAGTGATTTTAAAAATTCTATTAGTTAACACATTGAGTTTTTAAAAGGATTGTATTAAACTAATTTATGACTACGAGAGCTCAAGCCCTAATTCCTATTTTTATTGCAGCTGTAATTATTGGTTCAATTGGATTACTTACTTTGCCAACTGAAATAAAATTGGAGCAAGTAAAATTTCCTATAGGTGTGATCAAAGTTGATAATGTGCCTCTTGAAGTACAAATTGCAGATAATGAATCTAGTCGTGTCCGTGGATTGATGTTTCAAGAACAATTACCTATAGATAAAGGAATGCTTTTTGTATTTCCAGAACAGGGTTTGTATTCTTTATGGATGCTTAACATGCAATTTGAATTAGATATGATTTGGTTTGACAATAATGGCAAGGTAGTACATATTAAAACAAATGTTCCTCCATGTGTTATTCCTGTTGAAATAGCTGCTGGATGTCCTAGTTTTGTACCTGATGGTGAAGCCACTTATATTTTAGAAGTAGCTTCTGGCTTTGTAGAAAAAAATAATATTACAAAAGATTCTGTTTTAGAAATTATATCCATCTAAAATTGCAAAACCTTATGTTGTAATCTACCTATGAATTGTTTATGAATAAAAAAATTATCATTCCACTAATTGTTATATTTATTTCTGCAGTTGTTATTTTTTTAATTCCTGAAAATTTTTCTATACCTTCATCAGAAAATCTATATCAGTATGGTTTTACATTTTATGATATTGAAAAAATAAAAGTGTCTCTATCAGAACAAAATATTTTTATGTCTTCCCCCACTCCTATTACAGATCATACTATTGGAAATTATTGTGCAATTCACGATGATATTTTATCTACTATTGCATATTGTACTACAACTGCTATCCAAGACTCCGATGGAAAATCTCTTGGAAATATTAGTATGGGTGGTGTTCCTGATAACCCTATAATGGCTCTTGCATTAGTTGAGTCATCTCCATTTTTGGATACAAAATCTAATGAAATTGAAATTGTTTTTAAAACAATGATTGAAACTTTGGTATGTGATTGTTGGAATGAAAAACAACCTGGCGAATTTGAATCTGTTAGTGAGTGGATAAATGCTGCTAAAATAAAATATGCTGAATCCTCTCAAACCATACCTTTGAAGTCTACTATTACTGGGCTTGGTGATGAAACACTAATTCTTGAAATAAACTCCAAAAACGACTCATATTTCTGGACTTTAATTGTTCTAAAGTAGTGTAATTATATATGATAAAATTATTTGATTGACGATTACAATGATTGATCAATTATGGTTAATTCCTTTGGGGTTTGTTGCAGGAGTACTGGGGTCCATGATTGGTCTTGGTGGTGGAGTAATTATTGTTCCAATTTTAACATTTTTAGGATTTCCTCCTACTGTTGCAGCAAGTAATAGTCTTTTTGCAGCCTTTAGTAATTCGGTTGCATCCACAATTTCCTATTCAAAACAAAAAAGAATAGAATACTCTTTAGGAATAAAACTTGGTTTGCTTGCAATTCCTGGAACTATCTTGGGTGCAATAATTTCCACTGATGCAACTCCTAATATTTTTAAAATTTTATTTGGTTTTGTTTTAATTGGATCTTCAATTTACATTTTTTTAAGAAAGGAACTTGAATCAAGGAATAAAATAATTTCAAACCAATTGATTATTTTTACAATTGGAGCCAGCTTTTTTGGAGGAATAATTTCATCTTTCTTTGGCATTGGTGGTGGTGTTGTTTTTGTACCTTTGATGGTAATTGGAATGGGAATATCTATGAAAATAGCTGCTCCTACTTCTCAATTAATTTTATTGTTTGCATCTTTATCTGGTATTATTGTTCATAGTATTTTGGGACATCCTGATTATCTTCAGTCTGGATTTTTAGCAATTGGTTCATTTTTTGGCGGATTAGTTGGTGCAAAATTATCTCTTAGTGTAAAAGAAAGAAATTTAAAAATTCTAATCATTGTAGTACTTTTGACTGTAGCTGTAAAATTATTTTTTGATTCTTTGACTAATAATTTACTCTTATTTGGTTTTTAGGCATAAATTATTAGTTGTATTTTTATACTAATTTTAAGAAGAATATTGTTCGTTAGGTCTGATGATCTAATGGCTGAGGAGACTAGTTGACTCCTTAGTATTATTTTATAAATTATCGTGTAATCATTTTTTAATTCTGTAAATATTTTTTTTTGAAATTATAATTAATTCATTATCTTGTGTACTTCCTTCATAATCTATTGTAATTTTTCCAAATTCATCATCTATATCTTCTTTTTTTATAATTGTAAATTTTAATTTTAGTACTTGATCGGTATAATATGGTTTTAGAAATCTAGTATTTCTATTTCCCCATTCTGAATCTCCATCGGTACCAAGAAAAATAATGTGGTTTCCATAAATTTGACTTAATCTTGTAAACTCCCCTTCCATTCTAGCTAATGCATCTCTTCCTGAAACTAATTGTTGTTTTTCTTTACTATTATCATCTAACAATACATTTTTTATTCTTGAAAATTTTAAATATTGTTCTAATTCGTTCTTTGAAATACTACATGTGGAATAAAATGATTCACCGATTATAAATTCTCTAAATTTCTTCATCCTTATCTTGTTTCATCAACACAGAATGTTACTTCTGACGATAAAAGTGCATTTTCTGTAACTAGAAAATTAAATGCCTCTGCTATTCTTTGATTGTTTGGTTCTGAACCTGTTATTGAACCTGGAAAAATTGTAAATATTCTGATTTCTGATTTTAATACATCGCTTAATTCTTGATTCACTGTGGTAGTGAATGGCCTTAGTGCACCTCTGAAAACTTCTACTTGAGCTCTTTGTGTTCCCGTAACTTTTTTTCCAATTGGTAAGTCTGGACCAATAATCATAATTGCTCCTTTTGCATTTTCATACAGACGTGGATCATCTTTTCCTCCTGGCACAAATTGTTCAAGGGCTCTTTGTGCAACTGTTGCAGGTGTTGATATGAATTTTTCAGTTAATTCTTCCCATGCTGGTCTAGTTAATTCAGTTAATTTTTCTATTTGTGGTAATTTTCCTGTAATGTGTATTACTGCTAAAATTTCACCAATGTTTGTCTTTGCTGTGTTTAGCCATTTTTCAACTTCTGTGGGATTTTTAATATCTACTACATGTGAGTGAAATTTACTGCTGATATATTCTTGAAGACCAGTTGGGGTTGTTTGTGATATAAAACATACCACTTTTCCTCCATTCTTTTCCACATGTTGTGCCAAAAATTCTACACGTTCTGCATCTGTTTTATCTGTTGCATCAATTGTGAATATCACTGATTTTCCAGCAAAATTTGGTTGATGTACTCCTGGGGTAGTAGTTCCAATATGTGGTTTAACTGGATAAAATACTCTATCTCCTGGAATTACTTTTCCGTTGACAATTTTTGCAATTTCATCATCACATAAATTTAGAACTGTTTCTGCAACTTGTCCTTGAGATAGAAATTCTTTGTTTGCAATCATATCTGATGTATTGTTTTGAACTTTTTCTGCAATTGTTTGTATTTTATTTAATAAGTTAGTTAATGTCTCCGTTAATTTTGTGACATCTTTCCCATTTGCTAATTTTACAGCTGCATTAGAAATTCCTTTTTTAATTACTGAATCGTTCTCTCCTAATAATGGAAGTAATTCTTTGTTTGCTGCATCTACTTCTGTAGGATTTAAATCCTCAAATCCACTAACTCTCATAAACTCTGCTGCTGCTTTTGGATATACTGTTTTGTAAATTCTATCTGAATGAACTGGTCCTGGATTTATTGCAATTGAAATAATTCCTTTATCTGATAATTCCCATGACATTAATTCTGCTAATCTATTTTTTGCTCCTTGTGATGCCGTATATGGACTTCTAAATCTGTATGGTCTTTGCTCTAATGGTCTCTCCTCTGTGAAAAATGTTGAAATTGTAATAATTTTTCCTCCTGCTTTCATAACCTTAAGTGCTTGAACTGAACCCCAAAATGTTCCAGTAAGGTGAATTTCAATTGTACTTTTAAATTCGTCTAGTGGTGAATTTGGAAAGCATGTAACTGGACCTGAAACCCCTGCATTGTTAATTACATGATCAATTGTTACATTATCTTTTTTTAATTCCTCAAACATTTTATTCATTCCAATTTCATCACTTACATCTACTCCTGAAAAAATTCTAACATTAGATCCACTTTGTTTATCTGCAATAATTGATTCTAACATCTTGGCTGTTTCATCTAATGGCTCTCTTCTTCTTCCAAGTATGATTACACTTCCTCCATTTTCTACAAATTTCTTAGCAATGGCTTGACCTATTCCAGTACCGCTTCCTGTGATAAGTGATATTTTATTTTGGAATTTTAGCATAAGTACTTTGCCAAATATTTTGTAATATTTATTTGGATTGATCTAGTCTATATTTCTTGAAATCTTTATTTGGGGTATGATATGATATTTTTTATGCATGATGAAGAATCTGATACTTTTATTTCCCAAACATGGCCTGAAAAATTTAGCTCCATGTTAAAGGAGATCGGAGTTATTTCTGAATCTAAAGAAATTGGAAGTGATGCTGTTGAAAGAGATGAATACTATAGTCGATATTTTGCTCAAACTCCAAGAATGGTTACTAACAAAGGTTGTCTTGATATTAAAAATTCTAACATTGACGTAGTACAAATAATTCAAAAGGGATAATCATGCAAGATCCAAATCCACTTCCATGGGGTGCATTAGATAGATTCCAAGCTCACTTTATTGTTAGAAAGAATGTTGGTTCAGCTGCTGTGCATTACACTGCAAAAACATCTTTAACGATTCAAGGTCATTTTGGTTCCAAAGTTCTCACTAAAGTTAAATGGACTGGTTCTGGTGATTTGGCTACTAAACTAAATTCGGATACTCATCTTAATGAAATGATTGCTAAACAATCCATAAAGGATGCAACCATCTATGTTGAACCTACTGATACCGCAATTCGAATACGTGGTAAATGGGATAATCATATTTCATTTGGTATTACGAAGGAACTTTATGAAATTTATAATAGAATCGCTGGTCACATAAAATCTGTTTAAGCTTTCCACCAATCTAACGCAAGAAAATCCACTTTATCTTTTCCTTTGGGTATAGCTAAAATGAATTGTTTTTTTACGGTTGTTGCAAGTCGTCCTGCAAGAACAATTCCTGTTGATGTTATTGGTTCACTTCTATTATACACTTGAATTAAAAATGGCGCATGATCTATTCCTGGACCTTTTTCATAAACTGCAAAATCACATCCAAATTTTATCCCTGGATTAATTATGTATCCCTTATCTCGAAAATTTTTATAAACAATATATTTTTTTTCAAATTCATGAACTTGTTTTTTACAAATCTCTGTCATTTGGTCTATGTTAATTTTTTCTTTTAATTTGGTAATTGTAATTTTTTTAATTTCTAATAAATATAACCCCTCAATCAAATCCAAAATTAATGGAACATTAATTTCATTAATTTTTGGTTTAGGCATACCTATGGGTTTTCCATAGTATCCTTCACTGAAAAGTTTCTTTGAATCCTCAATATCCCAAACAATTATTCTATTTTCTATTAGTTCACTTTTCATAATTTTATCAAACTTGTATTATATATGAATTCTATAGTAAAAACTAGGTTGATTCAATAAAAAATAAAGTAGAAATTAAAATTGTTTTTTTACTACAGGCTTAATGCAAGTAGAATGAATGAATCTGAAACTCTCTGACACTTGTCTGACATTTCTTCAATCCCTTCTATTACATCTTTAATTAGTAACAATTCTTTTGGATCTTTCACTTCGTCGAGCAGTTTTATTGTTGCATCTCTATATTTGATATCTATTAGTCTCTCAATTGTTTGTGTCTCTTGTGCCAATTCAATAGCATTGGCTGTATTTGTATTTAGACTTCTAATAATTTCATTTAGTTTGTAGACTTCATCAACTACTAATGATATTAGTTCTGCAATATCTACATCAAGTTTTGAGCTTTTCAATGTAGTTATTTTTACATTTGAAAGTTTGAATGCGATACCTGTGATATAACCTGCAATCTCATCCATTGTGTATGCAGTATTTAGAAGGTTTTCTCTATTCATGATTAATCCTCCAACATCCGCAACTTCACGTGTAATTTTTCTTCTAAGACTTTCTACTTCTTCTTCTATTGTGGAGATTTGCATCAAAGTATTTTTGATTGCTTTTTTGTCTTTTTTCATTAAAGAATCTGTCAATGTTGCAAGTTCTCTAGAAGCGTTTAGAATTCTATTGATCTCATCTTGTAGAACTGCTATTGCCTTTCTTTTTGCTTGAACTTCAAGCTCTCCACTATACATAACAAAAAGTATCATTACTCGTGGTAATTTAAATCATTTATGATTTTTGATATTTTTTGAGCGTTATTGTATCAAATTTTTATCACGTACTGCTTTATTTTGTCCATTGTACAATGAAATCACTTCCTCATCTGTTGATGCATCCTCTGCTGTTTTTTCTAATCTTATCTTTCCTGTAAATTTTGGAAATCTTAATGCTAATCCTGTTCCCTTTCTTATTTCATCTTTTGCTACTTTGTGAATTGGACTTAATGTAATTTCTGATGCTACCACTTCTATTACCAATTCCGGTTCAAACCATACATCTGCTTCCATTTCACTATTGATACGTGGATTTTTTTTAATTGTAGTTTTTGGATTTAAAATTTGATATAATTGATCTAAACTGTCATCTGTAAAACCTGTACCAACTTTACATATGCTGGGAAATGTATCTGTGTTTTCATCATATGTTGAAAGTAACAGTGTTCCATAACTTCCTGTTCGTCTACCTTTTCCAAAAAATCCTCCCACTACAACAAGGTCTAAACTATCTCCTAATTCATTTCTGTATTCTCTTTTTAATTTTAACCAGTGACTTCCTCTTGAACCTGCCTGATATGGTTTGTCTAACATTTTTAGCATTAATCCCTCACTTCCTGCATTAATACTATTTTCAAAAAATTCTTCTATGTCATTTTCATTCTTTGCTATGGTCATTGGAATAAATTTTGCAAATTCATTTTGTTTAACTATGCTTTCTAATTTTCTTCTTCTTTCATTGTAGTTTAATTCTGTGCAATCCTTTCCGTTACAATATAACACATCAAAAAAATTCACTGTAATTGGATATTCTGTAACTGCTTTTTCAATTTTATATTTTCTTCTTCTATGCATTAATTCTTGAAATGGTAGAAAATCCCCTGTATTTTCATTAATTGCAACTATCTCTGCTTCTAGTATTGCATCATCTGCTTGAATTATTTTTGGCATCTTTTCAGTAATGTCTGGATAGTAATCTGAAATTTTTTCTAAACTTCTAGAAAATAATTCTATTCTTTCTCCTGCGATATGAATTTGAACTCTTTCTCCATCTAGTTTGTATTCAATTGCAAACTCATTACCCATTTTTTCAATTACCTCTTTTTCACTTTTTACTCTGTCTGCAAGCATAGGACGAATTGGATTAAATAAACTAATTTTAAATTTTTTAATTCCTTCTATTCCCTCTACTGCTATAGTTTCTGCAACTTTTCCTAAATCATTTGAAACATTATATGCATTTTGTAATAATTTTCTATTTTGTTTATCTCCTGAATATGTAATTGCTAATGCATCCATTACTGTATTTTCTGCAATACCCAATCTTAAAGTTCCAAGTAAAATTTTTAAAATAAAACTTGCTTCTAATGGACTTGCATCATTTAATAAACTTGAAATGTATTTAATTTTCATATCTTGCGAACCTGATCCTTCTAATTTTGCAATTTTGAATAATGTCTCATATACTCTTTCTACAGTGATACTTTCCATTAGAAATGTTGTTTGTGTTTTTTGTTCTAAGATGACAGTTGCTGCGTGACCCATGTCCCCATCTTTTGTATATGCCTCCTGAATTTTTTTTATTGCTATGCCTGATGATTTTGATATTGCCTTCATTGCTAGTTTTTCTGCAACTCCTAATTCTATACCCTCAAAATCTGGTCTAAGTTTTCCTTGAATTAGATAAACTATTTTTGAAACTACTTCATGTGGTGTTTTTTCAAATAATTCCACTAAAAATTGTGTTAACTCTAATCTTTTTGTAGTTGATTCCATTTTTTGAAAAACTTCAGCTAAAATAGAATACTCCATAATCTGTTACTAACTATTCCTGAATAAAAGTCTGAATCTAGATGTATCTAAAAATTGTTGGTTTATCTGAATTTTTTTCATCTGTTACTAGTGCAAAATTATGTAGTGGGTATGTTTTTTTGTATTGTTTCATATAACTCCATGCTACATCATGTGTTTTGAAATCTGTTCTAATTTCTTCAATTTCTGTTTTTTTACCAAATATATCTAATGGAATTATTCTATAGCTTTTTGGACGATTATGTGGTCTAGCTTTAAGAAACCATGTAAATGCAAAAATTACGACTAAAACTAAAACCACACATTCTCCAGCTACTTTAAAAAATGATAAGATAATTCCTGGAATCGTCTGTCCAAATAATACAGCAACAAAACTAGAGAATGTAATTACTGGCATCACTGTGAAAATGTATGTCCTCCAATCAAATATTTTTTGTAAGGCCTTCATACCCTAAAGTCCTTAAGTCTTTTTTTGATTTAACTATTTCGCAATAATAAAAATGTCTTAAATAGTTAATCTGGATCTTCGTAATTTTCTTTTCTATTTGTATTTGATGATTCGTCTTTCATAGGCTTCATCTTACTTTCAAGAATATCCATTCTTGCTCTATATCCTTCAGCGTATTCTAATTCTGATGGAACTAGTGTTGCTGGGTGGATGAATCCTTGACTTCTTATTGACATTGCTTTCTTTGTTGCAATTTCTCTAATGTAGTCCCAATCAGGTGTTGAGAATCCATCGAACGGTCCTGTAAATTTACCATTATGCATACTAAAAACTAATGCTTCTACAATTGGAATGCAGAAATTAATTGATGCTGCAGAATTTAATTTCACTGGCATTAATGGCATGTTGTGACTTCCTCGTGTATTGCCTGCGACATAATGTGGATTGTTAAACATACTTCCAACTTCTTCAGTTGCTGGGAAATTCTTTTGTGTTCTAACTAAACAAATTGGATCATCTTTTCCAACATAAGTTCCTGCAATATTGTGGAGTCTATCTGTTGATGCATTTAAAATTGGTTCTCCGTCTCTTGTGTAAACTGAATCTACGACATATCTTCCTGGATACATTAATGCAGCTTCAATTGTTGGTTTGTCTTCCCACAATTGTAGCTCTGCAATTTGTCCTTTCTCCACATCCATAATGTGAAACTTAACTCCGCTTGCAAGGCTCTTGTTTACAATTAAGGCAGTATTACTTAATGCGTCTACAAACATTCTATAAATTGGATAGTTGAATGCACCTGGTTCTGTTTTATCTGCTGCAAAAACTGTAAATGCTTCATTAGGTCTTTCTTCAAACTCCAACTCTGCAACCCCTGGCCCCATTCCTTTTACATTACCTGAAAATGAATCTTTGAGTAAATCTTGACCTGCTCCATATAGGCCTTCTTTTTTAGCAACTTGTGTTCCTGCCATAAAAGCATCCCATGCGAGTTTGTGAACTTTTTCATTATTTACTCCATGTGTATGTGACATGACAATATGTGTATCATCTCCACAATAACCTATGTAATGATCAATTAGTAAGTCGCCTGAATTTTCCACAGTATCTCTAATTGCTTTAATTAAACCGTCACTTGGTTTTGTATGTCCTCCAATTCCTCCGACGTCTGCTTTGATAATTGAAACAGTAATTTTCATATTAGTTCTTTTTTCTTCTTTGATTTATGTACTTTTATTAAAGTCACAAATTAAAAAATTTATTTCAAAGAAATTTAATTTGAAACAAAAAATTCATTACAGTAATATATCCCCTCGACATCGAAACCGATATGGCAACTAAACCACACTTAAACATGATTGTAACAGGTCATATTGATAATGGTAAATCCACAACTATGGGTCACTTCTTAATGGATCTAGGAGTTGTAGATGAGAGAACTATTGCTGCACATGGAGCCGAGTCTGAAAAGACCGGAAAAGGTGATACTTTCAAGTATGCATGGGTTATGGATAACATTAAAGATGAACGAGAAAGGGGAATTACAATTGATTTAGCATTTCAAAAATTTGAGTCTGCTAAATACTTCTTTACATTAATTGATGCACCTGGTCACAGGGACTTTATTAAAAACATGATTACTGGCGCTTCTGAAGCAGATGCCGCTATCTTAGTACTTTCCGCAAAAGAAGGTGAAACTGATACTGCAACTGCAGCTGGTGGACAAGCAAGAGAACACGCATTTTTGCTAAAAACATTAGGTGTAAAACAAATTATTGTTGCCATCAATAAGATGGATGCAGTTGAATACAAAGAAGCCGCCTATAAAGCAGCAAAAGAAAAAGGTGAAAAATTAGTAAAATCTGTAGGTTACAAATTAGAAGATGTACCATTCATTCCAGTTTCTGGATGGAAAGGTGATAACTTGGTAAATAAAATGGATAACATGCCATGGTATACTGGTAAAACACTACTTCAAGCATTTGATGATTTTAAAATTGAGGAAAAACCAATTGGCAAACCATTACGTGTTCCAATTCAAGATGTTTATTCAATTACTGGTGTAGGAACTGTACCTGTAGGTAGAGTTGAAACTGGTACCATGAAAGCAGGTATGAAAATTATTGTAATGCCTTCTGGTGCACTTGGTGAAATTAAATCTATTGAAACTCACCATACAGAAATGCCAACTGCAGAAGCAGGTGACAACATTGGTTTTAACCTCAGAGGTATTGAAAAGAAAGATATCAAGAGAGGAGATGTCCTTGGTACTCCTGATGCTCCACCAACTGTAGCAAAAGAATTCAAAGCTCAAATTATTGTTATACACCACCCAACAGCAATTGCACCTGGTTACACTCCAGTTATGCATGCACATACAACACAAGTTGCAGCAACCGTCACTGAGTTTCTTCAAAAAATAAATCCAGCAAGCGGCGCAGTTGAGGAAGAAAATCCAAAATTCCTTAAAGTTGGAGATGCCGCAATTGTTAAGATTAGACCAGTAAGACCAACTTGTATCGAAACCTTCCAAGCATTCCCTGAAATGGGAAGATTTGCTTTAAGAGATATGGGTGCTACAATAGCTGCTGGTATTGTTAAGGAAATTACTGAAGAGTACAAACCATAGGCGTTTTGTATGACACAAACTGCCCGTGTTAAACTCACCTCGATCAGTTTACCAAAATTAGATATTGTTTGTGATGAGATAATGGGTATTGGTAAAAAAACTGGTGTAAAAATACAAGGACCTACTCCACTTCCTGTAAAACGTTTACACATTGCTACTAGAAAATCTCCATGTGGTAGTGGTACTGAAACTTATGAGAAATGGGAAATGCGTATGCATCGAAGAATAATCAATATTAATGCAGATGATAAAGCAATTAGACAATTGATGAAACTCAACATTCCTGATGATGTATACATCGAATTATCATTAACATAATTTGTTATCCTTAAATTATAGAAATTATTGATTATAGACATGGTTGAAGAAATTACTGATGAAAAAGAAGAAACTTCTGTAGGAATATTTGAAGTAAATTATGCTTGCTTAAGATGTGGAACAACTGCTTCTAATACTGAACTTTCTCGTTTACCTGAAATCAAATGCATTTGTGGATTCAGAGTATTTACTAAAGTTAGACCACCAGTAGTAAAAACTATATACGCAATTTAATTATCTGTATTTTTTATAACTATGTTCTCTTTGTAAGTGAGTTCTCATATCTTCCATGTTTGAAAAATTTTTGTTACATTTTTTACAGTCATATTCTGAATTTTTTCCATGAATTATTTGTTGATGATTCATTAATTCTTCCGGTTTTGAAAATTTTTTATCACAATCATCACAAGCATATTTTTTAAAAAAATTCACTCTTATCCAAACTCTGCTTTCTTTTTATCCCAGCAATTTCTACATAATTGACCATCCATTTTCCAATGTTTCTTTGGATTATGTCTAATTAACGGCATTTTTGTTTCACATAATGCGCAAAAATTTTTCTTTTGATCATGATCCTTTTCTTTTTCATCAAAACATTTTTTGCAAAATAATCCTTCCATGTCCCATTGCCATCTTGGTTCCCATAAATCAGTAATTTTCTGAGTTATTCCACATTTAACACATGGTTGTCTCACTTGTCCTTCATAGTATTCTTTGGATTTATCAAAATGGCAATCTCCGCAAAGAAAACCTTTGATATTCCACTCTTTTTTTGGTTTATGTTTATGTGTTAATTCTTTATTGCAAATTATACAATTTATTGGTTTTTTAGTAAATAATCCCATGATTCTCATTTAATTAGAAAATATATAATTATTAAATGTAAACACCTCATTTCAACTGTTGCTAATTATACGCATATCCCGCTAAAAAATAAAAATAATTAAAAATTATAAAAACTATTCATTCATTAAGGATTTTCTCAAGAGCTTGGCTTGCATTAAGCATTCCATTTTTCTTGGCAAATTCTTCAATCATTTTATATTGTTTTTCAGTAAAACAGACTGGCATTGAACGTGTATTCATAAACTAATTTCAGATAATTCACTAATATCCTTTTCTCTGGAAACCTATTTGAAATAGTTTCTTTAAGATCCAGTATGGTAAAGAAAAGACAAATTCTAGTAATTGGAAATAACATAACTGGATGTACTCCTAAACATGAGAAAATTGCATATGAAATTGGAATGGAGATTGCAAAATCTGATTCTCTATTGATTACTGGTGGTCTTGGTGGTGTCATGAATGCATGTTCACATGGTGCAAAGGATGGTGGCGGTTTAACTCTAGGAATAATTCCTCAAGATGATCCAACATTTGCCAATGAATACTGTGATATTGTAATTCCTTCTGGAATGGGGTTTACTCGTGATTTTCTTAATGCATTGTCTGCTGATGGTGTAATTATTGTAGGTGGTGGTTCAGGAACATTGTCTGAAGTTTGTGCTGCATATATGAATAAAAAACCAATGGTTGCAATTAGAGGGTTTGATAGTACGATTGCACCATACATTGATGGATATATTGATCATAGAAAAAATGTAAAAATAATTGGCGTTGATACTCCTAAGCAAGCAGTTGAGAAAATTTTAGAATTAATTACTGCATAGAAACTAGTAATGGATCTGGTTTGTAAAATTCACCATGCATTTTAGCAAGTTTATTTAATTCATCTATTATGTTTTTTATTCCAATTTCTTTTGCTGTTTCAAATAGTGGTTTTTTTAATCCTAATCCTAATTGAGCCGCTTTTTCTATTTCTGCAATGTCACTTGCCCCATTTGTAACCAGCCAAGCTGCATTGTTTAAAATATTGGCTACTAATTGAATTGGATTGAATTTTTCTGCTAGTTGTTCTGATAATGCTACTCTTTCATATTTGTCATCTGAATATTTGTAATATCCTTCTCCTGATTTTTGGCCCAATTTTTTATCATCAAACATTTTTTCTACTATTGGATGTGGGTTTATCACTTTTTTATCTCGTAGGTGCATTTCTACTGTTGCTTTATGAATTACATCCATTCCTGTAAAATCTGCTAACTCAAAAATCCCCATCGGAAACCCTAACTTAAATTTCACTGCAGAATCAATTTCTTCTAATGTTGAATTTGTTCTATCTTTTGCATAACATGCTTCATGAACCATTGGAATAAATAATCTGTTAATGATAAATCCTGGTACATCTTTTCTACACAATACAGATTGTTTATTGATTGATTTTACATATTCCTGAGTTAAATCAGTGACTTCTTGTGATGTTTTCTGCCCTGGAATTACTTCTACTAATTTCATTAATTGTGGTGGATTGAAAAAATGAATCCCTATAAATTTTTCAGGGCGAGATGTAGTATTTGCTATTTCTGTAATTGGTAATGTACTTGTGTTTGATGCAAAAATCACTTTTGGTCCTGCTGCTTTGTCTAGTTCTGCATAAACTGATTTTTTTAAATCCATAATTTCTGGAACCACTTCTATTACCAACTCTGCATTTTTTACTGCTTTATTCAAATCTACAATCGGTGTTATTCTTGAAAATATTGAATCTCCCTCTTCTTTGGAAATTTTCCCTTTTGAAACTAGTTTGTCTAAACTCCATTTTATTTTCTCCATTGCTTTATCTAAAAATTCTTGTTTGATATCTCGTAAAACTACATTATATCCTGCAGTTGCTGATACTTGAGCAATACCGTGACCCATTACTCCTGAACCTAAAACTGTGATATTTTTTACTAACATAAATTGACAAAAACTCAGTATCCTTTATAATGTATTTCTTCATCAATTTGGTATTATGGGTTTGTTTAATCGTAACAAAATTAGTGACACTCAAACAAAATGTAATGTTTGTGGAACTGAATTACATGATCCAGAGAGATTAAAAAAACACATGAAAAAAGCACATGGAAACGTACCTGCCAAAAAATTGAATCCTAATGGTGGGGACGGCGGTACATGGTAAAATGAAATTAAGCTCTGCTCAACAACAGGGCTTAGTTTTTGGATGTGCCTTTTTAGCTGCGGGAATTGTTTTATCTACTATGGTTTTTCCATTTTGGAATTTAATTCGTGAGGATGTTTTTGAAGATGTTGTAATTTTGAATAATGATAATGGAACGTGTTATGTAGAAACGATTGATTCTGTTCCTAAAATTATTGAAAATTGTGAATTGTCTACTGGAGACAAGGTCACCATAAAATTTGGAAAGGATTTGGCTTGGGCTACTATTGTAACTCCTTGATAGATACTTTGATATTTTAAAAATTACTTTAATCTTTATGGATTGTATTTTTTGTAAAATAATATTAAAACAAATTCCTGCAAAAATTCTTCATCAAACACCATACTCTATCTGTTTTTTAGATGCTTTTCCGTTATCTAAAGGACACGTACTTGTAATTCCAAAAAAACATCATCAAAAAGTTCAAGATCTTACTAGTGATGAAAATTCTGATTTATTTTCACTAGTTCATACAATGGTATCTAAAGTTGACTCTATTACTGGTTCAACTTTAATTGCAATACATAACGGTGAGGATGCTGGTCAGGAAATTCCTCATGTTCATGTTCATTTAGTTCCAAGAAGTAAGTTTGATTCTGCAGGTCCTATTCATAGTATGTTTAACCCATCTTTGAAATTATCTGATACTGAAAATGAAAAATATTATAATTTATTAAAAGTTTAATATGGAAATAATTTTTCTTTTGTTCTGATATTTTCTACTGTAATTGCTTTTGTTGGACATGTTTGTGCGGCATTCATGATTTTATTTATACCTGCACCTTTTTGATTAATCACTTTTGATTTAGGATTTGTCTTAGTATTTTTATCTATTTCAAATACGGTTGGTGCAATTATTTCACAACTACAACAACCAATGCATAATGATTTGTCCACAGTAACTTGAAGTTCTGGTTGGTTGTTTGGTTCTTCTGCCTTTGAATATTCTCCATTTTTACCGTCAGGTCTCACTCTCGCATTATAATCTTCCCAGAATTTTTTTTCATATTCCTTCCAAAATGTAGGGTCACCTTCTTCAAACTCTCGTGTGTATTTCCCCCAATCTTGTTCTGGAATACCTCCATCATCTGGTGCTCCCCATTGAGATTTTGGCTTAATTTTTTGATTACCAGAATTTTGTTTTGCTTGTTCGTAAATTGTATCATCTCTTTTATTATTTTTTAGAAAATTATATGCTTCTGTAATTTTTTTAAATTGTGTATCTTCATTTTTTTCTTTATTTTTATCTGGATGTAATTCTAAAGCCATTTTTCTATATGCTGACTTAATTTCTGCTTGTGATGATCTCTGATTAATATTTAATATTACTAGGGCCTCTCGTCTGTTCATATAAAATATAGTTTGTTATATGTTAATAATCATTGCCAGTAATCGAATATTTTATTCCAAAATTTCATCATCTTCTGATTTCCATGCAGGTTCTACAATGCATAAAAAGCGCAAGTCTTCTGTTCCAATATTTTCAATAAATTGTTTTGAGTTTGGAGGCACATATGCTGAATCATCTTTTCTTAATTCAAAAAATTCTTCATTTATTTTTAATTTTCCATTGCCTTGTAAAATATAGTAAATTTCAGATGATCTTATTTTATGGAGTTTAGTTTTTTTTCCACTTTCTAGTAAAAATTGTGCTATACTGTAGTTAATTACATTTGATGTATTTTGTGGTCTAAAATATTGTTTTATTTTTACCCCTTCATCTCCTTGAATAAACTCAATTTTCACATTTTCTTTTATTGACATTGTTACTAAATGATTTTTGTAACTTGATTTTTAAAATCTGATTCATACCAAGTTGTTTTGTATGCAGAATTTTTTGTAGGTAATATGTTGATTGCAATATGTGAAAATTCTTTCATTTTATCTACAGAACCGTGAGTATGGAGTGTTTTTGCAGGAATGTGTATGATATCTCCTTCATTAAGACTAATACTTTCAGTTTTTTTAATCTTAAATTCTGATTTTTTAGACCCATATTTTTTAAAAATTTCTAAACTTCCTTTTCCCTTTACTGCCATCAATATTTGGTTTCCATTGTGAAAGTGAAGTTTTGTTCTAGAACCTTTTTGAAAATGAACGTGATAGATATCTTGATCTTTTGATTGAATTTTTTCTGAAAGAACTTTCATCCATGTTTCTCCTGTGAACCACTCTGGATTTACTTTTCTTTTATCAGATATGCCATTAATATTTGATTTTTTCATGATATTTTTAATAAATTACCTCTTTTTCTTTGTTTTGAATTATACTGTACGTATGAAAATTTTATAATTTTACTAGTGCTCTGAATTTATCATCGTTATGTAACACTGTAAAAATTGGTTCTTCCTTTGCCCAATTACGAATAATTTTTGGGTTTGTTGTAATTGCTTGTTTTAATAATTCTAATGCCTCTGGATATTTTTTTAGTGCAGCATTACTTCTAGATTTTGCATAAATTACATTTACATTGTCTTTATATTTTTTTAAAATTTCATCAAACACTTGTAGTGCTTTTTCATGTTTTCCTAATTCTGCAAGTTGAACTCCCTTTTGAAAAAATGCATCCTCATTATTTGGATATTTTTTACAAACATTTTCAAAACAATTTAGTGCTTCCTCATGTCTTTTCATTTTTCCTAAAACAATTCCTTTGTAGACCATTGCATTTGGTTTTCTTGAATCTACTGAAATTGCCTTTTCTAATACCATTAACGCTAGTTCATGCTCCTGAAGTTTGTCCAATAAGACTCCTTTGTTAAAATATGATGCTGCAAATTTTGGATCAGCTACAATTGCTTCATCATAACATTCCGAAGCTGCCTGAATATTTCCATTTTCTGCCATTGCAATTCCTTTATTGTTTAATGCTTGTGCATCCTTTGGATTAATTGCTAATAGTTTATCAAAACAAGTAATTGCATCACTATATTTTCTCATTTGATTTAATGCTAATCCTTTGTTAAATAGTGCCCCCACATCATTTGCATTCAGATTTAGAATTTTGTTAAATAATGAAACTGCTACTTTTGGTTGATTTCTCTCCATCATGGACATTGCATTATATCTGATATCCTCTGGATTTTCTTTTGCTCCAAATAATCCCATATCTTTATACAAAAACTACTGCTAATGAATTTTATCCTAATTTTGCAATTTGAATTTTTTAAAGATACCCTTAATTTGATTTATTTCTAATTTGCAATGTTGTCAGAATTTAAAATTCATTATTTTGCAGATAAAGTGTTTGTACACCATTGGCCTAAAAATTCTCCAGAGTGGCCTATTTCCTTACAAGAGAAATTAGATATTTTAATTAATAAAAAGTCTGATAAAAAAGAAATTATTGTAAATTCTAATTCCATAAGGATTCAAGATTTTGAATTCACTAGTTTAAAAAAAATTGGAATTTCTGTACCTTTTTTTAAAGAAGAATGTACAATGATTTTTGAAGCACAATTTGAGAACATTTTTGCTCATATTCATATTACAATTAAATCTAATAATTTTCTAGAAATCTTTAATGAATTAATTTATTGGAAAAAGAAATTTAATGAGTAATTTTTACTATTTAGAAATTTTCTGAGGCTTTAATCATTTTTTTAATATCTTCTTTAGAATGACTATTTGATATTGCACCTAGTTTTCCAGGCAGGAAAAATATGCCATCTTCAGAAATCATCTTAAAATGATATTTTTGTAACATTTTTGCATCACATTTTGCAACATCTGTAGAATTTGTGATTGATGTAATGTTATTTTTAAGAAAATGTGTCATAAACAAGGAACCCTTGCCTGTAACTGCAACTCTTCCATCAAAAGTTTTTTCTAATTCTTTTCTTGCATACTCCCCTAAGGAATTAATTTGTTCATATGTAGATTTTTTTGTTTTTAGGTAATTTAGAGTTGCATATCCTGAAGTCATTGACATTGGATTAGCTGAAAATGTGCCTCCTCCAATGTATGATCTTTCCGACTTTTTCTTATTTGTTGTGTCTGCGTATTCCATAATTTCTTTTTTACCACATAATACTCCTATTGCCATTCCTCCTCCAGCTATTTTTCCTAATGTTACAATGTCTGGATCTAAATTCATTGTTGTATACAAACAGCCATATCTAAATCTAAAACCTGTAACAATTTCATCTAAAATAAATAATGATTTATTTTTGTGAACAAATTCTTGTATTCCTTTTAGATATTCTTTTGTTGCAGGTATACATCCACCTCCACCTAATACTGGTTCTATTATGACTCCTGCAAGATTTTTTGAATATTTTTTTAAAATCTTTAATGAATTTTCTAAATCATTATATGGGATAGAAACTATTTTTTCTTCATTAATTACTCCACTACTTTCTGATTCTTTAAATGGCCAGTTAACACTTTTTAGTAAATCTGATGTATATCCGTGCCATCCGCCGTCTATTTTTGCAATAATTTTTTTTCCTGTAAATGAACGTGCTAGTCTAACTGCATACATTGTAGCTTCTGTGCCTGATGTTACATATCGAATTTTTTCTGCAACTGGTACTGCTTTTGAAATTAATTCTGATAATTTTATTGTCTGTTCGTTTACTGTTCCATACATCCAACTTTTTTCAATTTGTTTTTTAATGGATTCTTTAACATTTTTTTGACCGTGTCCTAATATCAAAGACCAATGACCCATCCAGTAATCTGTGTATTTGTTATTGTCAACATCCACTAAATTTTTTCCTAAAGATGATTTTACAACAAATGGATATGGTTCAAAATATCTAATGTTGTGTGATACACCATGAACATGAAGTTTTAATGACTTTGAAAATATTTTTGCAGATCCTTGTGTTTTTTTCTTATAATTTTTTATTTGATCCAATTCTGAATTTGTTGAATTTTACTGGCATTTTAATTATCATTGATATTTTCACTGGTGCCTTTTTTTTATTGAGTTTTTTTTGATAAAATTTTATTGAAATTTTTACAATTTTTGATGCGATCTGGTATAATTTCACGCATGGTTTATATTGTTTCTTCCATGTTCAACTTCTGCATACGTAAAGCAATAGGCGGCGCTCGTGATGATGTATGGCAATATGCCAGTTTATGATTCATGGGCCTCCATTTACGCATACAAAAATGAGGATTTGATTGAAAGATCATTTCTGAGATGTGAAGATTATGTGCATCCGTCAATTCCAATTTACAAGTACAAATGTACTTCAATAATCAAGACCAAAAATAAAAAAGAAATTCAGAATCCGGTTGATCCTGCCGGACCTGACTGCTATCGGATTGATACTAAGCCATGCGAGTCATTGTAGCAATACAAGGCATACGGCTCAGTAACGCGTAGTCAACCTACCCTATGGACGGAAATAACCTCGGGAAACTGAGAATAATATCCGATAGAACATTATGCCTGGAATGGTTTATGTTCCAAATGATTTATCGCCGTAGGATGGGACTGCGGCCTATCAGTTTGTTGGTGAGGTAATGGCCCACCAAGACTATTACAGGTACGGGCTCTGAGAGGAGTAGCCCGGAGATGGGTACTGAGACACGGACCCAGGCCCTATGGGGCGCAGCAGGCGAGAA
>SXGT01405017.1_pt1 | contig 25537 bp, 17 predicted proteins | sample 3176221 | NCBI WGS metagenome assembly SXGT01 (sample SAMN11356862, study PRJNA531348) | freshwater metagenome | isolation source: freshwater sample F1-120 | place: China: Fuxian Lake, Yuxi | collected 2017-12-25
CTGCTGGTCGCCGCGCGCGTCGGCGACGGCGCGTCGGCGCGCCTGCTCGTGGCGGCGGGCGCCGACGTGAACGAGACGGCGCCGGACGGGGCCAGCGCGCTGGCGATCGCGGCGTTCAGCGGACATGGCGCCGTCGCCGCGTTGCTGCTCGACCACGGTGCCGACCCCAACGCCGCGGAGGGCGGCTACGCGCCGCTGCATGCCGCGATCCTGCAACGCGACCCGACGCTGGCCGAGGCGCTCCTGCTGGCCGGCGCGGACCCGAACACCCGGGTGTCGGCCTCGACGCGATACAGGCGCGACAGCGCCGATTTCTTCTTCCCGCCCTGGTTCGTCCGGGCGCCGGCCTTCTGGCTGGCGGCGCGCCACCGCGAGGCCGAGATCATGCGGCTCCTGGCCCGACACGGCGCCGACCCTCTGGCCACGCACCGTCCGGAGTACTGGACCACGGACCCCCAGCGGCCCGCGGGTCGGATGTGGGTCGAGGAAGGTGAGACGACCGCGCTGATGGCGGCGGTGGGACACGGCGGACTCGACCCGCTCTGGGCGGTGGACCACCGCGCGCGCGTGGCTGAGGCGACCGAACTCGGACGGCTGCACGATCGCCGGGAGGCGGAGGCGGCGACGCTGGAGGCCGTGAGGGTGGCGGTCGAGCTGGGCGTCGAGGTCAATGCCGCGGACGCGAGCGGACGAACGGCCGTCAGTACGGCGATAGACGACGGGTTCGAGGATGTCGTCGCGTTTCTCGTCGAGCACGGCGCCACTGTGCCCTGAGGCGACGGCCGGCCGCGCCGGTCTTCCGGCTATTCCGGCAGGGCGAAGACGAACAGGGTGTTGTTGGCGCTCGGGCGCAGCTCCGGCGTCAGCTCGAGAAAACGCCCGAAGCCGGTGCTGATCGCCACGTACTGGCGGCCATCGACCGCGTAGGTGATCGGGAAGCCGGAGACCGGCGAACCGAGGTTGATCTCCCAGAGGATCTCTCCCGTCCGGTCGTCGAACGCCCGAAACCGTCCGTTCACGTCGCCACCGAAGACGAGCCCGCCCCCGGTCGCCGCCAGCGCCATGGTGGCGGCTCGCTGCTGATGGTTCCAGACCACCTGGCCGGTCTCGGCCGAGATCGCCTGCACGCTCCCCACCTGGTCGGTCCCGGGCGCGATCTCGGCGCGCCAGGCGATGGCGTAAAGCCGGCGCGACTCGTCCTGCTCGTCGGGCGCGGCCATGGCACGCATCTGCGCGCAGACGTTGCGCAGCGGCATATACATCGTGTTGGTCAGCGGACTGTAGGCGCCGGCCTCCCAGTCCTTCCCGCCACTGGCGTGCGGACACGCCAGCACCGTCTGCCCCGCCCCGGTGAAGACCAGTTCCGCGTTCTCGGACACCGCCCCCGTCGCGCCGTCGATGTCGCTGATCACGTTCTGGACAATAGTCGGAGTGGCCCACAGGAACTCGCCGGTCTCCCGGTCCAGCGTGTAGACGACGCCCGTCTTGCCCGGGATGCCGGTCACCACGCGACGCACCTCGCCCGGGTTCAGCCGCGGATTGATCCAGCTCACCGCGGACGGGTCGGGTCGCACCGCCGTATCCACGAGGAGCCGCTCGAACGGGTGGTCCAGGTCCCAACTGTCGTTCAAATGCTGGTAATACCAGACGATCTCACCCGTGTCCCCATGCAGGGCCAGCGTCGAATTGTGGTAGAGGTGCGACTTGTCGGTGCCACCGAGCATGTACTTCGGCGCCGGCGAGGTGACCGACGTGCCGACGTAGACCAGGTTCAGCGCCGGATCGTAGCTGGGCACCATCCACGCGCCCACGTGGGCGCGCTCCTCGAACGGAACGTCTCCCCACGTCTCGTCACCCGGCTCGCCGGGCCCGGGGATGAGCCGTCGTCGCCACAGCTCTTCGCCGGTGGCGGCGTCGTGCGCGGTGACGACACAGCCGTTGGGCCCCCCTCGCGGGTCGCAGCTCCGGCCCGAGAACGCCTTCCCGCCGGCGACGATGGGCCCGGACGTCTGGTTGGCCGGGTTCACCCGGTAATCGAGAATCTGTGTGTCCCAGACCACCTCGCCCGTCTCCGCGTGCAGTGCGAAGATGTGGTCGTCCATGCTCGTGTCGATGATCAGCTCGCCGTGGATGGCGATGTTGCGGTTGGTGTCGGTCAGGGTGCCGATCATGTAGTCGCCGAGATCGTCCGGGCGGTCCCGCTGGTGCTCCCAGATCAAGTCGCCGGTCTCCGCCTCGATGGCCTGGATGATGTCGCGCGGGTTGGGCATGAACATCACGCCGTCGCGAACCAGCGGGGTGCCCTGCTGGCGGCCCGGGTGAAGCCCACGGGACCAGACCATCTGCAGGTCGCCGACGTTCTCACGGTTGATCCGATCCAGCGGGCTGTAGCCCCAGCCGTCCAGCGTGCGCCGCCACATCAGCCAGTCGTCGGGACTCGGGTTCTCCAGCTCCGCGTCGGTGACCGGCCGTATGCGGTCCTCCTGCGCGAGGACCGGCGGCGCGGCCCCGACCGTGAGGACGGCGGCGAGGACGGCCGACGGGATACATGCCAGGCGAAACCGAAACCTCGGCGGGCGGGATACGCGCATGGCCCCTCCTCTGGGTTGAAGATTCCCGCTGATTATGTCACTGGTGGAGTCCGCCCGCGTGCGCAACGTCGCGTTGCGGCGCGCGGCGCCGATTCCGCCCGACAACTCGTGCATCCAGGGAGCGGGCGACTGCTGCCGACACCGTCCGAGGTCGTCCGCTTCGGCCAGGCGATGCTCGCCGGCCGCGGCGAGTGCGGTAAACTGCCCTCTCACATCGAGGGGAGGGCTCAAATGGCGCAACCGATGGTCCGGGTTGGGGTGATCGGCGTGGCGGCCGCGGCCGTCGGACTCGCGGCGTGGACGGGGGCTCGCGCTGCCGCCGCCCAGACGGTCGAATGGTCGGCCTATGCCGCCGACCAGGCGGGCACCAAGTATCTGCCCCTCGACCAGATCAACGCGGACACCGTGGACGGCCTGGAGATCGTCTGGCGTCAGCCGGTCATCCCCGACGCCATCCGCAACGGAGAAACCACTCGCGGCCCCGTCGGCTCGCAGACCACGCCACTGATGGCGGGGGGCCTGCTCTACTTCAGCACCGGCCTCGGCACCATCGCCGCGCTCGACCCGACCACCGGTGAGGTGGTCTGGAACACCGGGCCGAGCGACGACGAGCGGGTGCGGCAGACTCGTGGCGTCGCGTACTGGACCGATGGCACCACCCGGCGGGTCGTCGCCACGCTCGGGCCGAACCTGGTTTCCCTCGACGCGCGCACCGGCGAACGCGACCCCGACTTCGGCGAGGCGGGCGAAGTGGACCTGCGGCTGGGGCTGCTGCGACCGTTCCCGAACTTCTACTGGAACGCGGCTCCGATCATCGTGCGGAACGTGATCGTCATCGGGTCGTTCGTGGAGGACATCACGTCGAATCAGCTGACCGCCGACAAGGAGTCACCCCGCGGCGACGTCCGTGGGTTCGACGTGCGTACGGGCGAGCATCTCTGGACGTTCCACACGATTCCGCGGGAGAACGAGTTCGGGGTCGAGACGTGGGGCGCCGACCCGGTGGACGATCGGGCCTCGTGGGAGTACAGCGGCAACACCAACCTGTGGGCGCATCCCACCGGCGACGAGGAGCTCGGCATCGTCTATCTGCCGCTCTCGACCCCGACCAACGACTACTACGGCGGCCATCGCCCGGGGGACAACCTCTTTGCCGAAAGCCTCGTGGCGGTGGACGTCACCACGGGAGAACGCCTCTGGCACTTCCAGGCGATTCACCACGGCGTCTGGGACTACGACTTCGCCTCGTCGGCGGTCCTGATGGACATCACGGTCGAGGGCCGCGCAATCAAAGCGGTGGCGCAGCCCAGCAAACAGGCCTTTGTGTATGTCTTCGACCGGGTCACGGGCGAGCCCGTGTGGCCGATCGAGGAGCGGCCAGTCGCCCCCTCGAACGTGCCGGGCGAGCGGCTGTCACCGACCCAGCCGTTCCCGACGAAACCGCCGCCGTTCGAGCTGCAGGGGGTGCGCGTCGACGACCTCATCGACTTCACCCCGGAACTCCGGGCGGAGGCGATCTCGCTGCTCGACCAGTACGAGTGGGGCCCCATGTTCACCCCACCGATCGAGCTGGACCCGCGGCCCGGCGGCAAGCTAGGGACCATCTTCAGCCCGGGCACGGCCGGCGGTGCCAGTTGGAGCGGCGCCGGGGTCGACCCGGAGACCGGCATCCTCTACGTGCCGTCCGCCTACAGCCAGAACGCGGTGGCGCTCGTGCCTTCTCAGCACCCCCGGACCAATATGCGCCTGGTACGAGAGAAATACACGGCGCTCCAGGGGCCACAGGGGCTCCCGATGTTCAAACCGCCCTACGGCCGCCTGACCGCCATCGACCTCAACCGGGGCGACATCGCCTGGCAAGTGCCCAACGGCCAGGGCCCGCGCCAACATCCCGCCATCCAGCATCTCGCCCTGCCGTGGCTGGGCCAGCCGGGACGGGCCTCCGTGCTCGTCACCAAGTCACTCGTGTTCCTCGGTGAGGGGGGCAACACCGGCGTGTCGGCCCTGCCCCAGTGGTACGGTGGCCCGGGCGGCAAGATGTTCCGCGCCTACGACAAGGTCAGCGGCGCGGTGGTCTGGGAAATGGAGCTGCCGGGGGGCACGAGCGGCGCACCGATGACCTACATGGTCAACGGTCGTCAGTACATCATCGCCACCGTCGGGTGGGACGATATGGCCAGTGAGTTGGTGGCGCTGGCACTGCCCCGGTAGCACCCACCAGGGACAGCTGCGCAGAGGAGGAACGCGTGGGCACGAGATGCGGCATCCGATGGACGGCGGTCGCCCTGCTGGCGGCACTCACGAGCGGTGCGGCGCCGGTCGTGACGGTCGCGCAGGACACCGAGAATCCCTACATCAGCCGCCTCGACGTGCGGGCCGGACGGCAGTTGTTCCAGGCCCGATGCTCGACCTGCCACGGTCTCAACGCCGCGGGAGGCAACGAGAGCACCGGTCCCGACCTGACGACCGGACGGTTCCGCCATGCCGATAGCGACGCCGGGCTCTTCCGTGTCATCCGCGACGGCGTCCGCAGCACCGCCATGCTCGGGCTCGGAGCGGACGCCGACGAACAGTCCATCTGGCAGCTCGTGACCTACCTGCGGTCGGTCGACGTAACGGCCGGCGGGACACCCACCGGGTCGGCCGCCGCCGGTCGGCAGCTCTTCACCGGCACAGGCGGCTGCGACCGCTGTCACATGGTGAACGGCCAGGGGCAGCGGCTCGGGCCGGACCTCTCCACGGTCGGCGAGCGGCGCGCCCTGGCGGAGCTCGAGACCGCGCTCGTCAACCCGGACGCGGAGGTGCTCCCCCGCTGGTGGACCATGAAAGCCACCGGTCCGGACGGCCAGGTGGTGGAAGGCCTGCGGATGGACGAAGATACCTTCACCTTCCGGATCATGGACGCGGACCAGCAGCTGCGCGCCTTCTCGAAGTACGGCGGCTGGACCTGGGAGCGCGTCCAGCGGTCGACCATGCCGGGCTATGCCGACACGTTCACGGCCGCCGAACGGAACGACCTTGTGGCCTACCTCTTCTCGCTACGGAGCGAACCATGACGCTGACGCTGCTCAGGACGCCCACCCGGATCCTGTCCCGACCTGTGGCCGCGCTGGCCGCGCTCGCGGCCGCCGCCGGTCCGGTCGTCGCGCAGCCGTCCCCCGGTGAGGGGCTCGCCGTCTTCTCACCCGTGACCTGGGAACGACTGGTGGACGCCGCCAACGAGCCGCACAACTGGCTGATGTACAACGGCACGCTCGACAGCCAGCGGTTCAGCCGACTCGACCAGATCGACTCGGCCAACGTGGGCCAGCTCGAGTTGAAGTGGGCGCACCACATTCCCCAGCTCGACCGTGCCGAAACGACGCCGCTCGTGGTGGACGGCGTCATGTTCATCACCGAGTCGCCCAGCAACGTCGTGGCGGTCGACGCGGTCACCGGTCGTCCGTTCTGGCGCTACGACCACCCGCTGCCAGACGACCTGCGGCTCTGCTGCGGTCGCAACAACCGCGGCGTGGCAATTCTGGGTGAGACGCTCTACATGAGCACCCTCGATGCGCACCTGGTGGCCATCGACGGCCGCTCCGGCAGTGTGGTGTGGAACCGGGAGGTCGCGGACTATCGCAGCGGCTACAGCAAGACGGAAGCGCCGCTCATCGTGAAGGATCAGGTCGTGACCGGCATCGCCGGGGGTGAGTACGGTATTCGGGGCTTTCTCGACTCCTACGATGCCGACACCGGCGAACGTCTCTGGCGCACCGACACCATTCCCGGTCCGGACCACCCGGACAACCGGAGCTGGGCCGGCGACTCCTGGCGCACGGGCGGGGCCCCCACCTGGATCACCGGCTCCTACGACCCGGAATTGAACCTGGTGTACTGGGGGACCGGCAACCCGGGACCGGACTGGAACGGCGCGGTCCGCAGGGGTGACAACCTGTACTCCGACTCGGTGCTGGCGCTCAACGGCGACACGGGAGAAATGGCGTGGTACTTCCAGTTCACCCCGCATGACGAGCATGACTGGGACGCCATCCAGGTGCCGGTGCTGGCCGACATCGAGCTCGACGGCGAAACCCGGAAGGCGATGCTGTGGGCCAACCGGAACGGGTTCTACTACACCCTCGACCGGGAGACCGGCGAGTTTCTGCTGGGGAAACCGTTCGCGAAACAAACCTGGGCCGAAGGACTCGACGGGAACGGTCGGCCGATCCGCCGACCCAACACCGCGCCGAGTCAGGAGGGCACCCTGGTCTCCCCGATGGCCGGTGGCGCCACCAACTGGTGGTCTCCGGCCTACAGCCCTCGCACGAATCTGCTGTATGTCAATGCGTTCGACGGGGAGGCGATCTTCTTCAGCCGCGACGAGGACTACCAGGAGGGCGACAACTTCACCGGCGGCGGCACCGAAACGCCGCTCCCGATCGAGCACTACCACAGTGCCATCCGCGCCATCGACCCGACCACGGGCGACGTGCGCTGGGAGTTCCCGATCACGCCGCGTTCCAGAGCCGGCGTGCTGGCCACGGCGGGCGATCTGGTCTTCAGCGCCAGCATCGACGGCTATTTTTACGCCCTGGACGCGCGCACGGGCGCGCCGTTGTGGCACATCTCGCTGGGTGGCCCGGTGCACGCCCAGCCGATGACCTACGCCGTCAACGGCCAGCAATACGTCACCATGACCATCGGGAACACGCTGTACACGTTCGGGCTGGGAGACTAACGAGGCTCCAGACTATCGGACGGACTGGACCAGCTTCAGGGACGCACGCCCTTATGCTCCAACAATTTGTCCCTGACTCCCGGCACCCGACGCGGCGTCCACGAGATCACCGTACCCCTGTAAACGACGGTCTCATGGCGACGCTCGTGTGATTAGCGGCCATCGGGGGTCAGCGGTCGTGCGTGACTGCTGCGGCAACGGGTGCGACGCGAAGGACGACAAACGCGCCAAATTCCGGGGCCGTGTGGGCGGGCAGCAGGGGGGCGTTCCCGACGGGCGGCGCGACCACCAGCCCGGTCATCGGCACCCGGATGGGGGCGCCGTCATAGACACCGGACACGACCGGCGCGCCAAAGAAGTCCTGTGCATCCCGGACCTCGTAGTGATCGCCGACGGTCAGACCGGTCTGGCTCAGGTCGACACGCACCTCGGACAGCAGAGCCCAGTTATAGACCACGACCGTCGACCGGCCGACCTCGTAGGCGTTGGGGCGCACGCGCACGACCCCGGTGGCCGGAGGCGCGGTGAGATACACGTTGGACCTGTACGTCTGCTTGATGCTCCGTGCGACCACGCCCAAGAACGTATTGCCCGTGACCTGGGTCGCGCTGCAGTGCAGGTTGAGGGCCGTGCCGCCGGCGAAGTAGTTGTCCTCGAGGACGCCGTTCGCGCAGGGCGTCGGAGAGCCGATATCACCGTTGCGGCCGGCGCTCCCCGCCGGGTAATAGCCGTCGTTGCCACGCAACACCGGATTCCGGGCGACCTGTCGGCCTCCCAGCAGGTAGTTGGCCGTCGCGCCACCCTGGGCCGACAGCACGCCGTGGTTGAACGAGACATTCCCCTCGACGGTCAGCGTGCGGAGCCCGGTCTGCGACGTGGACGCGTGCACCCCGAAGCCGAAGCTGTTGAACAGGATACTCTCTCGGACGGCCTGGGTCCCTGTCGCGTTCGCCACGTCGATCCCATGCCCGTGTCCCCGATCGGTACCCTCCCAGCCGTTGTGGTACAGCAACGCGCCGTACACCTCGGAGTCGTCGGGCCCCGTCGTCGACCCGAACCCGAGCCCCGTGCCCACATCGTGGACGGTGAGATTGATGAAGCGATTGTGATGACCGGTGATGTAGAGTCCCGTCCCCCGGTCTTGGAACCGATTGGGGTCGGAGTTCGTGACCTCGAACCCCACGTATCGCACATGCGATCCGGTGACATAGAGGACGACGTCGCCCGGGGACAGTCCCCCGTCGATCGTGGCCCGTTCCCCTGGGACGTTCCGGACGGTGATCGGCGCCGCGAGCGTCCCGCTCACGTCGCTCTTGTAGACGGCATAGTCGCCCTGCCCGTCCGCTACGGCCGGGCGGCTATACAGCCCCTCGCGCAGCAGCACGGTATCCCCGGGCCGAACGGGACCGCCGGCTGAGAGCGCCGTGGCCAGGTCCAGGGGTGAGGCGGCACTGCCGTCGTTGGTCGGGAGGCCATCTGGCGCCACGTACCGCACCTGGCCCCCCGCATCGCTGATCACGGCGTCTGACGCCGTCGTCTGCACCTCGGCAGCGACACTCGCGGAGGCGGCCGTATAGGCTTCGATCTCGGTCAACCTGCTCCGCGATCCCCCGGCCCTGGTGATCCAGATCCGGATGCGCGGGGTCGTCACGGGGGGGAACGCCACCTGCGCCCAGACCAGGGTATTGGCGACGACCCGCCCACCAGGCACCGGCTGCCAGGCCCCGCCCGCCCAATACTGGATTTCGAAGTCGGTGACCGCCCGCCAGGACGTCAGCGTCGGCGTCGGCTCGACAGGCGCACGGTAGTTCTCTTGCAGGGAGAACACGTCGACGTGATCGATCGTGAACGTCTGCGCGAAGTCGATCTGCACCCAGTCGGGGAACCCCTTCCCGGTGTCGGACCACGCGCCACCCGAGCCATACGCCGCGCCGCTGCGTCGTCCGTCGAGCACCGCGCCCGCGGCGTAGCCGGGACCAGAGGCGGACGACGCCGTCGCCGTCGCACCAGCGGAGGCCGCAGCCGCGTTCATGCGCACTGGACAGCACGCCCGATCTCCTCGCCCAGGCCGCGCCGCAGGCCCGCGCTGAATCCGAGGGGCGCCCTGCGGCCGGGCGCCGGTGCCACCCCCTGATGGCCGGCCCTCTTGCGCGAAGAGGTTATTCTGGCCCTTGAGCTGCCAGAGCGGCAACGTCACGGTGACCGTCACGGGTGTCGAGGCGCCGGTGCCGCCCGCATTGTCGGTGGCCACCGCCGTCAGAGCATAGGTACCCGGCCCCACCCCCGTCCACGCGTAGGTATACGGCGTCGTTGCCGCCGACCCGACCCGGGTGCCGTTCGCGTAGTAGGTCACGTCGGTCACCGTGCCGTCGAGGTCGGCCGCCTGAGCGGTCAGACTGATGGTGGCCGGGTCCGAATACGCGGCGGCGCCCGCCGGCGACGTCAGGGTCACGCTCGGCAACGCGTTGGCCCGCGGCGTAGCCGGGACCAGAGGCGGACCCGCCGGCGTGTAGGCCTCGATCTCGGTCACGCGGCTGCGGCCTCCACCGGCCTTGGTGATCCAGACCCGAATGCGCGGGGTCGTCACGGCGGGGAACGCCACCTGCGCCCAGACCAGGTAATTGGCGACGACCCGCCCACCCGGCACCGGCTGCCAGGCTCCACCCGTCCAATACTGGATTTCGAAGTCGGTGACCGCCCGCCAGGACCTCAGCGTCGGCGTCGGCTCGACGGGCGTCGAGGGGGACTCCTGCAGGGAGAACACGTCGACGCGATCGATCGTGAACGTCTGCGCGAAGTCGATCTGCACCCAGTCGGGGAACCCCGTCCCGGAGGCGTCTGACCACGCACCACCCGAGCCCCAGATCGCGCCGCTGCGTTGTCCGTCGATCACGGCGCGCGGGGCGTAGCCGGGACCAGCGTCGGACGACGCCGTCGCCGTCGCTCCCTTGGAGGCCGCGGCCGCATTCATGCGAGACGCCGACCCGGCGACGGTCACGGTCACCGGCGCCGACGTGCTCTTGGCGCCCGCATCGTCGGTAGCCACCGCCGTCAGAGCATAGGTACCCGGCCCCACCCCCGTCCACGCGTAGGTATACGGCGTCGTTGCCGCCGACCCGACCCGGGTGCCGTTCGCGAAATACTCCACCCCCGTGACCGTGCCATCCGGATCTGTCGCGGAGGCCGCGAGACTGACCGTGGCCGGGGCGTGAAACGCGCTGCCGTCGGTCGGCGTCGTCAAGCTGACCGTCGGCCGCGCATTGACGGTGGAAGTCCCCGTCGGGTCCACCACGAACGCCGCGAAATACGGCGCCGTGTGCGCCGGCTGAATGGGACCGTTGCCGATTGGCCGAACTGGGAGGAGCCCCGTCATGGGGACGCTGATCGCGGAGCCGTCATAGACACCGGAGGCCACCGGCGCGCCGTAGTAGTTCTGGGCGTCCCGAATCTCGAACGAATCGCCGATGGCCAGACCGCTCGTGCTCAGGTCGACACTCACGGTGGGTGCGCCCGCCCCGTTGTAGACGACGATGTGCGCACGGCCCGTTTCATGGGCGTTCGGTCGCACGGCCACATGCACGGCGGTCGGCTGCGCAGTCAGATAGGTGTTGTTGGGGTATGCGGACTGAAGCGCCGCCGCCACCGTCCCGATGAACGTGTTCCCTGACACCGAGGTCGCGCTGCAGTTCAGCTTGAGGGCCGTGCCACCCGCAAAGTAGTTGCCCTCGAGGATTCCGTTGACGCAGGCAGCGCCGTAGCCGATGTCGCCGTTGCGACCGGCGCTCCCGGCCGGGTAGTACCCGTAGTTGTTACGAAAGACCGGACTCCGGGCGACTTGATCGCCGCCGAGGAGGTAGTTGGCCTTGGCGCCACCCTCGGCGGACAGGACGCCGTGGTTGAACGCGATGTTCCCGGCGAACTCCAGATTGTCGATCCGACTTGACGAGGTGTACGCGTGCACGCCGAAGCTGAAACTGTTGAGGAGAATCGTGTCGGTCACGCGCTTGACGCCGTTGGTGTTCTGCACGTAGATGGAGTGGCCGTGCCCGCGGTCCGATGCCTCCCATCCGTTGTTGTAGACGATGGCTCCGTAGATCTCCGAGTCGTCCGCGACGCTGGTCGACCAGAATCCAAACGCGGTCCCGACATCGTGTACGACGAGGTTGATGAAGTGATTGTGATGGCCGGTAATGTACAGGCCGTGGCCACGCTGCGCGTAACGGTCGGGGTCGGTGTTGGTGATCTCGAGCCCCTGGATCCGCGTATACGATCCTGTCACGCGGAGGACGGTTTCGTCCGGCGACAGTCCCCCGTCGATCGTGACTCGTTCGCCCAGGTAGGGGCGAACCGTAATCGGTGCGTCCGCGGTCCCGGTCAGCGTGCTCTTGAACACGCTGAGATCACCGCTGGAATCCGGCACGGCCTGCCGGCGGTACACGCCTCCGCGGAGCAGCACCGTATCGCCCGGCCGGGCGGGGCCAGTCGCGGAGAGCGCCGTGGCTAGGTCGAGCGGGCCCCCGAGACTCCCAGTGTTGGTCGGGAGGCCGGCGGGGGACACATACAGGGTCTTGGGCTGTGCGAGCACCGCGGCTGGGGCTGCCGCGTGTCCCAGGCACAGCAGAAGACCCAGCGTCAGACAGGTCGATCGGCGCGGAGCAACGCTAGACCACCTCCTGGTAGCCGGAGCGGAAACTGGGCTATCGGTGTCTCCCATGCGCGCGTCCCGGTGCAAGAAGGGGGCCATTGAGCGAAACGATCGACGAGAAGGCACCGACCTCACTTCTTGGCCGCCAGAGTCTCTCACAATTGGAGGCCCGCGCGAATGGCGAACCGGGGCCCGGCGACAATCCGCTGCGCCGCGATGCCCACTGCCGCCACGACTCGTTGAGGCGATCGTCCACGACTGGGCCGGCCCTGTCCGGACCCGGGTCACGGAGCCCGGCGCCAATTCAGGCGAGGCCGCCCACGGCTCGTATCGGCCGGATGTGTCCGTTCCTACACGGCGCGCGCTCGAAGGCACCTGCGGCGGCGCGTGAAGGGACGCGCTTCGCCGCGCCCATCTTTCCTTTGAGTTGCGTTCGGCCCCCGAGTGGGTCTATCGCTGACTGCCAACTGCAGGCGACGTCAGTCCCCAACGCGCGCTCCGAAATCAACCGTTCCATCTCGTCGACCGCCGACCGCGTCGGCTATCGTGCCACGACAGTTCTGCCGATAGAGCTCTATGAATCATCACGGGGCTCCACGCGTTGGGCCGGTCGCGTACGCAGGAATCGGATCTGACTGACGAATCCGTGCGTACGAGACTGCTGTGGGATAGTCGCCCGGACAACGGCATGGACTAGTAAGGGTGCCAACCTGGCGTGTGAGGCGCGTCGTTTCACAGGGTACGCGACTTGCAACGTTAGGTGTGGGTGTTGGTGATGGTCGAATTTGCCAGGGAGCAGTTAGTCAGATTCTGGTCAGACGCCGCTAACTCCAAAGCAAGTGAGACGAACGTGAGACACGAGACACGGTTTTTTGCGCACCTCTCGCTTCTGCTCGGCTTCGCGCTGTGGACCGCCGTCGTTGCGCTCACACGCTCGCCGACGATCGGTGTTCTCACGCTCTGGATGCTGATCCACCTCCTGGTCAGCGAGCAGCGGCTCCAGTCTTTGGGAAGAGATCTGGCCCGCTCACAGGCGCGAGACGCCCGGTTGCCGCAGCTGATGGGTCAGATGCGTCACCCTGTGAACCGGCTCGAAGAAGGCCCTTTTACCTTCGCCTTCAACCGTGACGACGATCCCGATGGCGACGACCAGCGCGCCATTTCGTCAGCTCCATCATCCGTGCATTAAGCGACTCCGGCCCAGCGCGAGGTCACTCCACCCCGATGAACCGCTTGCACATGCGAACGATGTGCTCGGTCTGCTTCGGTGTCTGAAATCGACTGACGGGCAGCTGAAGCTGCCGCGCGGCGAGACGGGCCGATGTTCGAATACGCCTGCCACGAGGGGAACTACGGCATGACCAGCTTGCTTGCGATCGCCCGTGGCGAAGACGCGGCAGGGTAGGCCCGCCACGTTCGATGGCAGGTCTTGGATACCTGCTCGGTCAGGCGTATAGTCGGCGGAAGAGCAGACGTACCACGCGCTTCGGCAGAAGAGGGAGGCTCACATGGGCAGACTGCGATGGGCGGTGACTGGCGGCGTGACCGCGACGGTCGTGACGGTCGTGACAGTCGTGACAATCGTGACAATCGTGACAATGACGAGCGTGACCGTCATGACCGCCGCAGACGACATCAGCGGCGTGGTGCGCGGTCCGGCCGGTCCGGAGGCGGGGGTGTGGGTCATCGCCGAGACCACCGACTTCGAGACGACATATCGCAAGATCGTGGTCACCGACGACAACGGGCGCTTCGTCGTCCCGGACCTGCCGGACGCGAGCTATTCGGTGTGGGTGCGCGGCTACGGCCTGGTCGATTCCGCGACGCAGCAGGCCCGGCCCGGCGCGAACATCACCGCCACGGTCAACGCGGCCGCAACGCCAGGCGAGGCGGCCGCGCTCTACCCCGCCAACTATTGGTATTCCTTGCTGGAGGTGCCGCCCGAGAGCGATTTTCCCGGCACCGGGATGCGGGGCAACGGCATCGGCGCCACCATGCGCACGCAGGCCGACTGGGTCGATCGGATGAAGGACGGCTGCCAGCTCTGCCACCAGCTCGGAAATTACGCCACGCGCGAGTTTCCGGTGATGGACCTCGACCAGTTCGACTCGCCGGTCGACGCCTGGGAGCACCGCATCCAGGCGGGCAGCAGCGGTCCGGCGATGGCGGCCGAACTCAACCGCATTGGACGTCCGCGGGCGCTCACGCTCTACGCCGAGTGGACCGATCGGATCCGTGACGGCGAGGTGCCGCCGGCGCCGCCGCGTCCCCAGGGCCGCGAGCGCAATGTCGTGCTGACCATGTGGGGCTGGGGACACGAGCAGGGCATGGTGCACGACGAAGTGGCGACCGACAAACGCAACCCGACGCTCTACCCGAACGGACCGATCTACGGCGTTGGCGGGGCCGGTCTGGTGATCACCGACCCGGTGACGCACCGCTCTCGACGCCTGGACCTAACCGCCAACATCGCCGAGCGGCCGGCTGGCGACTCGTATCAGGGGAGTTCGACGGCCATCCCGTCGCTGTACTGGGGGGATGAGCGGGCTGACCTCCGGAGCTACAACGCCCACAATCCGATGATGGACGATCAGGGCCGGGTGTGGATCACGCAGTCGGTCCGCGAGGCCCAGATCCCGGGCTGGTGCCAGACGGGGTCGGACAATCGGTTCGCGCAGTACTACCCGATCCAGCATCGCGAATCGCGGCAGGTGTCCTACTACGACCCGGCCACCGAATCGTTCGAGCTCATCGAGACCTGCTTCTTCACGCATCACCTCCAGTTCGCCGACGATGCGAACGACACGCTCTGGCTGAGCGGCTCCACCGAAGTCGTCGGCTGGCTGAACACGAAGCTGTATGACGAGACTGGTGACCACCGCGTCGCGCAGGGGTGGTGCCCGACCGTGATCGATACCAACGGCGACGGCCGGATCTCGAAGCCGTGGAACGAACCGGAGGCGGCGGTCGATCCGTCGCGCGACACCCGCATCGGCAGCCTCGACATGTTCCAGCGCGCCTACGGGGTCATTCCGCACCCCGACGGCTCGGTCTGGGTGACGCGGCGGTTCCCCGTCCCCGGTCAGCTGATCCGGCTGGATCCGGGGACCAATCCGCCAGAGACCTGCCGGTCAGAGGTGTACGAGCCGCCGTATGGCCCAGGGGTCGATCCTGACGCGTGGGGATACGGACCGCGCGGCATCGACGTCGACGGTGACGGGCTCGTGTGGACGGCACTCGGAGGTAGCGGGCATCTGGCGAGCTTCGACCGGACGAAGTGCCGGACGCTGAGTGGTCCAACCGCCACGGGTCAGCACTGTCCCGAAGGGTGGACGCTCCATGCCACGCCCGGGCCGAAGCTGAAAGGCGTCTCCCACTCGGCGAACGCCGACTACCACTACTACAACTGGGTCGATCGGTTCGACACGCTCGGCCTCGGGGAAGACACGCCGATCGCCACCGGTACTAGCTCCGACTCGCTGCTGGCGCTCGAGCCGGAGACGGGGGAGTGGGTCGTCATGCGCGTGCCCTATCCGATGGGCTTCTACAGCCGGGGGCTCGACGGTCGGATCGACGATCCTTCGGCGGGGTGGAAGGGACGGGGCGTCTGGGCCGCCTTCGACACCAGCGCGCCCTGGCACCTGGAGGGCGGCAAGGGGGCGACGAGCGAGATCGTCCGGTTCCAGATCCGGCCGGATCCGTTGGCCGAGTAGGCGCAGACTGCATCGGCCCGCGGGCGAGGCTCAGTCGAAGACGCGCGCAGGTGTCCTCGTCGGGGACCCTTTACGCCCGGGCTTCCCCCTCGACGACCACCACGAGCAGCGCGACCGGCTCCGCCCCCTCGTTGCGCCAGGAGTGGTCGGTCCCGCGCTCGACGACAAGATCCCCTGCCGTGAGCCGGACCTCCTCGACATCCACCAGGAAGACGACCTCACCGGTGAGCAGCAGACAGTAGGCGACCCCGCCCGTCCGGTGGAACCCGACCCGGTTCTCCAACGACGGCATCGGATCGGTCGACGGAGGCAGCATCGCGATGAAGCAGCGGCTCCCGCCCGTGGCACGCGTGATGACGGGCAGCTCGCCGGCCGGCCCGGCCCCGAGCGGCCGGTCGGCACTGGTCCGCCAGAGATCGGCGATGCCGACCGTCTCGTCGCCCGCGATGAACGACTGCCCTTCGCCGTTGCGCCCCGTGGTCACCCGGCGCATCCGGCTCCGCGTCACCACGCCCGCAACACCGGCGTCGGCCCCGGCCTGCGTCAGCGCGGCCGCAGCGGGGGACTCGACGGTCAGCAGAGCGGCGGCCACCGCCGCGCCGCCGATCACCGTGTGCTCGAGCATGGCGCGACGCCCGAGGGTATGTGTTCGAGTCGCGTGTGTTGTGCTGGGCATGGGTCGTCTCCTTGTCACGTCGTCGTGACCTGTCAGCGACGGCGCGCCTCGGGGGGAGGCGTCAGGCCGCTGGCGGTGTAGTGCGCGAGATCGCAGGCCGCGACGAGCGGACTGAGCATCGACGCCGGGCTGGTGGCGGCGCCGATCTGGACCGGCGTCGAGACGTAGTGCTCGTAGACCGTCAGACGCAGGGTATCCCGTGGCGCGAGAGCTGTGAACCCGAGCGACAGCTGGCCCCCGCCGTCGAGCGCGAGGCGATACGCGCCCGCCTCGCGGCCGGTGTCCGCGAGCGCGAACGCGACGACCTCGCTGCCGCCCTCGAGGTGGCCCCAGCCGGCCACGTCAGCGCCCGACCCGCGCGCGGTCTCGTACATCTCGACCCGCCCGGGCTCGCCGGTCTCGACCGTCCATGTCGCCTCATCCGATCTGTCCACAGTGTGGGTGAGCACCACGGCGTCCGTCTCCCCCCGGAGCGATCCGTAAGTCCAGCGGGGCGTCCCGAAGTCCCAGACCCAGGGGAGGGGGCCGAGCGCCAGCGGTGTGTGAAACGAGATGCCGCTCAACCGACGCTCCGGGTCCTCGACCACCGTCTCGACCCTGATCCACGACTTGCTGTTCGGCAGGCCGACCGTCATCGTCACCCGCGGCCGATACGCGGCGTCGACCTCGATCTGCCCGGTGTAGCGCACCTCCACGTAGACCGGTCCCGGCTTGACGATCTCGGCGGTCAACGATTCCAGCGCCCCGACATCGACAAGCCGGCCGGTCCGGTCGGTCACGGCCACCCCGTTCGACCCCGCTCCGACCACCTCACCGCGAGACGTGACGGAGCGGATCAATGCCCGCCCGGTCGTGCCGAGCGCGATACGCCCGACGCGGATGAGGTCCGCGTCCTCGGTCACCGTCAGCCCTCGTGGAACGTCGGAAGTGACCCGCACCCCCGGCCCATGCTCGACGGCATAGGTCGTGGTCTCGTCCGGTCCGATACTGGCACTGAAGTCGATGTCGAGCCACTGGACCGATCCGTCGGGCCATCGGGTATCGACCGTGTACTGTGCGGGGACCTCATCGCGACCCGACAGGAGTCGCACTGTGCTTGCGTCGTGGAGCGCGCCGGCGGCGAACGGTACCCGGGCCTGTACCGGATAGCCGAACCGCCGGATCCCGCTCGACTCCGTCACATGGAGAGCGATGGCCCCGTCGACGCCCACCTGGGCGTGCGCTGCCACCGGCAGCATAACGGGTGAGACCGCGACCGCGAGAACGACGGCTGCGGTTCCAAGACAACCCGCGAGGCTCGTCGGGCGCTGCTGCACCCGCTGGGGCATGCCCGGACTGGTCGAATACGGCAACGGCGCCCACGAGAAACTGGTTGGCCGGGTCGTCAAGGAGCGGCGCAGCGAGGTTGTGCTGGCTACTAAGTGCGGCATGGCCGTGTCGTAGACACCCCAGCCGTGGATACGGGATCGTCGTTTCATCATTGATATGTAAGCGTCAGATTCAGGATATGTAAGCGTCAGATTCAGCCTTGCTATAGAGTCTAGCCATGCCGACGGTCAACGAGATTGTACCCGCCTGGGGACGGATCCTCGCGGGTCGGCCCCCGGCGATGTCCATCGAAATCACGCGCGAGTGCCCCCTCCACTGCCCGGGCTGCTACGCGTACGGCGATGACCATCTCGGCGGGGATTTGACGCTTCGCCAGGTTCGCGACCTCAAGGGCCAGGAGCTCATCGACGGGGTCCTCGCGCTGGTCGACAGGCACAAGCCGCTGCACCTGTCGATTGTGGGCGGCGAGCCGCTGGTGCGGTACAAAGAGCTCGACACCCTGCTGCCGATCCTGGCCACGCGCGGTGTCCACACGCAGCTTGTCACGAGCGCCGTGCGCGAGATTCCGCGGGATTGGGCGACGATCTCGAACGTCTCGATCACGGTTTCGATCGACGGCCTGCAGCCTGAGCACGACGTCCGCCGGACGCCGGCCACCTACGACCGGATCATGAAGCACATCGTCGGGCATCGGATTACGGTCCACTGCACGGTCACCCGTCAGCAGGTCAACCGGCCCGGCTACATCGAGGAGTTCCTCCGCATCTGGTCCGAGAAGCCGGAGACGAAGAAGATCTGGATGAGCCTGTATACGCCGCAGATGGGCGAGGTGTTCGAAGAGCGGCTGACGCCGGCCGATCGCCAGCGCGTGGTCGCGGATCTGATGACGCTCAGGTTGCGGTATCCGAAGCTCGAAGCCCCCAAGGCCCTGCTCGACGTCTACGCCGATCCGCCCTCGTCACCCGACGAGTGCATCTTCTCGCGGACGACCACGACCATCTCGGCCGATCTGACGACGCGCATTACGCCGTGTCAGTTTGGAGGCGTGCCGGACTGCTCGAACTGCGGCTGCGTGGCGTCGGCCGGGCTCGCCGCAATCGGACGCTATCAGCTCTTCGGCTTTGTGCCGGTCGGCGCCATCTTCGACCGATCGATCAAGATCGGCGCGCAGGTCCGGCGTCTGCGCCCCGTCGAAGTGTAGGGGGGTCAGACAGGGGTCAGGCCCCGCCGCGCTCGTCGACTTGCCCGGCCGGCTCGCGGAAGGCGGGTCGCTGCTGTGGTGCCTCCCGGTCCGGAATCACGCTTGACTGCACCCCCCGACTACACATGCCAGACAACGTCGAGCCTGATTCGAGGATCAAGAGAAGTCGCCCGTTGGTGGCGGCGTCGCGACGAATCGCGGCTAAACTGCCGCGATGATCGGAATGCAGTCATCGCTCCGGCGGCCGGGTAATCGCCGAGTTAGCGCCGCGCGACGGGATGGGAATCTCGTTGCGACCACAGCCGTTCGGGCCCAGACTCTGGAGCAAGGATAAGAACGAACGATGACACTCCTGGAGTCGATCGAATCGAGGCTTCCTGAGACTGCCGCCGCCTCGGCGGACTCGGCCATCGTGCGCATGGACGTGGACGAGCGCCGGCGGGCCGAAGACTGGGACGACTTCCTGGCCCGGACGCCGGGGGGGCATCACGTCCAGACAAGTCTGTGGGCCGACGTCAAGGCGACGCGGGGCTATCGGGCCGCACGCCTGATCGCGCGACGGCAGGGAAGCGTGGTGGCCGGCGCGCAAATGCTCATCGCGCCGCCGCGCTTCGGCCGCTTTGTGGCCTATGCGGCCAAGGGGCCCGTCGCGGCGCCCGGCGAAATCGGGCTCGTGCCGCGGCTGCTGGAAGCGCTCCAGGCCCTCGCCCGGGTGCGACAGGTCGAGCTCCTGCTCGTGCAGCCTCCCGACAACGGGGCCTGGCTCGAGCCGGCTTTGGGACAGGCGGGATTCGCCGACAGCCAAATCGAGATTTGCCCGCCCGCCACGACCGTTGTCGATTTGGCCCCGGGCGCCGAGGCGGTCCTGGCGGCAATGAAACCAAAGGTCCGGTATAACATCCGCCTCGCACTCCGTGATGGGCTTACGGCCCGCGCCGGCTCGGAGGACGATCTGGCGACGTACTACCAGTTGATGGTCGCCACGGGGGAGCGGAAGGGCTTTTCCCTGTTTCCCGAGGAGTACTATCGCACGCTGTGGCGGGCTTTTCGCGAGCGTGACGCCATTCGACTTTCCGTGGTCGAGTTGCGGGGCAAACCGGTGGCGGCCCAGCTGGCAATCGCCTTCGGCGATACGGTCTTGAACAAGATGGGTGTCTGGTCGGGCCGCTACGGCGAGCACCATCCCAACGAACTGTTGCATTGGTCCACGATCGCGTGGGCGGCCGAACGCGGTTTCCGCTGGTACGACCTGGACGGCATCACCGCGCCGGCGGCGCGGGCGGTGATGGCGGGCCAACCCCTTCCCACCGAACTTCGCCGCAGCCTCGACTCGTTCAAGCTCGGCTTCGGCGGCGCGGCGAAGCTCCTGCCGGGGGCTTTCGATAGCGTAACTCGACCCGCGATTCGCTGGGCCTACCGGGCGCGTGCGCCCCGGCTGGCAAATTCCCGCTGGGTCAAACGGGCCCGGCGTCGGTTCCGCACGGGTTAACCATCCCGCCCCCCACAGGGGCATGAATCCCATGCCAGCGGCGCATCGTCCACGGTCCGTCCCGCTGAAAACGCTGTCGGTGTTGTTGCTGGATGGCGAAACCAGATTCAGAGGTCCTCGATGTCGCCCGGCGCCTCGCCGCCGCCTCCGGATTCAGCGGCGTCGCCCATCTCGATTTGCGTCGCGACGAGCGAGACGGGCGGGCCAAACTGGTCGACGTGAACGCCCGGTACTGGGGAAGCCTGCTGGGATCGCTTCTGATGGGCGTCAACTTCCCCTACCTGACACTGTGCACCTGCGACGGTGGGGAACTGAGCAATGCCGAGTCTGCCCCGTCACGACCTGTTCCGGCTCTGGCTCCTGACCGCGACCATGACGGTTGGACTTGCCATGACGCCGTTGAGCGCCGCGGCGGGGCAGGGCGGCCAGCCAGACGACCAGCAGCGCGAGTCCCAGCCCACCCAGGATCTACTGTGGCGCGCGGTCACCGGAGACGATGCCGCGGAGGGGGCACCTCGCGAGCGACTGTTCTCACTCCAGGCCCTCCAGATCGGTGCCGATGAGAGCAGCGCTGTGACCTCCGGTGGGGCTGGCCGATTCTTCGGCTATCTGAACAACCGAACGGCGCTTCAGGTTGAAGGGGAGGCCGATTTTTATGGCGACCGCCGCGAGGGGCAATTCGATGTTGGCCTCGTGCAGCGCGCCCAGAACGCCCAGCTCGGGCTGTTCTCCAACTTCAAATACGCCAGGCTCGACGGGTTCGACGACGGGGGGGTACTCGCCCAAGCCACGGCGACGTTCGACTACCTGTTTCCCCGGGGACGCCTTGGGATCTTCGGCACGAAAGGACTCCGCGACCAGGTCCTGGTGCACCGGCGCGAAGTCCGACGGCATCACCTCGAAGAAAGCCTGCTGCAGGTCGTGGACCAGCTCGGACTGAGCGCCCAGATCGACATCGTCGCCGGGTCCTCGTGGAAGGGAACGCCGCCTATCTGTATTCCGCCGGCCCACTGCTCCGGCCGTTCGAACGGCGTGGTCGCCTCTTCCTTTGCTCGTGAAGTTTCCGGAGATGTCCGGATCGCCCCACGGCAGGCGCTTGGGAGTGAACGGTTTCCGGTACCCCGCGTCGATGACCTTCTCGGCATGCCCGACCATCCACCAGCGGTCGGCTGCACTGTGGCCCGTGTCGGTCGACGCCGTGGCGTATCCGCGGCGAACGCCGTCGGCAAGGCCCCCGTAGTTGATCGTGCCGTGCAGTCCACCCTCGCCGACGGAGAGGTACTTGCTGTTCCAGCTGCCAGTCGGCAGCCACACTTCGACGTTGATCTAGGAATCGCTTGACGGCTTTGCCACCCCGGTCACTCTGCATAGGCCCGGGAGGCCGGTCAGCGGAGCCGTCGCGCCGGGCGGTGTGAACGACCCTTCGATCGGGGACGCGGCGGCTCGCCCGCGTTGTGGGCGACGCTGCCGGCCCGCGCCGCGTCCCGCGGCGACATTCCGTGGCAGAGCCTGGACAACCCTCCCCGCCCGCCGATGCTGCCGTTCTTCGGCAATGTGCGCGCATGGATGCTGACGCCGACGCAGATTGTCGCGGAACGTCCGGCGCCGCCGCCTGCCACATCGTCTCCGCTGATGGCTCGGGAACTGGCCGAGGTGAGGAGTTACGTCGATAAGGGGACGCGCGAGGAGCGGGCCATCGCCAACTTCTGGGCCGACGGCCCGAGCACGCCCACGCCCCCCGGCCACTGGATGTTCATCGCGGCGCCGCACATCCGCAAAGCCGAGGTCAGCGAGGTGCGCGCCGCGCGGGCGTTCGCGCTCGTCGCGATGGTGATGCACGACGCCGCCGTCGGCTGCTGGGAGACGAAGTTCTTCTACTACAACCCGCGTCCTTCGCACCTGGATCGCGACCTCAAATCGATCATCGGCCTGCCGAACTTTCCTTCGTACACGTCGGGGCACTCGACCTTCTCGGGTGGGGCCGGCGAAATCCTGTCGTACCTCTTCCCGAGCAACCGGGCCGAGTTCGAGAGGCTCAAGGAAGAAGCCTCCATCTCGCGCTTGTACGGCGGCATCCACTACCGGTCCGATCTCGAGGTGGGCAAGGAACACGGCAAGCGGCTGGCGGGCTACACCGTGAGGTTCGCTCAAACCGATGGCGCCGATCTCTCGCTCCGGGCCACGACGACGGCAAAGACGAAGTAGGCGGCGCCGCGCTCCTTGGAGTCCTCTGGACTGGTTGGCATTTTCCGCTGTTCCTCATCGCCGGCTGGGTGAGCCTGCCGCTTTGGAGCTACTGTCTCGTTCTGGTCGGTCTGAGCATCATGATGAGCTGGGGCGTCAACGTCGCTCGCTTCAGCGTCCTGCCCGCTATCGTCATGCACGCCGCGCTCAACACCGTGACAAGGTTCTTGAACGGTCTGTTTGTCGGCATCGAGCCACGCGCGAACCTCCCGTTCGAAATGGTCTTTCCCATGTCCGGGCTGCTCGTCGCAGTCGTACTCATTGTCATGACGCGAGGACGTCTCTCATATCACCGGGATGCCCACTCGAGTGAAGTGGCGATCGCGGCCCAACATCGGCTTGCAGCCGGCGGCGGCCGGTAAGATCATGAGCCGACGCGGCTGAAGCTGCGCGTTAGCGAGACAACCGGAGAAGCCATGCCCAGACCACTGAGCGGCCGCGTGGCCGTCGTAGCCGGCGCAACCCGGGGCGCCGGTCGAGGGATCGCGCGCATGTTGGGAGAAGCCGGCGCCACGGTGTACTGCACCGGACGCAGTAGTCGTGTGCAGCCAAACCGGTCGAGTCACACGCACGCTGGTCGGCCCGAAACAATCGAAGAGACCGCAGAGATGGTCACTGCGGACGGTGGCGTGGGCATCCCCATGCGAGTGGACCACACCGCGGAGGATCAGGTCGTTGCGCTCTTCGAGCGGGTCGGTCGCGAGCAGAGACGGCTGGACGTACTCGCCATGGTCATGACCGGGCAACCGGCCTCGTGGAAGAACTTCCTGGACGAGACTCCGGCCGAGGGGAAGACCTTCGTGGAGGGCTGGATCTGGCCGCACGTCGTGACCGCGTGGCACGGGGCGAAGCTGATGGTGCAGCAGGGCGCCGGGCTGATTGTAGGGCTGGTTGAACAAGACAACGTGGGGTACCACGGCGCGTTCTACTTCGACATGATGGAGACGCTGTTGAAGCGCCTCGTCCTAGGCCTGGCGAATGATCTGGGCAAAGCCGGCGTAACGACCGTGGCGGTGGCGCCGGGCTTCATGCGGACCGAGGCGATTCTTGAAGGGTATAGCGTCTCCGAGGCCAATTGGCGTGATGCGCTGGGCAATCCACAGGCCGCCGCGATGGGCTGGGGCGGATCCGAGACGCCGTGCTTCGTCGGCCGTGCCGTGGCCGCACTTGCCGCCGACGCGACCATTGCACGAAAGAATGGCGGTATCTACACGACCCGAGCGCTTTCGCAGGAGTATGGATTCCACGACAGTGATGGCGCCCGCCCCGACTACGCCGTGCTTGACGCGGCGATGGAGCAGGCCAAGAAGACGTTCCTGGCTCAGGTTGTAGACGCCGGCCGTTCAACGGAAGTCGACTGGAAACTGGCTTCGAAGGTGGAGGCGTCGTCGTGAAGTCGGAGATGCTGCGACACCCAAGGTGTGCAACCGGTCAACTATCCATGTGTGCTCGTGCGACTGAGCCGCATCAGCAAGGACGCGCTCCGGGATCTGCTCTTGACGGGTCTCCGATTTATTGCGACCTCAAGGCGGCGGGAAGTCCCGAAGCGAAGACGCAAGTGACGGCGCTTCTTGCCCAATTGACCCGATGAACCCTGGGTTTGCGAAGAGTCGAAAGGGGCCGTTGGAGATCGCCCTCCTCGCGTTCGCTTGGATTACGTTCTTCGTGCAAGGCCGCCAAACCTTCAGGTTTGTCCATCCAGGTAGAAGATCTGCTCCACCGGCTGCGCGAACAACCGTGCCACCTTCAGCGCCAGCGGCAGGCTGGGGTCGTACTTCTCCGTTTCGATCGCGTTGATGGTCTGTCGCGACACGCCGAGGTGCCGCGCCAGGTCGGCTTGCGACCAGCTCCGCTCGGCGCGCAGCACCTTCAGCCGGTTCGTCACTCGTACTTCCGCTTCGCGCGCCACAGCCCAGCGTAATAGAGCGCCGGCATCATCGCCCAGAGGTGGCGATAGCTCCAGTCGTCCGGGTTCAACGGCACGGCAAGTTCCAGCAGTCCCAGCGTCATCAGGATGACGACGCAGGTCGGGAAGGCAAAGGCCAGCGCTTCGAGCTCGATGCGCCGCTGCAGTTCGTCCATGGCAACAACCCCCTTCATCCAGATCCAGAGGAACCATAGGAACAGTGGAACGGGAGCCAGGGCAATCAGGACCCGAACGCTTCGCTCGGTATCGGGCCAGAGCGCGAGCAGGCCACGCGACATCGCGTAGGTCGAGATCCAGAACAACCCCGCCCGAAGCAGCCGCAACCCGTAGTACTTGTTGGTGTGTTCGATGGCAGCACCGGCCTCATTGCCGGCGCGCTTGGCGTCGCCGATGGCCGAGTTCAGCCTCCGAGCAAGGTGCATGAGACTCATTTCGTCCTCCTTCGAAGCAATGTAAAGCATGCTTTACCTTGTTGTCAAGCATGCTTTACATACAAAACGGGGCGTGGGACGCGCCCCTCGTGGAGGACCCTCTACGGTGCCTGATGACTGACCAGCGGGGCTGGCGTGCAAAGGGGCTCGGGGGGCCTACAGGGCGTCGTGGGCGGTCCGGTGTGCTTCGTGGCCGGTGGAATGCTCCAGCGCCGCGATCCACGCCGTGGCGGCGTTCGCGGCCCGGTTGACGTTGTCGGGCGTCGGTGCCCGATCGTCAGGGATCACCCGCTGACCCCCATGAGATCGCGGGGCTAGGTGCTCGAGCAGCTCGTCGAGTTTGCCGTCAGGCAAGTTACGGATGTGCTCTCGTCATACACCGTGGGCGCCCGGGACGCTGACCTCGTGCTTGAGTCGCCCCAGGTTGCGGGCCAAGAGGTCGAGCGCCTTCAGCCGGCCGTCGACCTTGATCTCCGTCGGGCTGCCGTCCTCGCCCATCTCTGCTTGATGCGGCGGGCAGCTCTTCGACGCCACCGGCCGCATTCGCAAAATGGCGGAGAGAGTGGGATTC
>SXGT01811393.1_pt1 | contig 25532 bp, 25 predicted proteins | sample 3176221 | NCBI WGS metagenome assembly SXGT01 (sample SAMN11356862, study PRJNA531348) | freshwater metagenome | isolation source: freshwater sample F1-120 | place: China: Fuxian Lake, Yuxi | collected 2017-12-25
ACGCTCGGCATTCCGCCCGATCATGATGACCACGATGTGAGCGTTGTTGGGCGCGTTGCCGATCGCGATGGGATTCGGCGCGGGCGGCGACGCCCGGCGGCCGCTTGGCTTATGCGTGGCCGGCGGACTGATGTTCTCGCAATTGATCACGCTGTATCTGACGCCGGTGGTGTACACATACATGGCTCGCGCGCAGCGCCGCGTGGACCGCCGGGAAGTGGAGGCGGCGTATCAGCCCTCGGCGGCGGATTGATATTCTGAAGTGAGCCGCCCATGCCGACGATCGAGCGCACCATCGCCGAGTTGGACCAGTGGTACGCTCAGATTGGCCGGCTGGAGAATTCCAAACGCGGACTGCTCCGCGCGGCGTTCGCGGACGATGCCCTTCGGATTCGGAAGTGGATGGACTTCGAAGAGCAAATCCTCCACTGCCGCCTCGGAATTCGCCACGCCATGGAGTTGCAGGAACGCCGGCCCGAACGATTCGAACGCCATTCGGTCAAACTGGAGGAGATCCACTCCAATGGCTCCTACGAGGACTCCGTGTTCGTCATGACAAAGTACCCGGCGGCCGAGGAGACCGCACGGGCGGCGCGGTTGCAATACGTCGTCGGCTTTGTTTCCTCCGAGATTCGGCGGCTCGGCTACCGGCCACGTCTGGCATCGGACCGGAGCTTTCATCGATGGCTATGGGACAACGTGGAGCTCCATCTCTGCGCATGCGCACGGGGCGTCGCCATTGTCGAGGACCAGTATGCCCCCGAACTGAATCCCAACGTGGCGATGGAGTGGGGCTGGATGGTCGGGATGGGCCGCGATGTCTTGTTCCTTCGAGAGAGCGGCTTCAATCACGACAGAGCCGATTGGGCGGGCCTGCTCAGCCATGAATTCTCGTGGCAGGATCCTCGGCCCGGAATCGCGGCGGCGTTGACGGCCTTCCTACCGCGCCGGTCGAAGGAGTGGACCGATGGGTGAGGCCAAGCGTATCTTCATCGCCTACTCGCACCGGGATGGCGCGATGGCGAACGACCTATGCGTGCATCTGGAGGCAGCCGGCTTCTCCGTGTGGCTGGACACGAAGATTCAAGCAGGGGACGACTGGATCGACACCATCTGGCAGGCGTTCTCCCAAGCCGACGTGATCCTGTTGCTGCTGTCCGAGTCCTCGGCGCGCAGCGAGTTTGTCAAACAAGAGATCGAGATGGCTGCCGTGCGACAGGCGTCCGGAAAGGCTCGCCTGATTCCGATCTCCCTCCACGGGTGGCGTGGCTTTCCCGTGGGCGTGACCGGCCTCGACGGCGTTCCGCTCGAGTGGCCGCGCGGCGAACCTTTCGAAGCGATCCGCGATCGTCTGCTGCAAGCTATCGATCATCCGGAACAGGCGGTCGCCGGCGTCCTGTCGAACGGCGCCCCACTCCAGCCGCCGGGCGCGGCTCTTCCGGCGGCGGGCGCGACGTCGCCGGACTCGCCCTATTACGTGAAGCGGCAGGCCGACGACGAATTGGCTCAGGCCCTCGCTTCCCACTCCGGGCAGACGATCCTCATCGCCGGTCCCAAGCAGAGCGGCAAGAGTTCGCTGCTGGCCCGCGCGTATGAACTCTCACAAAAAGATGGCCGGCAAGCTTTCTACGTCGATTTCCAATCGCTCGACGGCGTCCATCTGGAGTCCCTTGCATCGTGCCTGCGCGCCATTGGGCGGCGGATCGAGCAGAAGGCCGGCCCCGGTAAGCCCTTATCCGAATACTGGGACGAGGAACTCGGCGCAATCGCCAGCCTGACGAACTTCCTCGAGAGGGAGATCCTGCCGAAGTCCGAAGGCCGCGTGGCGATCTGCGTCGACGAGGCCGACCGGATCTTCTCGAGATCCTGGGCGCAGGATTTTTTCTCGATGCTCCGAAGCTGGCATAACTTGCGCGCGTTCGAACGGGCATGGGCTGGATTCACGCTGATCGTGACTCACTCGACCGATCCCGGCCTGTGGATCCGCAGCGCCGAGCAGTCGCCGTTCAACGTCGGCCTCCGGCTCCGGCTCGACGATTTCAACCTCGAGCAGGTGGCCGGCCTTTGCGGCCGTTACGACGCGGGGCTATCGCCGGTGGAAGTCGAGAAGCTGTTCCAGGTGACCGGAGGCCAGCCGTATCTAGTGAGACTGGCGCTCTGGGAGATCACCACGCGAGACCTGACGGTCGCCGAGTTGGACGAGAAGGCGATCGACTTCGATGGTCCGTTCGCCGATCATTTGGCAAGCCAACTGGTGGCGCTCGAGCGCAACGAACTCGCTCTGCTCGCGTTGAAAGACGTGATGGACACCGGATCCAGCGACGACGACATTGCGTTCGAATGGCTTCGCTGGGCGGGGCTGGTGGCCGGACCCTCGCGCCGCCGCGGCCGCCTGCGCTGCGATCTGTACCGCCGCTTCTTTACGCGCCACTTCGAACTCGCGCCGCTTCCGGCTCGCGCCTACTGACGACACATGGACCCCATCGAAATCCCGGATGACCAGGCTGCCCCGCCCACTCTCGCCCGCGCGCCCGGCTGGGCCCAATGCCCGTTGGTCGAAGTCATTCCCGGCAAGGTCGGCGGGGCGGCGCTATTGAAGAACACGCGCTTGCCGGTTGAGGCCATTACCGGCAACTACGATTCATTCCGCGACGAGGGCCTGTCCCATGAAGCCGCTTTGGCCGAGACGGTGGATTGCTATCCGCAAGCCGGGCTCGAAGCGATCGAGACGCTCCTCGCCTATCGCACTGGCTGAAAATCTCCTCTCAGTCTCGTGAGCGGATCCCGTTCGTGTTCAGAGCCCTTTCAGCGCGTGCTCCGCGACCCGAGGCACGTACCGGTTCTCGTCGTCGAGCGCCTTCTTCAGCGGCTCCGCCGCGGGACGAGCCTTGGCGCCCAATCCGTCGAGCGCCAACGCCGCATGCAGGCGAACCGAATCCACGGGACTCGCCAACTCCCTCACCAGTACCTCGACGTTCGACGTCCGCCGGGCGGCCTCGATCCGCACCACCGGCGCCGGATCGGCGACGAGCTTTGCGGGGTCGCCCTGGCCGCTGCGCAACGCGCGATAGCGGACCGCCGGATCCGGATCGTCGATCGTCGGCGCGAGCAGCCGGTCTTGCAGCGTGGCGTTCTCCGGCGCGCGCAGAATCGCCCACCGGCTGCCGTATTTGGATTCGCGCGCTTCGAGCTCCGGCTCGGGAATGAGGCCGACGTCCTTGGTCTCCCGCATCCACGCGACATGCGCCTTGCGCAGCCGCTCCAACTCCCCGCGGTGCTTCGCATCGGCGGCGAGGTTCCGGATCTCGTGCGGATCGTTCGCCAGATCGTAAAGCTCTTCCGCCGGTTTGCGATCCGCCAGGAACAACTCCGCCGCCGCCGGCAGCTTGCCTTCGGCGTGCACGCGGCGCAGTTCTTTCATCGTGGGGCCGGCCTCCGGCGTGTTCATGTGCTGGTAGTAGGGCTTGTCCGCCTCGTAGTTCACGATGTAGCGATAGCGCTTGTCGCGAATGGCGCGGATGATGTCGTAGCGCTCGTCCATGCGGTCGCGCGCGCCGTACACGTATTCGCGGGGCTTCGACAGGCGCGGACCCAAAAACGCCCGCCCCTGGAACTGGCTGTTGACTGGCGCGCCGGCGAGATTCAGCATCGTGGGCGCGAGGTCGATCATGCTGATCAGTTGGTGGTCCACCGATCCGGGCTTGCCCTGGTCCGGTTGGCGGAACTTCTCCGGGATGCGGGCGATCAGCGGCACGCGCGTGCCGGAATCGTAGAGCCAGCGTTTGGCGCGCGGCAGCCCGACGCCATGGTCGCCCCAGTAGAACACGATGGTGTCCTCGAGCAGCCCCGCGTCCTCGAGATCCTTCAGTTTGGCGGCCACCTGATAATCCATCGCGGTGACCACTTCGTGGTAATTGGCCCAGTCGCGGCGCGTTTCCGGCGTGTCGGCGTGGTAGGGCGGCAGCGCGATTTTGGCGGGATCGCGACGCTGCCCGGGCGTCAACTGGCGGACGTTTTTCTCGTGACTGGCCCCGCGCGGCGGCAGCCGCGATTCGTGCGACACCTCGTGATTGAACACGGCGAAGAACGGCTGTCCCGGCTTGCGACTGCGCCAATGCGCCTTGTTGCTTACTTCGTCCCACGCGTCCTTGGGCACGTCGAAGTTGTAGTCGGTCTTCGCGTTGTTGGTGCAGTGGTAGCCCGCCTCGCGCAGATACGCGGGGAGCGCGCGGACGTGCGGCGGCAGCTTCGCCTTGCACCGCATGTGCTGCGAACCGAGGCTCGAAGGGAACATCCCCGTGATAATCCCCGATCGCGACGGCGCGCAAACGCCCGCCACCGTGAACGCGTGCGTGTAGCGAACGCCCTGCGACGCCAGCTTGTCGAGCGTGGGCGTGATCGCGTTCGGATCGCCGTAGCAGCCGAGGTTCGGGCTGGTGTCCTCGCTCGACAGCCAGACGATGTTGGGACGCGGCTGCCCCGCCATCGCGCCCAATAGCAGGGACCTCCGCGAAACCATCAGGACGCCTTCTTACCGATGCAGAACAGCCAGCCCTTGGTGCGGATGTAAATCTGCCCGCCGCTGATCGCGGGCGAACTCAGCGTGTAATCCTCGAGCGGATTCTCGGCCAGCACTTCGAACGTCGCGCCGGTCTTGATCACCGTGGTGAGGCCCTCCTCATTCGTGATATAGATGCGGCCGTTCGCCAGCACGGGCGACGACGAGTAGATGGCGGGCTTGATCCGCTGCCCGGAATAAACCTCCTTGCCCGTCAACGCGTCAAAGCACCAGACGATGCCCTTGTCGTTGATCATGTAGAGGTACTTGCCGTCGGTGACCGGCGTCGGCACGTCGGGCCCGTTCGGATTCGCCCACACCAGGTGCGACTTGGTCACGTCGCCCGATCCGCCCGCGCGATACGCCTGCAGCGGATTCACGCGCGTGGGTACGTAGACGATATCCTTCAGCACCACCGGCGACGCCACGATGCGGTTCATCGGATTGTTGCGCGGATTCAGTCCGCCCCCGCGCCACAGCTCCTTGCCGGTGGCCGGATCGTGCCCGGTGACGTAGTCGCCGCCAGTCACCACGATCTGCTGCTTGCCGTTGGCGGAGATCAGCACCGGCGTCGTGTAGGAATCGGGCGACTCCACGGTGGCGTCGGTGGGCCGCTCGATCCTCCAGAGTGTCTTGCCGGTCTTCAGGTCGAACTTGATCACGTACGACGGATCGTCGGTCTTCATGCCGTGCAGAACCTGGACCACCAAGCCGTCGTTCAATAACAGCGGCGACGAGCCGTAGCCGTGGTTGAGGCCGAACTGGCCGTAGTCCTTCCACATGTCGCGGCGCCAGAGTTCCTTGCCGGCGAAGTCGAAGGCGCGCACGTGGCCCGTGCCGGACATCGCCCAAATGGTCTTGCCGTCGGTGACCGGCGACGGTGACGACATGTTGCCCTTGCGTACCTTGCCGTCGGCGGGGGCGAGTTCCTGCTTCCAGGCGAGCTTGCCCGAGGCGCGGTCGACGCACCAGAGCATGATCTTGCCGCTGTCGGCGCTGCTGAGGAAAATCTTGTCGCCCCAGATGACGGGGGTGGAGCCGGAAACCTCCGGCATGGCGAGCTTCCACGCGACATTGTCGTTCTGATTCCACTGCAGTGGGACGTTCGATTCGGCGGAGGTTCCATCGTGGCGGGGACCCCGCCAAGTGGGCCAATTCTCGGCGGCCAGCGAGACGGCGAAAAGGAGGAAGACGATGCTTCTCATACGGCTCAGGATATCGTCTTGCCCCGTCCTCACACAACGTGGCGCGCGGAACGCCGAAGGAGACGGGCTCAAGGCGTTAGCGTGAAGGTGGTAACGCCTGTCCCGCCTGGAGTGTTCGACCACGGTCCCCAGCCCGCCTCCGAACTAGCCACGCAGGCCAACCCGTTGTTGCACACGCGCACGATCCCCGTATGGACGGTGTCGGCGGAATTCGCCACGGCGAGCGGAACCTGCACCTCGAGCCCCGCCGTCACGCCCGCCGCCACTGCCGCCGCCGCGCCCTGCCGCGACACATAATACTGGTACAGTTGGCCGCCGGGTAGCGGAGTCCATGCCAGGCGGACATTGCCCTGCTGCGTCCGCCCCTGATGCCGCGGAGCCACCAGCGTCGGCGACACAGGACTCGCGCCGCGAGTCGTAAAGCCCGATGCGGGGCCCGTCACCGGACTCGCGCTACTCGGGTTGGCGACGATCAGCACGTCGTACCGTCGTCCGGCCGCGAACTGGGCCGCCCAAAAGTTCTGCGTCGTCAGCACGTCGAGCGCAGGCTGTTGGCGCGCGAAGTCCTGCACGAACACCCGGTACACGGTGTTGGATCCGTTGTCGCCAGGAATCCGGTTCCAAGTGAACAGCACCGTGGGACCATCCACCGTCTGGCCGGAGGCCGGCTGCCCCAACGTGGGCAACGACGGGTTGGCGAACTGCGGATTGATATTGAATCCCGTACTCACCGGACTGCACCCGTCCCCGTTGCACGCCTGCACGAACACCACCGCGCCGCCCGACGGGACGAGGAACGACGCGGACGTTGTCGACACTTGGCCCGCGGCCACCGTCAGCGCTCCGCCTCCCGGTCCGGCCGGTGGCGGCTGGACCACCTGCAATACATAGAGGTCGGCGCCCACCACCGCGTTCCAGTTGCACGCCAAGCTGTTCTGGCCGGCGTTCGATGTCACCGTGCAGTTCGAGATGGCGGGGGGCTGCGGTGGCACAGCCGGAAGCTGCACGGTGAAGTTGACCGTCGCCGGTGGACCGCACGCGGTGGAGCATGCCCGCGCTTCCATCGTGTACTGGCCGCTCCTCATCGAGAAGATGGTCTCGGTTCCGGGCGCGAACACGACGATGAACAGATCCGTGGTGTTGGTGGTGTTGTTCCGCAACGCGATCTGATAACTGGACGCGCCCGTGACGGCGGACCAGCGCAAGGCGTGGGTCGACGCGCCGAGCGTCGCGCCCGCGGCCGGATTCTGGATCTGCGGCGCCAGTGACGGGGCCGGCAACTGCACCGTGAAATTCCGCGACGGATACGGCGTGCATTGCGTGAACCCGCCGCCCGTGCACGACTGCACGGTGAACGTAAAGGTTCCGGCCGGCAGCGAAATCACGGCGTTGGTCGAGGCCGAACCCGCGAGTTGTCCCGAATACACGGTCGTGCCTCCGCTCTGGACTACGCGTAGGTCGTAGCCCGTGGCGGAGGAATCCTGCGTCCACGCGAACGACACGGCGGACACCGAAACGGTCTGTCCTTCTCCGGGCGCGGTGATCGTGCCGCCCGTTCCTTGCGCCTGCTGATTGACGGTGACCGCTTGTCCTCCAACGATGACCACACCGGATCGTGCGGCCCCGGTGTTGGCGCCCACCTGGATTGCGGCGGTTCCGTTGCCGGTGCTCGCCGTGGAAAACTTGCCCCCGTCGAATCCGAGCCAGGCCGTTTCGGAGACGCCGCTCCATCCGCATCCCGCGGGAGCGCTGACCACGGCGTTCACGGTGGACGCGGCCGCTGGCGCGTCCACACTGGGCGTCACCGTAATCGCGCACGCGGGCGCGCTGGTGGAATAAGTGGGGAACAGATCCTGCGTGGGCCACGAGGAGAGGCCGGCCAGCACCGCCTGAACATCCTTCTGCGCGGCGGCCGTGATATCGCACGGCGATGCCTGCGTGCAAGCCGCCGTGTTGGTGCGGCGGACGCCGGTGCGCGTGTTGAACAGAATCGCGACCTGTGTATCGTCGGACGGGTTGCCGTAAAAGAAGACCTGCGTGCTGGTGCCGGGCAGCGATCCGTAGAAGAAGTAGCCGTTGACCCACCTGCGATAGAAGCGCAACAGGTCCGGAGCGCTCGCCACCATGCCGCCGTAGGCATCCGCCGTTTCGTACACGTAGGCCCCATAGGTCCAAGGGACTCCACCGTCCGGGTTGAGGAACGACGATGTTCCGAACAACTCGCCGGGGGATCCGTAGTATCGGACCTCGCCCGGGTGATTCTGATCGCGGAACGACCTCGCCGAGCGGATGCGCGTCACGCCCAGCGGAGCCATCAGTGCGTCGCGCACGTAGTTTTCGTAGGTCTTGCCGCTTGCCTTCTCGATGACGCGGCCCAGAATCTGATAGCCGAAGTTGGAGTAGCAGGGGGCGTTGAACGTGTTGCTGCCGCACGCGGGCGGCGGCGAGCCCGGCGTGTAGTCCAGCGGTTGGCCCAGCGCGTATCGAATGCGGCTGACGTTGTCGCCCGGTAGGGGGATTCCCAAGGCGCCGGTGGCGGTGACCAGGTAGTTCCGGTCGAGCGAGCGGTCCAGGTTGGACGTGAGGAAGCCGCCCTTCATGTCGAGCAGTTGGCCCACCGTCATGCCGGACCATCCGCCCGCCAGGCTCTGGCCGGCGGGTGGCGAAAGCGCGAGCGTGTTCACCACGTTCGTGTTGGCCGTGAGCTGTCCGTTCTGATAAAGCAGGTTCGTGGCCGCGATGGTCATCAGCTTGCTGACGGAGGCGAGACGGAACATCGAGTCGGGCTGAACGGGTTCAAGCGTGGCGAGGTCGGAGTATCCGAAGCCGCGCGCGTACACGAGCCGGTTCTGATAGGCGATGGCGACAGCGCCGCCGGGTGCGGCGAACTCGCGAAGCAAGTCGAGCATCTTCGCGTCGAGCGCGGCGAACTGCGCCACGGCGGGACCGGTGACCGGCAGGGGAGTGGACGCGCCCAACTGGCGGACGGTGAAAGTGAGGTTTCCCGCCGTGATCGTACCGGTGCGCGGACCGCCGCCGTTCGCGGGAACGGAGATGGTGAAGACGCCAGACGCGCCCGTGGCGAACCAGATGTCGTTGCGCACGGTGATCCAGCCGTCGTTCGACAGGATCCTGCCGGACGGGGGGAATAGAAACGCGCAGGACGCCTGCTTGAGAATCTGCAGGGCGGTGGCGGTGGTCCCGGAAGCGTGGATGGTGATGGAGGCTTCGGGCGTGGAATAGCAGGGAGTCTGCGCGGCAAGGGGAAGAGCGGCGGCGAGCAGGAGGAGTTTGCGCATTTTGCCCTCAGTGTAGCTCGCGGACGGGGATTCCCGGAGGGAGCCGCCGCCGTGGTAGCATCAAAGATGCCGGTGGGAGTCTACCGGTCTGTCGGGGCGTGGCTCAGCCTGGTAGAGCGCCTGGTTCGGGACCAGGAGGCCGGACGTTCGAATCCTCTCGCCCCGACCAATCATCCCATCGCAATTATTCGGACTTTTGACGGCCGAGGGCTTGGTGCCTTCGGCCGTTTCGCTTTCACTATGCCCGATTCTATGCCCACCTCTTGCCTTCTCGATGGCGGCTTTGATGGTGTCGGCCTGCGGATGCACGTAGCGCCGCGTGGTTGAGAAGTCGCTATGGCCGGCCAGATAAGCAAGCGTGTACGGGTCCATGAACGCGGCCCAGCGCGTCAGGCAGGTGTGACGGAAGGTGTAGAGTGTGAACGGTTCCACCTTCGAGGCGGCGAGCGCCTTCTTGTGCTGCTTCTTCAGCGTGGACTTCTCGATGTGGCCCGTGGCGGTCGGTGCGGGGAACACCCATTCGGATGCAGCGTCGGTCTGCCGCATGTCGAGCTGCGCGGCAACGCGCTGCGTCATTGGGATGGTGCGGCGCGCGTTCTCAGTCTTGCCGTAGAGGATATGCAACGCGCCATCCCGGACATCCTCCCACCGCATACGGAAGCACTCCTCCGGGCGTAAGGCGCAATCGAGCAGAATCGTCGTGACGTCGCGCAGCAGGTAGCTCTGCGCCGACGCCGCGGCCAGATAGCGGTTCTCCTCGTCGGGACTGAGGACGCGTTCACGATGGTTCTCGCCGCTCAGCATCTCTACCTTTGGCAACAGCTTCTCGACCTTGCCCCATTCGACGGCGAGCTTCAGCATCCGCCGCAGGACTTCGAGTTGCCGGTTGATGCCGGCGATGGCGAGACCAGCTTGGCGGCGCTTGGCGATGAACGCGGCGATCTTGTCGCCCGTGATTGCGTCGAGCAGCGAGCTCGCCAGCGGCTCGAACTCACGCAGGTTCTTGAGCCCGATCCGGTAGTATTCGAGCGTCTTGGCCTTACTGGCGAAACGCGATTCCACAAACGGCGCGAAATCGTTGTCGATGAACTCGCGCAACATCGGCACGGGCTTCTTGTCTCGAATGCCAACTTCCGCTTTCGCCAGCCCTGCCTTGTGCGCCGCCTCGATCTGCTCAGCAACGCGCTTGTTCGGCTGCTTCGTGCTCTCGCGAATCTGGCGTCCGCGCCAGGTGAACTTGTACTACCAGTTCTTCGAGCCTTTCTGTTTGTAGACGGACATCGCGATTGCTCCCAGAATACGTCTGCCGCGCGCGAGGTTCAACGGATTTCTGCGGCTTGGGCGAAGTTCGATGAACCGGTTGAGATCGCGCGTGATGCTTTACCATGCGTCGCGCGGCGCGGTTCTTCTTGTCGGGCATCCGCCAAATGGCGGATGCGCATCCCTACGTTTCCGCCAGCGCAAGGGGCTGAGTTCACGGCAGATGCCCTCGAAATCCACGAGGCTCATCCGCCGTTCCTTTATGTTCCACTACCCACATCATCGCACTACCCACATCATCGCCGCGAAACCGCAGCCCCTTCGGGTGGGAAAACGGCATGGGACGTCTTAAGACGTCTTGCAGCGACACCGGGCGTCTTTCGACGTCTCTCGACGACACAGTAGTTGGCCGACACGAGGTAGTGGAACATAAAGGGTTGTGAACCGTAGCCGACGGTTTTCGCAGTGAAGTCTCGATGGCTCAACGCGATGGAATGTGAAACAATCGGCACGCACATGGTGCCATTTGGTTCACGGCATCCCGATCCTTTCCGCGCACGAGAATTCAAGCTTTCCGTCTGGTGTGGTGCCCGAGAGGTTTGGGTGCTATCCCAGTTCGCCTTTCGAAAGGGCTTTCATAGGGGCGGAAGTACCTTGCCGAGTAGCCTATTGGCGCAAGTGACAGATAACAAAACACCTATTGCTGTTAATTGTACCTCTGCTGGTGGTATACTCTGAGCATGAACAACGAGGCTGTAGATCGTCCATCTGCTCTGTCCCCAGCCGAGCTTGAAGCTTTTCACTCAATTGTCAGCGCACTCAATCCCCTCACGCATGAGGCCCGGCGTAGACTTCTCGACTCCGCCGCCACTTTGCTACGGATTGAACGGACATCTCGGCCTGTTCATTTGACGAACGCTCAGATCGATTCTCCGCCGCCAGCTCAGCTAGGCCGCTCGACGGTAACGTTCTCTGCCGATACGGAAATGTCTCCAAAGGAGTTTCTTTATGAAAAGAAGCCACAGACGGACGTGGAACGAATCGCTTGCCTTGCGTACTACTTGACGCACTATCGCACAACCCCTCACTTCAAGACTACCGACCTAAGCTTGCTCAATACAGAGGCGGCTCAACCAAAGTTCTCTAACACGGCTTTCTCTTCGAACAACGCTGTGAAGCTCGGCTATCTGGTCCCCTCCACCAAAGGGCAGCGCCAGCTCAGCGCTGCCGGTGAGCGATTCGTTCAGGCGCTACCGGATCGAGCCGCGGCGAAGGAGGCTCTCGCGTCCGTCCGAAAGAGATCAAGGGCCAAGAAGAGCCGGAATGGGTCAAGTGGCAAGGCTGATGAGTAACGATGACACAGCAACCAGCACCAACGCGGCGGCCGACCCGGGTCACGGTATTCAATCACAAGGGAGGGGTTGGAAAGACCACTCTCACGATGAATCTAGCTGCAGCCCTAGCGCAGCTTGGGCGCAGGGTCTTGCTGGTCGATACAGACCCCCAGTGCAACCTGACGTCTTATCTGATTGATGATGCGGTCGTCGATGGGCTGCTGGACAAGGCTGATTCGCCGGAAGGTCAGACGATCTGGTCAGCCGTTCGACCTGTTTCCGAGGCGGTCGGCGGCATTTTCCCAATCAAGCCCCTTAAGACCTCGGTCGAGAGGCTCTTTTTGTTGCCAGGAGACATTCAGCTCTCGCAGTTCGAGACCGACCTCGCGGATTTCTGGGCGCAGAGCTTTCAGCGAAAGCCGAAGGGGTTCCGCGGAACCTCGGCGATCAGCGAACTGGTAGGTCACGTCGCGACATCGATCGGAGCAGACTACGTCTTCTACGATTCGGGTCCGAACATAGGCCCTCTAAATAGATGCATACTTCTCGACTGCGATTTTTTCATTGTGCCTGTCGCGTGTGACCTGTTTTCGCTTCGCGCCCTGAAGACCCTCGGCCGAACGTTGACCGCCTGGATTGAGGATTGGGCCACGATTTCTGAGCTGGCGCCAGAGGGCATACCTTTGCTCAATGGTCGGCCGCATTTTCTCGGTTATGTCCCAGGTGGTTTTCGCGTGTATGGAGGCGCTGTGGCGCAACAGCAGTCACACTACTTGGCAAGGATCGAGAAGGAAATACATAGTCAGATCGTTGCTATCCTTCGGAAGTTAGATCTGACGCTGGCAGTCGGTTCGCTCAGTCATTTCAAATTAGGAGGGGTTCAGGACTTCGGAAGCCTTGTCGCCGCTTCGCAGCGCACGGGCTTGCCTATTTTTTCCGTGGACGATGCCGGCACACAGACTCAGCGCGATCGAGCGCGAAGAGTGTTCAACTCTTTGGCGAAAAAAGTCGAGGCCAGAATCAACGAGACACGGTCGTGAATCGAGACCAATCAAAACAGATCGACGGCCTTGTCCGGGCGTACATGAGTCACCGGGCCCTCATCGACACATTTCACAATCAGTTGTTGCAGGCGCTCACCGGCTCGCTGAAGCTTGGCGGTCTCGTTCACTCCATTCGCTCTCGTCTGAAGGATCCAGAGCACCTCAGAGACAAGTTGAAACGCAAGTGGCAAAAGAAAATTGAATCAGCTGAGGAGTTCGACATCACCGGGCACAATCTGCTTGTACGCGTCAACGATCTCGTCGGGATTCGAATCCTCCATTTGTACACCCGCCAAATCCAAGACATCGACGCAGCCGTGCGTGAAATACTGGATGAAAACCAATACAAACTGCTTGAGGGGCCATCCGCCCGCACCTGGGACGACGAATCGCGCGCCTTCTTCGAGAAATGCAAAATCCAAACGCAGCAAAGTCCCTCGCTTTACACAAGCGTGCACTACGTGGTTGAGTCGGCGTCCCGCACGAAGGTCACTGCTGAGATCCAGGTGCGCACGCTGATGGAAGAAGTTTGGGGTGAGGTTGATCATCAACTCAACTACCCGCACCAGACGAATAGCTTAGCCTGCCGTGAACAACTCAAGGTGTTGGCACGGATTACATCGGGCGCCACAAGGCTTGTGGATTCGATTTTCTCAACGCACGCCGATCACGTTGACCAACAGAAGGCAGCGGCAGCGAAGAAGAAATTGATCAGTCGAAAATAACCCACCGAGACTATGCCCAATACTATGCCCACTCCCTGCATCCACGCGTTACTACCGCCTACGACGCCCCAACCGCCCACCTGCCGCAAAAGCTAGAAAACGAAACCCCATCGCAACAGCGAGCAACCCAGCGCAATCACTCCTCGTCCCCCGAATCCTGGTTCGGGACCAGGAGGCCGGAGGTTCGAATCCTCTCGCCCCGACCAACCTTTTCAAATACTTAAAGACGTTCTCACTTGTAACCTGGGTCCACGAAGGGTCCGTTTTTGGATCCTACTCTGACCCGGACGCCGGACTCTGCTGGCTGTTGCAGCCGTGTCTTCATCGATTTGCCGTCCGGCGACTTCGACAACCCGCTGTCCGCACGACTTTCGTGAACCGGGCAGAACAGCGCAACGTGCGGAGCCGCTCGGACAGGCTCACGGCAAACCCAACTTTGATTCGTCCCGGATGTCCCGGATCGTGTTCGGGTTCCAGTTGGAGCAGGTAGAACACGCCTTCGTCATCTGGTATGTACTCGGGCGGGGCTGTAGGAGTGCCGCCGGTTCTTGAGCGTAGAACTAGAGAGCGCAATTCAGCCGCTATCAGCCGAGATTCCCGAGCTGTAACATACGAGACGAGTTGGCCGCGACCACCTGCGCCGCGGCGCTTTGTGGGCTCGATGCTGAGCCGCCGGATGACTTTGAAAAGGGTCTGCTTCCGCAATCTTCGACAATGGGCTGGGCTACCGTGCTCGATGGTACCTTTGGCCGCTCATGATCGGACTCGCGCGGATCAGCCCGTCCCTGATGGCATGCTCACGCCGCCCGGACTGGGATCGATTCCGCCACCGCGGTCGGCTCGGGAACCGATTCGCCGTGCAGTCGCATCCCCTCGATGTGAAACTCGATCGCTTCCGCGATCAGACGGCGCGTTTCCTCCAGCGTCTTGCCCGTAGTGACGCAGCCGGGGAGATCCGGCACATAGGCCGCCCAGTTGTTCGGCGCTTTTTCAAAGACGACGGCAAATTCTTTCATTTCAGCCCTGCCTTCTTCAGTATGGAGTTTAGCGTTCCCGCAGGCATGTCGTCTCCGGGGTGGCCGGGGACAGTAACCGTTCCGGCTTCCGGGCGTCCGGGGTGCTGGTATTGCCGGTGGTCGCCGCGCGTCCGGTCGATTACCCAACCATCCTCTTCCATCGCCTTGATTACGTCCCGGACTCTCATTTCGCTGAACCATTATCCACCGATGTACTACGCTCGTGTTTGGCGGCCTGCGTCGCGCTCAGGCAGGCCAAGCAGAGACCGGGCTTTAGCGACCCACGCTCAGGCCAGCCGCCTTCGCCTTGGACTCGATCAGCATCGTCTCTGCGCGGTCAATCTGCGTGCGGAGAGTCTGGCGCGTCATGGCCGCTGGAAGCTCGGTTGGCATGTCCACATGATCGCATCCGTCCGGTCCCGTTGGGTGGGAAACGATTCTCCCATAGGGGATTTTGAAAAACCTGTCTGAGCAACATACTTTGGACAGGTTTTCGAACGGGCGGTAGCGACCGCGCGCGTGGGTGTAAGAGCACGTGGTTTACCAACGTGGATTGCCAACGTGGAAAGGAAGGTTCAAGGAAGGTCCAACGGCCAGAAAACCGCGCCATTCTAGGTCCACGGAGCACGCGTGTAAGTTTTGTGTTTTCAGTAAACGATGCTCGTAAGATGTTGATATATCCTGGTTCGGGATCAGGAGGCCGGAGGTTCGAATCCTCTCGCCCCGACCATTCATCCCATTTCAATCATTGAACGTTGTGACGGCCGTGAGCTTCTTGCTCCCGGCCGTTTGGTAGTGGAACATAAAGGGCTGTCTGCCAACCGGCCACGAATCTCGCCCGATCCAACGCCGTTTGAACACGATGCGTTGTCATCCACCAAAGAGGCCGATGGCGCCACTTGTCATACGCACGGCCGGCTCAGCGTGTGAAGAAATGCCGCGATATCGACGGCAGGTAGTGGGCCTGATCTCGAAGTTCGGCCGGATCGGAAAGCGCCCACACGTAAAGCACGGCCTAGACGACATCTCCGATGACCGAGCCTTGCGGCACGATCGGCAACCCGGGGCTGGACTTGCCCGCCGACAGGTGGTCCCGAAAGTGGTCGATCATCGTTCGCCGATCCTGTGACACCAGGACCCGGCCTTCTGCTGCTGCACGGTCCAGCAACACCGGATCGGGAACGTCGTCCAGGCTAGCCTCTTGCGCAGACACGAAATCTACGGACGTCTCTCGCCGCCGGACGGCCTTGACGATTCCGAACTCGAGATCGTTGTCAGCCTAAAACCGGATGCTCGAGAACGCCGCTCGCCTTGGGCAGCCTCGGCTTTCGCACGCTGGATCTTGGCCCAAAGCGTAGGGCTGGCCTGTTCCAGCGGGATGGCGTTCCCCTCGAACTCACGCTCGGTGTCCACCAGGTACTGGTCGATCTCGGCTTGGTGATCCAGGTAGAAAGCAATCGCGCCGTAGATCTGGGCGCGCTTCAGTGCCGGGAAGTCTTCCTGAATGGCTTCCGGCGACTGCCCTTCGTTGAACGAGTACACCACGGAATCCAACGAAACGCGCGTCCCGGCTACGTAGTAGCCTCCGTGGCGCTGGTCGATGTATTCACTGTGCATGGCCTTGCTCCTAGTTCGATTATGCGGCTCCCCAAATGAACTGCGGATCTCCGGATTTCACGCGCGGCAAGGTCAGCCGATTTTCGCTCGACACCCTGGTCAATATGCTCTCCCATGCAGGGAGCCGGAGGTTCGAATCCTCTCGCGCCGGCCATTTATCCCATTGCTATCATATCAACGGCTCGGGCTGTGTCCGTTCCCTCGAGCGTAGCATCCGCTCGAGCCCTCCTGGAATCGCAAGCAACGAAAACCCATTGATGTGGGTTGGTGGCAAGTGGCCGGCTCTGAACAGCAGAAACAGTGTGGTTGCGCAAGCCGCAATGACAAGAGGCGCGACAACTATGCGGCTATTCCACCAAGCCTGTCTCGCTTCCGGCCGTGGCACATAAATAGCCGCGGCCGTAATGAGCGTGCCGGCCAACGTGAGCATTGCGGAGAAGGTCTCAGCTTATTTCTCCACGGGCCTCCATGGTTCCGCGAGGTAGGCCGCAATTCCGCGGTATGCGATCAGGACAACAGCGATCCAGCCCAGCCCTTCGGTGAAGAGCCAAACGACGTGCAGCAGGGCGAACTGCCTCATGCGTGCTTCTGCTCCATCGTCGTCTCTCTAGCCCAGCTCGTCGAGCGTTGGCCACCCCGGTCGCCTTTGACGGCCGTTTCCGGTGGACGCGGAGCGCTTCCGCCGGTGACAATAAGCTGATGATCGTCGAAATCGAAGGCGTCCCGCTCCACTTGGCCCATCCGGACGAGCTCAATGTCCGTTGGGTGGGGCAGGAGGAGGCGATGCGGCAGTTGCTCGCCGCGTGGCTCGTGTTGGCGCCAGAGGACCTCCCCATGAACCCGCGCCTCATTGGGAAACCGGGCGTGGGCAAGACCACGCTGGCCTATGCGGCCGCGCAACGCCTCGATCGCGAGATCTACATCATGCAGGCCACCGTCGACACCAGGCCAGAGGACCTGATCGTGACCCCCGTCATCGAAGGCGAGCGCAAGCTGCGGTACGTCGCCTCGCCCCTCCTCACCGCAATGCTGCGCGGTGGCATCGCGATTCTCGACGAGGGCAACCGCATGAGCGAAAAAAGCTGGGCCTCCCTCGCGCCTTTGCTCGACAACCGCCGCTACGTGGAGTCCATCGTGGCGGGCATCAAGATCAAGGCTCACCCGAACTTCCGCCTCGTCGCGACCATGAACGACGACGCCTCGACGTTCGACCTCCCGGAATACATCCAATCCCGCCTGCAGCCCCAGATATTGATCGATTTTCCCGGCCGCGAGGAGGAGCTTCAAATTCTCAGCGAGAACCTTCCATTCGGCGGCGAAGAGGTGCTCCAGTACGTCACCGAGTTCCTCCAGCAGGCCCACGCCAACGAGGAGCGCTTCACCGTGCGCGACGGCATCAACGTCGCCCGGTTCGCCCTCAAACTGCAATCCTCGGCGTCCACCGGTGGCCGGAAACTCGGAATGCGCGACGCCCTACACACCTCGATCCTGCATACTCTCGGCGGCGAGGCGTTGCGCTATGTCCCCAGAGCCTGAGGGCTGGGACAGCCTCCGCCGCGGCCACATCACCTACCTGCCCGTCGCGCCGGGACGGCTCGAATTCGCGATGGAGGTCCGGCGGGCCATCCTGCGGACCCGCCCTGCGGTCGTCGCCGTCGAACTACCCCGGTGGCTCGAGGACGAGTACCGGCGGGCCGTCGCCAGGCTGCCCCGGATCTCGGTTCTCGTCTACCCCGACGACGAGAGCCACGAGGAGGAAATCGCCAAGGGCGTCTACGTCCCGGTCGAACCCTGCGATCCGTTCGCCGAGGCCGTTCGCACGGCCGTCGAAATCGGGGCCGAGGTGCTCTTCGTCGAGCCCGGTCTCGGAGATCGTCCCCACATTTCGGATGCCTATCCCGATCCGTACGCCATCCGGCGTATACCCATGGCACGCTATGTCGAGGCCTACCGCGTTTATCCGCAGGCGCGAACCGACGAAGTGTCCGCCCACGCCTCCGGCATCGCGTGGAGACTGCAAGGAACCGACCCGGGCCGGTCCGTCCTGGCCGTGATCTCCCTCAACATGCTCGACCCGGTTCTGGACGCGATGGAGGCTCCCTGCGACGAGCCTCGCGACCGGCCGTCGCGCCCCGTCGATCTGGTGCACGCCCATCCCGATTGCCTCGCCGAAATCGCTGTCGAGTACCCATTCCTGCAAGACCGTTACGAGCGTTATCGCGCGTCCGCCGGCGCGTTCGCGTCCGCCGACGAGGACCTGATCGACCGGCCTCGCGTGCAACTCGATCTCCTCCGCGAGGCCGAACTCCAGTACGAGAAAAACACCGGCGACTCGATCGTGCATTGGCAGCGGCGCATGATCGCCCGCTATTCCCGGAACCTTGCCGTGATTTCGCGCGAACTCACGGCCTCCCTGTTCGACATCGTGGTCGCCGCGCGCAACGTGGCCGGCGACAACTACGGCTGGGAGGTCTGGGACCTGGCGAACCGGTATCCGGCCCAGGCTGGCCCCTCCGAACTGGAGACGGTCAACGTGTCGAGCGAGGATGTCTGGATCCGTTCCCGGCGCATGAAGCTGCGGCGGCGTCTGCCGAGGCCGCGGCAGCGCTTGATGCCCTCCTCGCTAAAGCCTCGCAAGAAGGAAACCCGGCCCGGCGAATGGGCGGAACAACTCGAAGGCAATGCGATCTGCTCGTATCCGCCCGAAGACATCGTAATCGAGGATTACGGGCAGTACTTGAAGGGGAAGGCCAAGAGCATCCTGAGCGAAGAGCGGCTCCGCGTCGAACCGTTCCTGACGTCGCTGCTCGATGGGATCGACATTCGAGAGACGATTCGCAACTGGCATCAGGGCACGATCTACGTCAAGAACTGGCGCAAGATCGCGGGTGAGGTGGGAGCCGTGGTCGTTTCGTTCGATCCCGCTCACGACGACCGCTACCCCTACATGACCACTTGGCTCGGAGAGCACCAGAACGAGTCCGACATGGCCTTCTACGCCACCGACCCCTTCGCGAACATGGCCGGGCCGGGGATCGGGCGCGCCGAGTACGGCGGGTTCCTGATGACCCGGCCTCCCCGGCGCATGTACGACGTCTGGTCCGATCCCGAGTACGACATGGCCGAGTCCAAACCCGAGCGTCTGCTTCTCGCCGGGCTCGATTATTCTATCCACCGCTATGTGGTCTACGTGGCTCCGCGGCCGCCCCGGTCGATTTTCCGCTCGATCGCGGCCCACCTCCGTCGCCAGATTCTGTACGTGCCGATCGGGCAACTGGCTTCGCCGAAGTTGAAGAAGCTGCGCGTGGTCCACGTACTCGATGGGTACGCGCGCCGGAAGCACGCCAAGGAGTACATCTGGTGAACCACGGGGATCCTATCGCCGTAGTACGGACAGCAGTTCTTCCGGCCGGTCCGCTGCTTTCACCAGACCGCGATATCTTTCCTTGATGAAGCCTTCGGTGACGCACCGGTCGAGCATCGCCAGCAGGCCGTCGTAATAGCCACTCACGTTCAGCACGCCAATGGGTTTCGCGTGCAGCCCCAACTGCGCCCACGTGACGATCTCGAACAGTTCGTCGAACGTGCCGAAGCCGCCGGGCAGGGCCACGAACGCGTCCGCCAGATCCGCCATCAACGCCTTCCGTTCGTGCATCGTCTCGACGATTCGGAGGTCCTCGAGCCCAAGGTGCGCGGCCTCCTTCTCCACCAGTAGTCGCGGCACGACCCCCGTCACCTTTCCTCCGCCCGCCATCACGGCGTCGGCGACCACGCCCATCAGGCCCAACTGGCTTCCGCCATACACCAAGCCCGCGCCCCCCGCCGCGATCAGCCGTCCTACTTCCGCCGCCGCATCGCTATACATGGACCCGGCGCCGGAACTCGAGCCACAGAAAACACAATACGTGAACATGGATTGACTGAACAGTGTACGGCACTCCGGCCGGGCCCGCCACAGGGGCGCCCGCCAGAATCCGGTAGGAGTTCGCCCATCCTGGAGTTACAATACGGGGAACGCCTTGATTGTTACGGTCACATTGAATCCCGCCATCGACCGGACCGTGTCCGTGGACCGGCTCGCGTTCGAAGACCGGGGCTATATCCTCTCCCGCGCCGAATCGGCCGGCGGGCGCGGCGTCAATGCGTCGCTCGCGCTCCATGCCTGGGGTGCGCCCACCTTGGCGATTGTCCCCACCGGCGGGGAATCCGGGCAGAAGTTCGAGCAGCTCATCTCGGGGTTCGGCTTTCCTTGCGAACTCGTGCCCATCTCCGAGAGCATCCGCACCAACTTCATCGTCACCGATCTGCAGGGGCTCACGGTGAAAATGAACGAGCGCGGTCCCGCCCTGAGCGACGAGGAACTCGACAGATTCGAGAGCGCCGTCCGCGGCCGTCTTTGGGGCGCGAGTTGGATGCTGCTCTGCGGGAGCCTTCCCCCAGGCGTGCCTGGGACCTTTCACCGTAGGCTGATCCGAATCGCGCACGAACTGGGCGTGAAGACCCTGCTCGACACCGACGGGGAGGGCCTGCAGGATGGTCTGCTCGAGAAGCCCGCCGTCGTGACGCCGAACCTCCGCGAGGCGTCGCATTTGTTGAACAAATCGTTGATCACCAAACTACATCTGCGCAACGCCGCGCAACGGATCCTGCGGATGGGGGCCGAATCGATGGTGCTTTCCATGGGCAGCCGGGGGGCCATCGCGGCCGCTGGCGATCGGATCGCCGAGTTCACGCCTCCGCGGGTGGATGCGGTATGTGCCATCGGCGCGGGCGACGTGCTCAACGCAGCCTTTACCTGGGCGATGACCCAGACCGGCGACTTTTTCGACGCCGTGAGATGGGGCGTCGCGGCGGGCACCGCGTCGGCGCGACTGCCCGGCCTGAAGTTCGCGTCCTACGAACAGACGCGTGAAGTGTACGAACGCGTGGAGGTCAGGTAATCGACGGCGCCGCGGGAGCCGGTTTCACCGGGGGAGTGTCGGATATCGCCTCCCGCACCGGATCCCAATACAGCTTGCGGCCCCTCACTTCCGATTGCGCCGCCATGATCGCGGCCACCGAGTGCGAATAGCCGGTGAACACGTCGGCGCGCGGCGTGTGGCGGCTCCGAATGCAGTCGAACCAGTTCCTCAGGTGGTGCTCGGGACTCACCGGCCGCAGCTTGAATCGCGACTGGATGCGCGCCGCGCCGCCGCCCGTTCCCGTCACGCCATAGTTGCCATCGACATCCTCGAGCATGCCGTTCTGGCCGTAGTACCGGATCATCGTGGGCGCGGCATTGCCGAACATCGTCCCGTAGCTCACCAGGAAGCCCTTCGGGTACGTGAACGTGGCGTGAAAGGTGTCCGACGTCTCTCGGCCGTCCTGGTACAGGAAGTTGCCGCCCGAGGCGACGACGCTCTCCGGAAAAGGATCGTCCATGATGTACGCGGTTCCTGCTACATAGTGGCACATCCACTGGTCGGGGATACCACTGCAAAACTCCCGGTACAGCCGGAACTCGAAGTAAAGCCGGGGATCGAACGGGCGTTCGGCGTGGCCCTGTAGCCAGGCGCGCCAATCCGTATCTTCGGCGCGGATCAGCCGGACGTCGGGAACGCCACGCCATCGCGGACCGTTGTGATGGTTCTCGAGGACCACCCGCGAGACCTTCCCCAATTGCCCGGAGCGGATGAAGTCGCGCGCCGCCTGATAGTTGCCCGCGCTGAAGTCCTGGGTCCCGATCTGAACCACTTGCCGCGAATTCTTGACGGTGCGATAGGCCTCCTGGACTTCCTCGAGGGAGTTGCCCATCGGCTTTTCGCAGTACACGTCCTTGCCTGCGTTCACTGCCTCGACCAGCATCCGGGAGTGGGCGAAATCCGGCGTCGCGATGATCACTCCGTCCACGTCCGGCCGTTCGAGCACCTCGCTCATGTGGCGGTACTTGGCGGGCTCCCTACCCCCGGCGTCCTGGACCAGCTTTGCACCGCGATCCTGGTTCCTTGTCCAAAGGTCGCAGATGCCGGCCACCTCGATGTTGGCCTCCTTTTGGAAGTAGAGGCAGTCCTTCAAAAGGAAGGTGCCGCGAGCCCCACATCCGACGATCACTATCCGCAAACGGTCGCTTGCACCCCTCGTTCGGAGGTATGCGGCGGCCGTCAGGCCTCCCGCCGCGACGAAGCCCCTACGAGTAATAGTATGGTCCATCAGAAGTCCACTACCGATCCCCTTGACCCTTCCGGGTCATTCTGAGAGAATGCAGTATCAGCCTACCATGAGGCTGGTGCGGCTTGCACGACGGTAGTCGTCCTAGGAGCGTGCGGGAAAAGTACCGTGAACTTTCGGACTGGCTAGACGCGCGCGGCGCAAAATTGGCCGGTCGCTTCCAAGACCCGGCCTCGCAGGAGAGGAAGTAGTGAAAGAAAAAGGTGTGGTCAAGTGGTTCAACAACGCCAAGGGCTACGGATTCATCCAGAGATCCACGGGCGAAGACGTGTTCGTGCACTTCAGCGCGATCGACATGCAGGGCTATCGTACACTCGATAACGGCGTGGAAGTCGAGTTCGAGGTCAGGCAGGGGCCCAAGGGCCTCCAGGCCGAGAACGTCCAACGTCCGGCGGCCTGATTTCCGCCAACCGGTCTGGAAAGGGAGGCCGCACCCAAAGGCGGGATGCGGCCCTTCCGGTTAATCCTGGCGTTCAGTTGGTGACGTCGTTCGTCCGGCTCTCCTCGCGGATCGGCAGGTAGAGTTTGTACCACGCCTTCTGGGCCGGGCTGTCGGCGTATTTTTCCAGCGCTTCCCGGCTCTCGAATTCCATCACGATCACCTGGCTGAACTCCTCCAGTTGGAGCTTGAACGTGTTCGTCCAGACGCGCTTCAAGCCTGGATAGGACTTGTTGATCGCTTCCAGGCCGTCAAGAGCCGCCTTGATCTGGTCCTTCGTAACGTCCTTTTTCCACTTCACATTGACGATGTGGATAACGGACTTGGGCTTGAACTCCTGCGCTCCCGCCGAAGCGGCGCCGAGCGTCAGACAAGCGGCCAGCAGTGCGGCGCTAAACAGTCTTTTCATGGTTGGATTCTCCTTGGCAAAGGTCCGCCTCCGGGCCTGGGTCCCGAATACGAAGGCCGGACCAATTCTCACAGATGACGATCGAGTTCGCGGGGTTGCGAACCAAATACTTCAGAGTCGCGGGTCCCACGATTCGCGACGCTTCGTAGGGTACCGGCTCCGCCAGCGCGGTCACGTCCTGGGAGGCCGTGTAGGACACGCCGTGAATCTCGTACACATAATGAATCAACCCGTCCGCGAAGTCCGTGATCAGTCCGTCATGCGGCCGGCCGATCCCGTTGATGTGTTTCCGCCTCCGCCGCTCCTGCTCCTGGGGGCTGACGCGGATGCGCAGGACGACCATCGCCGCCGCCCCGATTAGGGCGCCGGCGGCGAGAACCAAAAAGACCAGCAAAAGCCAGTCGCTGGACGTCATGGCGTGGGATGACCACGCTACCGCGCGGCGGTTTCCTGGAACGCCTTCGCGTAGTCTTTGAGGAATTGATCCAAGCCCTTGTCCGTTAGCGGGTGGTTGAAAAGCTGATCCAGAACTTTGAAAGGCAGGGTGCCGACATGCGCTCCGGCCAGCGCCGCTTGGGCCACATGGAGCGGTGACCGCAATGACGCCGCCAACACCTGTGTGCCGAATCCGTAGTTCTTGTAGATCGTGCAGATCTGCCGGATCAGTTCCATCCCGTCCTGGGCGATATCGTCCAAGCGCCCTACGAACGGGCTCACGTAGGTCGCTCCGGCCTTGGCAGCCAGGATCGCCTGCCCAGCCGAAAAGCACAACGTCACGTTGAACCGGATGCCTTCCTTGCTGAGTTGGGCGGTGGTCTTGATGCCGTCCCGCGTCAACGGAACCTTGACGACGACGTTCTTGTGGAGTCGGGCCAGTTGCCGCGCTTCGCCCACCATCTCCTCGTACTTGGTTGCAACCACTTCGGCGCTGATGTCGCCGTCCACGATGGCGCAGATTCGGCGAATCTGGTCCTCTATGGGGATGCCTTCCTTTGCGATCAGACTCGGGTTCGTCGTGACGCCATCGACAATGCCCCAATCGGCGCCCTTGCGCAACTCTTCCAAATTGGCGGTATCGAGGAAAAACTTCATTCTTCTATGCTCCCAAGGGTACTAGGTCCCAGTTTAGCAGGACATTCCAGCGCTCACGGGGCCAGCACTTCGATGCTGGCCGACTTCGGGCTCTCATTGCCCTTTTGATCGATCGCGGTCACCGCGTATCGGTAGTTTACGCCGGATTTGATCTCACGGTCGCTGTAGGCGGCGGCGACGCTCATCACGCCTACCGCCTCCATCGGCGTTCCGCCCGCGGATCGATAGATCCGGTAGCCCGCGACATCGGTGTCCGGGCTCCTCTCCCAAGCGATTTCAATGGTCCCGATGCCGGGTATCGCCGCCAAACCAGCCGGGATCGCCGGGGGGAAAATGTCGTCGGGCGTGATCACCAGGTCCGCTACAGGCACGCTCTCCGCGCCTTTGGGGTGTATCGCCACCAGAGAGTACACCCGGGGCTGGCCGAACTTGGCGCCCCGATCCACCCACTCGCTCGCGGAAATCACCGCCTCTTCGATCCACTCGTCGCCCGAGCGACGGAGAACTCGAACCGCATGCCGCGCAGGAACTGTCCACGACAGGCGGACTCCCTCCGGGTGCGGGTCGGCCTTGGCCCCCGCGGGTGGCTGTACCGGCGACTGCAGCTCCAGCGCGACATCCGGCGACCACTCCGACGCTCGCCCTTTCTCAGACCGCGTCCGGACACGGAATACCACCGTGGCGCCGGCCGCTCCCACCGGCCAGTACACCTCCAGCGGGCCCGGCGTCCTCTGGGCGACTGGAATGGGCGTATCCCCGGCCAGTAGTTCGACCGATTCCACCCGGCGTATGCCCAAGCTGTCGGTAGTGAGCGATGGAAGCGTGCAGGTGAGCCGCACGCGATCTCCCGTCTGGACGGCGCGCAAATCGTTGATTCTAGCAGGGATGTTCAACGCCGGAGGGAGCGGGTCGCCGACGTAGCCACAGCCGCTCAAAAGCATGAGCCAGACCATCCAGAGGCGGACCGCCATTCTACAGAATGTACCGGCTGAGGTCCTGGTCTTTTACGATCTCGGAGAGCTGCGTTCGTACGTAGGAAGCATCGATTCGTACCGTCTTCTTCTTCAGATCGGGCCCGTCGAATGAGATCTGCTCGAGCACTTTTTCCATGATCGTGTGCAGCCGGCGTGCACCGATGTTCTCCATCTCGCGGTTGACGTTGGCTGCGATCCGCGCCACTTCCTGGACGGCGTCCTCGGTGAACGTGAGCTTGATGCCCTCTGTCTCGGGCAGGGCCGTGTACTGGTTGACCAACGCGTTCTTCGGCTCGGTCAGGATTCGGACGAAATCGGCTTCCGAAAGGGGGCGGAGCTCCACGCGAATGGGGA
>SXGT01174847.1_pt1 | contig 25519 bp, 18 predicted proteins | sample 3176221 | NCBI WGS metagenome assembly SXGT01 (sample SAMN11356862, study PRJNA531348) | freshwater metagenome | isolation source: freshwater sample F1-120 | place: China: Fuxian Lake, Yuxi | collected 2017-12-25
CATCGTTTCGGCCATCACACTCGCTCCCATGCTGGAGATGAACATTCTCGGTGCGCTCCTGATCATCGTCTTCGGATTCCTCTTTGTCACCGTGTCGAGCCGTCTCTGTGGCGAGATTGGTTCTTCTTCCAATCCCATCAGCGGCATGACCGTGGCGACCTTGCTGCTGACGTGTCTCACGTTTCTCGTCATGGGCTGGACCCAGCCGCACTATTACGTCACCGCGCTCTCGGTGGGTGCGATTGTCTGCATCGCCGCCAGTAACGGCGGCGCCACCTCACAGGATCTGAAGACGGGATTCCTCGTGGGAGCGACCCCGAAGAGTCAGCAGCTCGCGATTCTCGTGGGTGCACTCGCTTCGGCCCTCATCCTCGGGCCGATCCTGCTGCGGCTGAATGATTCCGCCACGGTCTATGTGGATGTGCCTGCCGCGTCTGCGGCGAGCGATCAGTTGGTGGTTCCGTCTGCGGCTCTCGCGACGCTTCCGCGGGAATCACTCGCGGGCCCGCAGGCGGAAAAGGATGGCAAGACCTATGCGGTCTGGAATCGCGTTGCTGCGGATGGAACCGCCGCGCGTTATCTCGTTGATACCGAGACCGGCGTGGCGCGTTATCTCGTGGACCCGGGCATCAATGGTGCGCACACGGTCCGCCCGGATGGCAGCAAGGTGACCAAGTTCGATGCGCCAAAGGCCACGCTGATGTCCTACATCATCAAGGGCATTCTTGATCAGAAACTGCCTTGGACGCTCGTGATCCTCGGCGCGATGATCGCGCTGACATTGGAACTGGCCGGCGTGCCGAGCTTGGCATTTGCCGTGGGGGTGTATCTCCCGCTGGCGGCCTCGGCGCCCATCTTCGTCGGCGGCATGGTGCGCTGGTTCATCGACAAGCGTTCTGCGTCGCTCCCGGAGAACAAGAACAAGAACGAGGAGGAGCTGGCGGCCGACGGGGATCGCTCCCCGGGTGTGCTGCTGGCGTCTGGCTACATCGCGGGCGGTGCCATCGCAGGCATTCTCATCGCCTTCGGCGCAGGCGTGCTCAGTGACTTCGACCGCAGCATGACGGATTGGGCGGAAGCCCACAATCCGTTCTATGCGGGAGCGTGGGCCGACATGCTGGCACTCATTCCGTTCGTGCTCATCACCATCCTGCTGCTCAAGACAGGTTGGCCGAAGGCGCAGCGGAATTCCGAGCGGGCTTGAAGTCGAGCACCCGCAGTTGGATCTCGGAATCGCCGCGATAGTCATCGAACGCGAGTTCGGTGACCACGTCGATGGGGTGACCCTGCAGGAGTTCCGGAAGCCGCGCGCCGAGCCCGAAGGCGACCGCGCGTCGGACTTCGTCTCCTTCACGCAGCATGAACTGGAGTGTCGAGGCATTCTGGCCCACGCGGCGTGGAGGTCCGACCACGCGGCAGTTGCGGATGACGAAGCGTGCGATCGGATTGCCCGCACCGTGAGGTGCGAGCGCTTCGAGTTCACGCACGAGATGCGGTCCGAGTTGCGCGAAACGCGCTTCGGCATCCACCAGAAGGGTCTCGGGCGGGGCGAGGCTCAGCAGCGCGCGTGAGCGCGCGACAAAGGCATCGCGAAAACGGGGAAACTGTTCTTCCGTGATGGTGCAGCCCGCAGCGCCGCTGTGCCCACCGCCACTCACGACGAGTGGCAGCAGTTCGTGGATGAGCTCGGCGAGATTGACGCCACCACGGCTGCGCGCACTGCCGCGCCCCTCGCTGCCATTGAGAGCGCAGATCATGACGGGCACTTTGCAACGATCGGCAATCCGCGCGGCGGCGATGCCAATGACTCCCGGATGCCAGTGGCGTGCACCGAGGCAGATGCCGGAGGTTCCATCTGCAGCGAGCACGTCCGCGTGTTCGTGCATCTCTTCAAGCATCTCTTTCTCGATGGCGCGGCGACGATCATTGGCGGCATCAAGTTTGGCGGAGAGTTCGGCCGCACGCACCGCGTCGCGAGTGGTGAGCAACTCGATGGCCATCTCCGCCATGCCGAGGCGACCGGCGGCGTTGAGGCGCGGCCCCACCTGGAAGGCCACCTGGCGTGCGGTGACGTTTTTCTCGTCGCCGAGTTTCGCCACGTTGAGCAGGGACTTCAGGCCCGCGTGGCTGCGCCCATTCAGGGCCTGCAAGCCATGCCTGCAGATGACACGGCTTTCGCCTTCAAGGGGAATCACATCCGCGATCGTGGCGATGGCGACGAGGCACGTGGCCTCCACCAGGAACTCGCGGAAGGTGTCATTCACACGGCGTGTGCCATCCAGTGCAACGGCCGTAGCCCACGCAAGTTTGAAGGCTACGGCTGCGCCGCAGAGATTCTTCGCCAGCGAAGGACAGTCCTTCTGGCGCGGGTTCACGAGGGCATGTGCGGCCGTCGGAAGCACGCCCGGCGGCTCGTGGTGATCTGTGACGATGACATCAACCCCGGCCGCGGCGAGACGTGCGATGCCCTCCACGGCGCTGATGCCGTGATCCACGGTGATCACCACTGTGGGAGGCCGCTCGCGGCTGAGAATGCTCGCGATGGCTTCCTCGTTGAAGGAGTAACCCTCCTTCAAGCGGTTGGGGATGTAGAAGCTCGCGTCTGCACCACAGCCCCGGAGGAAATTGAGCAACAGGGCCGTGCCGCTCATGCCGTCGACGTCGTAGTCGCCGTAGACGAGGATGGCTTCGCCGGCACGAATGGCCGCGGCCAGTCGCGCTGAGGCACGGGCCATGTCCTTCAGCGTGGTCGGTTCCTCGATGTCCGTGAGACGAGCTTGCAGGTGTTTGCGGGCCTGTGCATGTTCCCTGAACCCGCGGCTGACGAGGATGTCCGCGAAGAGCGGCGAGAGCATGAGTTCGCGGACCAGCGCCTCTGCTGCATCGGGATCTCGTTCGCGGACACGCCATTCCATCTGCATGGGGTGCGAGCGTAGCAGGGAGGTCCGTCAGGCGCGGGAGAGTTCGCGCGAGCGCTCGGTGGCGGTGACCACCGCGGAAATGAGCATGGGCCGGAGGCCGCGGCCTTCCAGATCGGAAGTGGCTGCAATCGCGGTTCCGCCCGGCGTGGTGACCTGATCGCGGAGCACGGCGGGATGCAGGCCCGTTTCCTTCACGACCAGTGCGGCACCGTGCACGGTCTGAGCTGCGAGGCGCGTGGCGATATCGCGGGGCAGGCCCATCTTCACGCCTCCATCGGCGAGAGCCTCGATCATCATGTAGACATAGGCGGGACCGGAGCCGGAGAGACCGGTCACCGTGTCCATGTGGCTTTCCGCAACTTCCAGCGTGTCGCCCACCGCACCGAGCATGCGCGCGGCCATGGTCGCCTGCGCATCCGTGACCGCTGCACCGCGCGCGTAGGGCGAGCAGCCGGCATCCACCATCACGGGAATGTTGGGCATCACGCGGATGACTGCGAGTTTCGAGCGCGCTCCGCCAAGCAGCGCCGCGATGGCGTCGGTGGTCTTTCCCGCGAGGACCGAGATGACCAGCGCTCCGGGTCGCAGTGCGCCCTTCAGATCCTTGGCGACGGTGGCGAGGTTTTGCGGCTTCACCGCGAGGATGACGGTCTCCGCTCCGCGTGCCGCTCCGCGGTTGTCAGCACTCGTCTGGACGCCGAACTCCGTGCGCGCCGCGTCGCGTCGCATCCCGGAACGCGCGGTGATCACGATCTCCTGCGGTGCGGCGAGGCCAGCCTTCAGGATGCCGCGCAGGAGCGCGCGGCCCATGTTGCCGCAACCGATGATGGCGAAGCGAGTCTTGGGTGAGCGGGCCATGCAGGAACTCCTGTGCGCGCTGCGCACGCCCGTTTGTACCACTGCTGAGCGGCTACGATGCCCGCCCATGAATCCCGCTCCGGTGCTGCGCGCCATCGTCGGTACGGCTGGCCACATTGATCACGGCAAGTCCACGCTGGTGAAGGCACTCACCGGTACCGATCCGGACCGCTTTCCCGAAGAGCGCGCGCGCGGGATGACCATCGACATCGGCTACGCCGAGTACCGCACACGGGATGGCGTGGACGTGGGCTTGATCGATGTGCCAGGCCACGAGCGCTTCGTGCGCAACATGGTGGCTGGCGCTTCGGGCATGGATCTCGTGATGCTGGTTGTCGCCGCGGATGACGGGGTCATGCCGCAGACACGCGAGCACCTGGAGATCATGACGCTGCTCGGGCTGCGGCGCGGCTTCATCTGTCTCACCAAGGTGGACAAGGCCCCGGCGGATCTCACCGATCTCGTGGAAGAGGAATTGCGCGACTTCACTCGCGGCACTTTCCTTGAGGGCGCGCCGATCCTGCACATCTCTGCGTTGCAGGGGACTGGCATGGATGCGCTGCGCGCGACGCTGGATGACATGGTGCGGGACCTCGCTCCGCACGATGACTCAGGTGTGTTCCGCATGCCCATTCAGCGCAGCTTCACAGTGAAAGGACACGGCACAGTGGTGACCGGGATTCCCGTGAGCGGGCGCGTGGCCCAAGGCGGCTCACTCGAAGTACTGCCTCTCGGGGCAGCCACCCGGGTGCGCGGCATCCAGGTCCACCATCAGCAAGCGGACGCCGCTGGGGCGGGCCAGCGCACCGCGCTCAACATCAGCGATGTGGATTACCGCAGTATCACGCGCGGAGCTGTCATCGCCGAAGCGGGGTATTTCTCGGCCAGTCAGATGGTGGAGGCCCGCTTCCGGCTGCTGAGTTCGATCCACGAACCGCTGCGCGGGACGGCAAACATCCGTTTCCACTCGGGCTGCGCGGAGGTCATGGGCACACTCGTGCTGCTCGACACCCGCGATCTCGCCCCCGGCGAAGACGCGCTCGTGCAACTGCGCCTCGATGAACCTGTGGTGGTGGCGCCGGGTGATCACTACCTCGTGCGTCTCGCCTCGCCGGAGATCACCCTTGGCGGCGGCTTGGTGCTCGGCGAGACGCGCTTCCGGTTCAAGCGCTTCAAGGAGTGGATCCACGAGAATCTCGAAGGGAAGGAGCAGAGTCTGCTCGATCGCGAGCGCTACCTCGAGTACGTCGTGCGCTCCGAAGGCCTGCATCCTGTCGAGACCGAACGCCTGCCACTGCTGGTGAAGGATGCGCCCAAGGCGACGGCTCTGCTGGTCGAGAAACTCGTCGGGACAGGTTGTCTCGTGGCGGTGCCGGGGCGACGCGAGGTCCTCCACAGAGACATGGTGGCGCGCGGCGCAGAAGCGGCCTTGAAGGCGCTCCTCGAACTGCACCGGGGCGATCACTATCCCTTTGGTTTTTCGCTGCTCAGCATCGCCTCGGCCATGAAGCATCCGCCCCACGCCGTGGTGGTGTTCCTGGCGCATCTCCTCGAAGCCCGCGCTGTGGAGCGCCAGGAAGAGCAGTTCCGCGCGAAGTCATTCGCCGGCGGCATGAGTCAGGAGGACCGGCGCATCGCCACGGAGATCGCACGCATCCTCCAGGAAACCGGGTTTGCAGCGCCCATCCCGCAGGACTTGGCCGACAGTCTGCAGCGCCCCCGGAAACGCATCGACAATATCCTCAAACTTCTCACTGGCCGTGGCGAAGTGGTGGAACTGGACGACAATGTGTTCGTGCACATGGACGCGATCCGCACCGCGCGCGACAAGCTGGTCGCCCACTGCGAGGCCCACGGTTCCATGCCCAGCAACACCATGAAGGACGTGATCGGCGCCACGCGGAAATACGTGATTCCGCTGCTCGAGTACTTCGACAAAGTGGGGCTCACGGTGCGGAAGGATTCGGAGCGCCGATTGAAACCAGGCTTTGAGCGCGTGCTCGCGCGGGACTGACCTTCAGCGCAGGCTCGCCGCGAGGCCGGTGATTTCGGAGCGCAGTTCCGCTTCCAGTGTGGCGGCTTCGCCGGGACGCGTGCAGAGCAGTTCGGCGGTCGTGGTGATCCTGTCCAGAAGGCCCGACAGTGCCGCTTCTACCGCGCGCACACTGGCTTCCAAGGCATCCGCGGCCGGGTTCGCCGCGGCGCGCATGCTCGCGAGGCGTTGTTTCGCGGCGCTGAGCGCCTTGTCGAGAGCAGGCTTGAGAGAGCGCACGGAATCGACATGTTGCGCAAGCGTGAGCATTTCCTGGAGGAGCTTCTCTCCTTCGCTCCGCGTGTGCCCGAGTTGCGCGAGTCCGAGCTGGAAGCGTGTCGCTTCCTTCCCCTGACGGAGATCGTCGAGCCCGTCATTCACGAGCTTCCAGGCTTCGTCGCGGGCGCGCCGAAACAACGTCGCGAGGCGGAGAACCAGCGGGGAGGAGGTGCCTGCAGGAAGGCGAAACCCCTTCTCCAACGTGGCGAAATGCTGGTCCATGGCGTAGAGGCGGTCCGCCACGGGGACGAGAAGTTGCAGCGCTTGCAGCACCTGCGGGAAGGGTGCGCCGAGGTCCCGTTCGAGCGTTGCTCCCTCACGGAAGCCGGTGCGCGAGTGCTCCAGCAACGTGGCATGTGAGGCCTCAACCTCCTTGAGCGCCCGCAACTCCCGGCGCCAAGGTTTGAGGAGGACTTCGGTGAGTTGCTGCAGCGCGGCGGCAGCGCGCGCCTCGACACGAACTTCCGTGGCAGGTGTGGCAGGCTCCGTCCCGGGACTGCAGCCTGCGGTGGAGAATGTCAGCAGCAGGAGCAGACAGGCCAGAGCGCGCGGCGCGGTCATGACATGGCTGCGACGGCGGCTGCAAAGACGCTTGCGCCGTCACCCTGTTCGCGGCGCGGCTCACGGGTCCACCGCGGGTGGTGCCAAGAGAGCAAGGCGCGCTCAGGGTGCGGCATCAAACCAAGCACTTGGCCCGTGCTGTCACAAAGCCCGGCGATGTGTCCAGTGGATCCATTGGGGTTCGCAGGCCAGACCGGCTCGGAGCCATCCGTGTTGCAGTAGCGGAACACGGCCTGGTGCGTGCCGAGAGCCTGTGCCAGGAACTGCGCGTCGCCACCGAGGAGCTTGCCCTCGCCGTGCGCGACGGGGAGCTCGATGCGCTCGCGGTTTTTCGGAGCCATCACGCAGAGCGCGGGGTCGATCGAGAGGTGCACCCAACGCGCTTCATAACGATGAGTGTCATTCCAGTGCAGCGTGATCGGAATGATTCCACCGTGGCCATCCGGGAGGGTGAGCAGGCCCGTTTTTACGAGCACCTGAAAGCCATTGCAGATGCCGAGCATGAGACCACCGCGAGCGATGAATGCGCGGAAGTGGTCGCCGAGCACATGGCCGAGTTCCGTGGCGAAGACGCGTCCTGCGGAGATGTCATCTCCGTAGGAAAAGCCTCCGGGGATGGCGACCAGCCCGACGGCCTTGAGCAGGTCAGGCTTTTCAAGCAGGCGGTTCACGTGCACGACCTCAGCCGTGGCGCCGTGCATTGCGAATGCTGCCGCGGTTTCCTGGTCGCAGTTCGTCCCCGCGGCCCGGAGAATGAGCACGCGTCTTTCAGCCATGGTGTGACTCCTCTCCATCCATGGCCTCGGGCAGGGTGCGTCGGAAAGCGCTCTCGAGGAGGGCGGCCTCCGCGGCCACATGCACTCGTCCGGTGCGGCTGCTGCGGAGAAGCAGACGTGGTTCCTCGGTGGTGCCGCCAACGCGACGGCAGGGGATGCCATCGAGCATGGATTCGAAATTGGCCGCGTCCGCTGGTGCGACTTCGACGAGGAAGCGGGTGAGGGATTCGCCGAAGAGAAGCTGGCGCGCGTCGACGCCGGAGTCAGCGGGCAGCAGGTCGATGTCCACGTCCGCGCCGAAACCGCCACCGAAGACCATTTCGGCGAGCGCCACCGCGAGTCCGCCTTCCGAGAGATCGTGGCAGCTCTTGACGAGTCCGCGGCGCATGGCGCGGTGCATGGCGAGGAACGTCTCGCGCGCGAGAGCGCCATCAAAGCGAGGCAACGTGTCACCACGCATGCCAGCGAGCTTGAGAAACTGGCTGCCGCCGAGTGCTGTGCCCGTGCGACCGACCACGAAAAGTGCGTTGCCTGCGGCCTTGAGATCCATGCTCACGGCGGCACCGGCATCGGGCACGCGTGCGATCGCGGTGATGAGCAAGGTGGGCGGGATGACGATGGTCTTGTCCCCGACGCGGTATTCGTTGTTGAGGCTGTCCTTGCCGCTGATGAAGGGCGTCTTGAGGGCGAGCGCGGCGTCGCGGCAGCCGTAGCTCGCGCGCACAAGGCCGCCGAGGCGGTCCGGCTTCGCGCAGTTGCCCCACGAGAAGTTGTCGAGGATGGCGCAGTGGTCCGGATCCGCGCCGACCGCGACCACATTGCGCAAGGCCTCGTCGATGACCGCCTCCGCCATGGCGTAGGGATCGAGATCGCCGAAGGAGGGATTGATGCCGAGACCGATGGCGAATGCGGTCTTGTTGCCGGGGATGGGCGCGACCACGCTGCCATCTCCGGGAGCGGCGAGATGCACACCCACGAGTGGCTTCAGAACGGAGCCCGCTTGCACCTCGTGGTCGTACTGGCGGATGATCCACTCCTTCGAGCAGATGTCAGGACTCGCGAGCAGGCGGAGCAGAGTGTCCGTGCCGTCATCGAGTTCGGGAATGGGGCGCAACTCCGCGGCCGGCGGGCTCCATGTGGCTTCGCGCTCAAGACGCGGCACACCGCCGTGCAGGAAATCCATGGAGATGGATCCGAGAAGTTCCTGGCCATGGAAAAGTTCGAGCACACCGGAATGGGTGAACTCTCCGAGCACGAACGCCTCGACATCTTCCGAGCGCGCAAGAGCGAGGAGATCCGAGATGCGGTCCTGCGGAACCGCCAGCACCATGCGCTCCTGCGATTCGCTGATCCAGATTTCCGTCGCACTGAGTCCCGCGTACTTGAGGGGGGCGCGCTCGAGATAGACGCGTGCTCCCGTCTGCTCGCCCATTTCGCCCACGGCAGACGAGAAGCCTCCGGCTCCGCAATCCGTGATGGCGGCGAAGAGATCGCGGTCGCGAGCTTGCAGCACCACGTCGAGGAGCTTCTTCTCCGTGATGGCATTGCCGATCTGGACTGCTCCAGCATCAGCGGTCTCGGATTCGTCATGGAGCTCGATGCTCGAGAAGGTGGCGCCGTGGATGCCATCGCGTCCGGTGCGACCGCCAAGGACCACGATGTGATCGCCGGGCGAGACTTGTTTGGCCACACGGCTCTTCGGGAGGAGGCCAGCGGTGCCGGCATAGACGAGTGGGTTGCCCACGTAGCGGTCGTCGAAACACACGGCTCCGGCCACGGTGGGGATGCCCATTTGGTTGCCGTAGTCACGCACGCCTTCGACAACACCACGGAGAATGCGTTTGGGGTGCATCGCACCCTTCGGCACGTCGGCAGGTGCCAGCCCTGGAGTGCCGACGCAGAACACGTCGATGTTGGCCACAGGTTTCGCACCTTGGCCGGTCCCGAGAATGTCGCGGATGACTCCGCCGAGGCCTGTGCCCGCGCCGCCGTAAGGCTCGATGGCGCTCGGGTGGTTGTGGGTCTCCACCTTCATGCAGAGGGCCCAGTCGCCATCGAATGCGATCACACCGGCGTTGTCATGAAAGACCGAGAGGCAGAAATCGCGATTGAGCTGCTCGGTGGCGTCCTTGATGGTCGCCTTCAAGAGATTGCGGACGCGAGCATTTTCGGGAAGTGATCCGGCGGCAGGGCCTGTGTACGCGATGTCGCCGGTCAGCGTCTTGTGTTTGCAGTGCTCGCTCCAGGTCTGGGCGAGACTTTCGAGCTCGATCTCGGTGGGCTCGCGTCCCAGTTCGACGAAATGCGCCTGGATGGCGCGCATCTCGATGACGGTGAGCGAGAGCCCCCCGCGGACGGAGAGCGCGAGCAGCGCCTTGTCATCCGCGACGCGGAGCGGCACCTCGATGCGGTGAGTGTTCGCGCGGCCCGCACCCTTCGGGGCCGGGAAGCGGTCGGATCCCGTCTGCACCGTTTCGATGGCCGCGTTGTAGAGCCCGGAGGCTGCGACCTGTTCGAGCTTCGCGCTCGGCACCCCCACGAGGCGGTAGCGCATGCCGGTGCGAGCGCTCACGAGCTTCACGCCGAGCGAAGCGGCACCACGGAGCACGCCGGCTTCGGTCGGGTCCATCACGCCGGTCTTCTTGAAGACCGAGACCGAACCCATGGCCTCGCCGTGATGCGACTCCCACTCGGAGACATGTGCCTTCTCGGTGACAGGATCGGCCAGCAACTGACTCGCGACCCGGCGCGCCGCGGCGGCATCGATGTCGCCATCGAGCAGGAAGAGTCTTGCCGTTTCCACGCGCTTCAATGAGCGCACACCGAGACTCTTCAATTTGCGCGTGAGCACCGCGCCCAAAGAATCGTGCTCGACCTCACGGGGGAGGACCTCGATCTGCCAGCGCATGTGGAGCTGAAGCTAGCAAGAAGGCCGGGCTCGCCAATTCTCTGTCTGCCTCTTGCGGTTACGATCCTTGCGGAATTGCTGCATGGCCGACTCCAGAACGACCCGCAGCACCACGCGCAGCCTGAAGCCGCACGAGGTGCTCGACTTCGAGAAACCGATCCTCGAGCTCGAAGCGAAGATTGCGGAACTCGAAGCTCTCTCCACGGATACCAGCCTCAAGCTGGCGGGGGAGATCACGCCCCTGAAGGCCCGTCTGGATCGCCTGGTGGAAGAGGTGTTCCGTGCCATCAGCCCATGGCAGCAGGTGCAAGTGGCGCGAGCGGCGGGGCGCCCCCTCGCCGAGGACTTCACCGAGGGCATCGCGGACGAGCTTCTGGAGATTCATGGCGACCGCGCCTTCAAGGACGACTACGCCATGCTCACGGCGCTGGCTCGCATCGGGGAGCACCGCGTTCTCATCGTGGCGCAGAGGAAGGGCCGCGATACCAAGGAGAAGATCCGGGCGAACTTTGGTTGCGCTCATCCTGAGGGCTACCGGAAGGCGCTGAGAAAGATGCGCTTGGCGGAGAAGTTCGGCCTGCCCATCGTGAGCCTCATCAACACGCCGGGTGCCTACCCGGGGATCGGCGCGGAGGAGCGCGGTCAGGCCTGGGCCATCGCCGAGAATCTGCAGGCCATGTTCGCGCTGCGCGTTCCCATCGTGAGCGTGGTCGTGAGCGAGGGCGGCAGCGGCGGTGCGCTCGGAATCGGCATTGCCGATCGGGTGCTCATGATGGAGCATGCGTACTACTCGGTCATCAGCCCCGAGGGTTGCGCCGCCATTCTCTGGGGCGATGCCAAACGGGCACCCGATGCCGCGAAGGCGTTGAGGCTCAGTTCCCAGGACCTGTTCAAGTTCGGGGTGGTCGACCTTGTGCTGTCAGAGCCCGTGGGTGCCGCGCACAGGGCACCAGCGCGCGCCATCCAGGAAATGAAACGGGCCATCGAGTGCCAGCTCACGGAACTGAAGGCTCTGCCGTTGGCGGAGCTTCTCGAGGCGCGCGCGAAGAAATTCCGCGCCATGGGCACGCTCTTCGCTGAAGCAGCGCCTGCACGCAGCGCGCGATGATGCGCGCGTTCGCAGTGGCGTTGCTGCTCGCTTGCGTCGCCTGCGCAGGCGGCGCGCCGCGGGATGAATCCTGCTGGTGCCCGGATCCCGGCGCCGGTTGCTGGAGATTGCGCGGCATCGCGGAGGATCTTGCAAAGCCCTCGCCCGCCGGGCTCGCCGCACGCGAAGACAGGGCCCGTCAGGAGGCCGAGATCTGGCGGCTTGCACTGGTGCCTTGGGAGCGTGCGCTCGGTGTGAGTGCTGAGCCTCTCGCGCCGGAGGAATCCGTGGCTCTGGGCATCCCACCGGCCCATGGATTCCGGATTCGTGAACTGGAGCCAAGGGGGCCAGCAGCAATGGCGGGCTTTGCGCTGGGGGACTGCTTTCTGCGTCTCAACGGGAAGGCAGTCAGTGCCGCTGGAGCATCGTTCATGGTGCTGCGCGCCGGGCCTGCGGTGCTGGAAGGGCGGCGCCCTGGCCGCGGACGGATCGAAAGCAGCGTGAAGGTGCCGCGGGAACGACTTGAACCAGCTGTCAGTGCCCCTCCGGATGTCCAAGAGATGCTGCAGCGGGCTCTGCGTGAGGCCGTGGGGAGCGAGGCGGTGATTCCCACGGGCCGACAGGGCGGCGGAAACTGAGCGGAGCCCGCTCCTCAAGAGCCAGCACGGCTCTGCAGCCAGCCGTATGATGCTCTGCATGGAGTGTCGCCGTATCCGTGAGTTGCTGCCGCTCCTCGCCGGGGGCGAACTTGAAGGCAGCCTCTTCAAGGACGCGCGGGAGCACGTCGCGACCTGCGAGCGTTGTCGCGAGGAGCTGATGGAATTTGGTCATCAGAGTCTGCTGCTCAAGTCGTTTCCCGCTCCCGATGGATCGTCCTCTGTCTGGGATGCGGTGCGCGAGCGAATCGACCAGCGCGGCATGGGGAGTCTGCCACCAGCAGGCCCGTAACGCGCATACCAAGAGAACAGCCATGCGTTTGATCATCATCGTTTTTCTTGCTGTATTCGTCGGTGCCCAACAACCCGTTCAAGCCCCACCCGAGAGCATCAACGCGACCGTTCTCGTGCGTGAATTGGGGCACCGGGAATTCGAACAACGTGACAAGGCCACTACCGCTCTCAAGGCTCTCGGCGCTGCTGCAAAAAGCGCCCTTGAGGAAGGTGCGAAGTCTTCAAACCTTGAGGTCAGCACGCGCTGCAAGATGCTGCTGAAGGAACTCGGCGGAGACGCGCCACAGCCGCTCAGGGAAATCGAAGCCGAGGCCCCGGCGCCAGCCTCGGATGCGGACGCATTTCCCCGCATGGAGGATTTCAAGAACGTCCATGAGTTCATCCAAGCTTGGCAGAAGCGCAACGACGCCATGCTGAAGCGCCTGCTGGACGACCATGAGCGATTCCCGTTGCCGAGCCATCGCTTCGAGTTCAAGGCCGGGCCACAGGGCTCATCCAAGTCCGTGCAGGTGCGTGATGGTGAACGCGTTGAGGTGGATCAGAAGGACGGCAGCGTGCGCGTCCAGATCCAGAAGCTGGATGCTGCTGGATCGCCCCAAGGGGAGCCGCAGACCTTCGAGGCAGCGAGCGAAGAGGAATTCCGTGCCAAGTATCCGGAGGTGGCCAAGGCTCATCTGACAGAAGCGCCCTTGCGCTTCGACGGATTCCGCGCAGGGCCTCTGCGAGGGAGATCCAGCGCGCGGCCGGTCCTGCCGCTGCAGCCCTTGCCACCCGAGTTGCAGAGGTCCAGTCCTCTGCTCGGGATCACCATGGAAGCTGCAAGCAACGACCTTTGCGAGCACGTGGACGTGCCACTCGGCACCCAACGCATTACCACGGTGCAGGCTGGGTCTCTCGCCGAGCGCATTGGCGTGAAGCCTCAAGACCTCTTGCTCGCGCTGGATGGTGTGGCCATCAAGGATGTCGCGGATGTTCGTGCGGGAATGGCCGCCACTCAAGCACCGGCGGAGATTCAGGTGGAGGTTGTGCGGAAGGGAGTGCGCATGACGCTCAAGGGACTGCGGAAGCCATGATGCGCTGCGACGCGCGACGATGAGCCCCCTCGCCAAGGGTTGCGTGCTTGCCCTCACAGCGGGGCTGCTGCTCTTCACTGCATGGAGGCTGGGAGCGGCTCCAACTGAATCGCTGAGCAACAGGGATGCCAAGCTGCGCCTTGAAGTGGCGCGCGAGGTGGCACGGCTGCAGGAGGCGGGTGCGCCACTGAGTTCGAACGCCGCGCTGCTCGCTGCGCAATTGAAGCCGAGCGTTGTCTCGATCCATGCCGCGAACGCATCCGCTGAAAGTGCCGGCAGCGGAGTGGTGGTGCGCGAGGACGGCGTGGTGCTCACCAGCCTGCATGTGGTTGGAAACATGGACAAGATCCTCGTGGAGATCCTGTCGGGGGAGCGCTTCGATGCCGAGATCATCGGCTGTGACCAGGCCACGGATCTGGTCTTGCTGCGCTTCCGCTGTCAGGAACGGCTGCCTGTGATCTCCTGGGCGGACAGCGACAATCTCCGCGTGGGTGAGCCGGTGCTTGCCATCGGCAACAGCGTGGGACTCGGCTGGAGTTGTTCGGCGGGCATCATTTCCAGTTTGCACAGGAAAGCGCATCACTGGCAGTACGGTGGCTACAGCGACTACATCCAGACAGATGCGGCCATCAATCCCGGGAACAGCGGTGGGCCACTCGTGAATGCGAGGGGATCTGTGATCGGCATCAACACCCTCCTCGCCAGTGCAGCCTCATCGAGTATCGGTTTCGCCCTGCCATCCCAGGATGCGCGCTTCGTCACAGAGGAAATCCTTGCGAACGGCAGGGTGCGGCGAGGGTATCTCGGGATCGACGCAGGGAACCTGACGCAGCTCAGTTCGGAGGAACGCGCGAGCCTCGGGATCAACACGGCCTTGGGCGTGTACGTCATGGCGCTCTTGAAGGATGGGACGGGCTTGGCAGCCGGCATTCGTCCGGGGGATGTCATCCTCGCTCTGGACGGCCAGCGTGTTGAGTACGTGGAGAACTTGAAGTCCCGCGTGGCGCGTCTGCCCGTCGGATCGACCATCACTTTCACGCTGTGGCGTGATGGGCGCGAACAGTCACTGCGTGTGCAACTGGTGGAGCAACCGCGCGATTTCAAACGCGGCCAGGATTGAGGGCCTGCAAGCGCAGTTGCCCGCACGCAGCGAGAATGCGATGGCCCTTGCGCTTTCGCACCGAGACTTTCAGCCCACCGGCGCGCAGGATCTCGGCGAACATATCGACTGCCGCCGGTGACGGGCGACGCCATGTGAAGCCCGGATTCTCGTTGTAGGGAATGAGATTGACGGTGCCGCGCACTCCTTTGAGGCGGCGTACCAGTTCGCGCGCATGTTCCTGCTCGGCATTCACACCGGCGAGCATGACGTACTCGAAGGTGGCTTCGCGCCCGGTGTCCTTCAGCCATGCACGTGCCGCAGCCACCATGGCGTCGATGCTCATGGCTGCCTTGAAGGGTACGAGTTCGGCGCGCAAAGCGTCGTTCGGCGCATGCAAGCTGAATGCGAGTGTGAAAGGACGTCCCTCTTCGAGCAGACGCTGCATCCCCTTCGCGACACCAACGGTGGAAATGGTGATGTGCCGCGCACCGATGCCGCCACCTTCGGGGTCATGGATGGTGTCGAGAGCCGAGAGCACCGCTTCGTAGTTGAGGAGCGGTTCGCCCATACCCATCACCACGATGTTCGAGACACGACGGCCATGAGATTCTGCGCGGGAGCGGACGGCGAGGAACTGGTCGAGGATCTCTCCGCGTGTGAGATTGCGCTTGAGGCCGAGGGCTCCGCTCGCACAAAAGACACACGCGACCGGACAACCTGCCTGGGAGGAGATGCAGGCGGTCGTGCGCTCGCCCTCCATGATGAGCACGGCCTCCACGTTGTCGCCGCCGGAGTCGGAGAGCTTCAGAAGTGCCTTTTCGGTGGTGCTCGCCTCGTCGCAGTTCCACGTCACGGCCGGGGGCGTGACATCGAAACTCTGCGTGAGGGCATCGCGGAGCGCGCGCCCCAGATCGGTCATCCCGGCTGGGTCGGTGACACCGCGACCGAAGACCCAGCGCGCGATCTGCGCGGCATGAAATGGCTTGCCACCGTGCGTGGCAACAAACGTGGCGATCTCTTCGCGCGTGAGATCGGTGATGCGGCGGCGGCGCTCCATGGCGCCTTCAGGCGGAGCTGCGTTTCTTCTCGCGTCCTGTGGCGGGCGGTTTTTTGCGCGGTTTCACCGGCTTCTCACCGCGGACCATGGCTCCCGTGATGAGGAAATCGCGGGCCTCGCTCTCTTCGGGGAGATGGAACATGGTGTCGAGGAGGAGTTCTTCCACGAGCCCGCGGAGCGCGCGGACGCCTGTCTTCCGTGCAATGGCCCTGCGGGCGAGTTCCGCGAGCGCGTCGTCGGCAAACTCGATGGTCCCGCCTTCCATCTCGAAGAAGCGCTGGTACTGGCGGATGATGGCGTTGCGCGGTTCGGTCATGACGCGCTTCAGATCCGCTTCCGAGAGAGGGTCGAGCACGCTCAGGACCGGCAGGCGACCCAAGAGCTCGGGGATCATGCCGAACTGCACGAGATCCTCGGTCTCCACCTTGCGGAGCATTTCCGCATCGCGCTGACCATCAGCCAGTTGCAGCGTATCGGCGGCACCCTCGGCGCGGTCAAATCCGATCAGTGTGCGGCCTGTGCGGCGCGCAATGATCTGCTCGAGACCCACGAAGGTTCCTCCGCAGATGAAGAGGCTGTTGGTCGTATCGACCGAGATGTACTGCTGCTCGGGATGCTTGCGACCACCTTGCGGCGGTACGTTGGCCACCGTGCCTTCGAGCATCTTCAAGAGCGCTTGCTGAACGCCGTCGCCGGATACGTCGCGCGTGATGCTGACGTTCTGGTTGGTGCGGCCGATCTTGTTGATCTCATCGATGAAGATGATGCCGCGCTGGGCCTTCTCGATGTTGAAATCGCAGGACTGCAGCAACTTCAGGATGAGGTTCTCGACGTATTCGCCTACATAGCCTGCTTCCGTCAGCGTGGTTGCATCGCCGATGGCAAATGGCACGTCAAGAAACTTGGCGAGTGTGCGCGCGAGCAGTGTCTTGCCGCTTCCGGTCGGGCCGATGAGCAGCACGTTCGACTTCTCGAGCTCGACGTCATCACCCTTGCGCGCCGAGCCCTGATGCTGCAGTCGCTTGTAGTGATTGTGCACCGCCACGCTGAGCACGCGCTTCGCATGGGTCTGCCCGATGATGTACTGATCGAGGTGCGCTGCGATGCTCGCCGGTGAAGCGAGCTTCTCCTGCTGGATGGGGCGCGTCTCGGGCGTGGAAACCTGCTGGCGGCGATTTTCCTCGAGGAGGATCGTGTTGCAGATCTCGATGCACTCATTGCAGATGTTCACCCCGGGCGGGCCACTGATCAGACTCTTCACCTTGAAGCGGCTCTTGCCGCAGAAAGTGCAGGTCTCCGTTTCGCCCGAGGTGCGTGCCATCGCTTACTTCTTCGTGCTCACAACCTGGTCCACGAGTCCATATTCCTTCGCCTGTTCGGCGGAGAGGAAGTAGTCGCGGTCCGTATCCTTCACCACCTGCGCGAAGTCGCGCTTGCAATGGGTGGCGAGGATCTGGTTCAGGTTGTGCTTCAAGCGCTCGATCTCACCGGCCTGGATGAGGATGTCAGAGGCTGTGCCCTGAGCACCGCCCCAAGGTTGGTGAATCATGATGCGCGCGTTCGGGAGAGCGTGACGCTTGCCGGCGGTACCGGCCGCGAGGAGCACCGCACCCATGCTGGCCGCCTGCCCGATGCAGTAAGTCGCAATCGGGCAGGGGAGGAACTGCATGGTGTCGTAGATCGCGAGCCCCGCGGTGACCGAGCCACCCGGGCTGTTGATGTACATATTGATGTCCTGGCTCTTGTTCTCCTTCGCGAGGAAGAGCAACTGAGCGATGATCGCGTTGGCGAGACCGTCGGTCACCTCGGTGCCAATGAAGACGATCCGGTCTTCGAGGAGGCGCGAGTAGATGTCGTATTGGCGCTCGCCACGACCGGTCTTCTCGATGACGAATGGGATGTAGTACTCAGCCTTGGGGTCCATGCGGGGCACTTTCCTTTCGGAGGGCAGCGTAAGGGACGGACGGGGGGCCGAAACCAGAGTCGGATGGGGCTCCCCTCAGCAGATCAACCATCGGCAATTTGTGCGCTCGCGCTGAGGAATTCGCAGCACTTGCGCTCCACGATTTCCGCTCGCAGCTCCGACACAAGTCCCTCCTGCTCATAGTGTTCGCGCACTTTGGTAGGGGTTGTTTCGTGCTGGCGAGCAAGATCCTGGTAGGCCGCATCGAGGTCGTCTTCAAGGCAGAAGATCTTCTCCTTCTTGGCGATCTTCTCGACAAGCAGCCATTTCTTCGTGTCTTTTTCGAGGTCTGCGCGCCCGGCCTCAGCCTGCTCGCGGGCCTTCTGCATGACAGCATCAGCAGGTGCGCCAGTCTCCATCAGCCGCTGGGCGAGGTCGCGAGTACGCCTGAGCACCATGCGTTCGAGCGGCCCCTTGGCCACGGGAATCTCGACCCGTGTGAGCAGGGTGTCGAGGATATCCGTCACGACTTTCCGGTCAGCCTTCACCTTGGCATCGGCTTCGAGGCGGCGGGAGATGTCGGCGCGCAGTTCCGCCATGCTCTCCTTGCCCATCTCCTTCGCGAGTTCGTCGGTGATCTCCGGGAGCTTCCGGCGACGGAGAGCCGTGACGGTCAGCTGACCCGTGGCGGTCTTGCCATGGAGTTCCTTGGTCTCGTGGTGTGGCGTGATCTCCGCGCTTACCTCCAGTGTGGCACCGGGGGTGGCAGCCTTGAAGACCGCTTCGGCATCAATGAGCCGGACGCCGCGAGCGACCACCGGGTATTCGGCGATGGCTTGCACATCAGCGTTCTCGCACACGGTGGCGTTGCCCGCGCGGAGGTTCAAGGTTCCCAGCACGAGATCGCCCGGTTCATAGCTGGCGCCTTCGAGGGGCTCATAGCGCGCGGCGCGTTCGCGGAGGTTCTGTACGACTTCATCCACCGCGGCTTCGGAGACGGGCTCCAGCGAGCGCTGCACCGTGATGTTCTTGTATTCGGGCAGTTCGAACTCTGCTTTCACCTCCACGCGGAACGTGAAGACGAATGGGCCCGATTCGGGCAGGTGATGGTGGGCTGAGCCCTCTTCTTGATTGACGAGTTCCGGCTCGCTCACCATTTCGAGCGTGTGCTCGCGCACACCTTTCTCGATGCCGTCGCGCATGAGGTCATGGAGAACATCGTGGCGGACTTGGTCGCCAAATTTCCGCTTCACCACATCCATGGGCACCTTGCCCGGGCGGAAGCCTGGAAGCGACACCTGAGTGCGCACTTCATTCAGCGAGCGCTGAAGGGTGGACTGGATGGTCTCCTCGTCGACGGAAATTTCGATTTCGCGGAGACACGGCTCGGACTTGGTGATGCGTGTTTGCATGGTCTGCCTCTCAGGCACGCAACCCTCTGTCCACTCGCGACTTCGGGACGCGGCGCGCGGAGAATCGCGGCCTGCACGTTATGCAAGCGAACGCCTCGGTTCAAGCAACAGAAACGCTGGAAAGAGGCTGTTCCCGATGCAGGGGGATAGCGTGCATGCGATTGCGCAACATCCACGAGTGCCCCGCGTTCAAGGCACTGAGCCGGCCGTCATCGGGACTGAACCGGATCGTGCGGCAGGAATCTGGAGATCATCCCATGCTGAAGTCTTTGCTGTTCGTTTTCATGCTGTGCGCGGGACCACTGGTCTCGCAGGCTGTGGACGGCCGAGTGACGAGTTGGCGCCTGAACCTGCACAACACCAAGGGCGCCTCGCCGTCTGCGACGATTCAAGCCATTGTGGGTGTCATCAACGCGGACGTGCAGCAGGTGCGCCACAACGCGACCCACGTGTTCGCGCAATGCACTGGTGTGCCGAGCTATCCCATCGGCCCATGGCCGTCGAACCCGAACGTCCCGGCCAACGCGCTCCGCTGGTACCGCATTCCTCGCAACCCTGTGCAGGCTGCAACACCGACGGCCACGCCGCTCGGAAGCATTGGCGTGCTTGTGAACGGCGTCACGGTCTTCAATCCCAAGGACGCGTTCTCCTACAATAATCAGGGCGTGTGGTTCCGGAACGCCATCATCGTCGAGGGGCCGAGCTTTGATTCGGCACTCGGGCATCCCGCACCCATGGGGCAGTACCACAATCACCAGCGCAGCCTGGCGCTTGCTCAGCAGATGAACGACAACGGCACGCACCACTCTCCCATTCTCGGGTTCGCATTCGACGGCTACCCGATCTATGGCAGCTATGGATATGCGCTCGCGAACGCGCCTGGTGTCGCGCGCCGCATGGCCTCCAGTTGGCGCACGAGAAACATCACCACGCGCACCACGCTGCCCAATGGCACGGTTCTGCCTGCGGCGCAGTACGGTCCGCCGGTTTCCACGACGTACCCGCTCGGCTACTTCATCGAGGACTTCGAGTATGTGGCCGGTCTTGGCGACTTGGACCAGTTCAACGGCCGGACCTGTGTCACGCCGGATTTTCCCGCGGGCACCTACGCCTACTTCATGACCATCGATGCTGCGGGAGCGAGCGCGTTCCCCTACATCCTCGGGACCAACTATCGCGGTGTTGTCGACAATGTGAACATGGGCCCGGGCACCGGTGCCACACCACCGGTCGGCACGACCCTCTACAACCCGACGGTGGTCGAGTTGGGAGCGGGTTGCGCAGGCCCCGGCGGACAGCTTCTGAAGCTCGGCAGCAACGGCGCTGCGACGGTCGGCAATACCGGCTTCGCGTTGACGCTCGCGAATGGCCCTGCTGGCGGGCAAGGCTTCATCTTCCTTGCCACCAACACCAACCGCCTGCCCACGCCTGTTGTGGGCTCATGCGTGTTGTTCCTTGAACTGAACTCCATGCTGGCGGTGGCTGGTGCAGGTCTTTCGCCCCTCGGACCTATCGCGCTCAGCGCGAGCGGGGCCGGGTCCTTTCCAGTGCCCATCCCTGCCAACGCGGCCTTGATGAACGCCGTGGTGGACCTCCAAGCTGCCTTCTACGGTACCGGCTATGCCGGTACATCGAACGGACTGACCCTGCACTTGCTTTGAGTTCCGCCAGGAGCGCGGCGCAAGAGCCACGTTCTCGAATTCTGCAGTGCACAGAGCGCGCGCGGATGCCAAGTCCGCGCGCGGTATTCTTTCCAGCGCTTGCCACCCCATCACCCGCTGACGCTCACCTCCTGCCGGAGTTCGCGCCATGCCTGAGCATCTGCCGCGCTGGATGATCGTTCTCTTTGGTTGTTGCGTTGCGTTGGCTGCGCAGGCAGCGGATTCAACCGAACCGCCGAACATCGTCTTCATTCTTTTCGATGACCTCGGCTACGCGGATCTTGGTTGCTACGGCGCGCGCCATGCAACACCGCGCATGGATGCTCTTGCTGCAGAGGGGCTGCTCGCCGAGAGTTTCTTCGTGGCGCAGCCCGTGTGCAGTGCCTCGCGCGCGGGCTATCTCACGGGACGTTTGCCGCATCGCATCGGTGTGCGTGGCGCGATCTTCCCGGGCGAGCGGCGGGGGTTGCCTGATGGTGTGCCGACGATTGCGAACATCCTGAAAGCACGCGGCTATGCGACGGGTGTGTTCGGCAAGTGGCACCTCGGCAATGGTCCTGCGTTCCATCCCTTCCAGCGCGGGTTCGATGAGTTTGTGGGCATTCCATACTCGCACGACATGGCTCCCGCGTCGCCGTATGCCAACGGCCGGTTCTCGCCCTTGCCTCTTTACGAAGGGGAACGTTTGCTCCAGGCGGACCCGCCCTTCGACACCCTCACGGAGACCCTTACGGCCAGAGCCTGTGCGTTCGTGCGCCAGCACAAGGCGGGGCCATTCTTCCTCTATCTTCCGCATCCCATGCCGCACACGCCGCTCGCCGCGAGTGAGCGCTTTCGCGGAACGACGGGACTCGGGCTCTTCGCGGATGTGCTGGCCGAACTGGATGATTCCGTCGGCAGGGTGTTGGACACGCTGCATGAGTGCGGTGTTGAGCAACGTACTCTCGTGATCCTCGCTTCGGACAACGGCCCGTGGTTGCAGATGGGCGCTCATTCAGGAAGCGCTGGTGCATTGCGCGAGGGCAAGGGCACAACGTTTGAAGGCGGCGTGCGTGTGCCCTGCATCGTGCGTTGGCCAGGCCGCGTGCCTGCCGGGACGCGCACGAAGATTCCGTTCGGGGCCATCGATCTCCTGCCGACACTTGCCGAGGTTGCAGGTATCGGCATCGATCCCGCCAGCGTGGATGGGCGCAGCGCGCTTCCGCTCTGGATCGGCCAGTCGGTGGATTCACCGCGAGCGAGCTACGCCTTCTACTACGACGGCCCGAAGTTGCAGTCGATCCGGAGCGGGCCATGGAAATATCACGTGGCGCACCGCTACCGCACGATGGATGGCGGAAAGTGGCCTGCGCAGGAAGGACTGCCGGGGGAGTACGCGCAGCGAGACCTCGGAGAGTCGCTGATGGATCTTGCTGCCGAGGTCGGCGAAGTGACGGACGTGAAGGAGCGCGAAGCCGCAACGCTGACAGAGATGCGTGGGCTGGCGGCAGCCGAGTTGCAACTGGACAAGGCGCTTGACCGCGTGCCCGACCATTTCTGGCCGGGGCCGGCATGGATGCCCTCGCGTCTCCAGGATTGGCGGCGCCGTGGGGAGTCGATCCACTGCGCAACGGACAAGCTGCCCTTCCGCACGCTGCATCGTCTGCGTGAGCGTATTCGCGTGCGGCCACGGAGCACTGGTTCCCTGCATGTGGAAGTGGAACTCGAGAACGCCGGTTTGAACTGGCGCACTGACGCATGTGCCGGATTCATTCTCGGCTGCGGGCGGCAAGGGGACGATCCACGCGTTGCCGAAGTGGTGCAGCAGGCTCCGGGGACCGACGGCGGTTTCCTCGCGGTGCTCGCGTCGGATGGCACGTTGCGGCTCCTCGACTTCTCGGTGCCACGGCAGGAAGGCCATGCGTGGTCCCTTCCGGGTGACACCACCCTGGCGCATCTTCCCGTGCTCGCGCAGTCGAAGTCGTTGTTGAAATCCGGGGGACATGAGGGAGGAAGCGAGTTGCTCCCGGGCCGCTGCACGTTGGTTCTTGAAGGGCGGCTGGTGAGTGATGGACTTGTCAGTGTGCGACTCACCTTGCGCTCGCAGGGGCAGGAACTCGCCAGCACGCCGGAAGTCGAGATCGCGTCCGCGCAGATTGACGGCAGCCTCGGTCTCGTCGCGCACCACGTTCCCGCATCACTCGCGTTCAAGGGTTTCAGTGCGAGCGGCAAGAGCCTTCTTGAACTCGATCCGTCCCGTGAGTTCGGCCCGTTGTTCGGCACGCTCTACACGGTCAACCACGCAGCAGGTGGCGGCGGGGAACTGCGCATCACCGCACAGATGGCACCGTTTCCGGCGCGTGACTACGGGACCTTCGGTCTCGATCTTGCGACGCTGACGGTCGATGACTGGCGCGCTGTCGGGGAAGGGACTTACGACGAGGCGTCGGGCACCGTCTGCTTTCCGGCGACGCCGGTTCCTCGTGGGTTCGGGCTGCGCTGGCGCGTGCGTGGGACCTGGCTCGCGACCACCAATACGTGGCATGACTTCGTGGCGACCGGTCTGGTTCGCGCTGCTCCTTCAGAAGACGAGGAGGCGCGAGTCGCAATGCTCTCATGCGTCAAAGGGCTCACAGTCACCGGCGCCTGGAACAGCAACGGCGTTTGGTACCCGCACGCGGACCTCGTGGCCAATGTGTTGGCACACGATCCGCAACTCATTGTGTTCGCTGGCGACCAGTACTACGAGAGTGATTTCACGGCGCCGGAGCGCGGGGCAACGGTGCTCCTTGATGCCGCGACACGCTGGATGCGCTTTCACCGCGCGTTTGGCCCGTTGCTGCGCGATCGTCCTGTCCTCATCACGCCCGACGATCACGACGTGTACCAGGGGAATCTCTGGGGCGCGGGGGGAGTTGCTGCCGTGAAACGCAGTGTGGGTGATCCGCCGCGTGCGATCAGCCCGCAAGATGGTGGCGGCTACACCATGCCGGTTCCATTCATCAACGCGGTGCACCGCATGCAGTGCGCGCACCTGCCGCCATCGGTCGTCGAGCCGGAGCTGTCGTCAGGCATCACGACCTTCACGACGCGCGTCACCTTTGGCCCCTTCGATTGTGCTGTTCTGAGTGATCGCATGTGGAAGGGCTCGGCTTCCGTGCACCTGCCACTGGCGCGTGTCACCAACGGTTTTCCCGCTGTGAGCGGCGTTTCCCTTGCCGCACCGTCTGCGCACCTGCTCGGGCCGTCACAGGAGCGCTTTCTCGAAGACTGGTCGGTGGATCGCCGCAGCGGCTCGCCCGTGCGGCTCGCGATCTCGCAGTCTCCCTTTGTGTGTGCGCAAACGCTCCCTGCAGGGAAGACGGATGCCTGGCTCGGTATGGCTGTGCCGCCGAAGATCGGCGCATGGCCCGAGGGTGATGTTCCCACGCGTGATTGTGATTCGAATGGCTGGCCCATCGAAGCACGAACGCGGGCGGTACAACTCCTGCAGGCTGCTGGCGCCATTCACCTCACGGGTGACCAGCACCTTGCCGTCACTCTCCGCTATGGGATGGACACCTTTGCTGACGGCCCCTTCGCGATATCGAGCCCGGCCGTCGGGAACGCTTGGTACCGCCGTTGGATGCCGGCCAGCGCACGACCGCAGGATGCGCGGTGGTGGCGTGGAGGACTCGGCTCCTTCGAGGACGGCTTCGGCAATCCGTTCACCATGCTTGCCGTTGCGAACCCTGCTCAACGCGGCGCGACACACGACGCACTCCACGACTATTCGCCTGGCTACGCCATCGTGCGCGTTGCCGCGACGACACGCCGCGTGAGCCTTGAAGCATGGCCGCGCGAGGCTGATCCTCTCCGCGGAGGAGAGCCCTTTCCGGGCTGGCCCGTGTTCATCGAATGAGCGTGCTGCACAGCAAGGCTATTGGATGTACGTGTCGAGGCAGGGCGTGAGCATCGGCTGGCCGGTGACGGGATTCAATACAGCTGCCTGAAAGTGCAGTGGCATGCAGAGCAACCAGGGCATGGTGGGGATGGGGATGAGAATCGGCGGAGATTGTCCGGTCCCGTTCAGTGTGCCCTGCAGGTTCGTTGCCCAGCCGGATAGCGGAGTGGGAAAACAAAAACCGAAGAGAGCATCGAGATCGAGGGCGAGGTGACCGACACCAGACAGTGCGAATCCACTGTTGGTGGTGAACGAAAGTGCGCCGATGTAAGGAGCACCAGCTCGTGGAGGATCAAGGATGCCCAATTGCAGGATCGTGCCAGTGGCAGCGCTGTTGGGCTGCAAGATCGTCGCGCCCCCGGTTCCGACAGTGAATGGGAAGAAATCCGTGTGGGCTGCATAAGCCGCGTCGAACCACACAACTTCGAACCAGTAGTTCACCCGCGTGCCGGCCGCAGGGAAAGGCGGCGTCCACGGAGGGCATGTGTAGCTGAGGCAGGGCCCTAGGTAGATGATCATGGGAAGACCGATGACAGGGCCGAGCACATCAGGGCCTGTCGGGCTTCCCAGCCGTACTGCGGTGTATCCCGTGCTCGACGCCAACGAGATCGTGTGACTGGCTGGCGCCCGCAGAGTCAAAGTGATCGACGTGCCCGGTATGGTCACAGGATCGGGTGAAGTGTCTGCCGAGATGGATTGCGAACACAGGGCGCTGCAAGAAAGCAGCATCGAAACCAAGAGCTTCATCGCTCAAGTCCTTTCGGGTTCTCGCCAGCATCCTACCGCGAGGGCCGCAAGCAGCGCGCAGATCATTTCCGCAGGCAGGACATACCCGCTAATGAAGAAGGGGCTGAAAGCAGCGCTTTCAGCCCCAAAGTGTGAGCGGGTGAAGGGACTTGAACCCTCGACATCCACCTTGGCAAGGTGGCAGCCCGGCGCGGAAGCCCTTGCAGGGGCAGGGACTTGTGACGAGGCATCTAGGGCTCCCACCCCATGCCCCACCAGTTCGCCGGCGAG
>SXGT01797004.1_pt1 | contig 25495 bp, 11 predicted proteins | sample 3176221 | NCBI WGS metagenome assembly SXGT01 (sample SAMN11356862, study PRJNA531348) | freshwater metagenome | isolation source: freshwater sample F1-120 | place: China: Fuxian Lake, Yuxi | collected 2017-12-25
ACCGTGAGGCTAGAAGGCGCCAACCGGGACATGGCCCGAAACACCTCCCGCATGGCGGACGACTCGCCGATCAGTCCCAGGGGAAATCCGGATGCCTCCGAATCCGGCGGGAGAAAGGGTTCGGGATAACTATTCTTCGGAGTTTCCATGGATTCGCGGGTTCCGCTATTCGAATTAACGAATGCCCAGCGGTCGGCGGCATGAACCCGACCGGGGCGGGGATTGGGAAATTGACTGCCCATGATTTTTCACCATCAATGATATTCACGAGGCCAAGCTTTATCTCCAAGGTTTGCATGATGTTTCTCGTGGCTATGGATTAATGCTGCAAGGCCAGCGTCGTGGCGGGAACGTGGGGCGCCGATGTCGGGACGGAGTCCGGTTCCAGCCCCCGGACATTCCTGAACTGCACGGCGATGTCGTAGTCGGCGGCGGCCTTGCGGAAGTCGCGCAGGGTGCCGAGGATGTCCTCGTCGATGAAGTCGGCGTAGGTGCCATCGACGATGAGGTCGCCTTCCGGCTCGACCTGGTCCAGCAATTCGCGCAGCAGCGCCTTGTTGAGGAAGGAGACGTTGTTGCGCAGCCGCAGCAGGTAATGGTTGTCCTTGCGGGTCAGCGCCACGGCGGCGTGGAAATTGGCCTTGACCACGTAGAACAGGCCGCAGGCGATACCGACCGCGATGCCCTTGAGGAGATCGGTCGCTAGGATCGCCAGCACCGTGATGAGGTAAGGGGTGAACTGGCTCACGCCCTTGCGGTACATCTCCATGACCAGGGCGGGCTTGGCCAGCTTATAGCCGGTCAGCAGCAGGATCGCGGCCAGGGCCGACAGCGGAATGTAGTTGAGGAACCGGGCCATGAAGCCCACGCTGAGCAGCAGTAATAGCCCATGGATGAAGCAGGCCACCTTGGTCCGGCCGCCCGCGTTGATATTGGCGGAACTACGGACGATCACGGCGGTAATCGGCAGGCCGCCCAGTAAGCCGCTAATCAAATTCCCTAGCCCCTGCGCCTTGAGTTCGCGATTGGTCGGGGCCACCCGCCGCAACGGGTCTAGCTTATCCACGGCTTCCAGGCTCAAGAGGGTCTCCAGGCTGGCGACGATGGCCATGGTCGCGGCGATGGTATAGACCGTCGGATTGGCGAGTTGCCTGAAATCGGGAAACACCAGATGCCCGGCCAGGTCTCCGAAGCCCTGGATATCCGGCAGATTCACCAGATTTTGATCGGCGATGGCGTAGCGGCCGCCCTGGCTAAAATACTGGAACGCGACACCCCAGGCGACCGCGACCAGAGGGCCCGGAATCAGCGCGATGCGCTTCAGCCAGCGGGACTCCCAGAGCAGCATGATGAGGATGGCGCCGACACTGACGAGAGTGGCGCCGGGCGAGATCGAACCGAAGGCGTAAAGGATTTCTTCCCAGGTATCGCGCGGGGTCTGCGGTACGTAGGTTTCCTCGCCGACCAGGTCCGCGCCGAAGCCCACGGCATGGGGCAGTTGCTTCATGATGAGGATCAGCCCGATCGCGGACAGCATCCCCTTGATGACCGACGAGGGGAAATAAGCGCCGATCATGCCCGCCCGCAGGAAGCCCAGCGCCAGTTGGATCAATCCCGCCAGCACGACCGCCGCGAGGAAGGCATCGAAGCTGCGCAGCGTGCCGATGGCCTGCAACACGATCACCGTGAGGCCCGCCGCCGGTCCCGAGACGCTCAACTGGGAACCGCTGGCCCAGCAAACCACCAGCCCGCCCACGACACCCGCGACCACCCCGGACAAGAGCGGCGCACCGGAAGCCATGGCGATACCCAGGCATAATGGCAACGCGACCAGAAACACCACGATCCCGGCTGGAATATCCTGGCCAAGATATTGAAAATAATATGAAAGATTCCTGCGAATCATGGTTTTGCCCTCCTCGTCTACGATATGTTTGCCGCGTGTGGCGATCTCCGCCACACGCTGGATAGGAGCTTGTCTGCTTGCTCAACTAGTTTCGATGCGACACAATTAGAGCAAGCATAACAGCGGAATGCAATAGCAAACGGCTTAAAAAAACCATCATTTCAGGTTTATACGAACCGTTTTTTAACGTTTTGGTTTATTTAAACCGTCTTAAGGGGGCGACTTGGGCTGGATGAGTCCAACAGCGGCCGGGCAGGCTGGGACCGAACGACTACACCGGGACGATGGATGAGAAAGGAAAGGCGAGTGCCGCAAGGCGATCGAGAGAGAGACACCGGCAACGTCGCAGGCTGGTGGCCCAAGGCTGGTGGGGATTCGTGAAAATCCGAATGGGAAACACGAGGATGGTGCGCCCTTTCTCACTCTTGCGAGGATTCGGATGGTTCGTTCTCGCGAATTACTAGCCCGTGGCCAAGCGCCTTACGGTTCAGAGCTTTTTCAGCATGGCCAAGAGCTTTTCGTAGCGGTTGTCGTTGGCGTCGGATTGCCCTTTGTCCACCTTTTCCAAATGGCTACGCGCGCGCGCCTTCATGTCGCCCGCGACCCCATTCTTCTGCATGAATACGATCAAGGCTTGGGCGGCGTTCAAAGCCATGACGACATCGGCGGGCTGTTCGTCGGTGGCTCTTTCGAACATGGCGATGGCTTCCTTGTAGTGGCCCTGCTCGAACAATTGGACCCCCCTGCGGTTGATGGCGGCGATGTCGTTGGTGGCGAGCATGACGATATCGTTGTAAACCTGCTCCTGGTTGGCGTTCTTGAAGGTTTCGCGCAGCCCGCCGAGCGAGGCTTGGTTCTGGAGGAACCGATCCATCGCGGATTCGGCCAGTTCCCTTGAATACTCCACATCGCCCAGCAGCAAGCCGAGTTCGATCGATGCCAAGAGAAAATCCTCATCGACCTCGCCCCGGAGGTTCGCGAGGTGCTTTTTGGCCTCCTTGAGATTGGCCGAGGCAGCCGACTTGTTCCGGTCATGGAAGAACGCCTTGGCGCCAAGGATCGCTACCTCCAGCTGGCTTTTCGAATCGAGATTGAACCTGTGCTTCGCGCTCCTCAGAATCGACAGCGCTTCCCCGTATTTCTTTTGGTTAATCAGTATCCGGGCGAAGCCGAGATAGTCAGCATGGTTTTTGTCGATAGAATCCTTGGAGAGGGAGATCAGGGCCTTGAAATTCCGCGAGGCCAACTCGATGTCGCCGTTCCCGAGGGCAAGCTTGGCTAGGGCGCGCCTTCTTTGGATCAGATTGGGAGAAAGCCTCACGGCCAATTCGAGCACCCGTTGCGCCTCGGCGGGGTTCCCCAATTCCACTAGGCTATCGGCAAGCATGTCGTAACATTCCAATTGGGCGTTGGGGTTTTCTATGATTTCCTCGAAAAGCGCCTTGGCCTTCGAATAATCCTTATTGAAATACGAAATCTTGGCATTGCCGGTCTTCGCCCACAAAAGCTCGCCCTTGGCGATGAAGGTGTCGAATATCTTCTGGGCTTCGGTGTAGCGCTGAGCATCCATCAGGATATTGGACTTAACGCGAAAATATTCGAGGCTATTTTGCGGGGCTTCCCTGATTTTTTTATCGCATAGTTGAATCGCGTAATCGGTGTTTTTTTCGACGATGGCGCGGTTGATTTCCTCGATCTCGCGTTTCTTGGCGATCGTTTTCTCCAAGTAATCCTTGAGTATGGTTTTGTTGAATGGTTTCACCACGTAGGCGTCAGGCTCGTGTTCGATAACGCTGACCACCTTGGCGCGGGTCTTCTCCGCGGTAATCATCAAGAAAATCGTGCTGGCGCCGATATAGCCACAGGTTCTGCCTTCTTCCAGGATATGCTGGCCATTCTTGCCTTCCCCTAGGTAGTAGTCGCACAGGATGATGTCATAGAACTTCTTGGAAATCCTGTGCATGGCCTCTTCCGCCGTGTAGCAGAAGTCCACGTTCCCTTGCTTCGCCCCCAGCGAATGCATGATCGACTTCAAGAACGAGCAAACCATGGGTACGTCATCGACTACGAGCACGGTTTTGTCCGCAATGTAGTTATACATCGGGAAACTCCTTAATCTTTGCTGTCATGGGTTCGATTAATGCGTGCTCCGGCTAGGGAATCGCCAAGGTGAACCGTCCCCCGCCCAGTTCACCGTCGTTGCTTATGCTGATGAAACCTTGCCGATCCCCGTCGCGGTGGCTTTTGGCGATGGTTCCGGCGAAGAAAATCCCTAGCCCAGTGCGGTTGCTCAGGCTGCATTTCGGAACTTTGTCGAAAAAATCCTCGGCCAGCAAAGCCTTGGGATAGCCCGGCCCGTTGTCGTCCACCGAAATTCGGAGATACTGCCCATCGGAATGGGCGGAAATCTTGAGCCTGTCTCGGGTGTGCCGGAGCGCGTTGTTGGTGATCTCTTCGAGCACTAGGGAAACCAGGTCGCTGTCGAACGACCAGAAAAGGTCGTTGCCGCATTCGAGTTCGACCTCGACACCCTTGGTCAGCGCGAGGTCGCGAAAATTTCCGGCTAATCCGCTCAGGTGATCGAAAACCGACTGGTATTCGATATCGAGGACATATTCCGAATGCGCATGTTTGTAGATCGCCAGCATGTAGCAGATCGTGCTGTTGATGCGTTTAATCTCGTATTGCAAGCAGCCGAGTTGATCCTTGTTGTTCTGGATCGACGGCGTTTCCTCGATAAGGGTCTCGAAGGAGCAGGATAATAGCTCCAACGAATTCTTGATATCGTGGAAGGAACATGCCAGTACGTCCGTAAACTCCAAGGGGGAAGGCGCCAGTATCTGCTTGGGCTTCATAGTGCTTTACTCCCGGATAAGGCAGGTTGTTTTCGCGAATCGGCGCCGCGGGCGGGCAATAGCGGGGAAACCAGTGATGACGGGGTTTTTCCGAATGCGCGCCGAACATAGCCCATGGCGGCGATCGACCCGGAGGAGGAGCGAACGCGCATTCTCAAATGGCGCGGTTTAGTATCGTGTTCTGGAAAGCTCATCAAGCATCGCCATTAGCTTCGAATGTCTATCATCGATAGCGTTGTCGTTGGATTTTCCGGTCCTGTCTAGGTAACTACGGGCACGGATAGTCAAAGAGGCGGAATCTATTCCTTCCCTTATGCACGCGATCATTGCTTGAACCGCGTTGAGCGTGATCGTTATATCCTCGGTATCCGCGGCAACGGCTCTCTCGAATAATTCGACGGCCTCCCTGTATCTCTTGCGCTTGAAAAGCTCTATACCCCTTTTATTGATGGCGGATTCGTCATTTCCAGCCAGAATGGATACATCAATAAAAAGTTCGCTCAAGCCGAACTCCACGAATACATGTTTTAGCTTTCCGCATATCTCTATATCGCTGCGATGCTTCCTAAGGAAATCTTCGGAAATCCTCTTGGCATAATCCAAGTCCTCGATTAATAGGCTGTTTTCGGCCAATTGCAATACGTCGTTATCCTCGGCCTCGTCACCGAGTGCTTTATGATGTTTCTTGGCTTCGTTAAGGTAGGCAACCGCCGCCGCCCGGTTCTTGTCCTTGTAGGCCGCCTTGGAGTTTATAATAGCGATTCTCAAGTGGTCCGATAGGTTGGCTTTAATGCTGAATTTCGCGGCTCTTAGAATATCCCGCGCATCCTGATCGAACCCCTGTAGGCTTAGCGTCCGAGCGAAGCGGATGACATCCTCGCCAACGTTATAAATCGAGTTTTTCGAAAGCGCGATTAATTCCTTGATGCCTTGCACCGCCCTGGCAATATCCCCATTGTCCAAGGCTAGGGTAGCGAAGGCTTTTTTTCTAGCGACGGAATACGAGGAAATCTTGGTTCCGGCTTCCAATATCTGTTGTGCCTTAACTGGATCGTCGAGCTCCACGTGAATTCTCGATAGCCAGTCATAACATTCCACTTGGTTTGGATTTTTCTCGATCATTCCGCATAACAAGGGCTTGGCATCTAAATATTTTTTTTCCAAGACCAGCGATTTCGCCAGCGCCAGCACCGCCCATGGAATTTCATGTCTCGAAACAATATTCTCCAATATCCCCCGCGCTTCCTTGAACAAGCCGGACTCCATAAGTAGATTGGATTGTATTTTAAAATACTCCAGCGAGTTCTCTGGATTTGTTTTTATCTTCTCGCCGCAAGCCAAAATGGCGCTTTCAATGTCGCCGCGTTCAATGGCCTGGTTTATCTCGGCAATATCTTCCTTATAGGCAAGCGTCCTTTCTAGGGTTTCCGCTATGCCGTTCTTGGTGAATGGCTTGACCACGTAACCATCGGGCCGATATTCGAGGGCGGCCAACACCATCCCCTTTGATTTTTCGGCGGTGATCATCAGAAAACAGGTTTTCGCCCTTATGAAACCGTGGGCCTTGCCCTGCTCGAGTATCTGTTGCCCATTCATTCCCGCGCCCAGATGATAATCGCAAAGGATGATGTCATAGGTTTTCATCGCAAGCCGACGAATAGCGTCGGCCGCGCTGTAAGACATGTCGATATTCAGCGCGCCCATGGACTGAACGATGGCTTTGATGATCGAGCACATCGTTGGCATGTCGTCGATTATCAAAATGGATTTATTGGCGATATTGACCATAGCGGATTCCGCGTCGTTCAAGGGAGAGTGGAAGGCCAAGGGTTGCGCCGCCCACCCTGGAACTTCCTAGGCCGTGTGCCGTTGGTAAACCAAAGCGACTCGCCGCGGCGGCGGTGTACGAGGGATCGGGAGTTGGGAACCGGCAATCAAGCCCTTCTCCCATCGACGGCGCCGCGGGGTTCGGGGCGGCCAGCGGTAAGGATCGCCGTCCTTAGGCGGGTTAATTCGTATTCCGCGGTGTCGATTAGGGCTTCGGCCTCCTCCGAGTTCATGGGTTGTCGCAAGGCCGCTTCCAGCCGCTCGACCCGATCCGCCAGGCCAATGGCGCCCAAGGTCGCGGTTACGCCCTTGAAGGCGTGGGCGAGTTCCCTCGCTTCGGCAACCCGGTGTTCCAGCACCAGCGTCCGCAGCCGCGCTAGGTCGCTACCATGCTCTTCCACGAACATGACTAGAAAACCCAGGTATTGGTCCACGTCCTCATCCACCAAGGATAGTCCCTGGGCGATATGCACACCAGGTAGGCTGGCGAGTGGGTCTAGGCGGCTGTCCGTGCCCGTGATTGGCGGAGCAAGCTCCACCGCCGCCATGGCCTCGGCGGCTGGCCGCCGGAGGGATAGCCATTTCAACAGGGACGCGTACAAGACATCCGGCTTCACGGGCTTTGCCACGAAGTCGTTCATGCCGGCGGCCAAGCAGGCTTCACGATCCTCGTCGAAGGCGTTGGCGGTCATCGCCAATATCGGCTTATCCGCCCACCCCGGCAGGGCGCGGATGGCGCGGGTGGCATCCAGCCCGTCCATATTCGGCATCCGCGCATCCATCAGGATAAGCCCGTAACTTCCACTCCGCGCCTGTTCCAGAGCCTCCCGCCCATCCGTGGCGGTATCCACCTCCAGCCCCGCCGCGAGCAACAAATCCCGAATCACCTGCCGGTTGATGGGGATGTCTTCGGCCAACAGCAGACGGTTTCCGGCATGAAGGCGGCGTAGCTCGGATTTGGCCTCCTTTCGCTGTTCCATGGATGCTGGCGCGGCGCGGTGGCCGCTCGCCAGCCGCGCCGTAAACCAGAAAGTGCTGCCCCGGCCCGGTTCGCTTGCCGCCCCGGCCTCGCCACCCATCATCCGCGCTAGGCGGCGGGTGATCGACAGGCCCAGCCCGGTGCCGCCAAACCGGCGGGTGGTGGAAACATCGGCCTGCTCGAAGGGAGCGAATAGCCGGGGCAAGACTTCGGGGGCGATGCCGATGCCGGTGTCCTCGACTTCGAAGCGCACCAGGAATTGGTCGCCGCGTTGTTCGAGCACGCGGGCGCGCAGGGTAATGGTCCCGCGTTCGGTGAATTTGACGGCGTTGCCGACATAGTTAAGCAAGGCTTGGCGCAACCGGATGGCGTCCCCGTGCAGCCACAGCCCCATGGGAGTATCGGTATTTAGCAGGAGCCCCTTCGCTTCGGCCTCGGGTAGGATCATTGAGTACACATGAGCCAAAACCGAATCCAAGGCGAAATCGATCTGTTCCAGCTTCAATTTGCCGGATTCGATCTTGGACAGGTCGAGACTGTCGTTGACGATGGACAGGAGATACTGGGCGGCGGCGTCGAGCTGGTCCAGCCTTTCGCGTTGCTCGGGTTCCAGTTCCGGACGCCGCATCAGGTAAGCTAGCCCGAGGATGGCGGTCATCGGGGTTCGGATTTCGTGGCTCATGCTGGCCAGGAAGGAACTCTTGGCTTGGTTGGCTGTTTCCGCGTGTTCACGAGCCTCGGCGAGTTGCGCCGTGCGCTCGTCCACCAATTCCTCGAGATGCCGCCGATAATGATCCAACTCCTTGAACATCCGGGCGGCTTCGACAAATTCGGCGTGGCCCTTGATCGACATGTAAACCAGCAGCGCGGCCTCGAAGGCGACATAAGCGGCATGGGTTAGGACGGTGCCGATACCTCCGTCGTGGTCAAAAACGAAAACGGGAAAGCCGTTTCTTTGCAGAACATCGAAGATCGCGTGGTGCGCGATGATAAGGCTCGCCGCGAGGACGATCGGCACCCAATCGCGGTAATGCAGAAGAAAGGACAAGAGCACGAAGATGCCGAAATGCATTTCGATCATGCCGTGCAGCTGATGAATCTGTAGGCCGGAAAACACCATGAAGGAACTGGCTATCGCGCAGCGCGCCACCGCGCCGCCGGGCTTATGCCAAGCCAACAGGGCGGGTATCGCCATGGCCGGCAAGCCGATCAGCATCACCTCCCGCCAAGTGTCGTACCAACTCGCCAAACCCAGCGATAACGCGAAATTCAGGCCCACAACGCCGGTTAATAGCTTGTCGCTTCGAGCTTGCAAATGTTTCAAGGAATATCCTTAATCTAAATTCAGCGTGTAACTAAGGACATGGCCGGGGCGATTTCCCGTCAAATGGCGAAGTTGTTCGCGGCCAAATCCTAGGTGGCATTGCGCGAAACGGTCGAAAGATATTCGGCCAGCAAGGCCAGGATATCGGGTTCGCAAGCCCCGCAACCCGAACAAGCGCCGCTGGCTCTCGATAGGCTTTCCAGGTCATCGGCTCCATGATCGACAAGCCTCTTGATTTGCCCTGTGGTTGTCCCGCTACAGCCGCAAATAACGTCCTTTTTCCTGTCGGTGATGGTGTTGTTCATCTCGATGTCGGCAATCATAGAATGTAAGGATTCGATTATGCCTCCTAGATCGGGAAAATGAAGCCATGTCCCGGTCGTCGGCTGCTTTCACGCGGATGAACGGATACACTTGGGCCGAAGCAACGATCGATCGCTTTCGGCTGGCCGGCCTTCATCCAAGCACCCCTAATGAAAACATTCCTGCTTTCCCTGCTCGCCATCGTCCTCATCGTCGAGGAATGGCTTTGGGACATTCTCACCGCCCTAGGGCATAGGCTTGCCCGCTGGTTGCATCTGGCGAAATTCGAGGCCTGGCTTAGCCGGGCTTCTCCCAAGCTGGCCTTGCTGGCCTTCGCGATTCCCCTACTGATCGTTACCCCCATCAACGTGATGGCTTTCTGGTTGCTGGCGCACGGCCTACTGCTCCAGGCCATCCTAATGGAGGTGTTAGCGAAACTGTTGGGAACCTTGCTGGTGGCGCGGGTCTTCGCGCTGACCAAGGCGCAACTGCTGACTTTCGCGGCGTTCGCGCGGATCTACGGCACGATTATCGGCTGGTTGCGCTGGGCGCATGAGCGGATCGCGCGGACGGCGGTCTATCGCCTGGCCAGCCTGGCCAAAGCCCGCGCGAGGGCATGGATCGCGGCTTGGGTGAACGGGACGCGGCGTTGAATTCGGGCGAGGCCGGTTCCGCCTTCACGGGCAAGATTCCGGGTCGGAGTTTTCCGAACCGCCGGTGCGGATGGGCAATCGGCGCGATGTCCGCCGCGTTTTCGCGCGGATAGACAATAGCTTCGCCGCGGATCGAGTTGCGCTCATGGCCCATGCCGTAGCGGTTCATAGCGCTTCTTCCGCCGGCGGCCGGGCCGGGGAATCGGGTGTCCGCGATAGGGTCGAGCGATCGGAAACAGGCGGGGTTTCAAGCGGCTACTATAATACTTGAGCATTGTGACGCTCATCTTGCTGTTCCGTGTTGGCTGGGCTAGGGGAAACGATGGAACGTTTCACCTTTATCATCCGCCATTGGCGGCTGCTACGCGGGACAGGGAAGATCGTATCGGCGACCTTGCGCAAAAAAGGAAGTTTCGTGGTCGACATCCGGATTGCGTGGCGGGTGGAGGCGACTCCCATCCCGCCCGTGCCGCTTAGGCCAGATCGGAGGGGTTAGTTCTCCGGCCTGGCGTCTTCTTCCATGACAACGGAACTCGATATTTTCCTTTGGAACTCCACCATTGTTCCATATCCATGGATATGGAATCTGGCGGGAAAATTGTTCTCGTGATTTCGGAGCGGGATTCGTAAGCGCTCCGCCGGCGCGGGCCCGAGCATTAGGGTTTGTTGGCCATGGCGGATCGCGGGTGGACAAATTCGGTTTTGGACATAGATCGAGAGGGTGGTGGTAGCACGAGGGAAAGTTATGTTGTGGAAGCATCTTTGGATAATCACAATTGTAATTTCCTTGGCCGCGGCTGAGGTTATCACTGCTTTGATGGACTTGTTCCTCAACGGGAGTGTCACCTATGACTATCTGGTGACCGCCCTGGTCGTGGACCTGTTCTTGACGCCACCGGTCATCGCCGCGGGGGTGATGATGCAGGCGCGGATGCAAAATTTGGAGAAACGGCGGCAGGAAGCGGTGGCTAAAAACCTTGAACTGAGCGCCAGCAAGCATCGTTACCGAACCCTGATAGAAGTCGCCAACGATGCGATTTTCGTGGCCGACGCGGACAGCGGCCTGCTCGCGGATTGCAACCGGCAGGCGGAGGCGCTGTTGGGCCGGCCTAGAAGAGATATCATCGGGCAACATTTGATCGACCTTTATGAAGGCGCTTCCGCTTCTTCCAACGAGATCGGCTTGGGAAAGCGCGAATTTTGGGAGCGCATGCAGAACGAAGGAATCATGACCGCGGATTTTTCCCTGGTCCGGGCGGATGGCAGAACCATCTTCGTGGAGAGCAGCAGCAATGCGTTCGAGATGGAAGGGCGGCGATTCATGCACTGCGCCCTTCGCGATATTAGCGAGCGCAAGCGCTCGGAGAAACGCTTGCGCCTGCTCGCCAACGCCTTTCATTACAGTTCCAACGCCATTCTCGTCACCGACGCCGAAAACCTCATCGTGGAGGTCAATCCGGCGTTTACCGAATTAACCGGCTATGAACTAGCGGATGTCCAAGGCCGAAACCCCAGCATTTTTTCCTCCGGGGAGACGCTCAAGGAAGTGTTCGAGGCGATGTGGGCGGATATCACACGGCAAGGGTACTGGCAGGGCGAAGTCAACAATTGCCGCAAGGACGGCAGTGTCTACATCGCATTTCTGACCATCTCGGTGGTGCGGGATGAGATGGGGCAGATTCTCTACCACCTGGCGAATTACATCGACATCACCCAGCGCCGTCTGGCGGAAGACCGGATCAAGCATCTGGCGCACCATGATTCGCTGACGAACCTGCCCAACCGCGCGCAACTGCAAGACCGCCTGGAGCAAGCCATCAAGTACGCGCGCCGGGATCGGGGACAAGTGGCGGCGATGTTCATAGACCTCGACAACTTCAAGAGGATCAACGACACCCTGGGCCACAGGGTCGGAGATGCCCTGCTGAAGGAGGTCGCCATCCGGCTCAAGCACAGCGTGCGGCCGGTCGATGTGGTGGCGCGCCTAGGCGGGGACGAAGTCGTTATCGTGATCATAGGCATGGACGTTTTGTCGAACGCGGCGGCGGCGGCTTCCAGAATCCTGGAGAGCCTCAGGATGCCCTACCGGGTGGAGAATCATGAAATCCAATCCGGGGCGAGCATCGGCATCGCGGTCTTCCCCAGCGACAGCGACAATTCCGAGTCCTTGATGAAGAATGCCGACATCGCCATGTACCACGCCAAATCGCAGGGGCGGAACACCTATCAGTTCTTCACCCAGACCATGCGCACCGAGATCATGGAGCGGCTGGCGATCGAGGACAATTTGCGGGAAGCCCTCAAGCGCAACTGGTTTAAGCTCCATTATCAACCCCAAATGGACTTGGCGACGGGCCGAATTCGCGGGGTCGAGGCGCTGTTGCGCTGGCTGGACCCGCGTTGGAGCGGGATACCCACCAGCAAATTCATCGCCATCGCCGAGGAAACCAAGTTGATATTGCCCATGGGGGTTTGGGTGCTCAACGAGGCTTGCCGCCAGTTGCGGTGCTGGCGGGACGAGGGCTTTACCGATGGGCTCATGGCTATCAACGTCTCGATGAAGCAGCTACAGGACGAGTCCTTCGTCGAAGTCATGCGCACCGTCATCGAAAAGCATGGGCTAGCGGGTTCCGATATCGAACTCGAAATCACCGAGTCGGCGATCATGGAAAACCTGTCTCAGGTGCAAACGGTCCTCAAGTCCTTGCGGGAGCTCGATATCGGCCTTTCCATCGACGACTTCGGCACCGGGTATTCCTCGCTGGGCCGCCTGAATCTGCTGCCCATCCAACGCTTGAAGATCGAGCGTTCGTTTGTCCAGAACATCGAAACCGATGCCGCCGCCGCCAAGATTTGCGACGGAATCATCGCCCTTGCCCATGGCTTGGGGCTCAGAACCGTCGCCGAGGGTGTGGAGACCGAGGTGCAGCGGGCGCACCTGCAAAGCTTGAATTGCGATGAGATTCAAGGCTATCTGATAGCCAAGCCGCTGCCCGGAGAGGAGGTGATGAAGTTTATCTCGCGGTTCCACGCCAGCGGCCTCGGGAATTCGCGGATTCGGACAAGAAGCCTATCCCGATAGGGGAGAAGCCGGAAGCCTTCCCCCGTGCGCTCCGATGGGTGCGATGGAGGCGGGATTTTCATTGCCCCGGTTGCCCTGTTCCACCCGAGCACCGGGCGGAACAGGGCTCCCTCCTACGCCGCGGTCTTATAAGCGGGTATCGGTGGAACACGGCCTATGACACCCAATAGCAGGTAATCCCTGAGCGCTGCCGGCAGTTTGCCGGTTTCTCGGCCTCCCCTGGCTTCCGTGGGTTCCACCCAAGCCGCGACATGGACCCCGGTCGCCAGTTTTTCCAGTTTGCCCTGGAGAGCCACGCGGAAAAAGTCGAAACCCAGCTCGATACCTTTTTCATGCACGGCGATCACCCGCATACGGGCGCTCAGGGTGTCGAATGGCATGGCGTCGCGGAGATGCTTGACCTCGGTGAACGCGCACCGCAAGCCGCCGTGCTTCCCCGCCGGCTGATAGGCCTTGGGTATGACCCCGAAGAAATATTTGTCCCTCAGCACGCCTTGTAGCTCGTAATACTTGCTGTAATAGATATTGCCCACGAGATTGGCATCGTTCGGAGAGGTCGAGAAGCTTTCCTCGGTGAGCGGTACTCCGGATGCCGGGCCCCGTCCCGTCCGCCACAGGCTGGCTCCGATGCGCTCCAAGGCTTGCCGGTAGCCCACTCCATCGCGCGGGGCAAAATCGTCCCCGGCGCCCGAGAATTCCCGGAAAAAACTATCGAGATAAGGAGGATAGGGCTCGGGGCTGACCACCCCGTGCGAAATCACCCTGGCCCAGGTCATTTCGATCTGGGTGGTGGCTACCCGCTCCAGCGCGCTGTTCTCGGCGACCCGGTGCCAGTCGAACCCGACCGAGACCATCGCATCGCCGGGGCCCGCGCGGCCGAGGAAGCGCGCGGAAACCTCCATCACCTCGCCCGCGCGCACGGGCCGCTCGATGTGCGCCCAGGAACGGTTGGTGACCCAGGCCCGCTGCCCCGAGGTGAACTCGTGGGCGAGGAGTCCCAGCACCGGCCGCAGGGCCATTTCGCGCAACCTTCCCATCCATTCGAAATACCGGACGAAGTAGAGCGTGCCATCCGGGTTGGCCCCATCCTTGAACGCTAGCGGGAAACGGTAGACGATGCGTTCCGCCGCGTTCTCGCCCGCCGAATCGAAGTGGATTCCGAGGAAATCGGAGTGAACTCCGCCGCCGGCCGGATCGGCCGCCGGGGCATCCCGGTGCGAGGGCATGGCTCTCGGCGGCGGGTTGGACACGGGCGGAACCATCCGCGAGCCCAGCGGCTCGATCGGCCGAATGGCGGGCGTTTCGGCGCGCTCCGAGGGCATGGTGTCCTCCCGTTCCGGGGATTCCTCCAGTACCGCGGCCACGATGAACCCGCGCCCGCCGGCTAGCTGGGCGGGGAAGGTGAGAATCCGTAGTTGGGCGTTTTCGCCTAGCGCTCCGAACAGGATGTTCTCGCCCTCGCGTTTCTCTATGAGCAGCATGACCTCGCGGGTATCCAGGGCTTTCATCGCCGCCTCCAGCGCCGACCACACCCGCGCGCCCGCTTGATCGAGCGGTACTCCGTTCTTTTCCAGCTTCGCTACCAATGCGTACAGGCGTTCGTTCAACATCGCCCGCCATTGTTCGCGAGTCCGTTGCGCGGGCGCCACCAGATCGCAGCCCTGAGGCCCGGTTCCGGCGACGCACAGCAAGATTTCATCCTCGTGGCTGAGTGAAACCCCGAGGGATTCCGCGGATGCCTCCGATCCGATGCGCTGGGCCGAAACCGCCTCCGTACCGCGGGGCGCGAACACCGGCTTCCCGGAAGCCAGCCAGGCGACATCGAGCTGCCCGGTGCTTACCCCCAAGCGCTGGCCGGCGGCCTGCAAGGCGGCATGGAACAGCGGTCGGGAAATCGCGCGCCGTGCCTCGCGCCGCTGTGCGTGAAGGTCCGGGACGAGGCGCACGGCCGCGCTGGGCGCGGACAAGCCGAACCGCCGCGCGCGTTCGTCCAAATCGCGCTGGAAAGCAAGCTGCTCGGATGCTTTCGGCTGTTCCGCGAGCGCCGCCGGGGTGGGGAAATCGGCGCGCCGTTCCAGCACCTTGGCCTCGTACCCGGCGATCCTTTCGATCAGACGGCCGCTGTCGTCGAATACCGTGACTTCCACCGTGACGAGGTCGCCCGCGCGGCCCATGATTTTGGCCTCGGCCCGATAATGCCCGCCGGCTTCCCTGGACGCGTGGATGTCGATCCGCCCGATGCGAACCGGCAGGCAAACCTCCGGAGTCAGCGAAAGCTGGGCGGCTTGCAGCAGCGTGTCCCGGTAGTAGGGATCGCCGAGAACCAGCGGCCCGCGAATCCCATCGGCGAATCCTTCGGGCGATTCACAGGTTTGGACGCGGGCTTCGGTCGCGAAGACCACATGGTTCGCGTTCAGCGCCTCGATGGCGCCGATCCTTTGGAACAAGGGGCCCTGGAACAGCACGCTACCGTATAGGTCGGTTCGCGGAACGATCCCCAACAGCCCGCCGAAGGGCGGCGGTTCGATTCCGGCATCGGCCTCTTGCCGCTCGCCGAGCACGAAGCGCGCGGAGAAATGCGCCGGCTCCATGCCGGTTTGCTCGGTGTGGATCGAGGCCTCGATGATTCTTGGGGCCGATGCCGAGGCGCGTTCCAGCGCGAGGGCGCGGATTTCTATGGTGGCCGGCCGCTCCGGACTCACCACGATCGGCCGTTCGAGCCGTATGTCCTCGATCCGGGCGATTTCGACGCCCGGCGCTCCCGCCACCCGCGAACAGGCTTCCGCCATGGCTTCCAGGCCCATCACCGTCGGCATGAGCAGGGAGCCGTGATAATCGTGGTCGGCGAGATAGAGGTCACGGTTCACGTCGAGCTCTACCCGGGTCACGAGTTCGATGCCCGGCTCGAAGCGGCTGGTTTCGCCGTCGAAACGCCGCGGGACGGTTTCCGCCGCTAGCGGGCTTTGCCAGGTCGCCAGGCCGGCGGCGCTCGCCGTCACGATGACCTCCCCGGCGGGCGGCGCCATTCGTATCCAGCGCAGGAACTGGCGCACGCCCGCCTCGACCGGAATGGCATCCATGCCCATTTGGCTCAGGTGCCGGACGCTGTCGAGCTTGACGCCCATGCCGACCTCGTCCCAGACGCTGAACGCGTAGCTCACCGTGGCCGTCTCCGGATGCGCCGCGGCAAAGCCCTGGAGCAAGCGCGCCACGGCCTCGTTCGAATAGGCATACCAGGCGTTGTTTTTCATCCCGGTCACGCCGATGATCGAGGTGAAGGCCGCGAACAGCTTGGGCGGAGCGGCCGCGAACAGCGCGGCCAGATTTTCGGCGCCCGACAGCTTGGCCGCGATCTCCCGCCTAGCCTGGTCCGGCGACACGTCGATCAGCCGCCGCGGAACATTCATCCCCGCGCCGTGCAGCACGCCGGTGACCGGACCCAATTCGCCCCGCGCCGCGGCCACGGCCCGTTCCAGCGACGGGCGGTCGGCCACGTCGGCTTCATAGTAGCGATATTCGATGCCGGCTTCCGACAAGCGGTTTAGGGTCGAAGCCAGTTCGCCCCGCTCCTCGGGCGCGGGCGCCGGGGAGCGTCCGATCAAGGCAAGCTTGGCGCCGGTTTCGCGGGCTAGGGCCAGCGCGCATTCGGCGGTGATGCCCTTGCCGCCGCCCGTGACCAAGAACACGTCGCGGGACGACCAGGACAAGTCGCGCGGCTGGCAATCCTCCGGTTCCACGGGCGCGATGCATCTCAGCCAGCGCTTGCCCTCGCGGTCGTATTCCACGGCGTGATAGGGCTTGGGCGCCGCGATTTCCCGGATGGTTTGTTCCGCCACGAAGTCCGGGGGCAAGGCTGGATCGAAGTCGATTACCTTCACGCCCAGTTCCGGCCTTTCGAGGTAAAGGCTGGCCGCGAAGGACCAGGCGCTGGCTCCCGGCGCCTCGCTAAGCCCGCGCCCGCCGATTCGCTGGACAAAGGCGACGGTGTCCAGCCCTTGCCACAGATCGGGGGCTTGGCGAGCCAAGCGGTGGAGCACGGCCAATTCATCCACGGCGGCCAGCGAGGAATGCCCCGGGCTCGCTTCCGTTCCGTCCGACAGCAGCACCACCAGGGCGCGGGGCGTACCGGAAAGAGTCGGATCCGCGGGGCCACCCCCGGCCCAAACGCCGGCGCCCAGCCGGCGCGCCAGATTCTCCGCGAGCGGCGATCCGCCTTCGGGAACCACCAGCAGCGCATCGCCGGCGAACATCGCGGGCGTCTGCCCGAGAGCGGGTTCCGGAGCCCTGGATTTGGCGACACTGAAGGAACGAACCCAGCGGGCGCGGCTCCGGTGTTCCACGCTGGCCGGCGTGGCCGCCGGGGCTTCGCCGCCGTTGGCTAGCGCCGCTTGCACGCGGGAGGCGATTTCGCCCAGCGTGGCGTTGGCCAGCGGCCCGGCCTCGATTCGGCCCTGGGTCTGGGTGAGCAGGATCAAGTCGCCCAGCAGGGCGCCGGCCTTGATCGAATCGATGTTGAGATCGTCGAGCAGCCTTTGTTCCGGCGACAGGCAATCGCGGCCGAAGCCGGTGCGCTCAGCAACCAAATCGAGCAGGAGCGCCAGCGCCGAAATCTCCGCCACGCGGGGCTCGCCGGCGGCCTCGAAAGCCGCGATCACGGTACCCAGGTCGGAAGCGCCCAAGCGTAGCGGGTCGATTTTGCCCTGGATGCCGAGCCGTAGCGCGGCGTCCGCGAGCAGCGCGCCGATCTTGATGGAATCCAGATTCAAGTCGTCGATCAGCCGGGCATCGTCGCGCAGGGTGTCGGCCGCGAAGCCGGTGCGCTCGGCGATGAGTCCGAGGATCACCGCCCGCGCCAGCCGCTGGCCGGGCTGGGTTTCCGCATCCGCCCGAGGAGGCTGGGCATCCCGCCTTTCCGGAGGTTTCACGGATACCGGCGAGGGCTTTGGGGCGGGGGACATGCCAGTCTTGAGGCTCTCCGCGGTTTCCCGGAACTTATCCAGCAAGCCGCCATGCGCCACCAGCGCGCCCGCGCGCCGGCCCAGTTCCGCCAAGCGCCGGCGGTTGCCCGGAAACCTGCGGTTGACCAACAGCAGGACGCCCAGGGAATTCCCCTGGGCGGCGAGTAGCGGTACGCAATCCACGGCGCGCGCGCGCGCGCCGGTCAGGCGTTCTATTTCGCCGTCGAACCGGAAATCCTCGCGGGCATTGGCGGTATGCACGGCTTCCCGGGTCCGGAAAACGTGGCCGGCGATACCCGAATCCGCGCTCAAGCCAAGCTCAAGCGGCCGCCGTTCCGCCGATCTATCGGCAATCGCCGCGTCGGCCGGGGAATACAACCGATCCGCCTCGTGGTCGTAGAGCAGGATCGCGCCGTGCTCGGCGCCTAGGGAGGTTTTCGTCGATTCGAGCAGTTCCGCGAGCATGGCATGGGGCGCGCGTTCCGGGGGCCGGGCGGCGAGCAGCTCCGCTAGCCGCCGTTCGACGCGGCTAGCCTCGCGGCGGCGCTCCCCGAGATAAGCCCGGATGAGGGCGGGCGCGGCGCGATCGGCAAGCTCGGCCACCAGCTCCGCGTCCGCCGGGGTGAAAGGCTCGTCCAGCCGGCGGGCGACGCGAATGACGCCTATGGGCGCTGCTTCCGCGGCGGCTCGGAAGGGAACGTAAAGCGCCGTCCAGTCTGGCGCGGCGTCCAAGCTTTCCAGTTCCGGCAGGAAGCGGGGATCCTCGGCCAGCCTCTCGATGGCTTCCGATTCGCCCGAGCGCAGCACCGCGCCGAAAATGCCGGCGTCGGCGGACAGGCTCTTTACCGCGCCGGTGTTCGGCGTAATCACCTCGAGCGAATTGTCGCCCTGGCCGTGCAGCAAGAGCACGGCGCTATCCGCGGAAACCGTGTCGCGCGCGGCCAGCGCCAGATTTTCCGCCAGCGCTGCCAGGTCGGACGCCGTGTCCTCCCCGGCGGCCGGGCCGGTGAATGCGCCGTCCCGGAAAACCAGCCGGCGCTTGTTGGCGGGGAGCTCCGCGAGGGGGCGCTCGCAAGGATTGGTGTAGAAATTACGCTCGGTGGCCGGCACGAAGGGGCGCACCAGGCGGTTGTCGTAAAGCCGCTCCCAGCGGGGATCGATTCCCCGCGTGAACGCCTCGGCCAGCACCGCGTTGAAATCCGCGTCATGCCCTGGCCGGCCTTCCACCGGGAAGCAGGGGCGCGCCCAGGATTCCTCGTGGCTACGCGCCAAGCCGGTAAGCACGCGGCCCGGCCCGACCTCGACCAGCCAGTCGCAATGCTCCGACATGGCTTGCAACATGCGCGTGAAATCAACCGGCGAGACGATCTGGTTCGCGAGATGGCTGCCTAAGTCCAGCGCTTCCGTGAGTTCGCGGCCGTCGGTGCTGGAAAACATCCGGCATCCGAACCTGCCCGGCTCGGCGGGTATTTGACTGCTACCTCGGAACACTCGCGAGGCGGGCTCGACCAGGCGGGAGTGGAAAGCATTCGATACCGGCAGCAATGCCGCGCGCAGACCTTCCCGGGTGGCTAGTTCGACCGCGCGGCCGACGGCCTCGCGTGCTCCGGAAATGACGGTTTGCAGCGGAGAATTCAGGTTGGCGACGACACAGTAGCCGCCGCCGGCGCGATCAAGGATTGCTTGGGCTCGTTCCGCGCCGCAGGACAGCACGCCCATGCCGCCGGCATCTTCCGGGCGGGACGACATGGCGGCTCCGCGCAAGGCCGCGAGCTTAACCAAGGTTTCCGGGCCATAGGCGCCAGCGGCCGCTAGGGCCGTCAGTTCGCCCAGGCTGTGGCCCCCGACCACTCCGGGGGTGATGCCCAGCGCTTCGAGGCGCTGTTTCCAGGCCCAGGACGCGACGCAGATCGCCGGCTGGGCGTTTTCGGTGCGGGTAAGCGCCTCTTTCCAACGGGGTTCGAGCTTTTTCGCGGGATCGCGCTCGGTGTTCATCAGGAACAATGAGCTCGGAGCCTCTCCGTTGCCGGATTCGCCGCGCTCCGCGCGTACCTCCGCGACCGCGGCATCCGAGTGTTCCACGAAATCCCGGATCGACTCGAAGCGTTCCGCCAATCCACGCGCCATGCCGATTTGCTGCGATCCCTGGCCGGGGAACAGGAAGCCGACGCGGTTTTCGCGAACCGCGTTGCCAGCCCAGATATGGTCGCCTCGCCACAGCGTTCCGGGCGAGGGAGGGTCTTCCGCGAGCTGGCGTTGCAAGGCGTCAAGCCGCGCATCGAGTTCTTCCGGGGTTCCGGCGACCGCCGCGGCCCGCCAGGCCAGGCCGCGTACCATGCCGGCGCGATGCGCGGCCAGGTCCACCAGTTCGCCGAGGGCGAGTCCCCGCGCCGCTTGCCGGAGTTCGGCCACCGTCTGGACGAGTCCGGGCAAATCCTCGGCCGAGAGCGGAAAGACCTCGGTTTGCTGGCGGGAAGCCAACAAGCTTCGCTCCGGCAGCGACGGCGCCAAATCCGGAGACGGCGAATCGCCGCTTTCGAGGGTGACGTGGCAATTGATGCCGCCGAAACCCATGGCGGAAACACCGGCCCGTAGCGTTTCGCCGGCCGCCCGGATTGCTCCCTCCACCACCGGGTATAAACCCCTGGCCACGTCGGCGAAACTGGGATGCGCCTCGGCGCAACCCGCCGTGGGGGGAATGGCCCGGCGATTGACGGCGATCACCGCCTTGATGAATCCGCCTATTCCGGCGGCCGCCTTGGTATGGCCATGGATGGACTTGAACGAGGTCACGCCCACGGCATGGTCCTCCACCCCTCCCGCGGCGGCCAAGGCTCCGGCGATACCCTCCAGTTCGATCCGGTCGCCCACCGCCGTACCGGTGCCGTGGCCCTCGACGAAAGCGAGCGAGTTCGGGGCGTAGCCCGCCCCCCGGTAAGCGCGCAGTAGTGCCCTGGTTTGGCCCTGCGCGTTCGGGGCCGTGATCCCCCCGCGCCCATCGGACGACACGCCCCAGCCCCGCAGTACCGCGTAAACGGTGTCGCCGTCCCGGCGGGCGTCCTCCAGCCGTTTCAACACCACCATCCCGCAGCCCTCGCCGGGAATGAATCCGCCGCCGCGCTTGTCGTAAACGCGCATTTCGTCGCGGGTGAGCGCGGTGGCCTTGCTGAATCCGATGAGCTCGAAGGTATCTAGGCTGATATCGACCCCGCCGGCGATCGCCAAATCCATTTTGTTTTGGTTGAGGTAGTCGGCGGCGGTGGCGATGGAGATCAGCGAAGAGGAACAGGCTCCATCGACGATATAACCGCCTCCGTGCAAATCGAGGTAATTGCAGATTCGGCCCGCGATCGTGTTCGCCAAGCCGCCGGCCAGGGTGTCCTCGCTGACGGCCGGAAACACGGATTTGTAAAGTTCTTCCATGGTCGCTTCGAGTTCTCCGAGCGCGTCGTCCGGCAAGCCGTGAGCCTCGGCGGCGCGGCGTAGCACCTTGCGGACGAAGGGCCAGCGCAGCCGCAGGGTGCCCGTGCGGGTTTCTTCGCCGGTCAGGGTGTTGCCGAGAATCACGCCGGCGATCTCGCGAGGTAGCGTTTCGAGCTTGAGCCTTGAATGCTTGAGCGCTTCGAGGGCGGTGGCCAAGGCCAGCCAATGGACGATATCGGTCGCGGCGTAAGTCGATTTCGGAATCCGGTACGCGCTGGGATCGAAATCAAAGCCGTCGATCACCGCCGCCTTGCGTCCGTAAGTCTTGTCGGGTGTCGCGGGGTCCGGGTCGTGGTACTCGGACAACGGCAGCCTTTCCTTGGGCATATCGCGAAACTGTTGCCTTTTGGCGAGTATGTTCTCCCAAAGTTCCACAAGATTTTTCGCGCCGGGATAGCGGCAGGCCATGCCGATTACTGCGATCGGTTGTGAGATCATGGTAGTCATGGGTTAACTCCCTATTGAAATGGTTGGTTGGATTGGGCCTGCTCGAGTGCCGCGCGCGCCTAAGCCAAGAGATTAATCTGTGGTTTCAACGAAAAATTTGTCCAAAGTCAAGGTAAAGTTAGCTGAGTTGTGTAGGAAAAATGCGGACGCTAAGCCTCAAGGCCGCGAGAAGTTGAGCACAAAATTGCCATGCTCGTGTAGGGGTGGGATGCCGGGAAGGCGCTAACCGGATGTCTCGTTTTAGAGGCGTGGGCCCGGCCCGAGCCGGGCCATCTCCCGAGAGGGGGTTCCCGTTACGGCTCGGCTAGAGCCATGGATTTCCCGGCTGCTGAATCAGGGGGGGGCGGAGGCGTGGGGCATTTTCGGGTTGGGTAAACGGCTCGAACGTAGGGTGTGCATGCACTCATGCCCACCACTTCGCGGCATGGCGGTGGGCACGGAATACGTACCCACGAGCAACATGAAAATGCTCTGGAGAGGGATCGTGCGTTGCCACGGATCATCACTTGATGCCCCGTGCGCTAAGAGCTTGTGGATGGGCTGTGATTCAAGCGATGCGCGGTGTCCCCGCCCAGCCTGGGCGGGGCATGCCCGGCCGCCGCGAAATTCGCGCTCGGGCCTATCCCGCGCCTATTTGTAAACAGTTTTAGCCAATAACAGCAATTGCGCGCTGATGCTCAGCTTCGCGCGCGCCGCGGCGCCGTTATTGATCTCGAAACCCAGGCGATTGCCGTCGAAGATGAATTCGATCATGCCGCCTCCCTCGGCAAAATTGTCGGTTTCGCCGATGGTCAGGATGGGCCGCCCGGCGGTTTCGGCGAGCAGGCTCTTCAAACGCCAGGCTTCCGAGGCGCCGACAAAGATCGCGTCGCAGCTTTTGCCATCCTTCCGGGTCATGTTGACCACTTCGATCGCCCGGTTGTTGGCTGTTTTCTGATCCAGAGCCTCGGTTAGGGCGTGCAGGCGTTCTTCGCCCAGCACGCAGAAGTACAGCCGGCCGTTGGCGGAATCCAGCACTTCCCCGGGCCATTCCACGAACTTCATGATGCGGTGGATATAAGCGCCCTTCATCGCGTCCTCGTCGATGGCCATGGCCGCCGTGGACCCCAAGGCCAACAGGATACCGGCCAGCAAGCGCCGGAACAGGCCGGGGAGCCTGCGTCTGGTTTTGAATGCTCGATTGATTCGCATTTGGCTATCCATCCCTGTTCAGAATCGCCAATCGAGCTTGAAATAGACGCTCCGCGGCACGAACGAGCGCGGTGGTCCCAAGGCTTCCTGATCGAATTCCAGATGGCGGCTTTCTAGCAGGTTCTGTCCCACCACGGACAATTCGACACCGGCATGGGGCCTCCAGGCCAAGCGGGCATCTAGGGCCAAATAGCTCGGCACGTGAATCGGTGGCGCGGTTTTGCCCAAATTATTCAGGGGTAATTCGTCCACATACCGAAACCATAAATTCAGATCGACATCCTCGGCAACATCGAACGAGGAGCGCAAGGAAACCTGTTGCTGGGGGTTATAGCCATTTTCCGTGCTGAAATTTTGTGGGCCATTCAGGGATTGGAAAGCGGTTTTTATGAAGGTATACGCCAGCTCGTTTTTCCACCAACTCGTCAAGCGCCAATTCGATAGCCATTCCACCCCATAACTTTGCGCGTTCATGGAGTTGGCGAAGGGCCCTGTTACTTGCCAGTAGGGTTGCGCGCCCGTCACGAATAGGATATCGGGAGAGCTATAATCTATGCCCCGCAGTTTTCTGTAATCGTTATAAAACGCGGCTATGTCGAAAGATATGTCGGTATTGAGTTTCAGCCGGTAGCCCAATTCGAAGGCCAACACCTCCTCGGCTGAGAAGCTCGGATTGCCCCTAGGCGTCGTGATCGCGATATAAGGCGTGGGATTGAACGTGCTCATGGGGGGCAGGCGGCCACCCCAGATCGAGCTGTTGGTTTCCCCGCGGGAAGGAATCCGCACCGCGCGGGAAATGGCTCCCCACAGTACGTTCCGGGTATCCGGAGTGAACGCTAGGCGGATACTGGGCTGAATCTCGAAGCCGGTATAATCGTTATGCTGGAGCTTGGAGCCCAGGGTTAGGGTCAGGCTGTTATCGAGTAAAGTAATGTCGTCCTGAAAAAAGGCGCTGAAGAGTTGCTTCGAGGCTTGGGTTGTCCGGAAAGCCACGTATTGGGTATTGCCGAATTGGTCCTGGCTGACCCGGTAGCCCAAACCCCAGGACAAGTTATGCCGTTCCCCCCAGAGGAAACGATGCTGGAAATCCAGGTCGAAAGTATTCCGTTCCTGGGACAGAAACAATTCGTTTCGATAGGAATGGTCGAAGTAGGCTTGCAGGGTGATTTCGGAAGTCAGCGAAGTGGCGTTTTTCCAGCGCCCCAACAGATCGAAGCCGGATACCGCCGCAGCATTCCTAGGATAAATCTGGTAGGTGGGCGCGGCGGTGGTGGATGGCAGGAACAGCGTCTGATTGAGGGTGCCGGTATATCCACCGCCCTCCAGCGTCAGGATATTGCCGTTCTGGGTATCGCGGTCCAGCCGAAATCCAGCCCTGGACATGCCCCAATCGTCATGATTGGCTTGGCCGTTGATATTGTCGAACGAGCCGCGGTTGAACCCTTGGGCCCAGACCCGTCCCGCCGTGTTCTCGTCGAAGCGGTGGCCGTAGCGGAAGGAGCCGAAGCCCTGCTCGTAGGTGCCGCCGCCCGCGCTCAGGTGCCCGCCCAGGGTGTCGCCGGCGGGCTTGGTGATGATGTTGATGACGCCGTTGACCGCGTTCGCGCCCCACAGCGAAGCCCCCGGCCCGCGGATGACCTCGATGCGCTCGATGTCGTAGAGCGGAACATCTTGGACTTCCCAATAAACGCCGCTAAAGGTTGGGTTGTAGACCTCGCGCCCATCCAACAACACCAACAGCTTGTTGGCGAAGCGGTTGTCGAATCCGCGGGAACTGACCGCCCATTTGTTCGAATCGATCCGCGCCACGTCCAGCCCCGGCACCATGCGCAAGGTATCCGGGATGTTGGTGGCGCCGCTCCGGCGGATGTCCTCCGGAGTGATGACGTACACGGCGGCGGCGGTTTCGGCGAGTTTCTGGTTGCGCTTGCCCACGCTGGTGATGGTCGTTTGCATCCGCTCTTCGCGGCTGACATCCTGCTCCATCAACTGCCGAAGGTCGGGGACGGACGCTTCCCCGGCCCATGCGCCGGCCAGCGGGAGCGCGAGGCAGCACAATAGCGCCGCGATGGGCCAACGCTGTCTTACGGGCCGGGCTTTCATGGCGCGAGGGGAGATGGCTTGTAATCGGCCCTCGCGCGTGATTCCGAGGGATGGGAAAAGCCGATTTCCCGGAGGATGCTCGAATCGGGGTTGGTGGATAAGGGCGACGCCGGGTCGAACGATTCCAGAAACGTCAGGAATTCCCGCTCTTCCAGGGGTTTGCTAATCAGAAAGCCCTGCGCGAACTCGCAACCCAGTTCGTTCAGCAAGGCCATCTGTTCCCATGTTTCCACGCCCTCGGCCACGGTTTGCAGCTTGAGGCTCCGGGCCATGGCGACGATCGCCGAGATGATCTCGGTGCTGTCCTTGTCGCCGGGCATATCCTTGACGAAGGAGCGGTCGATTTTTAGGCGGTCGATGGGGAATTTCTTCAGATAGCTCAGC
>SXGT01691022.1_pt1 | contig 25482 bp, 19 predicted proteins | sample 3176221 | NCBI WGS metagenome assembly SXGT01 (sample SAMN11356862, study PRJNA531348) | freshwater metagenome | isolation source: freshwater sample F1-120 | place: China: Fuxian Lake, Yuxi | collected 2017-12-25
CGATCATGATCACGACCACGATCATGGGAAGACGGCGCTGGCGGGGCCGGAGCATGCTCATGATGATCCGTCGAAGCTGGAGACGGTGTTGTCGAAGCGATGTGTGCTGGCGCTCATTAACGAGTCGGTGAAGTGCCTAGATGAGCAGGTGGTCGAGAAGGCGTGGATGGCGGATCTGGCGATGGTGCTGGGGACAGGGTATGCGCCGTTTCGAGGGGGGCCGTTGAAGACGGCGGATGCGTTTGGAGTGGCGCGAATCCACGGGTGGTTGAAGGAACTGGAGAACAGCGTGGGAGCGCGGTTCAAGCCGGCGGAGGGGATTGTGAAGCTGGCGGGAACGAATGGAAAGTTTTATGAGGGGGTTGAGTTTGGGTTTCAGCCGGAGGCGTAGTTCGGAATTCGGCGTGCGGCTTCGCTGGGGTGGGGGGCTGTGGCGTACTCTGAGCGTTTTATTTTTTGAATGCACAAGGGACAGGGGGTTTACACCCCCCGCTCGCCTTTAGCGGGGGATGTGGAGTTTGGTTTCGAAGAGGTGGGGGCGTGGGGAGTGGGTGTGGAGTTCCATGCAGAGCTGGTTGATGAGCTGGGGCATGGAGAGGGTTTGATCCGTGAAGCTGCTGGTCAGGTGTGACAGGGCATACGCGGATGGGTTGGTGGTTTGCTGACGCGGGTCGGACCAGAGCATGCCTCGGTCATCGGCCATGACGTCGGCTGCGTTGAGGTTGCAGCAGGTCCAGTCGATGTGACGGTCCCCTTCGACCAGGAAACGTGAGACGGGGATCTCGCGTCGGTCGTTGGTGATGACGAGGTACGGGTAAGCCGAGTCGTCTTCGCGGTACTGAATCGAACGGATCTGATCGGCGGCGACGATCTGGAGGTCTGGCGCCAGTTCACACAGCCAGCTGAGACGCGAGACGCTGCTGGAATCGCGAGTTAATACTGTCGGGAGTGTGGTCATGTCGGACTGGAAAAGGTCGTCGAGTGTGATCAGGGCTGAACGGAGCTTGGTCTGGCGGATCGCGTTATTCGAGAGCATCTGCAGGAGCAGAGGCCAGCTAGACGAGGGCTGAGACGATGAGGCCTGGGCGAGGAGGAATCGCTCCGCGGTCAGAGTCGGCTGTTTGCGGTCGTCGAGTTGAATATGGCGATGATCGCGAAAACGATAGTTCGATTTGTAGACGGGCACGCGCATCATTTCGAGCCAGTCGAGGGTGCCGCGGAGTTCACGCAGCGCGGTCCGACGCAGTTGCTGCTGGAATCGCTGCCAGCGCTGGAGGGGCATGGCCAGTGACATGCTTTCCTCGTCGTCACTGAAGGTGACTTCGTTGACGAGCGAACGGGCATGGGCGACGAGGTCGTAGCCGTCGAGGGAGGGGTGTTCGGAGTCCGCGGGGCAGCCGGTAACGAGAGCGACGCGGAGCCCTTTGAGCGCAGCTTCGGCGGTCGCCTGCCAGGCGGCGAGAGTGTTTCCGAGGATGATGAGTTCGTATTCCATGACGTCACCTGTCGCGAGCTTTGTGTGAAGATGAAACGATCGGAGAAGATCGTCTGGTCACGAGAGATATCGAACGCTGCGAGAGTTTGACTGAAGCGAAAGGATTGCTGATTGGATAAGAGGTGCGGGAGGCGGGGGACTGTGAGGGCTGTAGGGATTGTGTCGGCGGAAAAGTTGACGTGGAGGTCGCAGATTCACGTCGAATTCGGGAGAGCACTGGCACAGCCAGTGGCACCTGAGGGGAGAAGTGGGAAGGTAGCGGTTGAGACGGTTCGAGCGGTTGGGGTATGGACGTGGTGATTGCCTGTTGAGTAAGTCGGGTAAGACGGGTGAAAAGATGGACTTACGGGAAATTCTTGGACGAAACTGGAATTGCGTGATCCAATGGGGGAGCGGTGCGTTTTGAGGGGTGGGTGAGGCGAATGGCGTCACCTGATCACGGGAAATGTGCCTGATGGTTGGGAGATGAAAGCGAAATTCGATTCGCAGAGTTCCCTCATCCGACCTCGGCAGTATTCATTCGCGAACCAGGGGTTCGACTCGGCCACCTTCTCCCCGGGGGAGAAGGGACGGGAATTGAGCAAGACGTGAAATGCGATAAGGATGGTTTCGATGGCTAAGGGACAGTTTGCGAAATTTGGTTCGGGTGGATTTTCGTTGGGGGTGTTCGTTGCGCTGGCGGTGTTTGTGGTGCTGGCGACGACGGTGTTTTATGCCAACTTCATCGTGAATGTCCCGCGGGGGCATATTGCGATTCTGATCCGACGGACGGGGCTGGACCTGAGCAATAGTGATGAGATTGCTCCGACGGATCAGCATAAGGGGATTCAGAAAAAGTATCTGACCGAAGGCTGGCAGATGATGGTCCCGTATTACTGGGACTGGGAGATCATCCCGATGCAGGAAGTGCCGCAGGGGAAGATCGGTGTGTTGATTTCGAAGACGGGGGATGACCTGTCATACAGCGAGTACCTGGCGAAGGTCGATCCGACCAAGGAAGCGTTTGAGGAGCGGGTTCTCAGTAAGGGGGTTGTGCCGGGATATTTGTTGCCGGGGCGTTATGCGATCAATCCGTATTTGTTTGAGCTCGAGCTGTATGATCCGATTGTGATTGAAGCGGGTTACAAGGGGATCGTGACGGACTTGAATGGACCGATGCCGACGACGCCGAATTCGTTACTGTCGGATCCAGGGTTTCGTGGGGTGCAGAAGAATGTGCTGGATGCCCAGACATATTACTTCAATCCGTATGAGACTCGTGTTGAACTGCTGAATACGCGCGATATTACGCTGAGCATGGAAGCCAATAAAGACATGGGGTTTCCATCGAAGGACGGGTTCTGGATTCGCGTGGAAGGAAACGTGCGATTTCACGTGCAGCCGGATCGAGTTGCGGAAGTCTATGTGATGTTCAACGATCATCAGAATGGTGATTCGATTGAGGAAGAAATTGCCAATAAGGTGATCCTGCCGCTGGCTCGAAGTTTCTGTCGTGTGGAAGGTTCGAAGTTCCTGGGGCGTGATCTGGTCGGGGGAAGTGATACGGCGGACCGATCGGTCTTCCAGGAGCAGTTTTTCCAGACGCTTAAGGAACGCTGCAAGCCGCTGGGGATCAATATCATGGAAGTGTCGATCAAGAACTTGTATCCGCCGCAGCCGATTGCTGAGCAGATACGTCAGCGACAGATGGCCGTTCAGATCCAAGAGACTTACAAGCGAGAGATTACGACTCAGGAAGCTGAGAAGAAGAAGAAGGCACAGGACGAGAAAGGTAACCAGGAAGACTCACTGGGTAAGACCTATCAGGATATTGCCAAGATCATGGCCGATGCGAACCAGAAGCGTGAAGTAGCGCTAACGAAGGTGAATGAGCGACAGGCCGTCGCTGAGTTCAAACTGGCTGCTGCGAAGGACGAAGCGGAAGCGATTCGATCTCGCGGGAAAGCGGAAGCGGATGTGATTCGATTCCAGAATGAAGCGGATGCTTCGGGATGGAAGAATGCCGTCATTGCCTTTGGCGGGAATGGGGATGAGTTTTCGCGTTATGTTCTGTATCAGAAGATGGCGTCGAGTTATCGCAAGATCATGGCGAACACGGCGGATAGTCCGATCATGAAGATTTTCGAGACGTTTGAGCCGACGGAGAAGATGCCGGCGAAGACGGTGCCGGTAACGGATGTGGGGAATTGAGAGTGGGTGTTGCGTGCGACCGGAGAGGTTGGAACGCAGAGGCCGCGGAGTAGAAAAGTTGACGAACGAAGAATGAATGTCTGATGTTGGTTGGGTGAATGGGTGCGGGTTAGTGCCTATGCCCCACCCTCATCCGCCCTTCGGGCACCTACTCCCCTCAAGGGAGAAGGGACATAAATCGGAAACTCCCCCCGGCGACTCGCCGGGGGCTAAATAGATAGAGAAAAGATATGAACGAGAACTTTACGAAAACGAATTCGATGGTGGCTCGGGCTTTGTGGCCTTCGGTCATGGCGGTTGTGCTGTTGATTGTGACGGCATGGATTTTTGTGAGTTGGACGATCAATCTGGTGTATGTCCCGGCGGGCAAGAGTCTGCTGTTGACGTATAAGGGTGCTCCCCTGCCCTTTTTGCCGGGGTACTTTTTGAGTAACTCGGAGCCTGGCGAATTTGCCAAGGTCGATGAGAGCGGGAACCCTGAGCAGAAGGGTGTGATCGAGAATATGAAAGGGCCTGGGCGTCACTTCTACTCGCCGATCTGGTGGGACCGCGAGATTGTGGATGATGTGGTTGTGAAGCCTCGCGAAGTCGGGATTGTGACGTCGAAGATTGGAAAGTCTGCTCCTGCTGGAGTCATTCTTGTGGAAGGTGATCTTGGCAAGACGGAGTTTAAGGGAACACTGCGTAAGACGCTGGGGCCTGGGATCTATCGGATCAATCCGTACGGGTACGATGTGAAAGTGATTTCAACGGAAACCGTTCAAAGTGGTGGGCAGACCAAACACGCAGGATGGGTGGAGATTGGTCCGGGGCATGTGGGAGTTGTCACTAATCAGGTGACGGACACAAGCCGTGGAATGAAGACTGGCCTTCAAGTAGAAACAATTCCTCCCGGTAATTATCCGATCAATCCGCGTGAGCAGCAGATTGATATCGTCAGTATTGGGTTTCGTGAATTGACGCTTGCTGCCAACTTCAAAACAGATAACGAAGGCAATCTGCTGTTCGATGAGTCGGGTGAGCCGATGATCCTCAATGATGGAAGCGGAATTACTTTCCCGGACCGTCACGGGTTCCCGGTCCACATGGACTTTACGACTATTTGGGGGATTACTCCCCAGCAGGCTGCTGAAGTGATTGGTGAATATGGAAACGTTGACTCGGTGCAGACGAAGGTCATTATGCCGAAAGTTGCCAGTATCTGTCGGAACATGGGATCGAAGTTGAGTTCGACGGAGTTCCTGGTGGGCGATACTCGTCAGGAGTTTCAGCAGAACGTGTCGGATCAGTTTCAGAAGGAACTGAAAGAGATCGACATCACGCTGCTGATGGGACTGGTGCGTAATATCCATATCGAGCAGAGCATTCGTGAACCGATTCAGAAAGCATTCATTACCGATGAAACAAACCTGACGCGTCAACAGGAAGAGAAGACCTCGGCGACCGAGACGCTGCTTCGTCGCGCGACAGCGGAAGTCATGACTGAGGTCAAGACCGTTGCTGCGGACACGGAGCGGATGGTGCGGACGAAGATGGCGGAGGCTGAGAAGGAGTCGCAGGAGATCGCTGCCAAGACGCTGCAGGAAGTTGCTGCGATTGATAAGGAAGTCGCGAAACTGGAGTCAGAAGCGCTGGTTGTCCTCGGGGAAGCTAGTGCTGAGTCCAGGAAGATGATGGAACAGGCGAAGGCTGAGAAGTTCAAACTGGCAGTCGAGGCGTTTGGAAGTCCGCAGGCGTATAACAAGTGGGTCTTTGCAAACGGGCTGCCCGATGATATGGAACTGAATCTGTTCTATGCGGGTGAAGGGACGTTCTGGACGGACCTGAAGGGGTTCACGGAAACGATGATCGGGAAGCAGCAGATGCAGCCAACGCAGCCGGTGAAGAAGTAGTCTTTGCGGGTGGAGAGAATTTGAGAGAGGCATCGATGATGAATCGGTGCCTTTTTTTGTTGGGGTATCGCGATGGGCGTGATGAGGCGGCCTTGACTCGTATTCGTATTTGGTCAAGTGATTGCGGCAGTAGCGAATAAGACAGGGGGTTCACACCCCCCGCTCGCCTAGAAGTCGAGGTCGTCTTCTTCGTCTTCTTTGGTGGGTGGGTCGCCGTGGTAGAGGCGGGTGTAGCTTTGGTAGCGGTTGGGGGTGATGTGTCCTGAGTCGACGGCGGCTTTGACGGCGCAGTTTGCTTCGTGGGTGTGGCTGCAGTCGGGGAATTTGCAGTTGGGGACGAAGGGGAGGAACTCGCGGAAGTAGGCTTCGACTTCTTCGGGGATTGTGTCCCAGAGTTCCATTTGCCTGATGCCGGGGGTGTCGACGAGCCAGCTGTTGTTGGCGAAGGGGATGAGCTGGGCGGTTGTCGTCGTGTGCTGGCCTTTGCCTGTGTCGGTCGAGACCTTGTGAGTTCGCAAGGCAAGTTCAGGCAGGAGTGAATTGAGCAGCGATGATTTGCCGACGCCGGACTGGCCGGTGAAGACGGTGATCTTGTTTTCCATCCTGCTGCGGAGTTCGGCGATCCCCTGCCCTGTCTGGATCGAGGTGAGGAGGACGTCGTAGCCGATGTTTCGGTAGACGTTGGCGATGGACTCGATCTTCGTGACGTCGGCGAGGTCCATTTTGTTGATGCAGATGATCGGATTGATCTCGTGCTTTTCGGCGACGACGAGGAAGCGATCAATGAGGTTGGGTTTTAAGTTGGGGTTACGTGCGGAGGCAACGATGACCATCTGGTCGACGTTGGCTGCGATGATGTGCTGGCGGTCTTTCGCGGCACGACTGAGGATGCCTTTGCGTTCACGGACGCTGTGGATGACGCCTTCGTTAGGAGCGGTTTGCTTCAACTGGACAAGGTCACCGGCAACGACGGCGCTGCGAGTCGATTGGGCGATGGCACGGAGGACTTTGCGGACAGTGCAAGTGAAGTCGTGACCGTCGTCTGTGCGGACGGTGCAGGAGTTGGCGCCGATCGCGCGAATGACCCGGCCGGAGAGGAGCGTCGATTCGTCTGCGGAATCTTCGATGATCGTGCGGTAGCGAGTCTTATCACCTTTGCCGGACATGCGTTCGCTGGAGGTCAGTTGATCGAGCGCGGAATCGTCATCCTGGGTGAGTTTGGAATCGAAGCGAGGACGGTCTTTGGACCCGCGGTTTTTTTTGAACTCGACGCGTTTTTTCTTTGGCGACATGAAAAGCCTGGTCGCCTTACTTCGTTTTTCGAGGATGCAATCGGACGACGAAGACTTTTGAGTTTTCGACGTCTACAAGGAATTCAGCGATAATCTCATCAAGGAAGACAATACGACGATTTCCTCCGCGTGATTCGCCAGCAGATATTGGGTTAACGCTTAACTTGCCTTCAAGGTCTGAAAGTGTCTCTTGTAGCATTTCTCTTGAACGCGATTTGATCCAAATGTTCGTGAGATCATCATGAGCAAACCTCAGCCACACGACTTCAAACCTCATTGAAGTCGCTCCAGATCTGCAAGAATCTCTTTAAGTGATCGTCCACCACCTTCATTGAGTCGACGTTGAAACTCCTCGTCAGACAGCTCCTGGAAATCTTCGTCGTCTGAAGCTTCCGGTACGAAGGTACCGAGCACGTTACCTGATGCGTCTTGTAGGACGACCATTCCGTGGCCGAGCCATGATTCAATAGATTTGCGATCGATCGTGATGTTGACCATAGAAAAACTCACAAAATGTGACCCGTTGTTTCTGGTAATTCTACGTCATGACAAGCAAGAAGATCAATCGCTATTACGTCGCGGCGCGGCCGAAGCACATCAGGGTGATGTCGTCGTTTTGGGGGCGGCCGTCGGCGTGGCGTTTGACGTCTTTGAGGATGGCTTCTCCCAGGGCAGTTGTTGAGGCGGGGCCTTTCTGGATGAAGTCTCTGAGGTGTTCGGTGCCGTAGAGGTCGCTTTGATGATTCATGGCTTCACTGACGCCATCGGTGTAGATGACAAAGGTTTCGCCTGGATTGATCGCGCGATCTTCGACGTCGTACTGAAAATCTTCGATGACGCCGAGTGGGACGCCGATGTTGGCGTCGGAGAATTCTTCAATGCTGCCATCGGGTTTGCGGATGATGGGGGACATGTGACCGGCGTTGACCAGTGACATGTGGTGGTTCTTCATGTCGATGATGACCAGTACGAAGGTGACGAATCGTCCTTCGACGGCTTTGGCGCACATGTGGTTGTTGATGCGGTTGGCGGCGGACTGAACGTCGTTGAAGAACTCGATCGTTCCACGAACGATGCTGGAGATGCGCGACATGACGAGTGAAGCGGGAACGCCCTTCCCTGCCACGTCACCGAAGGCGAGGCAGATCTTGTCTTCGCCGAGAGGGATGATGTCGTAGTAATCGCCGCCGACGGCCTGGGCGGCTTCGTAGGCAGCGAAGAATTCGTAGCCAGCGGCTTTGGGGAGGTCATCGGGAAGCAGTGCACGCTGGACGTTGCGGGCGATGCGCATTTCGTTGTCGTACTTGGTCTTCTCGGCGTGAGAGGCGAGGAGACGCGTGTTTTCATAGCTGAGGGCGGCTTGGCTGCTGACAGCGAGGAGGAGGTCGAGGTCGTCCGGGCGGAACTGGCTGATGGGGTTTTGGGTGTCGATGTTAATCGCGCCGATCGGCTCGCCATCGAGAGAGAGCATCGGAACGCACATCATCGAGCGGATGGTCAGGTTCGAGATGGACTCGCTGCCTGAGAAGCGTAGATCGCTGGAGGCATCAGCGGAGAGGATGCCTTTGCGCTCTTCGAGGACTTTGTTGAGGATCGTCTTGCTGATGCGGACCGATTCGTCCGAGTCGCCACGACGATGTTTGAAGGCGCGAGGGACGATCTGTCCGCTGTCGTCTTTAAGCAGAATGGAACCGCGGTCAGCCTGAGGGAAGATGGAGAAGAGTGTGTTGAGGATCTTGGGGAGCATCAGTTCGAGTTCAGTTGTCCCGGCGAGGGAACGGTTGATCTCGAGGATGGCTTTCAGTTTGACTTCGGGTTTGACGTTAAGGCTGCCGAAGCCGCCACCGACATCAGCTGCACCCATGATGGTGTGGGCGCCGTCGTCGTTGCTGAGGTCGAACTGGATCGTTCCCTGTCCCCCGCTGAGGAGATTTGACTTCGGGATGACCGTGGGATTGCTTCCGCCGGGCTTCCCTGCCGTTGCGGGGTTTGGGGTACGACTGCTGGCCGACGCTGCGGCTGTGGGAGTTTTGCCGTCGTCGTAACGAAACAGAAGTGGGCCGAGCTTGATGCGGTCGTCGTGATGAAGAGGTCGAATGCCTTCGGTCTTATCGCCGTTGACGAAGGTGCCGTTCCCGCTGCCGAGGTCTTCAATGCTGACCTGACTGCCAGCGATGATGATCCTGGCATGTTTGCGCGAGACCATGTTGGACTGCAAAACGATGTCGCATTCAGGGTGACGGCCCAGAACCATCTCGGTTCCATTGAGGTCGTAACTGGTTGCATCACCGCCAGAGAGAAGTACGAACTGAGCCATGGGACCGCGAATGCCTTCATTGCTTCGTGGGACTGCTACTGGCGCGAGACGAAGATCTCGGCAGCTGTCGTTGAATCGAAACTGGTTGATTTGTGCGGTCTATCTTAGCTGAGCGAAAGAAAAATGCCCATGCAAAATGCCGGAATGAGAAAATGAAAAAAGCCCGAGACGGAGGTTTGTCCGTTCGGGCCTTCTTGTGATACGCATCCGCGTATTTGTGACGGCGTTTGTTCGTCAAACGACAGTGTTCCCACTTTGCGCGCCGTCAGCACGCTTATTTCGCTAAGCTGACTGAGCTTGAGCCTGGTGATACGTTTGCGATGGCTCAGCGGTTTTGCGGTAGCCGAGGTCACGGATGACTTCGAGGACTTCGCTCCAGGTTGGGAACTGTCGGCCGCTGCGACGTTTGTAATCGTCGATGGCCTTCATGAAGTCGATTTCTTCATTTGAGTAGTCACGTTCGCAGGTTGTTGGATCGATCTGGCGACGGCGTTCGACTTTGTTGCGTCGTTCGCTGCTGCTGGTGACGCGTTTTTCGACAGCGACTTCGACGACAGGCTCGACGTCTTTACGACGCTCTGCGCGGTTGCGTCGGTCGTAACGAAGACGTGGTGAGCGGCGATCAACAACGAGCATTGAATTTGTGTGTTCTGCGATATTCATTCGGTCCACCTCTCTGCGGAAACCCCAGTTTTAACCGTCGTCCTCCATGGGACGCTCCCTCGTTTTTGTTCTTCCTGAACGTGACAGTTCGTCCGTGTGGCAACCCTACCCCATGGACGGTGACCGGGTCGGATTTACCGATTAGAAAACGCTGTGGATCTGAGGGAACAGGCTGAAGTTGACCACATGGGAGGTTTGTGACGGTTGTGAGGAGTGAAAAGTTATCTGAAATTACCCAGTGTGCGATTTTGGCCGTCTTCCTCCCCTTCTGAGGACGTGGTAAAAAACCGCGCTGCGTAACTTGCAGCGAACCCTGTGATCGCACATAATGTCCTCTTCCGGGAGCTGGCGAGAGCTGGCTTTTGAGAAAGCACCCCTAGCTCAATTGGATAGAGCATCGGTCTACGGAACCGAAGGTTAGTGGTTCGAATCCACTGGGGTGCATTTGATAAAGTTTGAAATGGCAAGAGTTTAGAAGAATTCAAAGGTTTGACCAAGTCTATCAGACTGAGTATTTCCTCCGCTTACCTGCACATCGGTGTTTCTGAGAGAGAGCTTTTCATAGAGTTCTCCAGCTGCTGATTGAGCTGACCGAATCGCTCCATAATGTTTCTCCGTCGTGTCGAAGTCTGCGTGACGCAGACGATCTTCAACATCTGTGCTGAGTCCCTGAGGTGATCAGTCGAGCCGCATAGCCCCGCCTCAAATCGTGAACCGTGGCGTACTTGATTCGATTCTCTTTGCTAGGGAGCTGGCTTCGAGACAACGATGTTCGATTCCTTCCCAATTCTGGTGATCACTCGCTCGATGGAATCCAAGAACGTCGTTGTGGCACTAGGGGATGAAGGCCATGACTGTTCCCATTTGACCGTTGACGGTAAGCGTCGAGCGTTGTTCATGATGGCACTAGTCGTGGGCCAACAATCGTGCATTGAGCCGTTCCAGGTGATTCAATGTCATCGTATCTTTCGCAAACAGTTCTCCGTTGAAGGTCAGGAGGGCACATGCGACAAATCAGTAATTGCCTGCCATCAGAAAAACTTCCTCATTTCCATACGCAGACAGAACTTATATAATCTGTTTGCCTCGCTGCGTCCCATGTTGAGTCTTTGAACAGACCATGAATGATCTTGATCACATCATCGCCAGAAAGAATGCGTTGACGATAAACGTCGACGATTGGCCACAGCATATTCGCAATTTTTCCGATAGCCTCCTTGCCATCAACATCTTTCGAGAACCGACCGGCTTATTTGAGATGACGGAATCCGTCATCAGCGAAGCCGTCAGCGATGATGGCTTGGGCGATGATTACATGCTCTCGATGCTCGTCCGTTCCGCCGCGAGTTCGCCACTTCAGTTCAACCTTGGGAACGGGAGATTCTCGCGCGGGAATGAACCGGGATTATTCGTCTTCGGTAACCTTCGAAACCATCAGCACGTCCGAGGCATCGGGCCATTTCACTCTGTTTCATTTCATGTCAACGTTGATACACTCAAACAGCGCATTTGCGACCTGACCGGAAAGTCTCTCAGCCTCGATCCTCTCCACTCCAGTGCCTTCCGCGACGAAACACTCGAAGTCCTCATCAAACAGCTTCTCTCGATTTGCCAGTCGGGCCAGCACCGGACTCCTCGGGCTGGCTCAACTCGAATTGATGGCATCCTCGACCAGATCTGCCACCGGCTGCTACACAACGCCGGACATAAAATCTCGGAACCCTCCCCCGAAGACCGGCTGCAGCCCCGTTCGATCAAACAAGTTCTCGAATACATCGACAGTGCCCTCGGCTGTGAACTCGATCGCGATCTCCTCGCGAGAATCGCTGGCGTCAGTCCCTGCCACTTCTCTCGCCTCTTCCGCCAGACCGTCGGCATGACTCCTAAGCAATACATTCTTAAATCACGTATCGAGCGCGCCAAGAATCTGCTCGATTCTCAAAACGATCTTCTCCTCAAAGACATCGCGGAATCCCTCGGCTTCACCGATCAGGCCCACCTCAGCCGGGAATTCGTTAGACAAGTCGGCGTCCCGCCTGGCGTCTACCGCAAATTCCGCTAACACTCTTTCTTGAGTGCCCTGTGTTTTTCACCGTGCCCCCTGCTTGCCTCCGCGTCCGCAGTCTTGGACTTCTCTGTGTCTGTTGCGCATCAAGGCACCTCTGCCTCTGTTCACAGCAGCATTGCATCAAAGTGCTGCTCATCCGTTGATGCACGCGCATCTTTTATTCAAGTGAATTGACACCGGTGAGGTGGGTATTTTCCGCCGCTCGTCGCATCCCAGCGAAACGACCATTACGCAACTGCTTATTTTGTAATTGGTTACAGGCGATGTTCTCGTAGTCGAGACCTCGACTTGATGTCCGCTCGCAAACACGCAGGCACACACGTTGCGAGATTTACTTCCTTGTCAGAATTCTTCTCTTTTATCCGAAAGACAGTGCTTATGCGTCGCCAAGGTTTTACGTTGATTGAGCTACTCGTCGTCATTGCGATCATCGCGACCCTCGTTGCGATCCTGCTTCCTGCTGTTCAAATGGCAAGAGAATCTGCCCGTCGCAACAGCTGCAAAAACAACCTGAAGCAAATCGCCCTCGCGATGCACAATTATCACGACGCGTTCACCATGTTTCCAGCGGCCTACAGTGAAGTGAAGACTGGGTCTACAAGACTGGGATTTAAGAGTTATCTCGTGGCATTGTTGCCACAATTGGAACAGGGGCCGCTTTTTGATTCCCTGGATTTTGACAAAGCAACCCGCTGGAAGCCGCTTGATACGCCCCTTGCCGTCATGCAATGTCCAACTGATCCTCAGTCAGGCGCGATCTGGTCAACGGACGGTGGTACTGGAACGAGGGTGTATGGCAAAGATGGATCAAATTGTATTCCGATCGCTTCCAAAACAAGCATCACACCCAATGGTGGTACTCCCATCGCTGCCGCTGGGAGCTATCACATGAATGGCGGATTCAACTATGTGAGTCTCAATAAGATCACTGGGGGCTCGAGCAATGTTCGAATGCTCGCAGAGCGTGATCAGGCGATGTACCCAGGAGCCTGGGGAGGAGCGCCCAGACTCTGGGATCCTGCGACGACCGTTGCACATCCAACTTTCCAAATCGCTGTCTCATTCACAGATCCAGAGGGATGCATCGGGTCATGGGGCCTGTCGACGATTCGTCTCGACAATGTTTATGTGACAGCCTGCGGCATGGGGACTGTTCCTAAAAAGGACCGTTCTGAATATGGCTGGTCCAGTAAGCACGCTGGCGGTGTTCACGCTGCTCAAGGTGATGGCAGCGTCAACTTCTGGTCGGAAAACATGGATGCCATAGCAGCGTACAACGGCGCCAGCATCATGATCGGCTCTGGCCCTGCAAGTTTCTAGTCCTGGTTCAAGGCACAGATACGGAGTTTTGTTAGCTACCGCTCCGCATTTTTCAGCACTCTTATTCTCAATTTCTTGTGTCCTCATTTCATGTCGTTTGTAAATCAGATAGACGAGGCTGTATGAAAACCAACTCACTCACCAGCGTGTCGAAGAGACATAAGCAACTTGGCTTTACTCTGATCGAACTCCTGGTTGTCATTTCCATCATCGCTGTTCTGGTTGCCATCCTTCTGCCAGCCGTGCAGCAGGCCCGCGAAGCAGCCGCAAGAATGAGCTGCAAAAATAACCTGAAGCAGATCGGTCTTGCCCTTCACAACTATCACGAAACGTATCAGCGATTCGCCCCAGGTTTGATCGATGGTGATCCCACCGCCAATGTCGGTGGCTACTCCTGGCAGGTCGCCATCCTGCCCTACATGGAACAGCCGGCCATGGCTGATACTTATGCTCTTGTCGCAGGACAAGTTCCTTCATACAGCCACCTGACCGATTACAAGTGGCCACGAGCATTTCGTTGCCCCAAGGATGAAGGTGCAGGATCGACCACTCGCTTGCGTGGGGCTGGTAACTACGTTGCGATCTACGACTCCGAAGGTTGCCTCGATTACAGCGGGGGCGGCACAAGCTTCGCCGCAACCGACTATCAGGTCAAAGGCAATAATCGCGGTATGTTTGGTGTCAACGTCGCCAAATCAGCGAGTCTTGCTACCGATGGATTGTCCAACACGATCTTTGTCGGAGAACGGATCGATGCACAATACGCGAATATTCGCTGTGCTGGTGTCGATGTTACGAAGAGTCTGTACTACGTATTCGGGGGAGGTTCTCCGAATCGTCAGACATATGATGAATATCTCAACGAAAACAATTCATGTATCGGTTATCTGATCGTCAATGATATTGATAAATACCTCGCATGCTACGAGCCATTGCAGGCGAAATATTCTTACCTGCTGACAACGTCCGGACGACTTGCGACGCAATTGAGCTCGCGACACTCGGGTGGTGCCTTCGGAGCTCTCCTCGGAGACGGCTCTGTCCGCACTGTCATGAAGACCGTCGATAACACCGTCTTCGACAATCTCCAGAATGCCAATGACGGAAACGTCGTCGGAGAATTCTAAGCACGTCAAATCAAGAGGTCCCGTCCAGTCAAGGTTCGGGACCTTTTTGTTTCCATCTCGATCGCAAATCGCTCACGTCTGTCCCCAACAACGAATGATCCCGATCATGATCTCAGCCTCCCGTGTTCGACTTACCATGATCGCTTTGATGAGTTTTCAGTTCTGCGGCTGCGGTGGCAATGTGCCGACTCCCAATGCAAATTCGGCCAGCATTCTCCGTGCAGAGAATCCGTTCCCGCCAACGCCGCCCCCCACTGAAATTAAGGACGCCTCGCTTCCTTATGTCTATGGGCGTGTGGTCGTCGGTGGAGAGTATCCAAAGCCTGGCTCCATCACCGTGCAGATCGTCGATGCCGAGAAAATCAAAGACCAGACGGGTGCCATCCGCTACGACCAGATCGGCTCTTCGTTCCCTGCAATCTCCGCCAAAGTCGATAAAGAAGGCATCTACGGTGTTGCGCTTCCTCAGCCGGGGCAATACTGCGTTTACTTGAAGGTCAACGCCTCCGCTTATCCTGGCAAATCCTTCAACCCTTACCTCGGCCCCATCGAAACGCCCTACAAAATCATGGCCATGCCAAACCCACTCAATGTCGACATCGTGATCCCACTGCGAGATCCCGTCGGCGTGGCTAAATAGTCAAGATGCTCGGATCCGCCCTGCTCTCTCTGAACTCGTGAGATTTTCAGGCTGCCCGACTTAACCCCCTCATCAAAGTTCTCCACTTCCTCGCTGTTTGAACCCCAGTTCCATCGTCCCAAGTGTTGTCACGACTCTTCAGTGTGTGCAAGTGTTCGTGAAAAACAGGCTTCTGACAGATGTTGTGCTATTCATGTCGGAGTTTGATCAAGGAACAGACCACGGGTGATTATGAGTTCTCATCCGACTTGTATAATTGCTTGCCGAATTTGTAGAACAATGCTGGCGTGACAAGCTGGTCGAGAATGGTTGATGTGAGCATGCCGCCAAAGACAACCAGCGCGAGGGGATAGAGGATTTCCTTTCCCGTCTGCCCTGCTCCGAAGAGGAGAGGCAAGAGGCCGATGAAGCTGGTCATGGCAGTCATCATGACAGGGGCGAGGCGTTCGAGGCTGCCGCGGATGATCATCGATTCGCTGAAGGATTCGCCCTCGTGCTTCATGAGGTGAATGTAGTGAGAGATCATCATGATCCCATTGCGGCTGACGATGCCGATGAGGGTGATGAAGCCCACCCAGTGAGCCAGCGAAAGGGTGGTTGAGCTGATCCAGATGTGAGGCCATTCCCACCAGGATGCGGTTGCAATGGTCGACCATTCGGGACGATTGACAATGAGCAAAGTCATGACGGAACCGAAAGCTGCCAGAGGAACATTAGCGAGTACCTGCAACGCAGCCTGCCACGATTCGAGAGCTTTGCAGAGAAGAAGGAAGACGCCGATGAGGCTCAGCGTACCAAGCAGGATGAGTCGTCGACTGGCGTCCTGCTGGGCTTGGAACTGGCCACTGTATTCGATGTGGTAGCTGCCGGGGAGGTCTCGGAGATTCGTTTCGACGGGGACGAGGGCCGCCTTGATGTCGTTGACGACGCTGGTGAGGTCTCGGCCCTGGACGTTGCAGAAGACGACGATGCGTCTTTGGACATGTTCACGGTTCAGCGTATTGGGTCCGGTGGTGTCGAGAACTTCGGCGACTTGACCTAAGGCAACGCGTCGTTTGGACGGTGTCTCAATGATGGTCTGCTGAATGACGTCAGGATCATTGCGAGAGGCTTCGTCGAACCAGACGACCATGCTGAAGTAGCGGTCTTCGTCGAGGACCTGCGAGACGACGCGTCCTTTGTAGGCCGTCTCCAGAAGGGTAGCGACATCACCAGGAGCAAGGCCGTAGCGAGCGGCTTCTTCGCGTTTGACGTTGAGGCGGACCTGAGAGATTTCGACCTGAGGTTCGATCTGGAGATCGACGACGCCGGGGATCGCCTGCATTTTCTCCTGGATGTCGTAGGCAGACGTGCGGAGTTCGCGCAGGTCTTGTCCGAATACTTTGACAGCGATCTGGGCACGGATGCCGGACATCATGTGATCGAGGCGGTGAGAGATCGGTTGGCCGATGTTGACGGCGGCGCCGGGGATACTTGAGATGCGGTCACGGACATCGGCGATAACCTCTTCGCGTGGACGGCCGATGGTATCGAAGGACCACAGATGGGCGATGGGGATGAGACGCAGGGTGGAATAGAACCAGCCTGTACGCGGAACCTGATGAGCTGCGAGCTGGACGTCGATCTCGGAGGAGTTGACTCCTTCAGCGTGTTCATCGAGCTCTGCGCGACCCGTTCGACGGGAGGCAGACATCACTTCGGGAACATCGAGGATGAGGTGTTCGACTCGCGATGCGATACGCTGACTTTCGTCGAGACTCGTGCCGGGTTCCATGCGGAGACTGATTGTCAGGGTGCCTTCGTTGAAAGGAGGCAGGAACTCGCCCCCCATCCAGAAAATGCTTGTGCAGGAAATGACGACCATCACGGCGACGAGGCTGAGGACAAGAGTCGCATGTCGAAGCGTGTATCTGAGGAGGAAGGTATCGACGCGTTTGAGCCATCGGAGAAGGATCGGATCAGCACGTTCTTGGAATAGCCTGCCACGAGATAACAAGAGAGAGCCGAAGACCGGAGTGAAGGTCAACGAAACGACGAGCGAGCAGAGCAGAGAGATGATGTAGGCCAGGCCGAGGGGGGCAAACATGCGACCTTCGAGTCCAGACATCGAGAAGAGGGGGAACATGACGAGAATAACGATGAGAGTTGCGAAAACGATGGAATTGCGGACTTCGCTGGATGCTTCATAGACGACTGTCAGGGTGGGGTGCTGCTGGTCGAGTGGGAGGAGACGATTTTCCTTGAGTCGCCGGTAGATGTTCTCGATATCGACGATGGAATCATCAACGAGGTCGCCGATGGCCACGGCGATACCGCCGAGAGTCATGGTGTTGATGGTGATGTTAAAGAAGTCAAAGACGAGAATCGTGAGCAAGATCGAGAGGGGCATGGAGGTAAGCGAACTAATGCTCGTTCGGAAATTGCCCATGAGTAGGAAGAGGATCACGACCACCCAGAGGGCGCCATCGCGGATCGCTTCGAGGACGTTATCAACAGCGGCGTCGATGAAGTCCGCCTGCTTAAAGATGCGTCTTTCGATGACGATATCGGGAGGAAGTTCCTGCTGAAGAGAATCGAGGATCTGTTCGATACGCTGGTCAAGTGCGAGTGTATCGGCGTCGGGTTGTTTTTGGACGGTGAGGATGACGGATGGACCGCCGCTGAGTTCGGTTTTGTAGGCGTCTGGATTCGAAGTAGCTGCGTTCACGTCGTGATTGAGTTTGACCCAGGTGCTGCCGTCTCCACGTTTGACAGGCCCACCAAAACGGACATCAGCGACGTCCTTGATGCGGACCGGGACGGGCTCGCGCCAGAGGACAGGGGTGTCTTCGATTTCTTCGAGAGTCAGGCTTTGTCCGCTGATGCGGAGGAGTGATTCTCTGGCGTCGCGAACCATAACACCTCCGCCTGCCAGGACGTTGGCTTTGCTGGCGGCTTGGGTCAATTGATCGAGGGTGACGTCCTGAAAGGCAAGTCGAGAAGGTGAGGTGATAATCTGATACTGCTTGAGGACTCCTCCCATCACTGTGACCTGCGAGACACCTTCTGCGGCGAGGAGGCGGTTACGCAGAGTGAACTCGCCGAGGGTGCGGAGTTCCATCGCTTTGTTGAGTCGTTCTTCCTCGGTTTTGACGTCCGACGTCGAGCGAAGTCCCAGCAGCATGATCTCGCCCATGATGGAGGAGATGGGAGCCATGACAGGATTGACGTCGGAAGGAAGTTGCTCGCGAGCCAGTTGAAGTCGTTCGGAAACGATTTGACGATCCTGAAAAATGTCGGTGCCCCAGTCGAATTCGACCCAGATAATCGAGAGGCCAATGCCAGATGAGGAACGGACGCGCTGCACGCCGGTTGCGCCGTTAAGAAGGTATTCGATGGGGCGGGTGACAAGGACTTCGACTTCTTCTGGCGCGAGGCCGGAGGCTTCGGTCATGATCGTCACGGTGGGGCGATTGAGGTCCGGAAAAACGTCGACCGGCATCTCCCGCAACTTGATCGCGCCCCAGACCATCAGAGTCAGCGAGACGATCAGAACGAGAGCCCGGTTCTTCAGCGAGGCGAGGATAAGCCAGTTGAGCATGACGTCTTGTTTCTTACCTCAAGGCCGAGTACGCAGTTTGCAGATGGGAGACACCCTGGATCGCGACCTCCTCGCTGAGGGCGAGCCCCGCTTTAATTTCGATGAAGCGATCATCTGATCGTCCCGTCTGGACGCTTCGTCGTTCAAAGGTTCCATCGGCTTTGTGAACGAAGACGTAGCTGCGACGACCATCGCGGACGAGAGCAGAGATCGGCAAAGCAGGTGTCGGGGAAAGATGATCGGTTGTCAAAACAACGCTGGAGAGTATGCCGTTTCGAAGTTCGTTCGCGGGGAACTCGTTGAACTCGATCCAGACAGATTGCGTGCGGTTGTCAGCTCCGACAACGGAACCAAGTCGAGACAGCTTGCCTTCGGCTTCAAATCCAGGATGAGAGACGAGACGGATCCGGGCAGGCTGTCCAATTTGTACCAGTGAGGTATCGCTCTCTCGCACGAAGGCCTGGACGCGTGCATGGGAGAGATCATGGATTTCGAACAAAGGTTCGTTGGCGTTGATGACCTGGCCAAGGATGCGATCGAAACTGACGACAGTCCCATCGGCGGGAGCTCGGACGGGGAGAGCGGCCATGACCTGACGAGTATCGAGGACGCGATCGATGTCGTCGCTGGTGAGGCCTTGGGTGAGAAGCTGTTGTCGAAGGTTCGTTGACTGAATTTTAAGGGTGTTGACCTGATTTTGTAGTTCGAGAAGGTTACGCCGCGAGACAGCATCTTTCGCAGCCTGGAGGCGATGGAGTGTACCGGTTTGTAAATTGAGTTCGAGCTTGGTTGCGAGGAGTTCGAGTTGAAGGTTTTGCAGATCGAGGCTGGCGATCTCAGCGAGAACGTCACCTTTCTTGACCGTTTGGCCACGGTCGATATGGATCGCGCGAATACTGCCATTGAGTTGAGACGATGCGGACGTGCGGAGTTGCGGAGGGATTTCGACGACGCCATCGAGTCGCAATGTTTGTTCGATGGTTTGCTCTTTGAACGCAGCGAGTTGCAGGTTGATGGAGTTCGCAGTTGAGGGACTCAGACGCAGAACACCGAGGTAGAACAGGCTGGAGAGTTCGTGTCCGCCTCTGGTGACGACTTGGTCGCCAGGATAGACGTCGCTGGACTTGATCTCGACGAGGGTGCTGGTCTGCCAACCAATGACGACGGGCTTCTTGCGGTACTCAGATGTCTCCTTCGTAGAAGTTTCTTCGACGAAGACATAACGCTCGGCACCGTCACTGAAAACAGCGTTACGGGGAATGACAGTCTTGCTGGGGCTATCGTCGAGAAGTATTTCCGCATTGGCATTCATCCCTGGGAGAATGTCAGGTGGTCCTGCGATGTTGGTGACTTTCGCCCAGGCTGTCCCTTGCTGGGTTTGTGAGTCGATTAAGAGACTGACGTGGTCAATGATGGCTTTGTAGGGGTGGTGGGGATTCGACATGAAAGAGACGTTGAGAGTCTGATTTTTCCGAACGCGGTGTAAATCCTGCTCAAGGATGTCGACGACCACCCAGACCTGAGAGGCATCAACGATTTCGAAGAGGTGTTCTGTCGACTCGACGAATTTACCGACAGCGACATCGGCATGAATAATGGTGCCGCTGATCGGGCTGTAAATCGGGAGCAAGACAACCGCATCCTGATCACTGGTTGTTTCGAGATCTGTCGTCGTGATCGCCAACGCCTCGGCTTTGGCTTTGAGGACACTGAGTCGATTTTGATTTTGAAGGTGAGTGTTTTTGGCCTCAATGAAGCGCTGGCCAGGAAGAGCGTCGCCAAAGGAAGCCGACTTGAGGAGATCGAGCAATTGACCGGAAAGGGACAAGTCATTTTCCGCTTTCTGATACTCCGATTGAAGATTGCGGAGTTCGATGCATTCGACTTCAGCGAGCTTTTGACCTGCTTGAACTCGGTCGCCAGGTTGAACGGTCAGATTGACGATGCGTCCAGGGAGTTGAGAAGAAACGAACGCATGCTGATTCCAGGGAGCGACAGTGCGGGCATAGGCGCGCATGGATTGAGACATGGAGTCGGTTTTGACTTCGACCGTTTGAACATCGAGAAGATTACGAGCGGAACGGCTGAGAGTCAGATGGCCAGTTTTGACATCGACCTCGACACCTTTGGTCGGCAAAGGTTGGTGGCCTTCATGTGCCAGAGCGGACAAGCATGCCGTCGCCCAGAACAGAAGAACTGTTGCTCGCAGGAGACGGGTTTGCATGGTTGGTGCTCTGGGTGATGAAAGACGACAGGATTTTGAAACGGGAAACGTAAGGACGAAGCTCCGTCCGAGCCGCTGTCACACGTAGCAACTGTTCGTTAATTCGATTGCGATCGATGTTGTGCAGAGAATCGAGAGAGGCGAGGCCGTTACAGTCCGTTTCACTGTTGACGTTTCGCGATGCAATGAAGCGGCTCGAACGGAGTCTCGCCCTCCCGATAACAGTCACTGACTACTGCTTTGGATTCACTTTCGCTTTGAGTTCGGCGAGAGCCTTCAGGGTCTTGTCTGGATCGGAAAGGGCCCTGCCCTGGCAGCCTTTGCAGCACAGGAAGACGGGCTGATCCTTGATCATGACTTTGAGAGGAGTTCCCATCGAGCCGAGACGATTACTGGTCGCTACGGCACAAAAGAGTTGTTCTTCGGCGAGGACCTGATCAGCGGCAGGGAGTTCTGCGACAGCAGCGACGGCGACTTTGATCTGCTCGGTCTTTTTCAATGCCACAGCAGTGTCTTTCAAAGCTGCTTTTTCGCAGCCTTTGCAGCAGACGTAGACCGGCTTGTCGTCGACGAGGATTTTGATGGGGGTGCCTTTGGCGCCGAGGCGAACGGTGGTCATGAATGGGCAGTAACGCTGTGTTTCCACTTCCTTGCGCTCGCCTTCCGAGAGCTTCTCGAGGTTAGTTTTGATTTTGTCTTCGAGAGTCTGAGCAACTGATTGTTCAGTCGAGGCTGCTTTTTCATCAGCGGGAAGCTGGCCGACGAGCATGAAGAGAGCAGCGAGTAAGGCAGCTGTGGTGAGTGTGACTTTCATGGCGATTCCTTGTGAAAAGTGAACACGAGATACTGAAATTCGAACAGTGACTGCAGATTACTTGGCTGCTTCAGCAGCGGCCTTGGCTTTGAGTTCAGTGACGCTGGCGAGTGTGGCTTTGGGATCTTCTTTGGCAGGCTCTTCGCAGCCTTCGCAGCAGATGAAGACCGGCTGGTCTTCGATGATCAGTTTGATCGGTGTGCCCATCGAACCGAGTGGTTCGCCAGTGACAGCACAGTATTTCTGTGTGAGGGCGAGAGCGCGGTCTTCTTCGCTGAGCTTCGCGAGGCCTTCTTGCTCTGTCTTGCCTTCTGCTGGTGTCTGCTGAACGGGTTGAGCGGGCGGCTTTGCGGCTTCACAGCCTGTCAAAGTGAGTGAGGCTGTGATCACAACAGCGATGAATTTCGATGTCATAGGTATTCCTTGAAATGCGGTCGTTGATAAGTGTCGATGAAGCGAAACTGTTACTCAGATTTCTTGACGTAATCGCCAGGTGGCAGGACATCATCAGGAGATGTCTTGGCCATTTTGACGAATTCGTCGACGCAGGGTGGACAGCAGAATTCGTACGGTTTACCACCGACGATCCAGGTGAACTGGGGATTGGCTTTTGTCATCGTGACGGGGCAAATCTTATCGCCGGGCTGGGGAGACATGTCGTGGGAGGACATCATCCCTTCGAACTTAATGGAGGCCGTCGTGTTACCATTGGCGAGGATATCCGCCTCCGTATACTTCCCGCCCGGAGTGAGGTAAAGCTGGCGTTCTTCCTCGTCAGCGACCTTTGCGGGCATGCCTTCGTTATGAGGCTTTGATGCGGACAGGAAGCCCATACGGAAGCGTTCGCCGGAAATCGAAATATTGGGGATCGTGACGTCAAGCTGTTGACCAGTCATCCCTTCAGGAAGGGTGCCGACGAACTGCGAAGTACGGTTCGGCTGATCCCCATCCTGGGGTTCAGGTGAGAGTGTGAAAGGCTGCGAATCGGAATCGCCAGCAAGTCGGACGAAGCCTTTGAGAGTTTGATTTTCGACGTCAATGACGCGCGATTCGTCGTTGCCGAGCATGTAAAGACGCAGAATATTGCCTTTCTCGAACACGGCCTCGGCGTGGTAACTGTCACGTCCGAGTGAGATCATGAGCCCGCCATGGTCGCCTGCTTTGTGGCCGTGTTCGGAAGGGTCGTCTGTCGTTGATGCTGAGACGACGGTCGTTGAAGGGACCATCGTATTGGTCGGGGCTGCGTTGGTTGTTGCGTGTTGGTTTGGAGTGGAATCGCTTTGCTGTTGAGTGCAACCAGCAATGAACAAAGCGACGGTCGCGAAAGCCAATCCAATTTTGAATGAGAGTGATGCCGACATGGGAACTCCAGAGATTTATCGAAGACGCATCGTGCGTGTTGATGATGGATGACGGTCAGAATCGGCGTGACGCATCGGACCATGCGATCGAGGAGCGCGTGGAGAACGTACGCAGTGACGCAAAGCATTGAGTTTCCTAGAACTCAACAACAGTTCAGAGCAAAGTAGAGGGAGCAGACCGACCACATTGTGAGTCGAGTCCGCAAAAATGGCGATCAGCAGCGCCAAGAGCAGTAGACGACGCGCACATCGCGTCCAGAGCGATGGAGGGGTTCAAACGAGCCATCCGGGGACAATTGCAACGTCGGTGTCGTGACATCAAAAGTCATGGGAGATGTCAGTAACGCATGCAGATTCAGCAGAAAATTTTGTGACCACTCTGCTGCGACAACTGTCTGTTCGGGAACAACAGCTTCGCAAGACGCTTTCTCGCATTGGCAGCGTTTCGGAGCAGGCTCATCTGATGACTCAGTCGGAGCTTTCGTTTCACAACATGGACTGGCCGAGGAGTGGCAGCAACTGGGCCGAGAGGGAGTCTCTTCCGTTTTGGTTCCGACTAGAGAAGCGAACTCCTGCGAAGCGCGTGCAATCGTGCAACAACACGGAGCAGCGCCCGTGATGGCGATCAGCAGCAGATAACTCGCAAGAAGATATCGAAACATGAATTGAACCAGAGTCCGATAGAAGTCTGTAGGGCGTACCGCATTCTACGAACTCAATCGGGAACTGTCATCGCCTGTTTTTGAAAATCGGCTGAGTGGTGCTGATATTTCATTGGATCGACGTAATACGATGAAGTATCGCACCTCTCAGGAGGTCAAATGATCGTTTGCCAGCCTATGTCAGTTCAAAAAGTTTCTTCGGCTGCCCCACTCGACTCGGTTGCCTGGATAAGAGGCGAGATGGCGTCCGGCATTTTGTGTCTTCCAGAATCGGTTGTCGCCTTCTGAACTCGAACAAAACTGGTCGCATGGTTTCGGCAGCAACAGAGTTACTCTATTCGCGTGGCAGTCGAGTGATCTTTCGTCTTACAGAACTGCTCTCTCATTCTAACAGGCATGAAGATCTCGGAAGGCAAGCTCGCAAAAGAACTGGGCTTCAGTCGAACGCCCGTTCGGGACGCGATCCGTCGACTCCAAAACGAGGGGTTGGTGTACCAGGTTCCTCAAAGCGGGACTTATGTTTCCAGGCCCGGACGACGCGAAATTGCATGAAGTCAGGTACTTCTTGAGCAGTCTGTAGATCGATGTCTAGGAGTTTCCCCGAGCCGTGTGCGGGCCCAGGCGGAATGAGGACCGATCGCACTGGGTTCTGGACTTCGTGTCTCGTGAAGATGAATCGTGAGCCCGCACCAAGAAGCTCCGCCGAGGGTGCCGCTTCACACTGAGCGTGATCGATCTACACACGCCAATGAAAAGCATTACTGGCAAACGCCGCAGCTGTGCGCTATCACCAGTTCCACCTGGAGGTGCTGGCAGGCAGGAGGAAAGGTACGCGATGACTGTGTCGAGGGTGTGATCATCATTTGGCAGGGACGGCTAGACCTGCAGTTTCCGCGATGATCTCGAAGGAGCGCAGGCGTTTTTGAGGATCGAAGACGTCGGAAACGATCATCAGCTCGTCGGCGGCGGTTCGTTTGAGTAATGCCCTCATTCCTTGGTGAATGGTCTTTGGGCTGCCGACGATGCTGCAGGCCAGCATCTGCGAGACCTGCATTTTTTCCTGGGGGGTCCAGTAGGTCTCGATGTCATCAATAGGGGGCTGCATGAGAGCGCGTGCCCCTCGGAACATGCCAGTGAACGACATTTGTTGTGATGTTGCCAGATGGTGTGCTTCGGCATCGCTGTCGGCTGCGATGATATTCACGCCGACCAGCGCATAGGGTTTGGCTAGTTGTGCTGAGGGTTTGAATTGCTCGCGGTAGATTTGTAATGCCTGATCCAAAGCCTGCGGTGCGAAATGCGATGCAAATCCGTAGGGAAGTCCCAGCCGGGCGGCAAGCTGTGCTCCGAACAGGCTGGAGCCGAGAATCCAAAGCGGTACCTGAGTCCCAGATCCCGGTACGGCTTCGATCCGCTGGTTGGGTTTGGCGGGGCCGAGGAAGGCTTGCAGTTCCTCCACGTCGTCCGGGAAGTTGTCGGAGTTGTTGGGATCGCGTCGGAGTGCTAAGAGAGTCAGCTGATCCGTTCCTGGCGCACGTCCGAGGCCGAGATCGATACGGCCTGGAAACAGTGTTTCCAGCGTGCCGAACTGTTCTGCGATCACATAGGGGGCATGGTTGGGCAACATGATCCCGCCGGCCCCCACGCGAATGTGCTGCGTACCCGCCGCCACATGCCCAATGACCACCGCCGTGGCGGCGCTGGCGATCCCCGGAATATTGTGGTGTTCAGCCAACCAATAGCGCGTATAGCCCCACTGTTCGGCATGGCGCGCCAAATCTAGCGTATTCCGAAAACTATCCGCCGCCGTGCTACCAGCGGGGATGGGCGATAGGTC
>SXGT01078659.1_pt1 | contig 25479 bp, 19 predicted proteins | sample 3176221 | NCBI WGS metagenome assembly SXGT01 (sample SAMN11356862, study PRJNA531348) | freshwater metagenome | isolation source: freshwater sample F1-120 | place: China: Fuxian Lake, Yuxi | collected 2017-12-25
AGATCCGCACGCCGATGAACGGCATCATGGGGATGGCCGAGCTGGCGTTGCAGACGTCGCTCACCCATCAGCAGCACGAGTACCTGAGCATCGTCATGCAGTCGGCTGACGCACTGCTGCGGTTGCTCAATGACATTCTCGACTTTTCCAAAGTGGAAGCGGGCAAGCTGGAGTTGGAGACGATCGACTTTCCATTGCGCGACAGCCTGGGCGATGCGATGCACACCTTCGGGTTGAGAGCCGCTGAGAAGGGAGTTGAGCTCACCTATCTCGTGCCACCGGACGTGCCCGACAACCTCGTCGGCGATCCGGGGCGGCTCCGTCAGATCATCATCAATCTGGTGGGCAATTCGCTGAAATTCACCGAGCGTGGAGAGATTGTCGTTGCCGTCACCGTTGATGAACTCGATGAATCGCATGTCGATTTGCACTTCGTCGTCACGGACACCGGCATCGGGATTCCAATCGAGAAGCAGAAACAGATCTTTGAAGCGTTTAGCCAAGCCGATAGTTCGACCACTCGCCGGTATGGCGGCACTGGGTTGGGGCTCACAATCTCGATGCAGTTGGTCAAACTGATGGGCGGGCAGCTTTGGGTCGAGAGCGAGGCGGGTAAGGGGAGCGAGTTCCATTTCACGGTTCGCTTCGGTCTTTCGCCTGACGCGCCGGTGCACTCGTGGCTGCGACTGGAAAGTTTGGCCGACATGCCGGTGTTGGTGGTCGATGACAATCGCACCAACCGGCGCATCCTGGAGGACGTGATCTCCAACTGGGGAATGCAACCGATCCTGGCGGCCGATGGGCCAGCCGCGCTGATTCAATTGAACGAATCCGTGAGTCGAGGCACGCCGATCCGACTGGTGCTCCTGGACGTGATGATGCCAGACATGGATGGCTTCGAGGTCGCGGAACGAATTCGGCAAGACTCGCGGTTGAATGACTGCGTGCTGGTCATGCTCTCGTCGGCGGGTCAGACGGAGAATTCCGTGCGTTGCCAAGAGCTAGGCATCGCTCGCTATCTCATCAAGCCGGTCAAGCAATCCGATCTTCGTGAAACGATCTTGCGAGTCCTCAGCGAGCAGGGAGAGCCAGGTCGAGCGTCCCAAGTGACGACGGCGCAGTCTGCCGAGCCTCAGCGATCGCGGCGCATCTTGCTGGCCGAAGATGGGCTGGTGAATCAGCAAGTCGCGCGCGAATTGCTCGAGGCGCGCGGTCATCGAGTTCTGGTCGTGAACAGCGGCCGTGAAGCGGTCGAGGCGTTCGAACGCGATTTTTTCGATCTGATACTGATGGACGTGCAGATGCCCGAAATGGATGGCTTCGAGGCAACTGCCGCCATTCGCAAAAAGGAACAGACCACTGGCCACCACATGCACATTGTCGCCATGACGGCGCATGCCATGAAAGGGGACCGCGAGCGCTGCCTCAAGGCGGGAATGGATGCCTATCTCTCCAAGCCGATCCAGTCCAAAACCCTGTATGAAATGGTCGAAGGAGCCGCGGTTGTCTCCCGATCAGATCATGACGAATCGGTCGAATCAAGACCTCCCGAAGCGGCGGTGGAATCGATCATGGATTGGGCTGCCGCCGTGGACCGGATCGGTGGACGCGAGGATTTGCTCAAGCAGATGGCGACAATCTTCTTCAAGGAAACCGACAAGCTGGTCCCGGCGCTACGCGAAGCGATTGCACTGCGGGATATGGTCAAGGTGCGGCGTTTGGCGCACTCCATCAAAGGCTCGGCGTCATGTTTTGCCGCCCCGTCGGCTGTGTCGGCAGCCGTCCGTTTGGAATTCATGGGCCGGGATGACGACCTGACTGGCGCGGACGAAGCCTATGCCGTGCTGGACCACGAGATCAAAAGACTCAAACAAGCGTTGACGACATTTGTGTCCAGCGCGCCGCTTTCGGCGAAGCCAGGGTAGTGATAGAGTGTTGGTGTGGAATGTGATTATTTTTTGCAGCAACTGTTTTGGCGAGCGGGGCGGCGTCAGCCCCCCCCCGGTGGATTCAACCCCGACCGGGGACTGACACCGCCCCGCTCGCCTGGACCGTTTTAGTGGTGACTTTCCCGTCTCAGGAATCGCGAAATACAAACCATCTTGGTGGTGGATGACGTCACGCTGGACCGGCACCTGGTGGGTGCTCTGATCGAGGAACATGCCGGCTGGTCGGCAGTCTTCGCCGAGGATGGCCGGGATGCTCTGGCGCTGATCAAGCTGCAGGTTCCCGATGTGGTCCTGACAGACTTGCAGATGCCGGAAATGAATGGCCTAGAGTTGGTCGAGGCGATCCGCCGCGACTACTCGTATCTGCCGGTGATTCTGATGACCGCGCACGGCAGCGAGGAGATCGCCGTCACCGCGCTCAAAGCGGGTGCCGCGAGCTACGTCCCCAAACGAGACCTCGCCCGCGATTTGATCCCGACCACTCAAAAAGTGCTCGACATGGCCCGGAACCAGCAACAGATTCTGGAATGCCTGATCGAAACCGAGTTCCGCTTTCTGTTGTCCAATGACCCGCACCGCGTGCAGTCGCTCATCAATCATCTGCAGGATCATCTGACGATGATGAACCTGGTTGATAAGGCGGGCCTGATCCGCGTGGGAACCGCTCTGCACGAGTGCCTCATCAATGCGATGGAGTACGGCAATCTCGAACTCACGTCAGACTTGCGTGAGAGCGAGCACTCGAAAGCCTATCGGAACCTCGTCGATGAACGCCGCCAACTGCAACCCTATCGTGATCGGCATGTGCTCGTCACCGCCCGCTTCTCACGCGAGCAAGCTGCCTTTGTGATTCGTGACGATGGCCGCGGCTTTGATCCCTCAAAGCTGCCCGACCCGAGGGATCCGGCCAACCTGCAAAAGTGCAGCGGGCGCGGCCTGTTCTTGATCCGCACGTTCATGGATGTGGTGCGCTTTAACGAGGCCGGCAATGAAATCACGATGATCAAGCGGCGTCACTGACTTCATCGTTTAACCGCACGCCGCAGGCACGCACGTTTGGAAACGCGCGTGCCTGCGGCGTTACGGCGTGATCTTCTCGTTGCGGGGTTTTGGCCAGACGATCTCGTAGAGAGAGCGGTCTTCGCTGACCAGTAGCAAGCGATCGCCGTCCCACTCGCAGCCCTCGATTTGCGTCGGCGCGAAGCGGATTGTGCGGACGAGCCGGCGGTCGATCTGTTGGAAGTCTTCGTCGGCGCGAAGCTCAAACAACCACGCTCGGTCATAGGTGCAGAGCGCCAGCCGGTCGCGAGCGGATGTCAGAGCCGCCCCGGTAATGCGCGTCGCGGAGACTGTTCCCAGCGTCCGCAGTAGCACGGGCTTCGAGGTTCGTGCGGCTTCATTCGCTTTGAATGACAAAGCAAAGATCGGCGCGGGAGCCTCGCGGACTTTGCCGAACAGCAACAGTGCGTCCGGCGTGCGGACAACTCCTTCGACGTCGTGCGCTTGATCGGGAAACGTGAAGTGCTGCTGGCGTTCGATTGCGAGTTCACGCGGTCCGTCCGGATCAGTCACTGGTTTCGCGCGCGGATCGGGTTCGCGCACGATGTCGATCCAGCGAGTCTTCAGTGGTCCGCCAGGCAAGTTGTTGCCGACGTCACACACATACAACCGCCCGTTGTCGTCCGTCTCAATGGATTCCCAATCGAGATTGACGGCTCCCTTCACGCGATACGTCGCCAGCAGTTCGCCGGTGCGCGTGATCGCGAACAAGAGCGGCGCATTGCCGGAATCGGAATGCGTCCAGAACACCCCTTCGTGCTGCCGGCTCTTGCAGAGACCGGAGGCTTCACGAATCGACTCCGGCAACCGTCCGACGACTTTGAGCGCGGCGGCCGGTTCCTCGGCTTGGATCGCGTCACCAATCGCCACGCTGAATACGACGGTTACGAGACACCACAGCACGAGTTGCGGTTGCCGTGCTACCGCCGCGAATTGAGCGGAAGTCGGGTCGCAACAATTTCGCGAATTCTTCCGGTCGCACCGATTGTTTGTTTGCAGAATTTGACGCCCATCAATCAACTGTCCACCCCGTCTCAGTGTTGAAGTCATTTCTACGCTTCGCGATGCCATTCGGTCAAATCCGGCACGAAGGAGCCACCATGAAGTTCGCGTCTCGGTTGTCGTCGTTCGCACGTTCGTCTTTCCTCTCAGGCACCCGGCAAGGACATGTTCGCCGTCGTCGGCGCGATCAGCCGGCGAGCGTACTCGCCAATGACAGCGACGGCGATGGCGACACCTTGTCGATCATTTCCAGCACCGGCGGTGCCTATGGCACGGTGACGGCCAACAGTGATGGAACGCTGAGCTACATGCTGATGCCCATTATGTTGGACTATCTCGGCGATGGGGCGACAGCCACGGACACCGTCTCGTACACGATTGACGACGGCAACGGTGGCCAAGCGACGGCGAATGTCACCATCACGGTCAACGGTGTGAATGACGCTCCCAACGCGGAAGACGACATGGCGACGACATCGGATGGAATGTTCGTTTTCATCCCCGTTCTGATGAATGACACCGACCCCGAGTCGTCTCCGCTTACGATCACGTCCGTGTTCACGTCGGATGGAGCCACCACGATCATGGGCAGCGACATCGGCTTCACCCCAACCAGTGGCCTGACCAGCGCGACGCTGACTTACACCATTTCCGACGGCATCTTAACTGACACTGGCACAGTCTCCGTGATGATTACCGGCGGAGGGGGTGGAGGCGGAGGGGGTGGAGGCGGAGGGGGTGGAGGCGGAGGTGGCGGGGGCGGCGGGATGAATCGCCCTCCTGTTGCCATAGGAGAGTCATTTACGACGGACGAAGACACGCTCTTCACGACGGGAAATGTGCTGGCCAACGACAGTGATCCCGATGGCGACGCGCTCTCGATCAGCAGTTACACGAGCGGCGCGTTTGGCTCTGCGACGCTCAACTACATTGGTCCAAACAATGCAACGTTCACTTACACGCCAAATTACGAAATGCTGAACTATCTAGCGCCCGGTGAAACCACGAGCGACACGATCAATTACTTCGTCGAGGATGGCCGTGGCGGAATGGGTTTCGCAATGGTCACGATCACGATTACTGGGGTGAACGATGAACCGACCCCCATTCTTACTGTTTACACGACGCCTGGTGATTTCCAGATTGATGGCATTGACGACCTCACCTTCGACGCGAGTGGTTCGATGGACCCAGATTCCGTGGCATTGACGTTTACATGGTTGGTCAACGGCATCTCGCTGTCGCCACAACCAGATAGCCCGACATTCGTCGTCACTGCGGCGGACCTGTTTGATTTACGCGAATTCGTGAGCAACTCGAACGTCATCACCGTCGTCGTTTCGGATGGCATTGCCAGCGAGAGCACAGATTTGACACTCGAGTTCGTTGATGGCGGATCGGCCCCCCCCGGTTTTTGCTACGGCGCTCGCACCGCCAACGGATTGGGCGGGATGGGCACCGGCCGGGAACGATTTAGATATCACCGGTGAGACTTCGAAAATCGTCGTACAAGATGCACTTTCCAAATTTGGGGGGCAATGGGCATTAACAAACATTCCAACTCTTAACCCTGGCGGAGCGGATGCGCCGGCTCCTCCGCCAGAGAAAAGAATTGGGTTCGACCGTGTGGCCACATACGAAGTTTATGAAACTGGCTTTCTGAGCTATTCCCAATCGCTTCCAATTACGACTCCCGCCCAACGTGCGCGGCTGAATCTTCGAGCGAATCTTCAACGAGTCAAACAGGGAATCGTTGACGAAATTAGCGCCGTCTACGCCGCGACGTGCGAACGGTGACTTGATTCCATTCACAAACGCGCAATTGATTACTTTTGGGAATAAAGTCGCTGATCGATACATTCGCGCCGTCGATGAGTTTCTAGGTTCGCATCCTGGCGCGAAACCGACGCTCGGCACTCGGAATTATGTTCTCGATTACCTGGGATTGGCCAATGATATTAATCACCCGTGGTGCGCGACCTGGGCGGATTTTGTCCACAACAAGATCTCGACTATGCCCACGGCGGATTATGGGGCAGCGTTCGCTTTTGGTATCGTCGAGGTCTCTCTTGAATTTCATCGTGTGCAATGGAATAAGTCGAGTTTGCCAATCGCCGGCATTCAAATCCAACACAATTGGATCACGGTCCAATCGGCTGGTTATCCTGCTCTGCAAACCAAGACTAAAGCGCAGTTAGATGGGGAAAGCGTCATTTATTTTGATCCCTGGTGGGATTTGTCACCGAGAGTTAGGCGTCCCGGAGATCATCAATACCGATTGACGGATTGGTATCCGATTCCCGATGAGGATTGATGATGTTGACCCTCCTTTTCAACTAAGCGATTTTCATGGTTAAGAAATCGTCCATTTTGTGGCCTGTGATAGCGATGCTGGGAATACTCGGCATGTTTATCCTCTACGTCTGGGCGAACGAATTGCGGCGTCGCGAGTTGACTGCCGAGATTTCGAAAACAGCGCTGGTTGCGGGAAATCTGGAGACCGTGGTTTTTAGTCCTAAACAACATTCGGAGGTCGTCAGTCGCGTCGTCGCTCAACTTGTCGCACATCGCGAGCCCCGAAATTGGCTGTTCCTTAACGACCGTGAATTGGATCGTGGTCTGAAAGAGAACCTCGGGCAAATGACCTGGATCCAAGGGTTATGTCTCGTGCGGACGAACATGACTGACGAGGATTTGTCTCGCTTGACACGATTAAAGAAGTTGCGAACGCTGTCCCTTACCGAGACCCAGATCACTGACGCCGGCCTGCGGCATCTAGGATCACTCGAGTCGCTGCAGGATCTAAGCATTTCGGGAACGCAGGTCACGGACGCCGGCTTGCTGCACCTCACCAAACTCACTTCGTTGAGAAGCCTTGAAGTGAGCTACACTCACATCACGGAAAAGGGACTCATCGAATTGAAAAAGAGTTTACCGGAGTTCCAACTCGATTACGCACTGGCGGACATCCGTCGGACAAACGAGCAACGTCGGCAAGCACCGTCCGACGATTGACTGTCCTCAGCAACGATTATCCCCGTGACTGCGGCTTCTCATTTGGATTGTGAAGGTGTCTTGGGGCTTCCCAGGAAGAACGCCTTTGTCCACGCTTGATATGCCGCATACTCCGGCCGGTGCTCGGTGATCGTTTTTTCGAGCAGTGTCATGCCCGACATCTTCAGCGACACGGACATCGACAGCGGACTCACCACCGTCCACAAAGCTCCGCTCGACGCTACGACCAGGAACACACCCCACCAGGCCACAACGGGAAGAGGAAGGCGAGATAATTCGATGAAACTCTCTATAGAGAAATGGTTTAGCGTCGTTTTATTAGCTCAAATTGTAGCGATTTGCGGGCAAACGGCGGCGATTTGGACTCAAACAGAGGCTGTATGAGTCGATCCGGCGGCAGTTTGAGTCCATTCTGCGATGATTTCAGTCCAAACGGTCGCGACCTTGGTTCAAACGAGTGTCGTGTGAATCGAGTCTGTGGTGGTTTGAGCGCAGATCAAGACGCGATGAATGAAGTCCGCCACGAGTTCAGTGGACTCCGCGACCGGATGAGTCAACTTTCTGACGAATTGAGGGGGCCGAGTCTGGAGTCGGTCGGATCGTTGAGAATGTTGGTGCTCGGTCAGTTCGATGTCTTTCAACATGTTCAGCGGCTAAATTTTTTACTGCAGGTGCCCTGTCTGATCGAAGAATCCCACTTCGCAGCATTTCCTCACTTCACCTCATTTCTCAAGGAATCGTCTCATGGCCAAAGTGAAACTGTCGCTTCAGAGTTTGACCATCCCGCAAAAAATTCAATTCATTCGGCAGGTCGTGACGTCGATGACGGGGAACGCGAACTTCGCGACGCCGGCTCCGGCGCTGGCGGCGATTACGGCCATCGTGGATGCGCTCGAAGAGGCGTTCAATGTGGCTCAGGCCGCTCGTCTGACCGCCAAGCAAAAGACCGATTTGCAAAACACCGCCGAACAACAAGCGGATGCGCTGCTGACTCAATTGGCCGCTTATGTGGAAAACATCACGGGCGGCGACGCGGCCAAGATTCAATCGGGTGGCATGGAGACTCGCGCGGACGCCGCCCCCGTCGGAGCGCTGTCGGCTCCGCAGAACCTGAGCGCGACCGCAGGCGATCAGGACGGCGAGATTGATCTGGATTGGGACAACATCCGTGGGGCCAAGAGCTATGTCACGGCGAAAAGCCCCGATCCAATCACCGCCACGAGTTGGCAACAGGCCACGATCGTCACCAAATCCAAAGGGACCGTGAGCGGCTTGACCAGCGGCACCAAATACTGGTTCCGCGTCGCCGCCATCGGCACCGACGGCCAAGGCCCCTGGAGCGACCCGGCGACAAAAATCGCGCCGTGAATTCGGCTGCGTCTGGTCGAGTCCAGAAATCGGTCATTCAAAACGAACAACTCCGGGGCATTGCCCAGCGATGGCGATATTCGCCGCCGCTGGATGCCAACCGGACGTTGCCCGGCTTCAGGTCACGGTGAATGATCCCTTGCTCGTGAGCGTACTGCACTGCTTCGGCAATCGTGGCCAGCAACTCGGCCGCCTCGCGCGCGATCAGCGGACCATCGTGCAGCCGCTTCTGCAAACTGGGACCATCTACGAAGCCCATCGAGAAATAATGCTGTCCGTTGTGCTCGCCGACTTCATAGATGGGAACGATGCAGGGATGCTCAAGCTTCGCGGCGGCCTCGGCTTCTCCATGAAACCGCCGCACTTCATCACCGGAGGCTAACTGCCCGGACAAGATCATCTTCAACGCGACGAGCCGATTGAGCCGTCGCTGCCGAGCCAGATACACGACTCCCATTCCGCCGCGAGCAATCTCGCGCACCAAGTTGTAGTCCCCGACTCGGCCAATCACCGGTTCGTCAGCCGGCAACTCAGAGAAGCCGCTTTGCGAGCCGCTGGAATCGGACGATCGCGGTGGCTCGGCCAAAGTCGGTTGATTTGCGCCCAGCGGATAATCAGCCGTGTCGTTTCCCGGTCCTACCGCGTGTGGCGTTGGAGCGGTGTCGTTCGGCGGCGCCGGGGCATTCAGGGTCGGCATCAACGCTTCGTGTGCTGAGGGATCATTATCCGACAGCGTGTTCTCCGAAGGGTTTGTCATCAGTGCCTCGTTAGAGTCGTCTCGCGTCTTGTAGCCACGCTCGCCAGAGCGTGGGTTTAGTGGGGACTCGCCCCACGCTCTGGCGAGCGAGGCTAAAGGCGGTTGCAGAAATTAGCACGAAGCGCGAGCGAGTGGTCAAATCGCCGGACAATCAACCACTCGCTTGCGCGTCGTGCTGGTTTAGTCGTTGCCTCTACTCAGTCTTGAAGCGGTTCTTACAACTGCGCTTGCCACCACAATCGCCAGGCCCGTTTGTCGAAACCGAAATCTTGTTGCGAGAGAGTTCGCAAGGCTTCCAGAGCTTCCGCGTTTTGCAACGGCAGTCGCACCGTGACCCATTTGACCGGCGGCGCACGGACGTTGGAATTGTCGATCACCACTCCATAAGGAAGCTGACCGGCGCGCATGGCCGCTTCGATCTCCGGCGGCAGAACGCTTCCCGAACCCGCCATCGAGCCGTTGCGATTAAAGCTAGCGGCATATGCCGGCCCCTGTGGCACTCGAATCTTGTGCGACGTCGCCAGCGCTTCGATGAGCGTGGGGATCGCCTGACGAACACCACAGCGACCGAGCAAGATCGCAGCGCGGCGTACGATCAAGTTCGATTCGTCTCGCAACGCACGTTGGAAGAAGGGGACGGCTGCGGCGCGTTGCTCATCCGACAGCGCTTGGAATGCGCTGCTCTGCAACGACTGATCCGCATCCGACAATGCGACTCGCGCGAGCGCGGGTACCGCGACATTCCCTTCCATCTGCGCAAGCGTCTGCACGGCCAGGCGACGGAGTTCGACGTTCGCATCGCCGAGCAAGAAATCGACGATCGCCGGGATCGCGTCCGAATCGCGCAGTTCGCGGAACTTCACCACCGCATCCGCTCGCCGCGCCGCGTCGCGGCCGTTCAACCAGCCGACCCAAAGCCGAATCTTCGGCCACCATTCTTTCTGTTCCTGTTGCCGCATCACGCCGCTTTCCAGCAGGTCACGTTCGAGCGTCGTGATCAGGCGGCCTTTGTAGCGCACATAACCGGCGGCGAGCAGTTCGGCATCCGCTTCTTCCGGCGTGACCCAAGTGTTGCCTTGCCGGCGATGGTTGAGTCCGTAATGCGCCGGCTTATGCTCGGGATCGAGTTCGAGGATGTGGCCGAGTTGCTCCTTGCGAGCGTCGGCCAATCCGTGCTTGCGGCACCATTCGGCAAGTTCCCAGCGGGCCTCGACCGTGTCGGCCACACGGCGTGCGAGCGATTCGTACTCCTCAACATTGCGCGGCCGCTTGGTGATGAAGACGACCTCTTCGCGAGCAACCACAACCTCCGCACCCGTGAGCGATTCAATGACGAGATCCTCCGCCTCCGCACCCTTCTCGCGGCGAGCTTTCGGATCAGCAGGCTTCACGGTTCCGCGAATCTCGCCGCCATCCTTGAGCTTGATGACGTCGGCACATAGATGAATTGGAGAGAGCATGCACAGCACAAACAGTCCGACCACAAGGGTGGCAAACCACAGCGATTTAGGAGACCCAATGTTGAGAAGCGCGTTCAATACTGGCGCACGAGTCCGACGCGCAAATCGTAAATTTGTCCGTTTGCGATTCCGCCCCGAAGGGGCAGCCATAGGCCAGCCCAGGGCGTTGCCTTGGGCTGGCCTATGGCTGCCCCCTCGGGGCGAAAACCCAACGAGAGAAAGCACCACCGAAAGAGTGGATATCAACCGTGAATTCGACTCCTCGCTTGCGCATCGGGCATTTGAAACCGGTTCATGTGAAACGCGCTGACTCACGACTTGAGCCCATTTTGGAGAAATTGATTCGACCGCGAGAACTCGCCGCTGGGGATTCAAAGCGGGAGCATCGTAGCCGTCGCGCGGGTCAAATCGACAGCACAGGATTCGCGAATTTCGCACGGGGTTGACCACGGCTGGGCGGCACGAGCAATCTGCACTCGCCGCACGTTCGGCAGTTCGGCCCGCTTTCCATGGAGAAGCCGGTGCGGCGGCTCACGAATCGGCTGACGGATTCAATCGCGAGGTTAAACTCGCTGACCATCTCAATCGACTTCTTCGCCGGCTGAATGCGCGACACGAGGTATCTATGAAAACTTTCCGTGATCTCTGTTTTGTCTGTCTGGCGTTCGGCGCGACGCAACTGCTGGAGTCCACGCCGGTGCAGGCACAGTCCTCTTCGGTCAGCGTTTCGCAGGAGTTGCCCTCCTCGCGAATGCTCAGCCGCTTTGGATTGGAGCGGGCTTGGTGGAGTCAGGCGACGCTCAATCCCAAACGGGACAAAGTGAAATATCTGGTGCTCGACGAAGAAAACGTCTACGTGCAATCCACCGGCGGGACGGTGACAGCCTATGAAGCGGACTCCGGCAAACGCCTGTGGGCGGTGCAACTGGGCAATCGCGACGAGCCGGTCTTTCCCGGCGTGTCGAACGACAAATACTTCTTGGCGGTCAATGGCCTGGCGCTGTATTGCATCGAGCGATTTAATGGAAAGGTGCTGTGGGAAGTGACGCTTCCGACCATGCCGTCGGTGGGCCCGTCCGTCGATGATCAGCACATCTATATCGGGGCACTCGACGGCAGTATCTACTCGTTCGAGTTGCGGAAGATCGATGAACTCTATCGCAAACGCTTGCTACCAAGATGGTCGTTTGAAGCGATGCGTTGGCGCTATCGCACCAGCAAAGAGATCACGACGACGGCGTACTCCACCGGTCGCTTGGTGAACTTCGCCAGCCGCGACGGTTCGCTGTACGCCGTCGGTGCTTTGGAGCGAGACCTCAACTGGCAATTCGAAACCAACGCGCCGATCATCGCGCCGCTGGCCACGACTGAGGACTCGCTGATCGTGGCTTCCGAAGACAACTTCGTTTACTGCCTGGACCGCAACAATGGCCTGGCTCGCTGGGAATTCGCTTCGGGCTATCCGATTCGTAAAGCTCCCGTCGTCATTGAGGAAGACCTCTATATCCTGCCGGACCGTGGTGGCATCTTTAACTTGACGGTTCGCACGGGATTCGAAAAGTGGGAACGGGCTGGCATCTCCGATTTTCTAGGTGCCACAAAGAGCCGACTGTTTACTTCTGACGTGACTGGCAATGTCGTGCTGCTGCAGCGCAGCACCGGCCGGCCGCTGGGAACTCTGCCGCTGCGGCCGTTCAGCGTGCGTTTGGAAAACGATCGCTCCGACCGGCTATTCCTGGCGACCCCCTCAGGCTTGATCGTGTGCCTGCGCGAACAAGGCTCTGAGTTCGCTCACTTCCACAAATACCCGGATCGCGCACCGATCGTCCCGGACGTCGAACCGGACGAACCGACTCCTCCGGTGCCGATGCCGGACGCGCCGGCGAATCAATAAGCGGCAAAGCCGCAGATACGTAGCCGTCACCGCTCCGCGTGACGAGCTGAATGCTTCACTGGTGCCGTTTGGTCATTCGGCTCATCACGCGGAGCGGTGATGGCTACGTAGGATCGACAGCCTGATCGCCTCCAGGTGATCAGGCTGCTTTCGTTGATGCGACTTCGTTGTCGCGTCAAAAACACGCCGATAGGATGCCCGGCTCTTCGAGTGTTCTACCCCCACCGCTTGCTACAAAAAGGGCATCATGCACGACACAGCACAAGGTCAGACGACGGCTCCCAACGCTCAGCGGTTGCTGTGGGCGGGATTCATGGCAATTCTCGCCGCAGGCGTCGGGTTCTCCATTCGAGGTGGCATCCTCGGACAATGGGCCGAAAAGTTCGGGTTCACCATGACCGACCTCGGCAATATCACCGGCGGTGGTTTAACAGGCTTCGGGATCATCATCCTGGCCGGAGCGTTCATCGCCGATAAGGTCGGATATGGCAAACTGATGGCGTTGGCGTTCGTCACGCATTTGATCTCGGCAATCCTGACCCTGGCTGCGGGGGCGGCTTTTGCCGCAGGCGGAAAAGACGCTGCCTTCCAATGTCTGTACTGGGGCATGTTCTTGTTCGCCGTCGGTAACGGCTTCTGCGAAGCGGTCGTGAACCCGCTGGTGGCGACACTCTTTCCAACGAACAAGACACATTACCTCAACATCCTCCACGCGGGTTGGCCGGGCGGACTGATCATTGGCGGGTTGATGTCGTACTTCATGAATCCAGACGCTGCGAAGCCAGTGACCTGGGAAATCCAGATGTCGTTGTTCATGGTTCCGGTCGTATTGTACGGCGTGATGTTGCTCGGCCAACACTTTCCGAAGTCCGAAGCCAGCCAAGCCGGCGTGAGCTACGGCAAGATGTTCTCGCAACTGCTGGCTCCCATCATGATCGCGTTGCTGGTGATTCACGCATTGGTTGGCTACGTCGAACTGGGAACCGATTCTTGGATCGGAAAGATCACGGGTGCGATCATGGCGTCGAAGCAGAAGGGCCTGCTGCTCTTCGTTTACACCTCCGGGCTGATGTTCGCGTTGCGATTCTTCGCCGGTCCGATTGTGGAAAAGATTTCGCCGCTGGGCCTGCTGTTCGTCAGCGGCCTGCTCGGCTTCGGCGGCCTGCAACTGCTGGGCGACGCGACGTCAGTGGCATTGTGCATCATTGCTGCCACCGTTTATGCCTGCGGCAAGACGTTCCTGTGGCCGACCATGCTGGCTGTCGTTTCTGAGCAATTCCCAAAGGGCGGCGCGATCACCATCGGAGCCATCGGCGGCGCGGGAATGCTTTCCGCCGGTCTGCTCGGTGGACCCGGTATCGGATTCAAGCAGGACTTCAACGCCTCAAACCAATTGCAAGCGAGTTCTCCGGCCGTTTATGCGCGTTATAAGTCGGACGAAGAAAATCATTTCTTGGGATTCAAAGTTGTCGGACTCGACGGTGCCAAGGTGGGCGTGTTGGATGATGGCGGTAGGGAACTGGCTCGTGCGGCCGAGATTCTGAAGAAAGACGGCAAATCGGACAAGAATACCGATGCCCTGGTGAAGTGGTGGGACGAAGCGAAGACCACGGCTGATGCCGACAAGAAGTTGGTGGATGAAGCCGGGCTGCATGGTGGCAAAGTGGCTCTGAAGTTGACGTCTTACGTGCCGTTGACGATGGCGGGCCTCTACTTGTTGCTCATTTTCTATTTCAAAGCACGTGGTGGTTACAAAGCGGTGCATGTCAGCGGCGAACCCGAAACGGGTGCCGATATGGCTTAATCGCTTGTCGGCGTCTTCAAAGACGCATTCGTTTTCAAACAGACCCCGCCTTACAAGCGGGGTTTTGTTTGGTACAGTGATTTGCAGAGGTTGCTCATGTCTCAAGCTGTGGCCACTCGACGAACTACTGTACGCGGCGGCAACGGGCACCGCGCTGTCGTGATGCCGGCCAAGTCCCGCACCACCAAGCCGGTCGCCACCGCCGCGCGAGCGACGCATCGCTTCGTCGTGGATGATGTGTCGATTGGCATTCCGGGCTGGGTGGTCGATCACGCCTCGTTCCGCCAGTGGTTCCAGTCGGACGATTTTCCGGAAGAGGGCCGCGTCAGCTTTCTCAACGGCGAGGTGATGTTTGACATGAGCCAAGAACAGATCTTTTCACACGTCCGAATGAAGACGGAAATCGGTCGCGTTCTCGCGAATATTGCCAAGAGAAAACTGAATGGTGTCTACTTCGGCGACGGCTTATTGATCAGCCATCTCGGCGCGGAAGTCTCGAACAATCCGGATGGCGTGTTCGTCGCGAACGCGAGCTTCGAGGACGGAACGGTGCGATTGGTCGAAGGGGCCAAGCAAGGCTACATCGAACTGGAAGGCTCACCCGACATGGTGTTGGAAGTCGTGAGCGACAGTTCGGTGAAGAAGGATTTCGAACTCCTTCGCGTCGCATATTGGAAAGCTGGCATCCGCGAGTATTGGCTGGTGGACGCTCGCGGCGAAAAACTCGACTTCCAGATTCTCAAGCTCACCAGCAAAGGGTATTCGCCGATTCGCGCCGTCGGTGGTTGGATCAAGTCGGCAGTCTTTCGAAAGTCTTTTCGACTGGTCGCTACTAAGAATCATCTCGGTCATCCGGACTTTGAATTGCAGGTCCGATAGTCTTAGATCATCCCCCAAAGACAACTTCTCGAATGTCAGGAGTGCCTCTCATGTCACGCACCACTCGTCGTCAGTTTCTCAATCAAACAGCAGCCGGGGCCGCGACAGCGTTCGCCGCTCCGTGGGTCATCCCGTCTTCGTGCTTCGGTGCGAACGAGCGGGTCGTCACCGGACACATCGGTGTCGGAGGGCAGGGAGGAGGCAATCTCGGAGCGTTTCTGAAACTCGCATCGCCGGCGGCGGTCTGTGATGTCGACAAGACTCATTTGGCGAAGGCGGTTGAGCGAGTTGAGAAGGACACGCAAAAGAAATGCGAGGGCTTCGGTGACTACCGCAAGCTGCTCGATCGGAAAGACATCGACGCCGTCGTCATTTCTACTCCGGATCACTGGCACGCGCTGACCACGATTCACGCCTGCCAGGCGGGCAAGGACGTGTACTGCGAGAAGCCGCTGTCGCTGACCATCGTTGAAGGTCGCAAGATGGTCGAAGCGGCTCGAAAAAATCAACGCATTGTGCAAACTGGATCGCAGCAGCGATCGGACAGCCGGTTTCGGCTGGCGTGTGAACTCATCCGCAACGGCCGGCTTGGAAAATTGGAGCGGGTGATGGTGGGACTCCCCAGCTCGAACTTCAACGCCACGCCGGTGCCGGACAGCGATCCGCCGCCGGAACTCGATTACGACATGTGGCTCGGCCCCGCGCCGCAACGGCCCTACAACGTCAATCGAGTGCATTACAAGTTCCGTTTCTTCTGGGATTACTCCGGCGGACAGATGACGAACTTCGGTGCGCACCACATCGACATCGCGCAGTGGGGACTCGGAATGGACGACTCCGGCCCTGTCGCGACCGAAGGGACCGCCACGTTTCATCCGGAGAAGCACTACGAGGTCACGCAGTCGTGCCGAGTGACTCACACTTACGCCAACGGAGTCATCCTGATCGTCGGCCAAGGGGAGAAAGATTGCCCCGGCGGAGTGACATTCGTCGGCAGCGAAGGGACGATTTTCGTCGATCGCGGGAAGATTAAGAGCACCCCCGAAGAGATCGTCAAACAACCGATGACTGAAAGCGATGAGCGGCTCTACGTCAGCACGAACCACCACCAGAACTTCATGGACTGCCTCAAGAGCCGCAAGCTGCCGATCTGCGATGTCGAGATCGGCCATCGCGCCGCGACGATTTGTCATCTCGGCAACATCGCGCTGCGACTCGGCCGCCGCATCCAATGGAACCCGGCCACCGAGCAAATCGTCGGCGACGACGAAGCGGCGAAATGGGTCTCGCGACCGTACCGCGCACCGTGGACGCTGGGCTAACCAGCGCTCGTAGTGACCGCATTTATGCGGCCATCGCAGACTTTCGTGATCGTTTAGATTTTGACCCAATAAATCGGGTCACTACGAGCGCTTGTCATGCAACGCTGCTATTTCGACAACGCCGCAACCAGTTGGCCGAAACCCGAAGGGGTCTTGGCAGCGATGGATCGTTATCACCGCGAACTCGGCGTCGCCGCCGGTCGCGGTGCGACGAGAGCCGCCAGCGAAGTCGATGCGACCATCGCTCGCTGCCGGCAGCGGACGGCTCGGCTCTTCAACGCGGAATCGTCCGACCGGATCATCTTCACGTTCAATGGTACCGACAGCTTGAACGTGGCGATTCACGGGTGCCTCAAGCCCGGCGATCACGTCATCGCTTCGACGTTGGAACATAACTCGGTTCTGCGTCCGCTGAGCGAACTCCGGCAGCGCATCGGCATCGAGACGACGTTGATCGAACCAGAAGCCGATGGCCGCGTCGAGCCGGCGAAGTTCCGTGACGCTTTGCGGCCGAACACAAAACTGATCGCGCTGCTGCATGCCTCAAACGTCACGGGGGTTGTGCAACCAATCGACGACGTCGGCACAATCGCGCGCGACGTTGGAGCGTTCATGCTGGTCGATTCCGCGCAGACGGCGGGGCACCTGCCGATTGATGTGCGTGGCAGTCCGATCGACATGCTGGCCTGTCCGGGACACAAAGGCTTGCTCGGCCCGCTGGGGACGGGGTTGTTGTATCTTCGACCGGGCATAGAACGGCGCGTCGCCAGCTTTCGGCAGGGAGGGACCGGCTCGCTCAGCGAGGATGATCGGCAGCCCGATCGCTTGCCCGACAAATACGAGTCCGGCAATCACAATACTCCTGGCCTGTTTGGCCTGGAGGCTGCGTTGGATTGGTTGGAACAACACAGCATCGCCGAACGACACGCTCACGAATTGAGTCTGCGTCGTCACTTGATCGACGGGATTGGAAGTTCGAAGTCCGTGAGACTCTTCGCAGCCGATCTTCCGGATGAACTTGTCGCCGGAGTGGTCAGTTTCGTCGTGGATGGCTTTGATCCGCAGGAGATAGCGGCGATCCTGGATCAGGACTTTCAGATTCAAGTGCGGGCCGGATTGCACTGTGCTCCCGGAGTTCATCGCAGTCTCGGCACATTGGCATCGGGCGGTACGATCCGCGTCAGCTTCGGACCGACGACGACTGTGGAAGAAGTCGATCGGCTGCTGGATGCGTTGCGTCAGTTTTGAGAAGAGCGGCTGGCGGAAATGAAGGGCAGAAGATGAAGACGGTCATGCAAGGTTGCATTTCATTTTTTGCCCTTGCCTTGCTGAGCAGCCAATCTGCTCGCGCGGCGGACGAGCAACGAGACTTTGAAACCAAGGTGCGGCCGATCCTCGTTGCGAGATGTCAGACCTGTCACGGCGCGAAGAAACAAGAATCGAACTTGCGGCTCGACACGAAAGCCGGCTTCAAGAAAGGTGGCGACAACGGAGTGGTCATCGACTCGAAGCAGCTCGATCAAAGCGAGCTGCTGTTGGCGATCCGTCGTGAGGGTGGCCGCAAGATGCCTCCCGACAAACCACTTCCGGCGGAAGAACTCGATGTGCTCGCCGAGTGGATTCGTCGCGGAGCTTTCTGGCCGAACGATGCCGCCGCGCCAGCGGCCGATGCGGCAACAAAGCATTGGGCGTTTCAATCGATTGTCTTGCCCCCCGTGCCTCGGCTTCCGAACGACGAATGGTCAAACACACCGCTCGATCGGTTCGTGCTGGCAAAGCTGCGTGAAGCGAGTTTGTCACCATCGCAATCCGCCGACAATCGGACGCTGTTGCGGCGTGTGTCGTTCAATTTGATTGGCTTGCCACCCACGCCGGATGAGCTGGAAGATTTCCTCGCGGATGATTCCCCCGATGCGTTTGAGAAAGTCGTGGATCGGTTGCTGTCATCGCCGCATTATGGTGAGCGTTGGGGACGGCATTGGTTAGACGTGGCTCGGTATGCCGACACGAAGGGGTACGTCTTCTTTGAGGAGAAGAAATTCCCGTGGGCTTGGACGTACCGCGATTACGTCATCCGCTCGTTCAACGGCGATCTGCCGTTTGATCGATTTGTGACCGAGCAACTGGCGGCTGATCAGCTTGAACTTGGCGACGACAAGCGACCGCTCGCGGCGATGGGTTTTTTGACCCTCGGCGGGCGGTTCATGAACAACTTGCATGACGTGCTGGATGATCGAATCGACGTCGTCTCGCGCGGGCTGCTGGGACTGACGGCAACGTGTGCTCGCTGTCACGACCACAAGTTCGACCCGATTCCGCAGGCCGATTACTACTCGCTGTACGGCGTGTTCCGCAGTTCGATCGAACCGACGCTGCCTCCGGAATTCCTCCCACCGCCGCAGACCGAGGAGTACGCAAAGTTCTCCACGGAGATGTTGTCTCGACAAAAGAAGCTGACCGACTTCGTAACCGGCAAACACGCGGCGTTAGTGACATCGGCTCGTGCTCGCGCGGCCGAATATCTCCTGGCGGCTCAAGCGCAGATGGAGAAGCCACCGACCGACGATTTCATGCTCTTGGCCGATACAAACGACATCAATCCGACGATGACGCTTCGCTGGCAAGTCGCACTGGAAGCGGCTCGCAAGAGACCGCACCCGGTGTGGCAAGCGTGGACCGAGTTCGCGGCCTTGCCCAGCGATCAATTCGCCGCGAAGTCTGGCGATGTCGTTCGTAGGTTGGGCACTCTTGCCCGACCACCCACGGCGATCAACGATGAAAACGAGAAGAAAGACCGGACGGGCAAGAGTGCCCGTCCTACGGTCAATCCACTGGTCGTCACCGCCCTCTGCGAGCCTCCACCGCAATCGCTCAACGAAGTCGCGACTCGGTACGGCGAACTGCTCAAACAGATCGATGCGAAGTGGCAGCAGACGAAACCCGCTCCGCTGGCCGACCCGCACGAGGAAGAAATCCGCCGTGTGCTCTACGGCCCCGATGCTCCGCCCGACGTGCCGCTGGCGATGGGCTGGGGATTCTTATCGCTGTTCCCTGACCGGCCGACGCAGGGGGAATATCAGAAGCTCATCAAAGAACTCGAACAGTGGAGCATGACGACCGCCGGCGCACCGGCTCGCGCAATGGTCTTGATCGATGACGCGACGCCGTTCGATCCGCAGATTTTCCTGCGCGGCAATCCAAACCGCTTCGGAGCACATGTGCCGAGGCAATCTCTCGCGATCGCGACGCCTGATCGCAAGCCGTTCAAGACCGGCAGCGGACGATTGGAATTGGCACGCTCAATCGTCGATCCCCGCAACCCGCTGACCGCGCGTGTGTTCGTCAACCGAGTCTGGATGCATCACTTCGGCACCGGCTTGGTGACGACACCCAGCGACTTCGGTTTGCGGAGCGATCCGCCGTCGCATCCGGAGTTGCTCGACTGGCTGGCGGCGAACTTCATCAAGTCCGGCTGGTCGGTGAAGTGGTTGCATCGACAGATCGTTTTGTCGGCGACGTGGCAGGCGTCGAGCGACTCAGAAAAAGGATTACGGCTGTCGGCCGACGGCTCTCGGCCATCGGCCGATCCTGACAACCGCTGGTTGTCGCACTCGAATCGTCGCCGCCTGGAATGGGAACCATTGCGCGACTCGTTGTTGGCGGCATCGGGAACAATGAATCGTCGTATCGGCGGCGAGTCGGTCGAATTGCTCGGCGGTTTCAATCCTCGTCGCGCGCTTTACGGAACGCTCGATCGGCTGGACGTTCCGAATCTACTGACGACGTTCGACTTCCCGACTCCCGCCGCGACAAATCCGCAGCGGGATTCCACGACCGTTGCCCCGCAGGCGCTCTTCTTGATGAACGGCGAACTGTCGTATGAGGCCGCCCGGCAACTGCAGGTCCGACCGAAAGTCGTGGCAGCAGTCGATCCGCCATCTCGAGTGCGGCAACTCTTTCTGATTTGCTTCCAGCGAGTACCCACCGACGCCGAGCAACAAGCTGCCGGCGAATTCCTCGGTGATAAGCCCACGACCGAACGGTGGACCGCCTTTGCTCAGTCGCTGCTCTTGGCCAACGAGTTCGCGTTCGTCGATTGAGTCAAATCGGCAAAGTGGATGGCGACAACTACGGTAGGATTCGATTTCTCGCACGTGAGTCAAAGGATTCGCCCGAATGGCTGGTCTGTCTCCTTCGCGCATGGATTCGCCAATTTGATTTGCTAACTTTCGGTAATACCCAGTCTCAGCCTGATTGCGATTGTTTGCGGTTCTGCATTCCTTCGGAAAGAGGTCAGCATGCGCGTCGCGTTGATTGGAGCGAACGGTCAACTCGGCAACGATCTGCTGCCTCGATTGCAAGCGGCCGGCCATGAGGTCGTCCAGTTGCAACACGCGGACATCGAGATCACAGACGCAACCAACGTTGCCGAAGTGCTCAATCCGCTGCCGCTGGATCTGGTCATCAACACGGCGGCGTACAACTTGGTCGATCGAGCTGAAGATGAGCCAGATGTCGCTTACAGCGTCAATGCGCTCGGTCCCCGTTACCTCGCACAAGTCTGTCAGAATCATGGATGGCGGCTGATGCATCTCAGCACAGACTACGTCTATGGGGGCAATTCCAATCCTGCAGCCCGGCCGTGGAAGGAGTCCGACAAACCGCATCCAAGCGACGCTTACGCCAACAGCAAGTTTACCGGCGAGCTCTTCGTCGAAGCCGAGTGTTCGCGGCATATCATCGTGCGGACCTGCGGGCTGTATGGGCTTGCGGCTCTGCGCGGAGCCGGCAAGGGGAACTTCGTGGAGACGATGCTGCGACTCGGCCGAGTTCGCAAGCAGCTTCGAGTCGTGGACGATCAACGCTGCACTCCGACTGCAACGGTGGACTTGGCCGACTCGCTGGTGCGGTTGATCGAGACCGACGCTTTCGGACTTTACCACGCGACGAATTCCGGCAGTCTGAGTTGGTGTGAGTTCGCACGAGAGATCTTCCGGCTGGCGAAGATGGACATCGAAGTCATCCCGATCACGACGGCGGAATTCGGAGCCAAGGCGACCCGGCCAGCCTTCAGTGTGCTCGATGGCGGCAAGCTGGCGAGCGCCATCGGTGGCCCGCTCCCCGACTGGCACGAGGCTCTCGCAAGATATCTCGCCAGTCGCACCGAGATCGTTTGATGAGAGCGGTCTGGACTGCTGGCGAGCATCGTGCCGCGTGGGTATTCTCCCGCTCGAACCCCGTCCCTTCTCTCAGGAGCACTATCTATGACTACTCCACTGCAATCCCTGATCGCTTCCGGTACGAAACTTTGGCTCGACAGCATCGACCCCGATTTGGTGAAGATCAATCGCCAGCAAGGGGCCTCCGGAGCCACCTCGAATCCCATCATTGTTTCCGACCTCATCAAGACCGGCCGGTTCGATGACCGGATCGTCGCCCTGATCAAAGAAGGATTGGATGACGAAGCCATCGCGTGGCAAGTCACCGACCAATTGGTGAAGGGTGCCCAAGAAGTGTTCGCGCCGGTGTGGGCTGACACGCGCGGCAATGACGGCTATGTGTCGTTCGAGTTGGACCCGTTGCTGGAAGACGCGGCATGTACTTTGAGCCTCGCCGAGAAGAGCGCGAAGTACATCGAACTCGGCAAGAAGTGGGCGGCCGGGCACACCAACAGGATGATCAAAGTCCCCGCCACGCCCGGCGGACTGGGTGCCTTGGAAGAATTGTGTGCGGCCGGCATCACGCTGAACGTCACGCTGATCTTCTCGCATCGCCAGTACCTGCTGGCTCGCGACGCGGTGTGGCGCGGTGCTCAACGACGCAAATCGCTCGACCAATTCAAATCGGTCTTCAGCATCTTCGTGAGCCGCATCGACGTCTACACGAAGCAAAAGGTGTCTCAACTTTCCGCCGCCGCTCAAGGGCAGGTGGGCATCCTCAATGTGAAACGCATCTGGCAAGACAATGAGAAGTGGTGGGCTGAGAAAAAGCTGCCGCTCAAGCAAGAGCTCATCTTCGCCAGCACCGGCACCAAAGATCCCAAAGAGTCTCCGGATCGCTACGTCGCGGCTTTGGCCGGTTCGGACATTCAAACCAATCCGCCCGGCACGAATGCCGCCGTGCAGAATCTGACGGGCACGACCTATTCGCGCACGATCGACAAGTTCCCGCCCGCGGAAGTTGTCGCCGAGATCGACCGCGAGGTCGATTTCGCGAAGCTCGAAGAGACGTTGATGTTCGAAGGCTTGGCGAAGTTTGCCGACCCGCACAAAGCGCTGATCAAGCTGATCGCCGACAAACGCAAGAGCCTGTAACGATTAAAGGCTTTCTCAACCGAACCGCGACCGTCCCTGACGGTCGCGGTTTTTTTGTCGATCCGTTTACGACGAGCACTCCGCCAAAGCCATTTCGGCCAAGCGTTGCAGTTGCGCCCGCTGCTTCAGCGACAGGATCGAGCAGAACTCGCAGCCGGCGATGTAGCACTCTTCGGGAGTGCTCTCGACCCACATGATCTGTGCAGTCACGTTGAAGCCGCCGTGGAACTCGGACGTGACTTCGACCAGCAGTTGTTCGTTCTTACGGACTGGCTGGTCCAGAACGACTCTCATACCGGTCAGAGAGGCTTCCATCACGTCGCCGTCGATAACGTCCGGCCCGTCGTCGGCCGCTCGCAGAAAGCGAACCCCGGCTGCGACTGGGAAGCGGGGTGAATCGCGGCGTTCGGTTTCGCGACGTTCGAGATTAAGGCGTGCAAAGGTGAAGCGGCGCAGCGGTGGTTGACGTCGTTCGTTCATGGCCGACGGGTACTTTCCGAGGAGAGAGTTCATCAGGCCGCCAATGCCGATGCGAATTAGGTCCAAAATTAAATAGGTCGCGATTTCGACAGCGTCAAACACTTTCTGATCGAGTCGCCCAGCAGTGCGGGAAATCGGCCGGTAGCGACGAGCTGATGCCAATTCGCTCAGCAAAACGTTGCTGTTTCGCGACGACGCGATGCCATGACGAAACGGCGACACCAGTCTTCGAGCCGTGACGTTGAGCAATCACTCGGCATGATTTGGCTTGATCCGTGGCCCGGCTCTGCCATCCGTGGGCAATCAGAATTTCGGGGACTGCCCGCGGATAGCAGAGCCGGTCTGCGGGTGAAGAAGTCCAATCAATTTCTAAGAAAGACCATACAACGGATCGCACTTGTTGTGCAGATGCGCGAGCAGCGCGCGATGCGAGAGCGGTTGGCCGGTGACTCTTTGAACCAACTGACCGGCGCGGAGTTGCTTGCCGCGCGAGTGGATGTTCTTTCGCAGCCAGTCGAGTAGCGGCCGGAATTCGCCGCGGGCGAACAGAGCGGACAAGTCCCCCAGATCGCGTTGAGCGGCCTCGAAAAACTGCGCAGCGTACATGTTGCCCAGCGCGTAGGTCGGGAAATAACCGAACAAGCCAGCACTCCAGTGGATGTCTTGCAGGCAACCGTGAGCGTCGTCCGGCGGCGTCAGCCCGAAATAGCGTGAGAACGTCTCGTTCCATACGCCCGGCACATCGGCCGGTTGCAGGTCGCCAGAGATCAGCGGTTGTTCGAGGTCAAACCGCAGCATGATGTGCAGGTTGTAGGTGACCTCGTCCGCTTCGACGCGAATGAAGGACGGACGGACGTCGTTGATCGCGGCGTACCAGTCGTCGAGACTGACTTCCGTGAGCGCCTCTGGAAATGCTTGTTGAGCCGCACCGAAGAAATGTTGCCAGAATGCTCGGCTGCGGCCGACGAAATTCTCCCACAGTCGCGATTGCGATTCGTGAATACCCAACGAAACGGCATCCCCCATCGGACTACCGAACGCGGCCGGATCGACTCCTTGCTCATACAACCCGTGCCCCGCTTCGTGCATCACGCCGAAGAACGCTCCGGGAAAGTGGTGCTCGTTGTAGCGAGTCGTCAGCCGGCAATCGCCCGGCCCCATGCTGCTGCAAAACGGATGCGCGGCGATGTCCAGCCGGCCGGCCTCGAAGTCGAACCCAATCGCCCTCGCGGCGGATTCGGCAAAGTGCTTCTGATCCTCGGTCCGAAATCGTTGCGTCAGCAACTCGACCTTCGGACGTAGAGAACTCTGTTTAATCGCGGCGACGAGCGGAACCAGTTCTTCCCTCAGCGGCGCGAATGCGGCTGCGATCTCTTGGGAAGAGGCTCCCGGTTCGAACTCATCCAACAAGGCGTCGTAGGGAACACCGCCCGAATAGCCGAGTGCTTCCGCTTGCTCTCTTTTCAGCGCGACCATCTTTTCGAGCCACGGCTGGAACTCGGCAAAGCTCGATTTCTTTCGTGCCGACACCCACGCCGACTGCGCGAGAGTCGTCGTACGCGACAACTCTTCGACCAGCGTTCGCGGCAATTTCGTGTTGCGATCGTAGCTGTGCCGAGCTTCCCGCACGTTGACCGCCAGCACCGACTCCGCGTCTCCCAGCGAGCCGCTTTGTTCGAGTTCCGTCAACAGCTCGCCAATACGCGGCGACGTCGAACGATCGTGCGTCAATCCGGCCAGCAACGCCAGTTGCTCGGCCCGATGCGCCGACCCGGCCTGAGGCAGATAGGTCTGCTCATCCCAACCCAGCAAACTCGCACACGAGTTGAGCACCGCCGCCTCACGCAGCAATTTCAGCAACTCTTGGTAACTGGTTTCGATCTTGGGCATTGAGTTCGTCCTTTCGGCAACCGTTTGGTCTGTTTCGTCGGGATGCACTTCTGTTTTTTCGGCATTCACTTTTTGCACGAGCACCAAAGGTGCGTGACTCGATAGCCCAGGCCAACGGCCTGCGTAACGTTTTGACGACATGCATTCAGCCCCAACGGGCAACGCCGTGAACGATTTGGCGTCGAAGAAAGTGGGGTTTCAGAAACGAAGGAGAGAAAAGAAAAGCCAGATTCCTAACAGGACCAACTGAAAACGCTTCAGTCAGAAAGGAATCTGGCTCATGGAT
>SXGT01628326.1_pt1 | contig 25473 bp, 27 predicted proteins | sample 3176221 | NCBI WGS metagenome assembly SXGT01 (sample SAMN11356862, study PRJNA531348) | freshwater metagenome | isolation source: freshwater sample F1-120 | place: China: Fuxian Lake, Yuxi | collected 2017-12-25
CTCCGTTCCCAACCGGATTTCTCAGATCCATGATCCCGACCACGTAGCCTTCAGGCAGGCTCGGTCGTGGGAGGCATTGAGCCGTGTTGCCATCATTGAGAACTTGACCGCGAGAAAAGCAGGTAGCGACCGCCATGCCGCACTCGAATCGCTTGATTGGAAGCGGTTCCGTCCCAGGCTGCCCATCCGCACCCAAGCTCGGAGGAATGGCGAGTGCCAGTCCCATGCCTGCCGAGGTCCATCGTCCAATCCAGCCGCGCATCTTAACGTTCATAGCATTCCTATGGCTCGCCCCGATTCCGTCTCAAGGAGTCCAGGCGGACAGCCTAGCGGGAAACGTTTAGAGCCAATGGATGTAACCATAGTTCAGGCGCTTACGGCTAGGCCTTTGCGCATCCCATAAAATGAGTAGTGTTGAATTGTTTAAACGCGCCTCCATCCTTGCAGAACTCAAGCCATCTCCCTAAACAGCCTCGGCAACGGATCGACCACAACTCCCACATGATACCTCCCATTCCCCAGGGCTGGCAGCCTTGGCTCCTACCCGCGACTCAGAGGGAGTCCTATCGGCGGCTCGATGCGCATCTCGCCCAAGATGCCGCCGGAGGCAAAACCATCCTGCCCGCATCGTCCGACATTTTGAACGCTTTGAAGCTCACGCCATTGGCTTCCGTGCGGGTGGTTTTGTTGGGACAGGATCCTTACCCCACGCCAGGCCACGCTCACGGGCTCTGCTTTTCGGTGTTGCCCCACGTAAAGCCGCTTGCGCGTTCGCTGCAAAATATCTTCAAGGAATTGCGGGACGACCTCGGATTTCGAATCCCCAACCATGGTTTTCTGGAATCCTGGGCACGACAGGGCGTTCTCTTGCTGAACACCGTCCTGACCGTCCGCGCCGGAGAGCCCAATTCACACAAAGGCAAAGGCTGGGAGGAATTCACCACGAGTATCCTGGAATTGGTCAATGCACAGCCGCGCCGAGTGGTATTCTTGCTGTGGGGCAAGGAGGCTCAAAAAAAGCGCCAACAGATCACGGCGCCACAGCATGTGGTGCTGGAAGCCGCCCACCCCTCGCCACTCTCCGCCCGGAAATTCTTCGGCTGCCGTTGCTTCTCAAAAACCAACACCCATCTCATCGAAGCCGGTCTGCCGCCGATCCACTGGCAGCTCCCCGACCTCTGAAATTGATTTCCAGACCCGCCTGCACCCCAACCCATCAACAACTGGTGGGAACCTCTTGCAGAACTTCCACACAATGCGGAATTGCACCCACCACGAAACTAAGGCACTCAACCGCTCCACTGGGTTTGCCAGGCAGACAAATCACCAGCGCTTTATCCACCACCGCCGCGAGATTGCGGCTGAGAATGGCATTCTTGGTAATCTTCAGGCTTTCCATCCGCATGAGTTCCCCAAACCCAGGCAGTTCCCGAACCGCAATCTCTCGCACGGCTTCCGGGGTCACATCTCGCAATGCCACTCCCGTCCCACCGGTGGTCAGCACCAACTGGCAGCCTTTACCGATCAATTCACGGACGGCTCGCTGGATGTCCCGCCGTTCATCCGGAACCAACATGTCCCCGAGCACATTCCAACCATACCCTTCCGCGGCCTTTTTTAATGCCGGCCCCCCCAAATCATCGTACAAACCACGAGACGCCCGGTCGGAGATCGTGATAATTCCTACAGTCAATTGCATGCGCCCGAGTTTGGCGAGGGCCGGTCGATGGCACAATCCCGGAGAATGACCTCCACCCAGGCCAATGACTTTTCGGTAATCGCACTTTTCAATCGGCTCATTTCAACTTTGATCGCGTTGCAACCATGAAAACGCTGGCAGCCATCGCAAACGGGTCGGGAGGATTCGCCGTCGAGGAAATCGAGGTATCTCATCCTCAACCGCTCGAAGTCTTGGTACAGATCCTCGCCGCAGGCATCTGCCACACCGATCATGCATCGCTCTGGTGGAAACGTCCTCTGATCATGGGCCATGAAGGCGCGGGTATCGTGAAAGCCGTTGGAGCCGGCGTCACCCGATTCATGCCTGGAGACCGCGTTCTGCTCAATTGGGCCATCCCTTGCGGTAACTGCTTCCAATGTCGCGACCAGAGCCCATCGCTGTGTGAATGGAGTAAACCCGCGCATGTCCTAGCGCCCAGTTGCGCGCACGCCCATCGCCAAGGCACAACCCTCCGGGGAGTCCCCGTCGATCGATCATTTAACCTCGGCACTCTTGCCGGCCTCACCCTGGTTCGGCAGGAAGCCCTCTCTCCACTGCCAGACTTTGTCCCATTCTCTAGTGCCTGCATCGTCGGCTGTGGGGTCATGACTGGATTCGGTTCGGTCATGAACTCGGCCAAGGTCAAACAGGGCAGTAGCGTGGCCGTACTGGGCGTCGGCGGCGTCGGCTTGAATGTCATCCAAGGAGCCCGCATTGCTGGCGCCAGCAAAATCATCGCCATCGCACGCAAATCCGCGCGTCTCGAAACCGCCAAACGCTTCGGCGCAACCCATACCATCCAAGTGGGACGTGACGATCCCAAATTAGAACGGGCTGCCGAAGAGGTGCGGTTGCTTACCAGCGGTCGCGGCGCCGATTACGCCTTCGAGGCCACCGCCATCCCCGAACTCGCCTTCGCTCCCTTGCGCCTGATCCGAGACGGCGGAGTAGCCCTCCAACTCAGCGGCATTCATGACCCTGTCAGTGTCGACATGCAGGCCTTCATGTGGAACAAAACATACCTCGCCCCGCTCTACGGCAACTGCAACCCGGAAATCGATTTCCCACGGATCTTTGAACTCTATCGGAAAGGAGAACTCAAACTCGATGAATTGGTCACCGCCACTTACTCGATTCGACAACTCCCCACCGCTCTCCAGGAGATGCTCGATGGACGGAGTTCCAAGTCAGTGATTCTGTTCGACCATTCCGAACACTTTAAGTCCAACGACGCCTCATGAGTGTGTCTCAGCCCACATCCTCTCACCAAACACAATGAAAATCCCCCTCGGACTAACCCTGGCGCTCCTTTGGTTTCTGGCCGTCGGGTGCGCCTCAAAATCTAAGACCAGTCAGACCCTCACGCATCCCGACCGCTTGGCTCGCGAGATTTTCGAGTCGGACATTGCCTTCGCACGAATGTCCTCAGAACAAGGTCCAGCGGCGGCATTCGCAGCCTTTACCCTCACACGGTCCGCTCATCTGCCACCGTCGGGTCCTCCCATCATCGGCAACCAAGCCATCAGTCAATTTATGGCGGGTGCGCCGAATTCGACACTCCAGTGGCGACCTGAACATGCGGAAGCGGCAATGTCCGGAGACGCCGGATGGTCCTGGGGGTCGTATGAATCTCGCACTCCCGAGCCCTCCGGGGGGCGAGCCCAAATCACCCGCGGCCGTTATGTCTCAATCTGGCGGCGACAGGTCGGCGGCGCGTGGCGCGTCATTTTGGATATCGGCAACGTGGTCCCCTAAAGGCCACACCGTCCAATTCAGCTTGAATTCCCGCCCCACTCGAATCCCCATCGCGACATGTCCAAGCGATGGGAGTACCGCGACCGGGATTCAAGAGCCGAGGACGCAATCTACTCACCACAACACTTGATCCAAACGGGTCGGCTTGAGTATGGATGGGTGCGAATGGAACCCAAACCGCAATCATTGTCATGAGCTCTGGATCGTCTTCGGTCGATCTCAGGCCAGATGAGCGCCTGTGGGCTCGCCGCGCATCAATCCTATCGGTGACGGCATGCCTCTTCTGGGCGGCTCTCGCCGCTTCAGGCGCATCGGGTTCAGCCCCAACCACCAATCATTGGTCCTTTGAACCCATCCGCGCCGCAACCATTCCCGACACGTCAAAACCCAGAGCCACAGTTGCCAATGAAATCGATGGGTTCATCCTGACCAAACTCGCTGCCCAGGGACTCCAGTTGTCCCCTGCCACAGACCGCGTCACGCTCATCCGCCGCTTGACGTTTGATCTCACCGGCCTTCCCCCAACACCCACTGAGGTCGAACAATTCTCTCAAGACCCATCCCCCAACGCCTACCACACGGTCGTCGAACGACTCCTGGCGTCACCTCATTACGGCGAACGCTGGGCCCGCCATTGGTTGGATGTCGTCCGCTACACGGAAAGTCAGGGATTCGAGTACGACAAACTCCGGGACAACGCGTGGCATTATCGCGATTATGTCGTGCGGAGTTTTAACTCGGACAAATCCTACCAGCAGTTCATGCGGGAACAGGTGGCCGGCGACGTTTTGGAACCCGTCACCACCGACGGCATCGTCAGCGCGAGTCTGTTAATCTGCGGCCCTTGGGACGAAGCCGGCAATGCCCAGGCCAACACCACTCAACGCATGATCACCCGCGAGGATGAGCTCGAGGACACCATTGGCGTCGTCGGACAGACATTCCTCGGCCTCACCGTCAACTGCGCTCGCTGCCATTCTCATAAGTTCGATCCCATCTCCCTCGACGAGTATTACCGCATCAAGTCGGTGTTCGATGGCGTGAAACACGGCGAACGCGGCATCGCCGGGTCTGAGGAAACCACCCAGCGCGACGCGCGCATCCAATCGCTTCGCCAGGGGCTCTCAACCGCACGCGAGGAAACGGCTCGCTTGGAACGTCTGGGCCGGTCCAGGGCAGCCGCTGGCAGGAAAGAGGTCTCGGAGGCGCCCGGTCCTACACCTTATACTCATTGGTCGTTCGATCGCCCAGACGCCCCCGCCTTACCCGGTTCCACTCATGGGAGTGCTCGCGTCGAAAACGGCCGATTGGTCCTACCCCAAGACGGCGCTTACTACCAGAGCGCGCCGCTCACCAAAGATATCCGCGAGAAGACGCTCGAAGCCTGGGTTTCTTTGGCGGATCTCAAACAAGGCGGTGGTGCGGCCATTTCTCTGGAAAGCGCTGACGGACGAAACTTCGATGCCATCGTTTTCGGGGAACGTCAGCCGCGCAAATGGATAGCCGGCAGCAGTGGATTCGAACGTACCCGCGACCTCGATGCCCCGGAGGAAACCGCCACAGCGGGGGAGGTTGTCCAGGTGGCCATCGTGTATCGTGCAGACAACAGCATTGCCCTGTTCCGAAATGGTGAAGCCTACGGCAAACCTTACTCTGCCGGCACTCTCCAAACCTTCACGGCCGGCGGCGCCCGGATACTCTTAGGGATGCGCCACACGGGGGGTGGGCGCCCCTGGCTGACCGGCCAGATCCGTCGCGCATCGCTTTATGATCGTGCCCTGACTCCGGACGATGTCGCAGCGTCTTACCGCGCCAGCGGATTGGCCATTCCCCAGGCAGAGGTCCTGGCAAATCTCACCGCCGACGAACGAGTGGCCCATGACACCTCACTGGCACAAGCCCGGCGAACTCAAGCCGAACTGGATGCCATCCCGCCCGTACCGGTCTCGTACGCAGGCACTCGAGTCCAACCCAAACCCACTCAACGGTTGCGGCGGGGCGACGTCAAAACCCCCGAGGCCGTTGTCGCCCCTGGCGCCTTGTCCGCTCTCCGTCAACTCAGTGCCGAATTCGATTTGGCCCCCGACGCCCCCGAAGCTCAGCGCCGGCTGAAATTCGCTGACTGGTTGGCGGACCCTCGAAATCCGCTCCCAGCCCGCGTCATGGCCAACCGGGTTTGGCATTTCCATTTCGGGCAGGGGCTTGTGTCGACGCCCAACGACTTCGGCGCCAACGGAGCGCGACCAACCCATCCGGAGCTGCTCGATTGGCTCGCGGATCGTTTCATCGCCAGCGGTTGGAGTATCAAAACCCTCCATCGCCTAATCGTGACGTCCGACACCTATCGGCAATCGTCGATCATGAACGAGAAAGCCGGCGCTTTGGACGCCGACGATCAGTGGCTCTGGCGGTTTCCACCCCGACGCCTTGAAGCGGAAGCCGTCCGTGACGCCATGCTGGCTATCAGTGGACAACTCAATCGCACCATGGGAGGCCCCAGCTACCGGCCCTTTGATATCCTCAAATTCCCTGCCAATGCCTATGTACCTGTCGACAAGATTGGCCCCGAATTCCATCGTCGCTCCCTTTACCGCATGAACGTCAATTCGGGGAAGGAACCGCTGATGGACGCCTTCGATTGCCCGGATCCAGCCGTCAAAACCCCACGTCGAGGCGTCACCACAACCCCCCTTCAAGCTTTGGGCTTGATGAATAACGCCTTCGTCCAACGGATGGCCAGGCATCTGGCGGAGTCCGCGCGGCGAACCGCTGGCGACGAGGATTCCAAGGCCATCCAGGCCGCCTATCAGTTAGCCCTGGGCCGCCCACCCAACGCCAGCGAACTCGCACGCGCCCTCCCAGCATCCCGCCAACGCGGCCTGGACAGCATTTGCTGGGCGCTGTTGAACTCCACCGAATTTGTGTATGTCCGATAACTCGAACTCGCTGCGGACATCGACGACGTCCGCAGCCTCAGCCCAACCACCGCTCTTGTCCCGGCGTCATTTTCTTTGGAACACCTGCGGCGGCCTCGGTGGAATCGCTCTCGCTTGGATACTCGACCGAGAGCGTGCCACCGCCAGCGCGAACCTCGCCAGCGCAAGTAGCTCCAGCGCCCGACTTGCTCACTTCACCCCCAAAGCCAAACGCATCGTCCAGGTCTTCTGCTGCGGCGGTGTCAGCCACCTCGACACCTTCGACTACAAACCGCAACTCGAACGGCTCGACGGGAAAACCTTGGAAGGCAAAGGCGAGAATCTTGGGTTCTTCGGCCAACCCGGGCGCGTCATGAAGAGCGTTTACGATTTTAGGCAGCAAGGTCAGAGTGGATCCTGGGTCAGCAGCCTCCTGCCCAATCTCGCCAACTGTGTGGATGACCTGTGTTTCATCCACTCCATGTATGCCAAGAGTAACAACCACACGCCCGCCACGTTCCAGATGAATAGCGGCTTCACGCTCAATGGATTCCCCTCCATGGGCGCTTGGCTGTCGTACGGCTTGGGATCAGTGACTGATAATCTCCCGGCATTTGTGGTCCTACCCGACCCACGAGGGTTGATGGCCGGTGGTTCCATTAATTGGACCTCAGGTTTCCTACCAGCCAACTACCAAGGCGTCCCCTTCCGTACCAACGCCCGTGAGCCCGTGCTAGATCTCAGTACTCCGGCCCACATCCCGCCTCAAAACCGCCAGTCCGACATGGATCTTCTCGCCTCCATGAACCGTGATTTCGCCGAAGCCAATGCCGGAGATTCCGCCTTTGCAGCCCGCCTCCGCTCCTATGAATTGGCCGCTCGTATGCAGGTCAGCATCCCTGAAGCCACCGATCTCGACAGCGAAAACGAAGCCACCAAACGCCTCTATGGTTTGAACGATGAGTCCAACCGAGGGTTCGCTCGCAACTGCCTCATGGCGCGACGCCTCCTGGAACGTGGCGTCCGATTCGTCCAAATTTTCAACGGCGGCGCTTTCGGCAGCCCGCGCATCAACTGGGATGGCCACGAGAATCTCCGCGAAAATCACAACACTCAGGCTGCCACCATGGATAAACCCGTGGCCGGCCTGATTCAGGATCTCAAACAACGCGGCATGCTCGAGGACACGTTGTTCGTGTGGAACACTGAGTTTGGACGCAGCCCTTCCACCCAGGGAATCGGTTCACCAGGACGCGATCATCACCCCACCGCGTTCACCTGTTTCATGGCGGGAGCCGGCCTGAAGAAAGGATTCCACCACGGGACCACCGATGACGTGGGTTATTTCGTGGATCAGAATAAAGTCATTATTCCAGACTTCCACGCCACGATCCTCCACCTCCTCGGCTTGGATCACACCAAGCTCACCTACTACCACAATGGCATCAACCGCCGACTCACCGACGTCCATGGGGAACTCGTCAGCCCCATCCTGACGTGAGTTTATGGAGGTGAAAGTGGAACCCGTAAGGTAACAGTTTTCGAATTCGCTGATCCGCAATCGTTTCGGACCGTCCCTGTGGTGACATACGATCCTGCTCTTGCACCATTTTCCGGCGCAATGAACTGGAAACGATTCCTCGCGTAGATCACGGGTTGGGGATCAGCGTAAGTGTTCGGGTGCTTCAGGGCGTTCGCACCCGACTGCTAACGGCGGGGCCGAGTTGCTGCCAATGCCGCGAGTTCCACGTGTAGAGGGTTTCCTGGAAGACCGCCACCAGCACCGACGTATCAAGAAATGCCCTCATTCCGTGGAGCCGGTCAAGCGCCGTTCCCGTTCATTACGGTTATGCGCAATCGATTCATTGACCTCCTCGATTGAAAGCGTTCCCCCACCCCGGTGAACCCAAACTCCCTCGCGTTTGACCAGCGGCGTGTCATTTCGCGCCGGGCGCAGAGTAATGCTCTCTCCAGAACCTTCGACCTCGATCAGGTCTCCGGCCTCCAAATGCAGGGCCTCGCGCAGTTCCTTGGGGATCACCACGCGTCCCGCTTTATCTATGGTCGAGCGCAATACCATAATGGGGTCGTAGCATGCCATGACCCCACTTGTCTATCCCACGAGTGTGCCATCACTGCGATTCAGACATTAGTACATTGAGACATGCCCCTACAATCCGAGGCGGTCGGACAGGCGGTCACCGAGAATTTGAAGGGTGATGCGTACAGCGGCCAATGGCTGAGAGACATGAGGGAAAGGTTGAGGCGATAAGACTCATCTGAAGTGGGAGCCAGAGTTGGGATCATGCAAGGCCGCGGGAGCGGCGCCCGCGTCCCAGCCGAAGTGCTCCATCACCTCGTCCCACACCACCGGACTATTCGCTCAACGACGAACCGTGGTTTGGCTCCTCAGCCCGCTCCATCCGCACACATCGAAAGGCGCCCAACCCCGCTAATGCCCCGACACACGGTGCCACCAAATAAATCCATAAGTTCTCCAAGTGTCCCGACACCAGCGCGGGCGCGAGTGACCGCACCGGATTCATGGAGGCACCACAAATCGGACCTGCGAACATCGCCTCCAACGCGATCACAGCACCCACCGCAATACCCGCGGTAATCCCCTTCTCCTTGGCCCCCGTGGACACATTCAAGATCACGAACATGAGCATCGCTGTCAGCATCACTTCCAAAACGAAGGATTGAGATGCGGACCCCGCCGGCTGTGTGCCGCCCAAGAACTGGTTCCCTGGAAACAACCATCGAAGGATTCCACTCGCTAACACAGCCCCCACCGTCTGGCTAACCACATACCCCAGGATCGATTTGCCCGGAAATCGCCCGGCAACCCAAAACCCCAGAGTTACCGCCGGATTCAAGTGCGCACCGGAAATGTCTCCAACCGTGTAAATCATCGCCAGCACGATCAACCCAAACGTGAGCGCAATGCCGACATGACTGATCGCTCCATGGCTCACTTGGTTGATCACAATGGCGCCGGTGCCCGCAAAGACCAATGCGAACGTGCCAAAAAACTCGGCAAAAAACTTGTTCATACGTGGGTCACCAAAGTCGCACCCCATGGGTTCAAACCGAGCTGATCATCCCAATAGCTCAATGAAGCGGTTCACTTTCGAGCGGTTCGCTGGGTTGCAACGACATCTTCCAGCCAATCACAGTCGCTTCGGATCTTCTTGAGCTTCTTCAAATCCTCGCGAAAAACCAAATGGGTCTGCACACAATCTTGAAGACACCGCAGCTGCATCTCGAGCTCCGGTTGAGGCTTGTTCGGCAATCGGTAAATCATCCACTGCTCATGACGCTGCGACTCCACCACCCCACGCTCGCGCAAGTAGGCCAGATGCTTGGAAACGGCGACCTGAGGGGCACCCAAGATGGATTGCAAATGACACACGCACAGCGGCCCCTGTGTCAGCAAATGCACCAACCGCAGCCGGGTCTGGTCACACAAACACTTGTAGATCGCTATCAAGTCCATTTAACTCATCCAATATAACCGCATAAGTATATACCGCAACCACAATGTGATCGGGGGCTTGGGTTGCTTTTTCACGATCTCCATGGAGACTCTTGTGCGGTTCGAGAAACTGCCACCACGCTCGGAGGCGGGACCGCCCGCAAAGGCTTCCACGAACCGGATGCTTGCAGCCACAGGCAGGTCCGCGCAACTTGGCGTTGTGGATCGATTCGCTCAGACTCTCGCGAAGCATCAACTCGAGCTGCGCCGCAACCGCACACAAGTGCTGCAACTCAATGTTGGCAAACGCTGCAACCTGACCTGTACCCACTGCCATGTGAACGCAGGACCGGGCCGAAAAGAGTTGATGACTCGGACCACGTTGAATCGGATTCTCGATTGGTTGGCACCCACGGACATTCCCACCGTTGATATCACGGGTGGCGCTCCTGAGATGCTCCCGGATTTCCGCCACCTCATCCAGCGCGTCAAGGCGATGAGCCCTTCTCGACATGTTATGGACCGCTGTAATCTCACCATCCTGCTCGAACCGGGCTATGAAACGCTGCCCGAGTTCCTGGCACAATACCAGGTAGAGATCATCGCTTCCCTACCGTGTTACTCCGCAAAAAACGTCAATGAGCAACGCGGCGACGGTGTTTTTGACTCCAGCATACACGCCTTACACCGGCTCAATGCCTTGGGTTACGGCATCCAATCCTCACTGCCGCTGCACTTAGTCTACAACCCAAACGGGGCGTTCCTGCCGGGCCCGCAAGCCGAACTAGAGTCCGATTACAGACGCGCCTTAAGGTCAGAGTTCGGCATCGAGTTTAACCGGCTTTATGCCATCACCAATATGCCTATCGCGCGTTTTGCCGCCGACCTCAAGCGTCAGAACCGGCTCCAGGAATACATGAATCTTCTGGTGCAGGCCTTTAATCCGCAAACCATCGAGGGGTTGATGTGCCGCACCACTCTCAGCGTCGGTTGGCAAGGCGAGGTGTACGACTGCGATTTCAACCAAATGCTGGACCTGCAGTGGATGGCAGACCAACCTCTTTACATCTGGGATCTGGATCACCAAAAACTCGAGGGGCGCCCTATCCTCACCGCGGATCACTGCTTCGGTTGCGCCGCCGGCAGCGGTTCCAGCTGCGGTGGCACCTTGACCCGTTGATTCTGAACATAAGTGGGCATTTGCCTCAACCACTCCAGGTTTGAGTTGCAGCGCCAGGCCGCCCGCGTTGAACTGGTCCGACACCATGACGTTCATCAGCTGTGACTGGGGTACCTCAACCTTCCGGCTGCGCCTCGTCGGCGCGGCAGACAAAGCCGAGTTTCGCTCCGACGACGGCACGGCCAAACTCGCCACTGTCGGCGGAGATCGCGCCGAAACTTTCCGAACGACTCTGGTCACAGGCTTAGAGCAACTGCGAGCGCCGCCTCATCTACCCGTCGTCATCTCCGGCATGGCCAGCTCAACGATTGGTTGGAAAGAGCTCCCTTATGCCAGAACGCCGTTCCGCGTCGATGGGCGCGACGTCATTTCTGCGCCACTCGATGAACGTACATGGCTGTTGTCGGGGCTCCGCACCGAAACCGATGTCATGCGCGGAGAGGAAACCCAGGTTCTCGGATTGTTCGAAAAACTAGGTTTCGAACTCCCCTCCCGCTGTGTCGTCGTCCTTCCCGGCACCCATTCCAAGCATGTCGATGTCGACTGCGGGGCCGTGAAGAACTTCCGTACCTTCATGACTGGGGAGGTGTTTGACGTCCTGGCACGGCAGAGCGTCTTACGACACTCCACGGATCCCACGGCAGATCTTGATGTCAATGCATTCATGGAAGGAGTGTCCGCCGTGCAAACGACACCCCTGCTTGCAGCCCTCTTTCAAGTGCGCACTCGGCAAGTGCTTCAAAAGCAAGACGCCCCCGCCAACACCTCGTTTCTCAGCGGTCTTTTGATTGGATCCGAACTCACGTCACTTGCCCGGGAATCGATACCTATCTGGGTGGCCGCTGGGGATCGGCTTCGCACCGTTTATGAACTCTCGGCCAAAGCCATCGGTCTGGAATCCCAACTGCGCACCATCGATTCAGAAGACCTCTGCCCGCGGGGACAGGCCGTGGTTCTCCAAAACCTCCTAAAGTCTGGCGATTGTTCGCCTGGCTTTCCGCCGTCGATTTAAGGCCCGGGTTATGCTTCGTCGCCGAGTTCAAGGCCATCGCGAGCGGTCAAACTTTGTCAATCGTCACTCATGAGCCACCCCTTTAACCACGATTGGTTTCGACAACTGCCAGTGGTTGGTATCCTGCGCTCCTTCAAGCTCGCCGATATCGAGCGCCTGGTACCAGCATCCATCGCGGGCGGATTGCGAAACATCGAGATCACCATGAACTCCGAAGGTGCCGAGGAGTTGATTTCCAGAGCCTGCACCCTGGTTGGAGATCAAGCCAATGTTGGCGCCGGCACCGTCACCAGCATCCCGCTTTTGGAGCGTGCCCTGACTGCTGGGGCCTCCTTCATTGTAACACCCACGCTAGTTCCCGAAGTGATTGAAGCGTGTGTCCTTCGTGGCATTCCAGTAATGCCCGGAGCCCTCAGCCCAACTGAAATTGCAGAAGCTTGGGACCTGGGAGCAACCATCGTGAAACTCTTTCCCGCCGAGGCGTTAGGTCCTGGCTATATCAAAGCCGTTAAGGCGCCGCTACCTCACATCCCGCTCATGCCAACCGGAGGGGTCTCCGTGGCAACACTCCAGGACTTCAAACGAGCGGGGGCGGACGCGTTTGGTGTTGGAAGCCCACTATTCGATCCCAAACAGGTCGCTGCTGAGAATTGGGATTGGTTCCGCATTCAAGCTGAGCGATTCGCTCAAGCCTTCAAACAGGCGTGACATCATCAAATCCCCCGAACCACGACCCGCGAACCCTCAACGGCTACCACCTTGATGGCCGAGCCGCGTTCAATGAATCCACCCTCCGTGACGACATCCACGCGTTGATTCTGGATTGTCGCAATGCCCGAGGGGCGCAGCGCAGTCAGGGTCGCGCCTGTACAATTCAATAGATCGGGTCGATCCACCCCCAAATCACCCACCGCGCTCTTCGAGATGAAGCGTTTGGCGATGCGGCTCTCCGGGAAATACTTCAACCAGCCATACATACCAAGCGCCAGCCCCAGAATGACAGCCACTAGCAGGCCAGTGCCCGTGGCCATCCCGAAATCGCGATAGCCAAGGGCCACCGCAACGATCAGGCAAAGAGCTCCGATCGTTCCAGCGATCATTCCGGGCAAAAGGGTTTCCAAAAACAACAAAAGGGCTCCAATGATCAAGAGGATGACAATCCATGTCATAGGCGGCTTCTTATATAACCCAAGGTTCGCAGAATCAGGGTTCCAACCCCTTGGGAGTTGAGAAGAGGAGCGACGCGACAAACGCCCCACGAAGTGCGCGCCGGTCACGCCACCGGTTCGATCGCCCCCCCATCGGAACTGTGTGCTTGTCCCGCTGATCCACCGCTCTCACCTTGGGTACCCACAGCGAATTAGATGAACTCAAACGAGGAAATTGTGACTGGGCAGTTTCACCTGATTCGGCAAATCGGACAGTGGATCGGCCCATTCCACCACTCGGTGAAAGAAGTTCTGGTGGCATTCGCAAATCCATCTCAGGCACCCCTTCCCCCAACACGAGTGCCGGCGTGGTTGACGGCAGCGTTGTCACCTCCCGACTGCGCCGACGAGGACGCGGTTCAGATGGAGGCTCCGGCAGCGGCGGAGGGGATTCGGGTCGATCACCTTCTCCGAACAACCGCCGCACCAACTCCTCCGGGTCAAACTCGGCCGCGGATGGCTGAGTCTGCGGGGAAGACTCCTTTGGAATTTGGTTTTCCTGACGGCGCCGCTGCTGACGTTGTTGAGAGATCCAGTTCACCAGAGCGCTGCCGACAAAGAACGCCACCACAATCCAAGGATTGTCAAAAAAGCCTGCCCCAAAAATCCAGTTCATGATTGGGCCTCCGTAGTTATTTCTTGGGGGATGAACCACCCGCAGCCGAATCGGGAATATCGCCGCCAATGCTTTCACGCATGGCCGTGTCTGCCTGCACATTCTTCATGCGATAATAGTCCATGATGCCGAGGTTTCCACGTTCAAAGGCTCCGGCGATAGCAATGGGAATCTGTGCTTCGGCTTCAACCACTCGGGCTCGCATCTCAGACACTCGCGCCACCATTTCCTGTTCTGTAGCCACCGCCGCCGCACGGCGCACCTCTGCCTGAGCTTGCGCGATGAGCTTGTTCGCCTCCGCCTGTTCCGCTTGAAGTTTGGCACCCACATTCTCACCCACATCCACATCCGCAATGTCGATCGATAGGATTTCAAAGGCCGTATTGCTGTCGAGCGCCTTGTCCAAGACCGTCTTCGAGATGCGGTCCGGATTCTCGAGCACTTCCTTGTAACTGCTCGCCGAACCAATCGTCGAAACGATCCCCTCACCCACTCGTGCAATGATCGTCTCCTCGGTCGCGCCGCCGACAAATCGATCCAAATTGGTTCGTACGGTCACGCGCGCCTTGGCCCGGATCACAATTCCATCTTTTGCCACCGCATCAATGGTCGTTTTACCTGCACTCGGTGCCGGGCAATCAATCACCTTCGGATTCACCGAGGTTTTCACTGCCTCGAGGACCGTCTTGCCAGTGCCCTTGGTGGCCAGATCAATCGCACACGCGCGATCAAACACCAGATTGATGCCGGCCTTCTTTGCAGCCACCAGCGCTAGAACCACCATCTGAACATTGCCACCCGCCAGAAAATGTGTGGAGAGATCATCAATCGAAATCGGCAAGCCCGATTTCACCGCCGTGATGCGACCGTCCACAATCAAACCCACCGGGATTCGTCGAAGCCGTAGGGCAATTAGTTCTGTGATCGTGACTTTCGCCCCGGAAAAAAGCGCCCGGATATAAATCATGCCGAAGTTCAGCACGAGAATTCCAGCCACCAGGAGCACCACACCTCCAACCGAGTAGAAAATCAGATTCAACGGGAGCGGAATTCCCGATTGAGCAATGATAGAAGTCATGGCTCACCTTGAACTTAAACACCTCTGTAAACAAGCAATTACACAGGGGATTTTGAATGGCACGAATCCGCGGACACCGCGCTTCCACAGGCCCCGTTTCGACATTGTGACGCAACGTCTTTGGGGCTATTGTCCGCCATGAAATTCGGTCGATTACGGTTGGCTTTGATCGGAATTGCCTTGGGATACCTTCTGCCCCACCGCGAAGCCTTGGGTCAACCCCAATCACTCCCTGCTGCCCCCAGCACTCCCGCCCTCAGATCAGCAGGCAAAATTTTCATCATTCCCGTCCGGGAACCAATTATGCCACCCCTAGTCTACGTGGTTCGCCGAGGCGTCAAGGAAGCCATGGAAGCCAACGCCGACGCCATCATCTTCGACATGAACACGGACGGCGGTCGCGTTGATGTCACGGAAGAACTCATTCAGATCATCAGCAAATTCAAGGGAACAACCGTCACTTATGTCCACGATCAAGCCTTTTCCGCTGGCGCCTTTATCTCCATCGCCACTCAGAAAATCTACATGGCTCCTCAAAGTGTCATCGGAGCAGCAGCACCCATCATGATGTCTCCAGGAGGCACCGGGGTGGAAAAAATGCCGGACACCGTCGAGGCCAAAATGACTTCCGCCATCCGGGCACTCGTCCGCGCCCAAGCCGAAAAGAATGGCCACAACATCGATGTCATCGAGGCCATGATCGACAAGAGCAAATCGTTAGTCATCGAGGGAGATATCCTGAACAAAGAAGGAAATATCCTCACATTGACAGACCGACAGGCATCCAAACTTTACGGAGAGCCCGGCAAACCCCTGCTCTCCTCGGGCACTGTGGAATCTTTGGACGCTTTGATCACCCAACTGGGATATTCCAACGCTCAACGATTCGAAATAAAGCCGACTGGCGCCGAAAAACTAGGCCTTTGGATCAATGCCATTGCCCCGGTGTTGCTGGTCATCGGCGTTGTGGGAATTTACATCGAATTCAAAACCCCAGGTTTTGGATTGCCTGGCATCGTCGGGATCGCGGCCTTCGCCATCTATTTTCTGGGCGGTTATGTCGCAGGACTTTCGGCAGCGGGCTGGATGATCGCGTTTCTCTTGGGATTAGTCCTCATCGGACTGGAGTTGTTCGTTTTCCCAGGGACGTTTGTCGCCGGTATTGCTGGAGCCACCTTGATCTTGGTCGCCTTAGTGATGGGCATGGTGGACACGTATCCCGACTCACCAGTCTTTCCCACGATAGGCCAACTGGAATTACCACTGCGCGATCTCAGTGCCGCACTCACCATAGCGGTAGTGCTGGTTCTGATCTTGGCGCGCTTTCTTCCAAAAACTCCCCTCTTCCGCCAACTCGTCTCGCAAACCGCCAGTGGAGTTCAGTTTGTGGCCGAATTGGAGGCCCAACAGACCGCACACCTCGGAAGGACCGGCAGAACCATCGTTCGCCTGTCCCCAGGTGGCAAAGCCAAGTTTGATGAGGAAATCGTCGATGTCATCACCCGAGGCGAACTGGTGGAGAAAGATCGGCCCGTGCGCATCATCGGTCACAGCGGCCGGGATCCCTTGGTCAAGGAAGTTAGCTGACACCCTTGGCTCTCGTCACCGACGCAGAAGGTCCTTGTCGGTTAAGGCATTCAATTGTCGCGTCTCACCAATGGGGGTTATCGAATTGCCCTGCATATTTTCTGTTCCTTCTGGGATCAGAAACCGTTAATGCCATTGAACGCACCGTCAGTGCGCCTGTAACAACGATAACAACGTTCATTTTGGAGACATTGCCATGGGCTTGATGGATTATCTGAAAACGCAGTTCCTCGAAATTATCCAGTGGGAGGATGACTCGCGCGACACCATTTCTTGGCGATTTCCTGATGACGACAAGGAGATCAAACGCGGCGCACAACTCATTGTGCGCGAATCCCAAACCTGCCAGTTCGTCTACCTGGGCCAGTATGGAGACACCTTCGGCCCAGGCAAACACACCCTGGTCACGGAAAATATCCCGATCCTAAGCACCCTCAAAGGTTGGAAGTACGGATTCGAATCCCCATTCAAAGCAGACGTTTACTTCGTTAACACCCGACTTTTCACCGGCAACAAGTGGGGCACCTCCAACCCCATCATGATGCGCGACCCTGATTTTGGGATCGTCCGCGCGCGCGCCTTCGGCACTTACGACTTCCGGGTGGCTGACGTGAAAACGTTCCTCCGCGAAGTGGCCGGAACGGACCACCATTTCCGTCTCGACGAGTTCGCCGACACGATGCGGTCGCGGTTGGTGAGCGCGTTCACCGATGCCCTGGCATCGAGCAAAGTGCCCGTGCTGGATGTGGCCACGCGGTACGCCGAGTTGGGCGAAGCGTTGTTGCCCGTTCTAAACCCAACACTTCTCCAGAAGTACGGCCTTGAGTTGGGTAGTTTCATCGTCGAGAACGTCAGCCTGCCGCCCGAGGTGGAACAGGCAATTGACAAACGTTCGAGCATGGCCGCTATCGGCAATCTCAACGATTACGTCAAACTCCAGATGGCCGAAGGTCTCGCCAAGGGCGAGGCGGGTGGTGGCGTGGGCGGTCAGATGACCCAATTTGCCATGGGAATCGCCATGGCCCAGCAGATGGCCCAGCAGGCCGGCGGGATTTTGAATCAATCGACTCCACCGGCTGGCGCTGTTCCGCCCCCGTTGCCTGCCGCTTCCCCTGGCGGTCTACCAGAGCTCATGACCCCAGCCGATGCCGCAAAGGCTCTCGGAGTTACCGAAGCCGATGTCCTCGAAGCCCTCGGTGATGGCTCGCTGAAAGGGAAAAAAATCGGGTCCGCCTGGCGCATTACCAAATCCGCATTCGAGGAATTCCTGAAGCACTGATCGGCCGGGTCACCTGACAATACCCCCTGCCCGGATCCAGGCCCCATCTCATCCCTGGACCGGGCATCCTCCCCCCATGAGCGAAGTTCGCGCACAAAACAAATACCATTGTCCGGCCTGTGGCGCTGAGGCGACTTGGAACCCTTCCAAACAAGCACTCGTTTGTGGGTATTGTGACACCGTCTCGCCCGCACATCTCGAGGTGCAGGACAATGGCGACGAGCAAATCGTCGAATATGACCTCGCTCAAGCGCTCCGTGGCATGGACGAATCACGCGGGTGGCAGGCACAAAAGACCAGCGTCCGTTGTCAAAGTTGTAACGCCATCTCCGTGTTGGACCCGAACAAAGTTGGCAAACGCTGCGACTTCTGCGGTGCCGCGTCGCTCGTCCCCTATGAGGAAATCAAGGAGAGCTTTCGACCAGAAAGCCTCCTGCCAATGAAGGTCGGTGAGACCCAGGTCCGCGACAGCATCCGCAAATGGTACCAGTCCCGTTGGTTCGCTCCCAGTGCACTCGGCACCAAAGCCATGACCGACACCATTCATGGCATTTACATTCCGTACTGGACCTTCGATGCCCAGGTGGAGGCCGACTGGCAAGCCGAGTCGGGTTATTATTACTACGTTTCAGAGTCCTATCGCGATGCACAAGGCAACACTCAAACCCGACAGGTACGAAAAACCCGATGGCAATCCAGCGCCGGTCACGTCTCGCACTTCTTCGATGACGAACTGATCTGCGCATCCAAAGGCGTCGACCCCGACCTGCTACCACGCATCGAAAACTTCCCGACCAAGGAACTCATCCCCTACGACTCCGGGTACCTGTCCGGCTGGGTTGTGGAACGTTATCAAGTCGATTTAGTCGCCGCAGCACAGGCCTCACGCACACGTATGGAATCTGCCACGGAACAACTCTGCGCATCGCAAGTACCCGGTGACACCCACCGCAACCTGCGAGTTCAAGTCCACTTTTCCAACCAGACATTTAAGCATATCCTGGCCCCAATCTGGTTGCTCACCTACAATTACAGTACCCGACGATTCCAGGTGCTCATCAATGGCTACACCGGTGAGATCGCCGGAAAATATCCCAAGAGTTTCTGGAAAATTTTCTTCCTGGTAATCACCATCTTGTGCGTCCTTGGCTTGGTCGCTCTCCTCGCCGGTCGGCGCTAAACCCGCGGTGATCCCAGCAACGACGTGGTTCCGACAGGACACTATTGCCCCGTCGGCGATCCAGGCACGCACCAGAGCAATCCCGGCCGATTGCGCTGCTGCTCCCGATCGAAGGTCTCGAACGCAATGAAATGGACCTGGCCGCTAAACCCGGTAATCACCGCTCCCTTCTTGTGGCGGCGCCCAATCCCCTCCCCTCGATCCGGATACTGACTGGCATCATGTCCCACATTAGGGCCCCAGACACCTCCGAAGTTCTTGATCTCAGGTTCCCACATGGCGTAGGCGGCCGGATTGAAGGCACCGAGTTTGTAAGTCTTAATCGCAGCCGCTTCTAGTTTACCGTAGCCTCCCACCGCCCCGTTCATGATGTAACTGGAGATCCGCTGCTGTCGCTTTTGCCAGGTGATGTCGCTGGTCCGGTCAAGCGGACAGTTGTAAGCCTTTCGTTCACGGATATAAGGCCAATAAAGCCCGGCTTCGATATGCTGAAGCTCATTGGTTTTCAGCGGATCAGGCGCCCGGCCATTCACTGGTTTATAAAGCCAGCCCGGGCCATAATCGTTGCCCCAATTCGGGAAAGGCATGTAGTCCGCATTGTCATGGGCATACATCTGCATCGCCAATGCCAACTGCTTGTTGTTGTTGACGCATGCCGTTCGAAACGCCTTCTCCTTAGCGGTCGCCAGGGCCGGCAACAACATGGACGCCAGTATTGCAATGATCGCAATAACGACCAGCAACTCGATCAGCGTGAATGCACGCCACTGCGCACGGTCGCGAATCCATAGGTTGGGCGCTGGTAGATGAGCCCTTCCATTTCCAGAATCGCCACTAGCAAGTCTGGTAAACGAGGGATTCGACCGTACGGATTGCCCCGCGGGACTGTCGACGTGTACCGCTCGTGCCATGATGAGTCTTTCTCGACGGAAACCTGGACTGAATGTTCAAAAGCCTAAAGCCCTATCGATTCGTTTGAAAGGGTCTTATTCAATTAATCCAAGCCCAACTCCTCCGAGTCCACAACTCACAACCCGCAACAGAACATCCCCCGGTTCACTTGCAGGAACCCAGGATCGTCCCTAGGCTGACGTCGGTTACTGGCATTATGAAGAAACGGGTAACGTACGGAATCTACTTCGCGGCCCTGACAGCCTTTCTCCTCACAGGGTTCAGGATCTTCGACGCCAACGCTGCTGGCGCCAAAGACGATGATGCCTACCAGCAGCTCGAATTGTTCGCTCGGGTCCTCGAACGTGTGCGTCGAGACTACGTCGATGGAGAAAAGCTTTCCTACAAGGACCTCGTTCAAGGGGCGATGAAGGGCATGCTCAATACCCTCGACCCACACAGCGAATACATGGAGCTCACGAAGTATGAGGAGCTTAAGCAAGATACCGAAGGAACCTACGGCGGCGTCGGCTTACAGGTCGGTGCCCGCGAAAACACCCTGGTGGTCATCGCACCCATGGAAGACACACCGGCCTTCGAGGCGGGGATCATGGCTGGCGATAAGATCGTTCAGATAGACGGCAAACCCACGGACAAATTGACCCAGGGAGATGCCATCAAACTGCTGCGCGGTGAAGCCGGTTCAAAAGTCGTGCTCAGCGTTTCTCGACCGTCGTTCCCTGAGCCCAGGGAATTCACCCTCGCCCGAGCCGATATCCGAGTGTTTAGCGTCAAAGACTCCAACAATCGGCGTGAATTTCCGTTGGGCTCGGAAAAAATTGGCTACTTACGTATCACTCAGTTTGGAGAAAAGACTGCCGACGAGCTCGAAAACGCCTTGAAGAGCCTTGAGTCCAAGGGCATGACCAGTCTGATACTTGATCTCCGTGGAAATCCCGGAGGCCTGCTCGACCAAGCCATCGCCGTCTGCGATATGTTCCTGGAGAAAGGCCAGCGCATCGTCTCCACCGAAGCTCGAAGCCCCACCAACGAAATTGACAAACATGCCTCGGGCGCCGGCAGCAGCCGAAAGTTCCCCATCGCCGTGCTCGTCAATGGCGGCAGCGCGAGTGCCTCGGAGATCGTCGCCGGATGCCTCCAAGACCTGAAACGCGCCGTCGTGATTGGTGAACAATCCTTCGGCAAAGGGAGCGTTCAGAGCATCCTGCCCCTCAACGATGGTTCCGCACTCCGACTCACCACTGCCAAGTACTACACTCCGAGCCACAAGGTCATTCACGAGAAGGGCATCACCCCCGATATCATCGTCCCCATGACGGACGACGAAGAAACCGCCATCTACATGCGGCGCCTTCCCGGCGGACTTACCAATCTGGACGACGCCCTCCGGGTTTTCGAACCCGAGCGTCGCTCCATCGTTCGCGACCTCGTCGTTCAAGGCCGCGATGCGCAACTCGAGCGCGGCATGGATCTGCTCAAAGGGATCCACTTGTTCACCAAACGCGAACAATCCCGCACCGACAAGAAACGCGCCGACGCCCAATAAGGTGACACCCTCACCCCCGGCAATCGCTTCCTTGTCCTCTTAACATCTCCAATCGCCACCTGATTGAGGAGGAACTTGGCGCCCTCTCCAAATCGACAGACTCCCAAACACCTATTGGCATGCTCCTCGCAATTGAAACCTCGTGCGACGAAACCAGCGCAGCCATCGTCCACCAGGGCCAGGTGCTCAGCACGGTGGTGTCCTCCCAAATTCGATTGCACACGGAATACGGTGGAGTCGTTCCTGAACTCGCCACCCGGGAGCATCTTCGCAATCTGCAGCCGGTTGTCCGAAGTGCACTGAGCCAGGCAGGCATTGAGATTCATCAACTGGAGGTCCTCGCTGCCACCCGGGGTCCAGGACTCCCAGCCGCGCTTATGGCGGGATTCACCGTGGCTCGCTCCATGGCATTCGCGCTGAAACGCCCATTGCTCGGCATTCACCATCATGAGGCGCACCTCTACTCACCCTGGATGGACCCGGCCACAGGAAGATCCTGCTTCGATCAATGGGTCCCTAATGTCTCCCTGATCGTCAGTGGTGGCCACACACTCTTGGTGCATGTACCGCGGGAAATGGAGCTTGTCGTCCTCGGATCCACCCTCGACGACGCCGCCGGGGAATGCTTCGACAAAGTCGCGAAGTTGCTCGCCTTGCCCTACCCAGGCGGCCCAGTCCTAGACCAACTCGCCGAACAAGGAAATCCAGCGGCCTACGATTTCCCGCGCTCGATGCTCCGCGATTCCAGCGACGACTTCAGCTTTAGCGGCTTGAAGACCAGCGTGCGCTATTTCCTGGCCGCACGCCCCGGGTTGGCCGACGACCCCGCTGTCTTACGCGACCTCTGCGCCAGTGTCCGGGCCGCGATTGTGGAAGTTCTCGTAAGCAAAACTCTCAAAGCTGCCCGCCGTCTGGGTGTCACCTGTATTACCGCTTCGGGAGGCGTGACCTGCAATCGCGCCTTGCGCCGAGATCTTACCGCTGCTTGTTCTCGTCGGTCCATCCAACTCCGACTCGCCGCTCCGGCCTATTGCACCGATAATGCCGCCATGGTAGGCATCCTGGCAGAACGCCAATGGCAACGCGGCGCGGTCTCAATGGCTCTCGACGAGGAACCCCTGCCCGGATGGACACTCGACAGTCTCAGGACTTAATTTGTGTCCTCTGGAACTCTCCCCTTTACCGCCATGATCTGTCCGTTGCGATTCGTCGCTCTGATGCTGGTCACCATGTACCCCGCACTATCCCAATCCCCACCCTCCGCGGCGCTGGAATCCTGGGCCGTCGCCACCACACCGCCCCAACCGTTTCAGGTGGCATCAGCCTTGCCTGAGTGGGAAAAACAACGCTCCGAAATTCGACAGACGCTCCTCAATCTACTGGGTGACCTCCCTCCACGTCCGACGACGCCCATGGTCCGCATTCTGAGCCGCGAGGATCGGGGGACGTGTTGGCACGAACGCTTCGAGTTCGACAACGGCGCCGGGGCGCGCGTCCCAGGCGTTCTGCTGTTGCCTAAGAATCGCACCGGCAAGGTCCCGGGGATACTCTACTGCCATTGGCACGGGGGTGAATACGACGGTGGAAAGGTCGAACTGTTCGAGTCCAAACACACCCCCCAACCACCCGGCCCAACCCTGGTCGAGAAGGGTTATGCCGTTCTGGCCATCGATGCCTATTGCTTCGGTGAACGCAACGGGCGCGGCCCCGGTGGACCCGAGGAACGTGGCGGCGCGGGCGAATTGACTGCATCCAAATTCCAACTTTGGGCCGGCCGCAACCTCTGGAGCATGATCCTGCGCGACGATCTCATGGCGCTGGATTATCTCAGCTCACGTTCCGAAGTGGACGCTCAACGAATCGGCGTCACCGGCATCAGCATGGGAGCCACACGCTCCTGGTGGTTGATGGCACTCGACGAACGTGTCCGGGCAGGCGTCGCGGTCGCCTGCCTGACCCGTTATCAGGACCTCATTGATGCCCGGGGGCTCAAGTACCACGGTATCTATTACTACATCCCAGGGTTGCTCCGACATTTTGACACAGAGGCCGTCATCGCCCTATGCGCCCCTAGAGCCCTGCTTTGCCTCAATGGGGATCGCGATCTCGGTTCGCCCAAGGCCGGCATTCTTAAGATCGAAGCCGCTGCCAGCCCTGCCTGGGAACGTTACGGCAAAGCATCTCTTTTCCGCAGTCGACTCTTTCGCGAGGTCGGCCATGAATACACCCCGGAAATGTGGTCCCAGATGCTCGCTTGGATGGATCAATACCTCAGCCCCTAGTAACACATCGGTCCATCCCGGACAGCCCTCGCTCATTTCGCTCAGTGAACCTGCCCCACAAAATCTCGACGCTCATCTACGGATTCAACTCGCAGGACGAGGTCCTGTTGATGGAGAGAGCCCAAGAACCGAATCGCGGACTCTGGAGCCCATTCGGAGGTAAACTTCGCACCGACATCGGAGAATCCCCCTACGCCTGTGCCTGTCGTGAAACCTTCGAAGAGATCGGCCTCCAGATAACTCCCAGGGAATTGCACCTCACGGGAATTGTGAGTGAACATGGCTATCTTGGAACCACCCACTGGCTCATGTTTCTCTACGAACTCCAGCCGCGTCTTTCCCAACTCCCACCTCCAATGAAAGAGGGGCGCTTCCAGTTTTTTGCCCGGACGGCACTCAACACGCTTCCACTGCCGGACTCGGATCGGGAACAACTCTGGCCGCTCTTCTGGCAGCACCGGGGCGGTTTTTTCGCCGCGCATTGCCATTGCCACACAAGGAACCGCAATGACTGGGTTGTGGAGGAATCCCGCCCAAAAACCGTGAGACCGTATGTCTGATCGAGACGATACTCCGCCTCAACCGGATCCTGAGCCTGCCTCGGAACCGTTGATCGACCTCACGAGCGATCATTATTTTATGGGCGAAGCCCTTCGACAGGCTGTGAAGGCCTATGGCCTTGAAGAAGTGCCAGTGGGAGCCGTCGTCGTGCGCCACGGGCGCATTATCGCACGGGCTTTCAATCAAGTTGAGACGCTCAAAGACGCGACCGCGCACGCCGAGATGATCGCGCTCACCGCCGCTCAATCCGCTGTGGGGGATTGGCGTCTCACCGACTGTACCCTTTATGTCACCAAAGAGCCCTGCCCAATGTGCGCCGGTGCCCTGGTACACTGCCGGCTCGAGCGCGTGGTCTTCGGAGCCTCGGACTCCAAAGGAGGCGCTGCTGGCAGTGCACTCAACCTGCTTCAATTCCCGGGCCTAAATCATCAGTGCGCCATCACCCAGGGCGTCCGACAGGAAGAATGCCGTGCCCTGCTAAAAAGTTTCTTTCTGGAGCAACGCACGGCCTCAAAAACGAACACCGCTTAGAACTTGGAAAACGTGTCCGAATGCCTTCGACACTCACGCTTTGGCGCATCTCGAATGCGCTCAATTCGCCTTTCCAGGATCACTCCACAGTGACACTTTTCGCCAGATTCCTCGGCTTGTCGACATCACAACCGCGAGCCACGGCGATATGATAGGCGAGCAACTGCAGTGGAATCACGTTTAGCAGCGGATAGAGTGGGTCCACCGTGGCTGGGACGTAAAGGATGTCGTCAACGGAACCCGCCAAGCGGGTGTTGCCCTCGGTCGTCACGGCAATGATCGGCCCTTTTCGCGCTTTGATTTCCTGCAGATTGCTCTGGGTCTTGTCATAGAGGATATCGGTCGGCGCCAGAACCACCGTGGGCGTGCGTTCGTCGATCATGGCGATCGGACCGTGTTTCATCTCTGCCGCCGGATACCCTTCGGCATGAATGTATGATATCTCCGTCAGTTTAAGGGCACCCCCCAATGTGCGCATCTCAGTTTTTTTCGCGGTTGTAGCGATGCGGGCTGCGATTGTGGTTAGTTATTGGCGAGGGAGGGAGGTTTGGCGTGTGGGAAGAGATCGTGCCAGCGGTGGTTGCGCCAGAAGGTTTCCAGGCACAAGAGGGCCTCGTCGCCCACGTTGGACCA
>SXGT01572821.1_pt1 | contig 25470 bp, 21 predicted proteins | sample 3176221 | NCBI WGS metagenome assembly SXGT01 (sample SAMN11356862, study PRJNA531348) | freshwater metagenome | isolation source: freshwater sample F1-120 | place: China: Fuxian Lake, Yuxi | collected 2017-12-25
CTGGAGTTTGATCAGACAGTGGGTTGGTAATTCTGCGCTGTAGTAATGGCACACGCGGCGCAGCGTGAGTAGGCGTGGTGCAGCTGCTGGCGGAGCGCACCGAATGTTTACGACTGCCGATGCTGGCCTGAAGGTTGTGAAATCTCCGCTTGTTGCGCTGAGCGTACCTCTCGGAATGTCATACAAAAGTGATCGTTGACCATTAGAAAGTGGCGGGGTGGAACTTAGTGCAGAGTGATGCTTGACAAACGCGGGTCCAGCCCTTACATTCTTTAGGTGCTATTGAGCTTGAAATGCCTATCCGTCCAATGATGACTTTTCCCAACCGCAGTTTTGCGGGTGCATGATTCCGACGCACGTTGTTCCCCTACTCTACTGGTCAGGCACCGTGCCACTCCCATATTTTCTGGCGGACCTGTCCTGAGTTCCGGTTATTGTGCCTGAAGCGCATATTTCTCGTACTACGGCGGTTGTGGACAATCGTGCCTCCTATGTTAATCTGTTGCCGGAAGGGTCGAAGCCATGACTGAGATGATCAGCGATCCCAGACCCGTTGGGGGTGTTCGGCTCCGGCGGCTTGGAAGAACGGGGCTCGAGGTGTCCGAAATCGGCCTCGGTGGCGCCTGGCTTCTTGGGCGATCGGGTGAGTTGGCAGGCGCGCATGGTGTCGCCACGATCCGGCACGCGCTCGACCTTGGAATAACCTTCCTCGATACCGCGGAATGCTACATCGGGGGTCGTTCAGAAGCACTCTTCGGAGAGGCGCTAGATGCTCATACCGGCCCGTATGTCCTCGGCACGAAGTTCGGCCATGTTCCGGCCGATTTCGACTGGTCTCGTGGTGCAGTTGTTGCCAGTGTTCAAGCAAGCCTCCGCCAACTTCGGCGGTCTAGCGTCGACCTCATCCAGGTCCACACACCGACGGAACCCACGATGCAGGCAATTTTCGGGCCTGGGGGAACAATGGACGGCTTACGGGAGGTGCGTGAGCGCGGATGGTGCCGTCACTTCGGGATCAATGGACGGGACCTGACCTTTCTTCGAGAGTGCGTGGTGTCGGACCAGTTTGACACCCTCTTGGTGTTTCAGCGGTTCGATCTTTTTGAACATTCGGCACTTGACCTATTTCACGAGGCACACGCCCGAGACATGGGCATCATTGTTGGAAGTCCGCTGCGTCTCGGTCTTTTCGGTTCGGCCCGGGATCAACTGGTCGCTCGCCTGAATGGCGACGACCGTAGACACCTAGATGATTTGGAAACCCTGTTGCAAGACTACCCCGGAGGCATCTCAACCGCCGCATTGCAGTTCGCGCTCATGCCTCCCGAAGTGAGCGTCGTCCTTAGTGGCGCGTCATCCCCTGAGGAGGTTTCGAACGTCATCCAAGCAGTGGAAGTCGGCACACCTGCCCTTCCCGCTGACCTGTACGAAGCGATTAGACGGTTGGCATCGGGGAAGCATCGAACCCTTTAGCCGTCACCATGTGGGCGGGCCTGAGCGTCGAGCAGGCGTGGCAAGACCTGCATCGCGGTCGCGGATGTCTCACCCCCGGTTCGGATTGCATTGAGACCGCGGTGACGGTTGCCAATCCGTCGGAGTCGCGCCGCGCTTCGGCAAGCGCGGACTGAAGGGCAGCAAAGCCTGATCAACACGCTTCGAGTTCGTGCTCAATCCGCTCAAGGTCTGCATCCAGTGAGACCGACACGTCGTCGCAAAGTCCAAAGTGATTTGCGTCTGTTGGGAATGACTGAGCGCAGGCGATTTTCTGGATCGGGTTGCATTATTGATACCGCCACCGCGCAAGCATCGGCACCGCTAATTTGGGGTGCTGGCACAGAACTCGCTGTGGCGGGAACTGGCGATGGCGCAGGCGGGGCGGAAGCTGGCGGCGGGGAGCAATCCCCCGCGGCCAAAGGCAGTGGGTGCAGACTGCGGCGCTTCGCGGGGCGGACACTTGGCGCGATATTTGTGGGCGCAGTTGCAGGCGCGCATCTACCGAGTGTTAGCGCTCAAGTGCAGCGGGTGCGGCGGGCGGGTGCGCCTGAGTGGCGTCATCACAGAGCCGCTGACGGTGCGGCAGATACTGGCGCATGCCGGCGAGCCGACAACTGCACCGGCAACCGCACCCGCGTGCTCACCACCGGTGGAGGTAAATGCACAGCGGCTGATTGCTCCAGAAGCAGTAGAGGCAATCCCCGGACTGGAGTTTGACCAGACGGCAAACCTCGAAGCGGAAGCCGGGCATGATCAGTGGACGGCCGCTGCGGATGCGCATGCAGAGCCGGTCCCGGAACTGGTGTTTAATCAGACGTTGGGTTGGTAATCCTGCGCAGTGGAAGGGCACACGCGGCGCAGCGGAGGCAGGCGTGGTCCAGCCGCTTAAAGCGCGCATAATGGATAGGGCTGCCAATGCTGGCCTGCACATGTCGGGTAAAGTCCGCTTGTTGCGCTGATCCTACCTCTCGGAATATCGAACAAAAGTGGCATTGGCCACTAAACAATGTTGGGGTGCAGATTAGCGCAAATGGGGCTTGACAAGATGAGGGATAGCGGTTATTGTACCGTTAATCTATTTGTTTTCAAGTTCAGGTTCTGCAAAAGACATTCTGAGCAACGATTTTCCACCAAGGAGGTAACATCATCACAGACTGAGAAAATTCAAGAACCGGATAGATTGTGTCCCATTGTGATCAGTGGGAAGCCCCCGTCAAGGGATTTATTTATTGAAAGGAGAAAACAGGTTATGAAATTACGAAAACGATCTAGTCGCGCTCTTCCGGGTTTTGTGATTGCCCTGCTGGTCACTTTGTTGCTGGCAGCTTGTGTAGCGCCCGTAGCCCCGACTACCGCCCCTGCCGCGGAGGCAACCACCGCCCCTGCCGCGGAGGCAACCACTGCTCCTGCCGCGGAGGCAACCACTGCTCCTGCCGCGGAGCCAACCAGCGCCCCGGCTGCGGAGGAAGATTCCGGGACGCTGACCTTTGCCACAGCTTCCCCGTGGGGAACCTACAGCCCCTTCCGGCCTACTTACCAATATGGGTACGCCAGCAATTCGATCGCCATGCTGACCCACAGCCGGCTGATTGATCTCGATAGCAACAATGTGCCGCAAGGAAATCTGGCGACATCGTGGGAAGTCTCCGACGATGGCATGACCTATACCTTCCAATTGCGTGAAGATGCCAAGTGGCACGACGGTCAACCGGTGACAGCGAAGGATGTGGATGCGACCGTCCGCTTCATCCTCACCAAGGCGACCAATATCAATCCCCAGCGCTGGATTAGCAGTCTCAAGGGAGGTCAGGCATTCTACGATGGCGAAAGCAGCGAACTCCCAGGGGTACAGGTGGTTGATGATTACAACATCATCTTCCAGTTGAAGGAGCCCAAGGTGTCTTGGCATCTATCGGCAATCACAGACCTGCAGATTCTGCCCGGCCACATCTTCAACAGTGTGGCGCCGGCAGACATTGTTGAGCATCATGCCCCGGCCTGGTATAAGCCTGAACTGAACATTGGCTCGGGACCCTTCAAGTTTGTGAAGGCAGAGCGGGATCAGTTTGTGGAGCTTGTGCGCAACGACGATTATTACCTCGGCGCGCCACGGGTAGGGCGCATTCTCTATAAGAACTTCGGCGGCCCGGATACAGAGTTCATTGCCCTGCAGAAGGGGGAACTGGATATTTGGCAGGTGAAACAAGACTTCTACGAACAGGCTAAGCAGCTTGACAACATTAATATCAATCTAGTCGATCGCAACTATATCCGAGCCTTCATACTACACTACGAATCACCCAATCTGGCCGATAAACGAGTGCGCCAGGCACTGGTTTATGCCATTGACCGCGAGGCTATCTGCGCCGGCCTCTACAGTGGCCTCTGCAAACCCTACAACTCCTATATGGAGCAGAAAACTTGGCTCGCGCCAAATCTTAACCAGTATGAGTACAACCCGGAGAAGGCCAAAGAGCTGTTGGCCGCTGCCCAGGCTGAAGGTAAATGGGATCCCAAAACCGAATTGAAAGTGATTTGGTACTACAACGATGCTCTTCATCAGGATATAATGGCTGCAATCCAACAGAATCTGGCCGACGTGGGCGTCAAGACACTGCTAAAGTTTACAGAAGGAACAGCCGTCGCAGATGTACAGAAGAACTGTGATTTTGATCTGTTGTACCAAGGGTGGGGCTTTTCCACCCCAGAGGACTACAGCTCCTTCTTCACCGACTCCGAGCGCTGTGTCTCACCCTGGGGTGATCCGGAAGTTACCAAACTCTTCAAACAGACAGGAGCCACCATTGACGATGCTGCCCGCCGCGCCATCCACGAAAAGATCCAAGTCAAGCTGAATGAAGAGGTGCCCTTGATTCCCTTCCTCCAGTTTACCGGCGTCTTGGCGACCAACAAACGGGTGACCGGCTTTGATGAAGACGCTCTCTGGTCGCAGTACTATCCTTGGAACAACGGCTACAACAACGCTTCAAAGTGGTCTGTCACACCGTAGGACTAACGTAGGACTTACAGAATTCCTGCTCACTATCGGGAGGGATCCCCGATAGTGAGCAGGATATACAAGGATAGTATCTCTAGTGAGGCTGCCACGTGAGAACCTATATACTGCGTCGTCTGGCGATCTCAGTACCCATTCTCCTGGGTCTGACTCTGGTGACCTTCATTTTCGCGGAACTGATGCCGGGCGATTTCGTGGATGCGATGATGCCTCCGACGGTTATCGTCAACTTCACTCCCGAGCAGCTACGAGCCATGCGCGAAAGCTACGGCTTGAACAAGCCACCCACCGAGCGCTACTTCATCTGGCTACGGGAGTTGACCCGGGGCAACTTGGGCTACTCGCTTGCCTCTGGTGCGCCGGTGACCGACGAGATACTTGAGCGGTTGCCGGCAACCCTGCAACTGACGGCCACCTCGCTGCTCTTCGGCATTCTGGTTGGGACGAGCCTGGGCATCATCGCCGCGGCTAAGCAATACTCCTGGGTAGATCAGCTACTGACTGTTCTCGGCTTTTTCTGGATATCCACCCCCGGTTTTGTTTTTGCCATCGGCGGCATCTATCTCTTTTCCCTAAAGCTGCCCATCTTTCCCACGTCCGGTATCACCAACTACGGCGAAGAGGCATCCCTAGTCACGCGGCTGCACCATATGGTACTCCCCGCAGCGGTTCTGGGCCTGGGCACTGTAGCCAGCTTCATGCGTTACGCCCGGAGCAGCATGTTGGAGGTCATTCGCGAGAACTATATCACTGCGGCTCGGGCCAAAGGGCTTGCAGAACAGGCTATCCTGCTCACCCACGCTCTGCGCAACGCTCTCATTCCCGTCATTACGATTATCGGCCTAGAAATCCCTTATCTGATCGGCGGGGCCGTGATCATTGAGCATATTTTTGCTTGGCCCGGCATGGGAACGTACAGTTTGGTAGCCATCTCCTCCCGTGATTATCCGGTGATCATGGGCGTCAATTTTATGGCAGCCCTGGTGGTGTTGATGAGTAATCTGGCGGCGGATATTGCCTATGCCTTCGCCGACCCGCGCATTCATTACGAGTACTGACTCCTGGCCGATGACAACCGAGCAAGCAGAACAAAATTATTTGACAAAGGGCGCTCCCACCCCGCCCCGGCTGGTCTACTCCATGCAGCAGCCTCCCTTTCGCTCGCCCCGCTACCGCTTTTGGCGGCGGCTGCGACGCCATAAGTTGGGGATGTTAGGCCTGGCCACGCTGACTCTGCTGGTGCTTGCGGCCATCTTGGCACCCATCATCTCCGGCCACGACCCGGCAGCTATTGATCTGCGCATGAAGAATACACCCCCTAGCGGAGATCATATCCTGGGCACCGATGCCATTGGGCGCGATGTTTGGGCACGCCTCGTCTATGGGGCACAGGTCTCCCTCTCGGTAGGTCTGGTGGCTGTCACGATCTACACGACGATTGCCCTGCTTCTGGGCAGCATTGCTGGTTATCTGGGCGGAGCCGTGGACAACGTTATCATGCGAATCACCGATATTATCATGTGCTTTCCCACCTTTCTGCTGATCATTACAGTGGCTGCGGTGCTGCCGCCCGACACTTACACCATCATGATCATCATCGGTGTCTTTGGCTGGCCTGGTATGACGCGCCTGGTGCGCGGCCAGTTTCTGAGTTTGCGCGGGCAAGATTTCGTCGTCGCAGCCGTGGCCATAGGCGTACCCACCCACCGTATTATTTTCCGCCACATTCTGCCCAACGTCATTGGACCGGTAGTTGTCGCGGCCACGCTGGGTCTGGCCGGTGCCATTATGACGGAATCGAGCCTCAGCTTTCTCGGTCTGGGTGTACAGCAGCCGGCCTCGAGCTGGGGTCAGACCTTGACCACAGCCATGCAGTTGCCGATTCTGGAGGGGATGCCGTGGCGCTGGCTGCCTTCGGCTGCGGCCATTGCCTTTGCTGTTCTTTCCATCAACTTCGTTGGCGACGCACTGCGCGATGCCTTTGACCCGAGTTCGAAATTGGGTTAGCAAGGAATGATGACAGCAATCTCTATCGCATCTACTACGCTGCCCATTGGTAGAGAAGGCGAGCAGACCGAAATGCGTCACAGAGTTTACAGAGAAACCTTTGACGATGGCGCTGGCGGCTGGATCGCCTGGTTGGGTCACAACCGGCCTGTGGCTGCGGAGGTGGTGGACGGTGCGCTGATTTCGCGCAGCCCGTGGGGTATTGACTCCAACCACGCCTTTCCCGGCGGCGGCTATCTTCACCTGCTTTTCATTTTAATGACCGCGCCCCGGCCCAACCTCGGCCCACCCTACGGGCCGCTGTCTGCGAGCAATCGTTTTATTGCCGGTGGCTATTCCACCGATCTGCGCAACGCCAAACTGACCGTGCGGATCAAAGGCTATGCGCAGCTACGCGGGGCCAAGTTGGTGTTGCACTGCCAGGCCCAGCGGGGCGACATTGCCATTAACTTTGTGTTGAACGGACAGCCATTCGAGATCACACCGGAGTGGTCGGAGCAGACCGTCACCTTGACGACTGACCCCGATCAGTGGCTCTGTCTGGGCGCGCGCCACGATTTGCTGGATGTCTACGGCTGGGGCGGGATCGAGGATGTACTGGCGGATGTCAACATAGACATTCTCCTTTTGCTCCACCCACTCGAAATTGTACCGTTGACCCCCGAAGCCCAGGGCATCCACCATCGCCGCCCGGAAGTTGACTACCCGGTGGATACCAGCTACCTGCCAGAAGGCTATCTGATGTTGGATGAAGTCCGCTTGGAATACCCGGCCAGCCACTAAACAATAAATTCCCGTTTGCACCTTCCGGGAAGGGGTCACAAGCTGGTTTTACTTGCCCAATCTGCTTGACCCCTTCCCGAAAGGTTGGGAACTTAGCCAAAAGGAGAATCATGGCTCACCGCATCAACTTCACAGAACATCTGGCCCTGGGCGGTTTCAACTACGCCTACGGTATCTCAGCCTTCGATCTGACCGGTAACGGCAGCCTGGACCTGGTGACCGCTGACCTGACTGTCGGTCTCTATTGGTTGGAGAACGACGGTCATGGCAACTTTGCCCGGCATATCATTCATGAGCGCAGCGACGAATGGTTGGAGCGCCATGCCATCGCCGACATCAACGGCGATGGTCGCCCAGAGATCGTGATTGTGGACAATATCAACGGCAGCCTGCGCTATTTTGCCTTTACTGGCGATCCCCGAGATCGTCAGTCCTGGACGGTGCATACGATCTGCGAAGGGACGCTGCCTGGGGCCTACGATGTGGCGGTGGCCGATTTTGATGGCGATGGCGACCTGGACATTGCCGCGTCCAGTTGGCGCAAAGGCAATCAGTTCGCCTGGTTTGAGAATCTGGGCGTCTCTGGCAACGGCGTTTGGGTACAACACCTGATCGAAGGCGAGATCGGAGAGACCCGTACCATCTGTGCCGTGGACATGAATGGCGATGGCCGCGTGGATCTGCTCGGCACGGCCTCCGCCGGCAACCAGGTGGTTTGGTATGAAAATCCTGGCGATCCCGCCCACCAGCCCTGGCGCAAGCATTGGATTGACAGCCCCCAGCGCCCCATCCACGGCCATCCGGTGGATATGGACGGCGACGGTGATGTGGATGTTGTGTTGGCGTTGGGGCATAGTGGGCCGGGTCTTCTGCCTGATCCGCACGATCATCAAGTTGTCTGGTACGAGAACCTGGGCAGCGCGACCGCGCCAGGTCCCTGGCAGAAACATCTGATCGCCGATTCCTTTGTCCAGGGCTTTGAGGCCGTGGCCGCGGATTTGGATGGCGACGGTCAAATGGAGGTGGTCGCCACCGCTTGGGGTGACACTGGACAAATCGCCCTCTTCAGTCATGCCGGCGATCCCAGAGGCCCCTGGTCGCAGCAATTGTTGAAAGAAAACTGGGTCAACGCCAACACTGTTCTGATTGCCGACCTGGATGGGGATGGCCGACTCGACATCGCGGCCGCGGCTGAACGGGGCAGCAATGAGGTGCGCTGGTGGCGCAACGCAGGTCAGGAGAGCGTATGAAAGAAGGACTCGTTGTGGGCGCCATCTCCTCGCACGGCCATGAGCGCGGTCACGTCGGCGTGCTTGATCGACTGGCTGAGGTGAAGACAATTCACGTTTGCGCAGCCACTGCATTGGTCAAGGCCGAGGACCTTGCCTCGGCCTCACCCAAAGTCGCCTCAACCACCACCGATGTCGGCGCACTCCTGGCGCGCGACGATTTGGATGCTGTGATCGTCTGCGCCCGCCCCGATCACGCGCCGGCCATCCTGGAGCAGGTGGTGGCGAGCGGGCGACCGGTACTCTATGACAAACCTGCGGCGATTCATTCCAGCCAGATGCGCCGTGTCGCGGAGCTGGCGCGGGCCAGGGGCGTAACCGCCGGCGCGATGTTGCAATGGCGTTATCATCCCATGCTGCTCAATCTCAAGCGTGCCCTGGCCGACGGTGCGCTGGGTGATGTGATGACAATCGAGGCCAAAATTCTAAACGGTTTGTTGCTCTACCGCGATACCAGCAACTACCTTTTTGGCCCCAAGACCGCGGGCAGCGGCATCCTCTCCTGGCTGGGCTGCCACTGTCTTGATCTGGTACTTTATCTGATGCAAGAGCGCGTGGTGGAAGTGATGGCGATGCTGGACAATCTGAATCCAGAGAAGGTGGCGGTGGAAGACACGGGCTTTCTGCTGCTGAAGTTTGCCAGCGGACGCTTGGGCACTTTTCAGGCGGGCTACCATCTGCGGGGCAGCAAGAGCGTCTACGACTTTTACATTGGGATGCGGGGCAGCCTGGGCTATGCCGCACTGCCGTTGATCGAGCCGCGCGAGCCGACCAATCACAATGCGGCGGTAGCTGGTGGTCACTACACACTCTACAGCGAAGCGCGGCGCTGGATTACAGGGCGGACGCGCCAGGAACGCTACGAAATCCCCGAAACGCCTGGCTATGGCGGTATTATGGCTGAAGAGCTTTTTCGCGACTTCTTTCTCGCCGCGCGTTCTGGTGCGCCTGCGCCTGCGCCCATCGAAGATTCTGTCCACATGCTGGAGATCATTGAGGCGGCCAAGCAATCATCGGCCACGCGGCGGGCCGTGACAATCCAAGAGACCACCGCATGACGCAAAGCGCCCACTTTCACCTGCACAGCGGCGAGCGCCAACTCTTTCTCGACGAGACCGATATTGCCCAGAGCGACGGTCTGGTTACAACCTTCCACCCGCCGGAAAAGAAGGGGCCGGTGATCCGCCGTATCCCCAGCATTGGTGGCTACCCAGAAATCCGCACGGCGCCGGCTTGGGATCCAAGCGCACAAGTCTGGAAGCTGTGGACGGTTTGCGTGACGCCAGAGGAGTTGCAGGGACAGGCGGGCATGTCCGGCTATCACGAAAGCCCGGATGGTCTGCATTGGTCAGCGCCCAACACCCAACAGGTGAAATTTCAAGGCAGCTACAACAATAACTTCGTCTTTATCCCAATGGGTGACGGGCACACGAGCGAAATTTTTGGCGCAGTCTACGATAGCACAGACCCAGACCCAGCGCGGCGTTACAAGGCGATCAGCTTTACGCGCGTGCCTGTGCAGTCAATTCTCTTCGCCACGTCACCCGATGGCATCGTTTGGACGCGGCTGGCTGTGCCGCCAGTCTCTTCCCAGGACGAGCCAAACTTCAGCTTTGACGAGCAACGTCATCAATTCATTGCAACTGTCAAGGTCAAAGGACCCTACGGCCGCTCCCACGCGCTGACGACCAGCCCCGATTTCACCCATTGGTCCGAGCCGGAATTGGTCTTCCACGCCGACGCGCGGGATCAGGAGGAGGCGAAGACGATCATTGGGCGTCACGTCGCCGACCCGACGCGCCAGCAGCCGGTCTTTGTCCACCCCGAAGAGTGGGCGACAGATGTCTACAATTTTGCCATCTCGCGCTATGAGAGCCGCTATATTGGCTTTGCCACCTTTTTCTACCACACGGGGCGGGCTTGGGAGGGTCGCAATCACGACGGTTTCCATCAGGTGCAGCTTGCCGTCAGCCAGAATATGCGACAGTGGGCACGCGTTGGCGATCGGCAACCATTCCTTGCGCCTTCACACTTGAACGCCGGGGCCTACGATACGCTGCAAATGATGGCACCCTCGCGCCCTGTACTACGTGGCGAAGAATTGTGGTTCTACTACACCGGTCTCAAGCACCGCTGGCCTCCCGAAAACATGACGGCTGACCGCAACGCCATCTGTTTGGCCACGCTGCGCCGGGATGGCTTTGTCTCGCTGGATGGGGGTGCGCAGGGTGGCATATTGACGACAAAGACCTTCACCCACGGCGGAGAAAAGCTCTATCTCAATGCCGTTGCCAAGCCCGGTCAAATTCGCTGCGCTCTGCTCGACGCGGCAATGCAGCCGATTACTAACTTTACGCAAGCCGACTGTCAGCCGATTGTGGGGGACAGCACCTCTCTTGCCGTCCATTGGCAGGGGCAGGAGCGGTTGCCCGCGGGCCAACTACGCTTGCGCGTCTATCTGAATGAAGCTCGTTTGTACAGCTATTGGGTTGAGTAGGCAATGGATGGGATGGCAAGATGACCGCAGAAGCAAATACTCTGGCTTACAAATTCGAAGTGGCGGACGAGATTCAACTCTACCGTCCCCGTCCAGTCAAACGTTATATGGTCTGCCCAGCGGGCGGCTACTACATCAAGCTGGAACAAACGGCGGACGGTAGGATTGTCGCCGTCTTCAAAGGGGGGGATGGCATTGTCGGGCTGTGGGGTCATCTGCAATCTGCCATTTCGCGTGATGGCGGCGAGAGTTGGATGCCCCCGCGCACCATCGCGCAGATGAGCCACGACACCGACCACATGGCGTTCGGGCAGACAAGCGATGGGTCGTTGGTGCTCTGCTTTGTCCAACCACACGCCTACCAAAATGGATTGTGGGATACGGCCAAAGTCCACGATGGCCCGGTCTATGTGGTGCATTCGACGGACGGCGGCGAGCAGTGGACAGAGCCGGTGCCCATAGACACCAGCAGCACACCGGTGCCCGACGGCTGCAATCCGCATGGCAAGATGGCGCAACTGCCCGATGGCACGCTGCTTATGTGCGTCTATTTTAGCTATCGCGAGGGGCAAGCAGAGGCTTCCTACCAACAGCACGGGCAGTTTGGAACCTACCTGCTACGCTCAAGGGATGGTGGCAACTCCTGGGGAGATGGCTCACTCCTCGCCGATGGCTTTGTGGAGCCAACACTCTATGTGCTGCCGTCGGGCCGGCTGATTGGGCTGGTCGTCCAGTTTATGCCCGGGCGCAATCTCTGGCAGACCGAGTCGGATGACGGCGGCTATACCTGGAGCGCGCCGCGCCCGATTACCGACTATCACGAGTACTCAGGGAGCAGTCTGCTTCTGTTGCAGGATGGCCGGTTGCTGCTGGCCTATGGACATCGCTCCTTTCCCGGCGGTGTGCGGGCGATGGTCAGCGATGATGAGGGGAAGAGTTGGAAAGACGAGCGGGTCATACTCTCGGCTGAAAGCGTCTATCAGTTCTGCGGTGGCGGTAGTTCGGTGCAGTTGGCCAACGGCAAAATTGTGACTGCCTATTTTCAACACCAGGGCACGGGACCCTTCCTGCACCCGCGCACCTATTGGGTCAGCGCCGGTTTCTTTAGCGGCCCCTATGCCGCGGTCGTAAAGTACGATCCTGGGGATTTGCCATGAATCGCACTATCAATACGCAGCAAAGAACCCAATTGGCACAGGCTGGCGGGGCCAGAGTGCGAGAGAATCCCTTTCCGGGCCGCGGTCACGTCGGCGCGGAAGAGAAGGCGGCGGTTGACGCCTTTTTGGAGCGCGTCATTGCAAGCGGCGTGCTGCCCCCGTATGATGGCGAGGAGGAGCTTGCCTATTGCGCCGAGTTTGCCGCCTGGCTGGGAGGCGGCTACGCCGATGCCGTCAGTTCTGGGTCGGCGGCCATCTATGTGGCGCTCAAAGCGCTCGATCTGGAACCCTTTGGCGAGGTGATCATTGGAGCGTTTACCGACCCTGGCGGGATGATGCCCATTCCCCTGCAAAACCTGATCCCGGTGATTGCCGACAGCATACCCAACAGCTACTGCACCGGACCTGAGCAGATCGCGCCGTTGATCAGCCCGCTGACGCGGGCCATCATCATTCCCCATATTGCTGGTGAGCCAGCCGATATGGAGGGGATTATGGCGCTTGCCCGCCAATACAGCATTCCGGTGATCGAAGATTGTGCCCAGGCCCACGGCGCACGCTTCAAAGGGCAATTGCTGGGCAGCTTTGGCGATCTGGCCGCCTTTTCGACGATGGGCGGCAAACATCACAGCACAGGGCCACAGGGCGGGGTGGTCTTTACGCGTGACTTAGCGCGCTACCAGGCTGTGCGCCGCGCCTCGGATCGGGGCAAACCCTTCTTCTTGCCTCCCGGCTCGAGCAACGTAACCGCGTCGCTCAACTTCAACCTCAACGACCTGGCCGCAACGATTGGCCGGGTACAGCTACGCAAATTACCCGCCAGTGTGGAGCGGCGCAGGGCCATTGTGGGACAACTGCGCGAAGGGCTGGCCGACTTGGGCGTGGTCTCGCTGACGCCGCCACGCGCAGGCTGCGCGTCGAGCTATTGGTTTCTGCCCATCCACTATCACCCCGCAGCGGCCACTTGCGACAAGGCCACCTTCTGTGCTGCACTGAGCGCAGAAGGGCTGTCCGTGATGACCGACTATCGCCCCGGTATGCCCCACGGCCAGGAGTGGTTTGTCAAGCGCTGTGTCTTTGGCAACAGCGGCTATCCCTGGGCAAGCCCCGATTATAAGGGTGATCCCCATCGGCACTTTGCCTGCCCGAATGCCCACGCCATGATCGAGAGCCATTTCAATCTTATGTTTCATGAAAATTGGACCAGTCAAGAGATCAACGACGCCATCGCCATCTTTCAAAAAGTAGGGGCACGAGGTGGGGCGGGACATAATTTGCCGACGAAGGTGAATGATCTGCGCGCCCCACCTCGTGCCCCTACGCGTGTCACCCCCAAATATTGAGAAGATACCTAACATTCATTCACAAGGAACCCCAAATCATGGCAATCGCAATCGAACGCAACTCACCGCCAGTCCGCTCTGGCACCTTTGGCCCCCAGTGGGACCTGGGCGATGAAGAGATCGCAGAACTGACCGACGTAATCCGCGCCGGCAAGTTGGGCCGGCTCGGAGGCACGAAAGTCGTCCAGTTTGAGAAAGAGTTTGCTAGCCAGGTGGGCGTGAAGTACGCGCAGGCCGTCACATCGGGCACGGCGGCTGTTCACACCGCGGTCGGTGTCATTGACCCCAATCCCGGCGACGAGATCATCACCACCAGCATCACCGATTTTGGCACGGTGATCGGCATCCTCTACCAGAACGCAGTGCCTGTCTTTGCCGACATCGATCCGGTGACGGGCAACCTGGATGTCAACGACGTGGCAGCCAAGATCACCGAACGCACCAAGGCGATTGTCTTGGTGCATCTCTTTGGCAACCCCGGCGACCTGACCCCTTTGATTGAACTGGCACGTGCCCACAATCTCGTCGTCATTGAGGATTGCGCCCAATCCCAACTGGCCGAATACAAGGGGCGACCAGTCGGTTCGTGGGGCGACATCGGCTGCTTTAGCTTCGGCGGCAAGCACATGACCACCGGGGATGGTGGTATGGTCGTCACCAACCGGGATGATCTCTCCGAGCGCCTCAAATGGTTCACGGACAAAGGCAACCCGCGCCAGCCAGTCTATGAACACACTTATCTGGCCCCCAACTATCGTATGACCGATCTGCAGGGCGCGGTGGGGCTTGCCCAACTCAAGAAGGTCGGGCTGGCTGTGGCCAAAAAGCAGTGGGTGGCCAACCAGTTGAGCGAGGTTGTCTCCAGCGAGCCAGGTTTGTCTCTACAGACGGTCTTGCCCGCGGCGCGCCACTCCTATTGGGTCTATGCCTTTCATATGGATCCGACCCGCTTTCGTGTCCCAGCGAACCAATTTGCGGCTGCGTTACAGGCCGAAGGCGTGCCCGCCAATGCTCCCTATCTGGTCTATCCGATCTACAAGTATCCGGCCCTGGCCCAAAAGCGAACCTATGGCACGTCTGGCTTTCCGTGGACCTACCCCATTGTCGCGCGCGACATTGACTATGGTTCGCTCTCCTTGCCCGGCTCCGAGCGCTTCCTGGAGACGGCCATCGTTATGCCGATGAACCCCTCCTACAGCGCGCAGGACGTGGAAAACTTTGGCATCGGCATTTGCAAGGTGGCGGAGCATTACCGGGTGAAATGAGTGAGTAAGGAGCTGCGTTGGTGGCGGAATGAAGGCAAGCCATGAACGGACAACGCTATCGTGCCGCGATTATCGGCCTGGGTTACATCGGCGGCGCGAACCAGGTCTCCGGAGACGCCCTGGGCCAATTTGTCAAAGATCTGGATGGCACCCACTTTTCATAACCCTGGGAAGGCTGCCATCTATGGAGGCCTTCCCGGCTGGGTAGTTACCCTCAGATAGGAGAACCAACATGGCTGAACTCATCAACTTTTCTGAACATCTGATCAGGGACGGCTATAACTATGCCTATGGCATCAGCGCTGCGGACATAACGGGCAACGGTGTACTGGACATTATTTCCGCCGACACAGATGTGGGGATCTATTGGTTCGAGAACGACGGTCAGGGCAACTTCACCCGGCATATCATCCACGAGCGCAGCGCCGAATGGCTGGAGCGCCATCAGGTCGTGGATATCAACGGGGATGGCCGCCCAGAGATCGTGAGCGTGGACAATATCAACGGTTCTCTGCTCTACTTTTCCTTCGATGGTGACCCGCGTGAGCGCAAGAACTGGCATCATCACTACATCATTGAAGGCGGACTGCCGGGTGCCTATGATGTGGCCGTGGCCGATTTTGATGGCGACGGCGACCTGGACATTGCCGCTTCCAGTTGGCGCAAAGGCAACCGCTTCGACTGGTTTGAACAGCGCGACGGTCAATGGATCCAGCATCCGATTGAGGAGAAGATCGGCGAGACGCGCACCATTTGCGCGGTAGACATAGACGGGGATGGCCGGATCGACCTGCTGGGCACGGCGCGCACAGGCAACCAGGTCGTCTGGTATCAAAATCCCGGTGACCCGGTCAACCTGCCCTGGCGCAAGACGATCATTGACGACGCACCGCAGCCCATCCACGGCCACCCGGTGGATATGGACGGCGACGGCGACGTGGATGTGGTGATGGCCCTGGGCATGTTGCCACAGGATCACCAACACTTTGGCGTACCGTTGGAACACCACCAGATCGTTTGGTATGAAAATGAGGGTAACCCGACCCAGGGGCCGTGGAAAAAACATATCATCTGCGCATATTTCCCCCACGCTTTCGAAGCGATTGCCGCTGACCTGGACAACGACGGTCAGATCGAAGTCGTTGCCACTGCTTGGGACATGACGGGGCGGGTGGCGCTCTTCAAACACCGCGGCGACCCACGCGGCCTCTGGGATATGCAGCTTCTCAAAGATGGCTGGATTTGCGCCGACCAGGTTATCGTCGCTGACCTGAATGGCGACGGAAGACTTGATATTGTGGCCGTGGCGGAGCGGGGGAGTAACGAGCTGCGCTGGTGGCGGAATGAAGGCAAGCTATGAACGGACAACGCTATCGTGCCGCGATTATCGGCTTGGGTTACATCGGCGGGGCGGACCAAATCTCCGGCGATGCCCTGGGCCAATCTCTCAAAGACCTGGATGGCACTCACTTTGAGGCGCTGAGCAAGAACCCCCGTGTTGAATTGGTGGCGGGCAGCAGCCGGGATGAGGGGCGGCGGCAACGCTTTGCTGCTCGATCTCAGGCGCGCACATATCCCGACTGGCGCACGATGCTGGCCGAGGAGAAACCCGATATCGTCAGTGTTGCCACTTATGCGCCCCAACACGCCGAGATCACAATTGCCTGCGCGCAGAGCGGTGTGCGCGCCATCTTCTGTGAAAAACCCGTTGCCACCCGCCTGCCCGACGCGGGGCGTATGGTGCAGGCGTGCCAGGCCGCGGGCGCGCTCCTGATTGTCAACCACAACCGCCGTTTTCACCCCAACTTTCGTCGCCTGCGTGATCTGTTGGCGGCTGGCGCATTGGGCGATCTGACCTCCGCGCTTCTGCAGTGGACAACCGGGCGTTTGGGCGCCGTCGGCACCCATGTAATTGATGCGCTTTGTATGCTGATCGGACAGAAGGTGAGCGCCGTCTCTGGCACACTCGATTGGTCAGGCCGCCCGGATTGTCGTGGCCCACAGTTTCACGATCCGGGGGCGTGGGGGATGATGCAAATGGGTGATGGGATGAGGGCCTTTGTCAACGCACCGGACTACGGCAGCATCCCCCTGCAACTGCTGATCTCTGGCAGCAAAGGCCGGGCCACTGTGATGGGCAATGCGGTGACATTGGACTTTTGGGACGGTCGCCGGGAGCATTGGCCGAATGCAGGGAGCGACCCTTCCTCGATGGATCAGGCGGTGGAGGAGATTGTGGCGTGGCTTGACGGGCGCGCCCCTTTCATGTACAATGCGCAAGATGCGGTGGATACGCTGGAAGCGATTCTGGCCTTTCATGCCTCCCACGCGGCCAATGGGGCGTGGGTCACGTTGCCGTTGACCGACGCAGATCGTACACGGGAAGTGCAGAGTGGATAGATTCAGAGAAGTGCAATGATCAACCCAACTCAGAACAAACAGCTTTTCCTTGACGATTCCGCCATCGCACAGATGACCGGGGTGACGCGCCGTCTGCATCAACCGGCGAGCCACGAAGCGGTCATCCGTCCCGACCGGACGCAGGGACAGGTTGCAGTGCAGACACGCAGCGCGCCGCAGTGGAACAGTGAAAAGAAGCTGTGGGAGTGGTGGTACTGGAGCTACTATAAGGTGCCGCCCTATGGAAAATACCACGCCACCGAGCGTTCGCTCAGTTGCTACGCAACCTCCAGCGACGGTATCCACTGGGAGCGGCCCAATCTGGGGCTGTATGAATGGCGCGGCTCGCGCCAAAACAACATCGCGCGCGACCCTACGCAGGAGCGCACGCTCTATCACATTGTGCGCGATGAAGCGGAGAGTGCCCCGCAACGGCGCTACAAAGCGCTCTTTGATGTGCATGACCGTTATCTGGGTGTCTCGCCCGACGGCTTCACCTGGACGATGCTTGACGTGCCGCCCATCCCCAGCCAGGATGAATCCCACTTTCTTTACGACGAAAGCAGCGGACAATTCCTGGCTTTTGTCAAACAGCCCACCGATTGGGGGCGTTCGGTCTGGTTGGCGACCAGCCGCGAGTTTCAACACTTTGGCGCAGCGCAACTCGTCTTTCACAGCGATGCGATTGACCGCGCAAATCGCAAAGCGCGCATCCAGCAGATCCTCGCGGATCCGGCCTATCTGGCGCCGCCGTTGGTGGATGAGACCGATCACATTGCCCAGGTCTACCAGATGGCGGTGCTGCCATACGCGGGCCTCTATGTCGGCTTTCCCGTGCTCTTCAATCCGGCCGGGGCGATCCCGCCGCCCCACATGAACTATACCGCGCTGAACCAGGTGGAGCTGACTGTCTCCCACGACCGGCTGCACTGGGAAAGGGTGGCTGACCGCGCCCTCTTTCTGCCTGTCGATCCCCGCAATGATGCCACCTATGGCTGGGCGCAAAAGCTGCTCTGTGGCACTCCCCATATCTACCAGAACAGAGAGATTTGGATTTACTATAACGCACTGCGCTTCCGCGGCATGCGTGAACTCTACAAAGATATCCCCGACGCCTATTTCACGGATCAGAGCGCGCTGGTACTGGCGAAGTTGCGCTTGGATGGCTTTGTCTCGCTTGACGCTGCAGGGGAGGGGACGGTTGTCACCCAACCCTTTCTCGCCCAGGGCGGTCAACTCTTTGTCAACGCGGTTGCCAACGCCGGTACTCTCCGCGCCGAACTCCTCGATGCCGAGAGCGGGCAACCGTTGCCTGGTTTTTCGGTGAGCGAAGCGACTGCTTTGCAGGGCGATCAGCTACGCGGTCAATTGGGCTGGCAAGCGCAGACGGCGCTCCCCCAGGAGCGGGCAGTGCGTCTGCGTTTCCATTTGGATCGGGCGCAGCTCTATGCCTTCTGGGTGGAGAGTTAAGTCTGAACCCTAACTACCCGGCCGTTCAAAAGCGGACGCAGATCAAAAAGATTGAAAGGAAGATCAGCACAGATTTGAGCTGGATTTGAGCCAAAATCAGCGCTGATCAATCCAGATCATAAAAATCAGCGTCCCTTACTTCATCCATACAAGGAGCCCTCATGTACGCCATCGACTTTATCTCCGATTTTAGCGTTGACCCGATTGCCGAGCCGGATACGACGCTGGCGCAGTTGTTGCAGCAGACCAAAAAGCATAGCACGACGCTGACGCTCACCACCTCCAAACGCGGCTTGATGAACCAGGTGCCCAAAGAAGCAATTGCGGAAACGCTTGCCGTCGTCCAGCAACACCCGCGCTTGCTGCCGGTGGGCGTCCTCGACCCGCGCCACTATCTCGGCTGGCAAGATGACCTGGCCGCGTGTGTCGCAGGTGGCTGTCGGGCCATCCGCATGGCACCGGGGCCGCAGAGTTGGTCGCCCAACACGCTGATCTTCCAGAAGATGGTCGCCGCGGTTGGCCAGGCGGCGACCGCACAAGCCTTGCCGATTATTGTTGATTTCAACGGCGCGGGCAAAGAGGCGATGGAGTGGATTCAGATCGTCGGCGCAGCCAGCCACCGCTTCAACGTCCCTGTGGTATTGAATGAGGTGAGCTACGGCTATCTGGGCGAGTTGATCACTGTCATGCAGGAATATCCCACTGTCTTCGCCGCCATCCGCTGGCTCTGTCTGGCCGATGGGCTGGAGGTGATGGTGGAAGCGGGCATCGGCCAACAGTTGCTCTATGGCAGCAACGCACCCAAATTCTCCATCACCGCGCTGCGCAACCAGGTGTTGATGGCGCGCCTCAGCGACGAGCAGAAGCAGGCGATTCTAGGCGGCAACGCCCTGCGTCTGCTGGGTATGGACGTGGAAGAGTTGCCGGTCGAGCCGCTCCTCATCCGCACCCAAGCCGACCTGCCCGACAGACCGATCATTGATATGCACGCCCACGTCTCCGGCTTCCATGTGGCGCAGCCCTTCAACACGCGCAGCGAGACCAACGTTCACGAACTCTCGGCGCGCTGCAATATCGAACTGACCTTTGTTTCCTCCTACAACGCCATCAACTACGACATGCGCGAGGGCAACGCCGACACCCAAAAGTTCCTGGATCGCTACCCCTCTCTGCGTGGCTATGTCACCGGCGACCCGCGCGACATCCCCGGTTCGGTGGAGCAGATGGAACGCTACTTCCAAGACCCGCGCTTTGTCGGCGTCAAACTCTACTGCCCCTTCGGTGGCAATATGGCTACCCAACGCATGCAGGATCTGCTGGTCGAGGTGGCAAAATTTGGTCGCCCGGTCAAGATTCACATGGACGATGGCGGCTCGCCCTACCCCGGTCTGCGCGAGGCAGCGCTGCGCAATCCGGATCTGGTCATCATCAAAGCGCATGGGGATGATGTGGATGGGGCGCGCCAGATCGCTGACCTGCCCAATGTCTACTTCGAGTTTTCCAGCAGCGTCATCACTGCGGGTAAAGTCCGCCGGGTGATCGATCTGCTGGGGCCAGAGCGCATCTTCTTTGGCACAGACCAGCCCCTCTTTGCGCCCTGGTTCGAGTATGGCGCGTATCTGGACGCCTTCCAAAATGAGCGGGAAGCGGAGCTTATCCTGCGCGCCAATGCGCGGCGGGTCTTCAAGCTGACAGGTCTGGTCCGCACGACGACCAAGACCTAGATAGGCAAAGCAAGCGCATTTTTCCCCGATCGGCGAAATTTTTTTGCCATTGGCCAAATAACATTCACAGGAGCAAGCCATGAACGATCAACTAGCCATCCACGGTGGTACGCCGGTGCGGACGCAGCCTTTTGGCGCAACGCACGACTTTGGCGAAGAGGATATTGATGCCGTCTCCGAGGTATTGCGCACGGGCAAGATCGGTAAGGGCAGTCGCGTGGCCCAATTTGAGCGTGATTTTGCGGCTAAACATGGTGTCAAACATGCGGTTGCAGTCAACTCCGGCACTTCGGCCATGCACCTCTGTGTCGCTGCCATCAACCCCGACCCAGGCGACGAGATAATTGTCACCCCCTGGACTTCAGGCGGCAGCCTGATCGGTGCGCTGCTGCAAAACTGTGTGCCGGTCTTCGCCGACATCGATGACACCTATACCCTCGACCCACAGGATGTGGAAGCCAAGATCACGACGCGCACCCGCGCCATCATTGCCGTCCACCTCTTTGGCAACCCGTGTGACATGACAGCGTTGCGTGCAATCGCTGACCGCCACAAAATTTTCCTGATCGAAGATTGCGCGCAGGCGCACTTTGCCGAATATCAAGGCCAGGTGGTCGGCACGATGGGCGCCATCGCCGGCTACAGCTTTGGCGGCAAACATCTCTCGGCAGGGATGGGCGGCGCAGTCTTGACCAACGACCCCGTCTTGTGGGAACGCGCCATCCTCGCTGGCGATGTGGCGCTGCCGCGCGCCAACACCCCCTATGCCAATCGCCCCTATGCCAACTACTTTCTGGCTCCCAACTATCGGATCAACGACATGATCGGCGCGATCTTGCTCACCCAACTGCAAAAGGTCGATGGTTATATCGCACGCAAAATCCACGCCGCCCAGCAGATCATGGCGCAGATTGCCGACATTGAAGAGATCACACCGCAACGCGTGCGCCGAGGGGATCGTAACACGTACTGGGTGTTAGGCTTCACGCTCGATACCCAGCGTTTGGGTTGTGACGCATGGGAATTTGCCGCGGCGCTGAACAAAGAGGGTATTCCGGCGGGCGGCCCCTATCTGGGTACCGGGCGCGAAGGACCGCTCTATCGCAACCCCTTCCTGGCTGAACCTAATTGTTATGGGCGCAGTCGTTTTCCCTTTGACTATGGCCGCGACAAACCGATTGACTATCGCCAAGTTGAATGTCCAAATGGCGAGGCATTGATGCAGCGTGGCTTCAACATTTCTATGCTGCCCTCGTTGGACGAAGAGGATATCCGCGATATTTCTCACGCCATCCGCAAGGTGGCGGTGCATTATCGCAAACAGTAGGAAAGAGGTCACACAGCAGATCATTGAGGGAAACAGATAGTGTAAGACACTATGCCGGCGTCATTCGCCTTCATCCGTGTAAAAAAATTAAATTGTCGGTCTACTAGGCTGCAAGCAGGGGATCAGGTAATGGCGATGAACGCGACAACAGGGAGATCGGAGATCGGTGATCGTAGTGGGCGCAGGGATGGCGGGATTGGTGGCCGCTCTGCAAGCCCAACAACTTGGCGCGCAGGTAACACTGCTGGAAAAGGGCAACGCCCGGTGGTTCGTTGGCGCTATCGGGCGGTAGGCTGCGGTGCGCCCAAAGCTATGCGGATTTGCGACGCCTCGTGCCACGTGGTGATAGAATTCCAACGGTCGCGGTGTATCAACGCTGGCAGCCTGAACGGAGTGCGGCGTATCAAGTGGTGCGTGAGAATTTGGAGACGTGGCTGGCGCAGCGGCGCGCGGGTGGGCTGTTTGCAGGCGCAAATTGGGTGGTAGACCCGGTGCCGGGATACGTGGAGCGCGACTTGCACAAGTTTTTAGAGCGTGGCATTCTGGCGCAGGGTTTGCGCGGGCGCGCTGTGAGAGGTGCGGCTAAGACTTTTTGGTAGCGTATTCGTGCAAGGGACGCGGGGTGTTTGCGCTCAAGTGGAGCGGGTGCGGCGGGCGAGTGCGCCTGATTGCCTTTATCACGGAGCCGGTGACGGTATGCCAAATACAGGCCCCTGTCTGCGAGCCCACAATTGTACCGTCAAATGCGCCCCGCGCTCACCACCCGTGGAGGTAAATGCACAGCAGCTGATTGCTCCAGAAGCAGTAAAGGCAATTCCCGAACTGGAGTTTGACCTGACGGCAAACCTGACAGCGGAAGCCGGGCATGATAGGTTGGTGGCTGATGCGGAAGCGCATGCGCATGCGCATGCAGAGCCGATCCCGGAACTGGAGTTTGATCAGACATTGGGTTGGTAATTCTGCGGTGCAGTAATGACACAGGCGGCGGAGCATTTGTACCCGCGTTGCAGCCGCTTGCAGAGTGCACTTAATGTTTACGACTGCTGATGCTGGATTGAAGACAATGTGCAATCCGCGTATGTTATGCGGCTCTTTTTCGGAGTATCGACCAAAAGTGATTGATTGCCATTCAGCCATCGCTGGAGTGGAAGTGGTGCAGGGTGGAACTTGAGCACTGCGGGGCCAACGCATATCATTTACAGCTGCCAATGGGCTTGGATTCGCTATCTGTAGGTGATCATCATCCGTTCGCCTCCAGCCTATGGATGGCGGGAGGCGGAGTCAAGGGCCGCCAAGTGATCGGGGCGACGGACGATTTCGGACTGCAGGTCACCGCGGACCGCATTCACGTGCATGATCTTCATGCGACCATCCTGCATTGCCTCGGCATGAATCACGAGGCGCTTACCTACAGCTACATGGGTCGCGACTTCTGCCTCACCGAGGTCGCGGGTAGCGCGGTCTGGAAGCTGCTGGCATAGCGCCATGTCCAAGGTGGATCGCAGAAACTTTCTAACCGCCGCCGGTGGAGCCGCTCCCTTGGCCGCCTCAGCCGCGCAGCAATCCCCGGCCCAGCCCATGGAGCCGCGCCGTTACCGGCTCATCTATAACGACGACGGAGGCGGTCCGTGCGCCTTGGAGCCTCCATTGACGCCGCGGCAATTCGTCGATGCCACCATCGGCCAGATCGCGGGCACGCGGGTCGACGCGCTCTCATGGCCCATCGGCATGAACGGGCTCTACGTGATGAATTACCCGACGCATGTGCCAGGTGGCGAGGTCGTGGGTGACAGCCTCCGCGAGGACACCGGCGTCAAGCTCGAATCCTCCTGGTGGTGGCGGAACATCCGCGCCATCCGGGGGCTTATCGAGCAGGGCCACGATCCGATGAAGTTGATGGTGAATGGCGCGCACGAAGCAGGAATCGACATCTGGATTCACATCCGCCAGAACGACTGGCACCATGTGCGCGGCGAGTCCACCGCCGACCCGAAACATTTTCTCAACTTCATGGCGGGGCGCTTCTGGCGCGAGCATCCCGAGTGGCGCATCGGCAAAGACGGTATGGAAGGCTGGCCCGAGGGTCAACCTGTATCGCAGGCGGCAATCGACTTCCAGGACTTCGCTCACGAACCGGTGCGCCGCTACCGGATCGCCATCGCGGAAGAGGCCGCCAGCCGCTACGACGTCGACGGAATCGAACTCGACTTCATGCGCTGCCCGTACTTCTTCAAGAAGTCCCAGGTTCCCGCGATGACCGCTGTCATGACGGAATACGTTCGCGAGATCCGGCGCACGCTGGATCGCCTGGGCCGAGCGCGCAATCGCTACATCGGGGTCTCCGCTCGCGTACCCTGGACCGTCGCCGGGGCGGCGGCAGTGGGACTCGACGCTCCACGCTGGGCTCGCGACGGGCTCGTGAACCAATTGGTCCCCTCTTCCTTCTTCGCCATGACACTCGACGCGGATGTCTCTGAATGGATCGCCATCGGCAAGGGGACCGGGTGCCGGATCTATCCGTGCATCGAAGAATCCTATCGCGCGGGGATCTCCATGGAAGGCGGCGTACCCGACCTGCAATGGGTCGACCTCGAACGCGCCCGCGCAACAGCACTGAATTTCTGGAACGCTGGCGCGGATGGGATCTATCTTTTCAACTGGCCCGATCGCGGCCGGAACGTCAACACCACGCCCGGGCTGAGCGAACTGCACGACCCCTCGATTCTGCGCAGAAAGAACAAACGCTACGCCGTGGGCCGCCGCAACGAGAAGGGCGCCGGTTCTTGGCCCTACTGTGAACTGCCGCGCGTCATTCCCACGGAGCTTCGTCGCGAACAGGCGGTCCGGGTCAATCTACCGGTTGGTGACGATCTCGCCGCCAGCCGCGACCGGCTGGAGTCGGTCAAGCTGTGTCTGCTGATCGAAAACCTGACGGGTGCTGACGCAATCGAAGTGAAAATCAACGGCGCCCGCGTCCAAGGGCCGTTGAATCCGATCCGGCCCGGACAGTACATGCCGAATGCTACCGTTGGCGGCCTGCTGACGTGGCAATACTACGATCTCGCCGGCGCCCTGCCGCGGATAGGTGACAACGCTGTCGAAGTCCGGCTCACCGTCCGCAACCCCGACTTCGAGAAGCCTTGGTCGATCTGCAAGTTGGCCTTGAGCGACGTCGAACTCGAGATCAAGTTCCGCTGGCCAGGCGCGGACTGGTCCGCTCCGAAGCCGGGAGAACCACCTGTCCCATGAGAACTCTTGCTGGAGCGCCACGTGCCGAAACCGAGGCGCGGCGTCGTAGGCGTTGCGGAAGATCTCCTAGGAGCTGCAATAAAGGAAGCGGCCCGGCGCCGGTTCGTTTAGAGCATCTGGCCGGAAGCAACTAACTGGCACCGAACTCGCCGTGGCGGGAACTGGTGACAGCGCAGGCCGGGCGGAAGCTGGCGGCGGGGAGCAAGCCCCCGCGGCCAAAGGCAGTGGGTGCAGACAGCGGCGCCCCGCGGGCCGTACACCCGGCGCGATATTTGTTGGCACAGTTGCTGGCGCGCATCTACGGGGTTTTTGCGCTCAAGTGCAGCGGGTGCGGCGGGCGGGTGCGCCTGGTTGCCTTCATCACAGAGCCAGCGACGGTGCGACAGATACCGGCGCATGCCGGCGAGCCAACAACCGCACCGGCAATCGCACCCGCACGTTCATCACCA
>SXGT01699420.1_pt1 | contig 25463 bp, 21 predicted proteins | sample 3176221 | NCBI WGS metagenome assembly SXGT01 (sample SAMN11356862, study PRJNA531348) | freshwater metagenome | isolation source: freshwater sample F1-120 | place: China: Fuxian Lake, Yuxi | collected 2017-12-25
CCGACGCCGCCGCCGACGCGAACGCCGACGCCGACGCCGCCGCCGACGCCGCCGCGAACGCCGACGCCGACGCCGGACGCCCGGTGTGATAAGTTCCGCGGCGGGGCGGCCCCGAGAGGGGGGGGTGAGATGACGGCGTGGCGTGAGATGACCGTTGAGGGCTGGGGACGTTATCCGCGCAGCGTGGCGCGTTGCGCGCGCCCGGAGCGCCTCGCGGAGGTTGGGCAGGCGCTCGCGGACCGCGACGGGTCCCCGGTGCTCGCCCACGGCCTCGGGCGCAGCTACGGAGACGCGGCGCTGCTCGCCGGTGGCCGCGTGGTCCTCACCGAGCGACTGGACCGGATGCTCGGCTTCGACGCGTCAACGGGCTGGCTCACCGCCGAGGCCGGGGTGTCGCTCCTCGATGTCATCCGCACCTTCGCGCCCCGGGGCTTCTTCCCGCCGGTGGTCCCGGGTACCCAGCTCGTCACGCTCGGGGGCGCGCTCGCCGCCGACATCCACGGCAAGAACCACCACGTAGCCGGGAGCTTCTCCGACCACGTTCGCCGGGTTCACCTGCTGGTGGCCGACGGACGCACGGTCGTGTGCGACCGCGAGCACGAGCCCGAGCTCTTTCACGCCACGGTCGGCGGCATGGGGCTCACCGGCGTGGTGCTCTCGATGGACCTTCAGCTCGTCGCGATCGAGTCGCCCTGGATCGAGCTCGAGACCGTTCGCGTCTCCAACCTGGACCACTTCTTCGAGGTGTCAGCCGGGAGCGAGGCGTGGCCCTACACCGTGTCCTGGATCGACTGCGCCGCCACCGGCAAAGCGATGGGACGTGGGGTGTTCATGCGTGGGCGACACGCAGGCCCAGGCGCGGCGCCGAGCGGGCGGCTGATCGAGCGCCTCAAGGCCGTCGTCGAGCCGCTCCTCGACGCGCGCCCGATCGAGCCCGACTGGCTCCTCAACCGGGCCACCATCCGCGCGTTCAACGAGACCTACTTCCGGATGCACGGCCGCGGCGTACAGCGTTCGTTCGTCCACTACGAGCCGTTCTTCTTCCCGCTGGACGCAGTGAAGAACTGGAACCGCCTCTACGGCGCGCGCGGCATGATGCAGTACCAGCCGGTGGTCCCGCCCGACCCGGACCACCGCGCGATGCGCACGATCCTCGAGCGAATCTCGACATCGGGCTTCGCTTCCTTCCTCGCGGTCATCAAGGAGTTCGGGGAGTCGCACCACTCCGGGCTCTCGTTCCCGCGCCCTGGCACCACGCTGGCCCTCGACTTCCCGAACCACGGCCAGCCGCTCCTGGACCTCATGGACACGCTCGACGACGTGGTCCTGGACGCCGGAGGCCGGCTCTACCTCGGCAAGGACGCGCGTGTGACCCGGGAGCGATTCCAACGCATGTACCCGGAGTGGCGCGCCTGGAGAGCCGTCCGCGACCACTGGGATCCCGACGGGGTCTTCGCCTCCGATCTCGGGAGGCGCCTCGGGCTGGTGCAAGACGGCGCGGCGCCCACGGGCCCGACACGGAGCGCGGCATGAGCGCGGTCGTCATCCTCGGAGCCACCTCGCGTATTGGCCAGGCGCTGGCCCGCGAGTTCGCCAGCGCCGGCTTCCCGGTGGTCCTGTGCGCGCGCGACCTCGCGGAGGCCGGGCGCATCGCCGCGGACGTCACCACGCGCCACGGGGTGACCGCGGAGGCGGTCGCCTTCGACGCCTGCGACTTCTCCTCCCACGGGCCCACGCTCAGCGACGTGGCCCGGCGCTTCGGCGGCATCCACGTGGGCGTGATCGCCTATGGCGACATGGGCGACCAGGGAGAGTCAGAGCTCGACTTCGCGGCCGCCCGGCGGGTCATCGACATCAACTTCACCGGCGCCGCGTCGGCGGCCGAGGCCCTCTACCCGCTCATGGCGGCGGCCCGCGGCGGCACCATCGTGGGTGTGGCCTCCGTCGCCGGTGAGAGGGGTCGCCGGTCCAACTACGTGTACGGCAGCGCCAAGGGCGCATTCGCGATGTACCTCGACGGGCTCCGCGGCCGCGGTCACAAAGACGGGGTCCGCGTGCTCACGGTGAAGCTCGGCTTCGTCGACACCCGGATGACCTTCCCCATGGCCACCAAGATCCCGAAGGCCTCGCCGGAGGCCGCCGCGCGGGCCATACGAGAGGCGGTGGAGTCCGGCGTGGAGTCCATGTTCTATCCGCCCTTCTGGGCTCCGGTCATGGCCATCATCCGCGCCCTGCCGCCCGCGCTGATGAAGCGGCTGCCGCTGTGAGGTGGTGGTCGGGCGGCATCGCGGGGGTGGGCGCGCTCGTCATGGCGGCGTGTGGCCCCACGCACCAGCTCCGCCGCTACGCCGAGGACGCCACGGCGATCCAGACCGAGCATGAGGACCAGCCCCGCCTGGGGGTGCCCGCCTGGATCGAGTTCCTCCGAACGCGCCTCCCGGAAGCCGAGGCGGCCGCGGACGCGCTGATCGCGGACACGACCACAGCCGCCGACGCGAGCGCCGCCCTCGAGAGCCTGGCTCCGCGGCTGACGGCGCTCGAAGAGGCCGAGCGACGCTTCGCCCGACGCGTCGTCAGCGACCCGCAGCTGATCGACACGCTGAGGGCGCTCGGCGCGGACGAGGTCGAGGCGCTGAACACCCGACACCGGGAGCTCTGGAGCCGCCTCAATCGGGCGCTCCGCAGCGCAGGTGGCGCGGCTGACTAGTGGCCGGGATCGTTACTCCGTTCCGGGCTTGACCAGTCTGTGAGGGTCCACGGGAAGCCTCGACACCCCGATATTCCGCCGGTCGACACCCGGAACGAACCTCCGGCATCGAGCACTAGCCCCTCGCTCAGGGCGAGCTGGGCCCCGACGGCGGCGCCTCCAACGGGGAGTCCGCGCTCCCCGGACGGTACACGCGGACGAAGGCCCTCGGCGAAGCGCGTTTCCCAAGGCTTCGCACGGTGATGCCCGTCGGCCGCTTGCCGGTCTCCGTACCCACCACGAGGTGCTTGCCGTCCCAGGAAACGGGGCGTTTCCAAAGACGCGTGCCGACCGGGCCATACTCCGGCGGCGGCGGCGGCTCCTCGTCCGTGACCGGGAACAAGGACTCCTCGTGCCAGATGACCGCGCTGGCGCACCGCAGCTGGAAGCACACCGTGAGCAGGGCGCGGCGCCAGACCATTTGGGCGTTGCTGCCCATGTCTGTGTCCTCGGCGAACTCGCGCGACTGGACCACCACGACGTCGCCCGCGCTGACCACCGTGTCCACGGTGGCCGCCGCCGAGGTGCCGCCCACGCCGGAGTAGTCTCCGATCGCGACCACCCCACCGAGGCGCCACTCCGTGCCGTCCCGCAGCGCCAACAGCCAGTGGTCCATGGACCCAAGCGACTCCGAGGTGAAGCGAAGCACCGCTGTGCTCTTCGTATCGGCCGGCTTCGGGGCTTTTCGGCACACCCACACCTCCGGGGCGGCCTCGCCCAGCGCACGCGCGTGCGCCGCACATACGCCGAAGAGCGGCGCGTCTGAAGCGAGAGGCTCCCCGTCGTGCGTGTCTTCGAGGCCGCCCTCCGCCCAGGGCTCCGGCCACTCCCGGGGGGGTGCGGCTGCCGCGGTGAAGGTGACGAAGAGGGTGAGAGCAATCGGCGCGGCGGGGTGCATCACCCGGAAACCGGGCACGGTGGCCTGAGATTCCCTGTCAGGTGGGGCGTTCCGCGAGGAACGTGTGGACTACCCCGCGCTGCCAACCGTCCATGGCCTCGGTTCGCACGTTGATGAAGCCGGCCCGTCGCAGCCTCGCCTCGAAGGCGGTGACCCCGTCGAAGGCCAAGACGCTCTCCCGCAGGTAGGAGAAGAGCGTTTGTTCCGGTACGGGTCCGAGGCCGTAGGCCAGCCGGCCACTCGGGACGATCACCGTCGAGCTCACGAGCCGCCACACCCACTCCGCGACCTTGGAGTCGGCCACCGAGTACTCGTGGATGGCCAGGCGTCCCCCAGGAACGAGCTGATCGCGCAGCCGGTCCAGGGCCAGATCGCGATCGGGCATGTTTCGAATGCCGTAGGCCATGAGGATCCCGTCGTAGCCGGGGGCGAGGCCCGCGGCTCCTGGCTCCATCGCGTCGCCGAGGACGAAGCGCACGCCAGCGAGCGAATCCTTGCTGCGCGCTACGCCCAACATGCCCGCTGATCCGTCCAGGGCATCGATGAGTGCCCGCGGATAAGTGGTCCGCAGCGCTTCGGTGGAGAGCCCGGTACCGCAGCACAGGTCGAGGAGGCGGCTCTGCGGGGCTGCGAGGAGACGCTGGGCGCTCCAGCGGAGGTGCTTGCGATAGCCGGGGTTCATGCCGACCAACAGGTCGTACCGTCGCGCGATGGCGTCGAAGTCGGTGGGGACCTCGCGCTTCCGCGCCGCTAACGGGTCAATCATGCGCGTCTCCAGGGGCGTTGAAACCATCCCAAGCATGATGCGCGCACCGCCCGCAACGGTGCACGGGCGGTGTTACGAATTTGCCGGCGCGAACGCGCGGGCCGCGCGGGAGCCTCCGGGGGCGCCAACCGAGGCCCCTGCGCGCCGTCCGCGAGCGACCTAGAGCGTTCTCCACCGCGGGCGCGGCGCGCCGAGAGCCAAACGAGGCCCAGGGCCGCGAGCCCGAGCCAGATGCCGCTGCCCGTGGGCGGGCGCGAGGCCCCGCAGCCCGTGGCGCCCCGGCCGCCCGTCTCCTCGATGGGAGTGCACGTCCCGTCGTAGTCAGGGGTCTGCCCGGGCGGGCACGTGACGATCGGGATCCGGGAGTCGGGGAGGCACACGCCGTTGGCGCTGCAGGTGGCGTCCGCAGCGCACACGCCGCAGCTCCCACCACACCCGTCGGGGCCGCAGGCCTTGCCCGCGCAGCTCGGCGCGCAGTCGCTGGGGAGGCACTCTCCTCCGGGACTGCAGGTCTCCCAGGCGTCGCACGAGCCGCACGAGCCGCCGCAGCCGTCGTCCCCGCACCGGCGCTGGTCGCAAGTGGGCGTGCACGCCGTGGGGAGACAGTCGCCGTCGGCGCTGCAGCTCTCCCAGGCGTCGCACGCGCCGCAGGTCCCCCCGCAGCCGTCGTCCCCGCAGTCCCGGCCGGCGCAGTCGGGCTCGCAGCCGGGCTCGACGGCGACGCAGGTCCCGCTGGTCGAGCACGTGGTGCCCGCGCCGCAGGCGCCGCAGCTCCCCCCGCACCCGTCGCTGCCGCACGACTTCCCGAAGCAGCTCGCCGCGCAGGTCTCGGCGGTGCATTGCCCGGCGGCGCTGCAGTTGAGGCCCGCGTTGCAAACGCCGCAAGACCCGCCGCAGCCGTTCGGCCCGCAGGCCTTGCCGGTGCAGTCGGACTGACAGACCGACACACAGAGCCCTGCGTCCGTGCACGCGGCCCCGCCGCCGCATGCGCCGCAGGTGCCCCCACAGCCGTCGGACCCGCACTGCTTGCCCGAGCAACTGGGGATGCAGGCCTTGCAATCCCGGGCGTAGACGCCAGACGGGTCGGCTGAGGTGTTCGGCGCGCAGTTGTAGAAGAGCTTGGCGGGGTCCCAGCCGCAGAGGGAGTAGGTGGTGGCGCTGCACGGCGTGGCCTCGTTCTGAGGGCACTGCATGTCGTAGATCACCATCGCCACGGCGATGCAGCCCCCGCCCCAGAACTCGGTACAGCACTCGGGCTTCGACGAGCAGACCAGCTGCATGATGCCGGTGTCGCAGCAGCCTGGCTGGAGAGAGGGCGCGCAGCACGAGTTCTTCGGATTGCCGCCGCAGTCCTTGACGCACTCGTAGCCGCTCTCGCACCAGTGGAGCTCCGAGGGGCCCAGGCAGCAGCCCTGATGCGTCGCCTCGGCTTGCGCGCACGTCTTCCCGGTGGGCTTGCCGCCCGCGGCGCACTGCGCGGCGGCAGCGTGGGCTAGGAGGCACGCGGCGATGACGATGCGAAGGCCCATCGGGGCGCACCGTACGGCCCCGAGCCTGGAGTTTCAACGGCGGAGTTCGGAGCGTCGGCCCGCTGGCGGCGCCTCCCGACCGAGGTGCCGGGCCCGCCGCCAACCCGCAGACGTCGCTAGCGCCCAACCGGCGTCCCAACCGGAGCCCACGCGCCCCGGCACGGATGGAGCTTTCCCCCGGCGGCCTGCTACAGTCCGCGGCCTATGCAGAGCCCCGTGCAGAGCATGAACCTCGAGTTCGTCGACCTCCTCGTGGCGCGCTTCGAGGTGATCCTCGAGGTGCTCTACTTCCAGCGCTACGGCGTGCCCGAGCACCTCGCGCACGAGGGCTCGGATCCCGCTGCGCTCACCGAGGCCCGGCGGAAGCAGCTGGCCCAGATCGACCGCCGCCTCGCAGCGCTCCGTGTCGACGGGCGTGGGCGTGGTACGCCGCTGCCGTTCGACCGGATCGTGCAGACCTTCGGCCTCAGCGACCTCGAGGCGGACGTGTTGGCGCTGTCCGTGGCCCCGATGTTCGACCCAAACGTCCGCGACCTCATCGCGCGCTTCCGGGACAACATCCTGCTCAACTTCGTCGACGTGGACCTGTGCCTCCGCGTCCACTTCCCCACACGTCGCGGCCGCCTGCAGGGCCTCGAGCACTTCGGTGAGAACGCCCGGCTCGCCAAGAACCGCCTGATCCGCCTGCGGCCGCACAAGGAGGCTCGCGCCGACCAGCTCATGGCCTACGAGGTCCAGATCCCGGGGCGCGTGGTCAACGCGATCCTCGGCCAGGCCGAGCTCGACCCCACGCTCTCCGCCTACGCCCGCCTCGTGGAAGCCAACGTGCCGCTCGAGCACGTGGTGGCACCCGAAGAGGCCCTGAAGGAGGTGCTGAACCTCGCCGACCAGTTCGCTGGGCGCCTGCGGGAGAGCGCAGCGGCGCTGTCGACCGAGATGGGCCGGCTGTCCCGCGGGGCGGCGCTGCAGTTCTGCGGCCCCTCCGGCACCGGCAAGACCCACACCGCACGCGCGGTGGCCACGTTTATCGGAGTGCCCACCATCGAGGTCGACTGCGGCCGGCTGGCGAACGAGGACGCGCGCTTCAAGACCATCATCGAGGACGTGCTCTGGCAGGCGCGGCTCACCGGGGCGATCGTGGTCTTCGATCGGTGCGAGGTGATCCTGGGCGAGGGCAGCCAGAAGTTGCCCGCCCTGGTGTCCGAGCTCGACGACTTCGAGGGGCTCGCCATCTTCATCACGGTCGATCGCAACAAGATCGACGCCGCGCTCGAGCGCTGGGTGATCTACCAGCTCGAGTTCGAGCCGCCCGACATGGTCGACCGCGCGCGCCTCTGGACCATCCACCTGCCGAAGTCGCCGCCCCTCGGAGACGACGTGGAGGTCGACTTCCTGGCCAGCCAGTTCGAGATCACGGGCAACCAGATCCGGAACTCGGCGCTGGTCGCGGCGAACATGGCGCTGGCGGAGGCCGTGCCGGACTCCGAGAAGCGCATCAGCAAGGCCCACCTCCATCGCGCGGCGCACGCGCAGATGCGGGCTTCGCTGTCCCAGTACGCCCGGCGCAGCAAGGTCAAGCTCACGCTGGAGGACTTGATCCTGCCGGAGGTGGAGAAGCGGGAGATCCAGACCATCATCGACGCCGCCAAGAGCCGCGCCTACGTGATGAGTAAGTGGGGCTTTGGGTCGAAGCTCACGACGGGCAAGGGCATCGTGGTGCTCTTCTCGGGTGATCCCGGCACCGGCAAGACGCTGTGCGCCGAGATCATGGCCAAGGACCTAGGTCTCGAGCTCTACCAGATCTCCATCCCTCAGGTGATGAGTAAGTACATTGGGGAGACGGAGAAAAACATTCAGAAGATCTTCGACTCGGCCAAGGCGAACCACGCCATGCTGCTCTTCGACGAGGCCGACTCGTTGTTCGCCAGCCGCGTCAAGGTCGAGAGCTCCGTCGACAAGTTCTCCAACATGGAGACGAACCTCCTGCTCCAGGAGATCGAGCGCTTCGAGGGAATCGTGATCCTCACGACCAACCTCGACAAGTCGATCGACAAGGCCTTCCAGCGCCGCATCCAGTTCAAGGTCCACTTCCCGTTCCCCGAGGCGGAGGCGCGGACGGGGATCTGGAGGCTGCTGTTCCCAAAGACCTGCCCGATCGCGCCGGACCTGGACTGGGACACCATCGGCAAGGCGTTCGAGATCTCGGGCGGACACATCAAGAACGCCGTGCTCCGCGCCGCGTATCGGGCCGCGATCACCGGCGGGATCGTCACCATGGAGACGATCCGCTTCGCCGCGGAGCAGGAGTGCAAGCAGTCCGGGAAGCTGTTCCGATCGTTCAAGCTGCCGGGTGAGCCCGGCTACGACGACTGACCAGGAGCTCGCCTCCAGGCGGCGCTTTGCGGGCCCTCAGGGCGTCTTCGGGCGCTCCGTGGCGTCGGTCCGCCCCTTGAGCGCTGCCGTGCACAACGAGTCCAGCACCGCGGGGCCGATCACGGCGACCGGCACGTAGTTCTTGTCTGCGGCGCCGAAGTAGCTCGACGGGCGGAAGTACGTAATCACGGTGTCCGCGAGGTCGAGCGTGACGTTCGATGGGAGCAGCCGCAGCGTGGCCGAGTACTGCCGCTGTGACGCCGGGAGCTTCTCCGTGGGCTGCTCGATGCGATCCGGACCCAGCTCGAGCTGCAGTGAGAACGTGGCCGCCCCTGGGGGGGGCGCGAACGGCCCGTGGCGCGGGTCCGGCTTGGCCAGCGGACACCGCAGCGTCAGGGCGCACGACGGGCACTTCTTGAGCTCGCCCTTGCCGCAGACGCGCAGCGCGGTGCCCGTGGAGGCGCAGTCCCCGAGCCCCACGACCCTCGAGTCCTGCATGGTCGCGAGCCGCGCCGCCAGGGCCTGACGCTCGGACGGCGGAGCGCCCCACAACAGCGCGACGGCGAGTAGCCCGATCACCAGCGCACCGTGTGGGTCTGCTTGTCGCCGGGCTCCACGATCAGACCCGGAAACCGCCGGGTCTCGCGATCGGGGCAGCGCAGGGTGAGGTCGACCTCGCCTCGGGGCACCGCGAGCCACTCGCCCGCGGCCACTTCGTCCAGCCCCTTTTCCGCGCGGGCAGACACCCTGCACCCTGGGACGGCCGGCTCCGACACGATCCGTACGCGACCGAACGCGATCGGCACCGTGAGCTCGAGGCTCACGGACCCGCTGGCCGGGACCCGCGCGCTACGCTCGACCTTGCCGGAGACCAGCCGCGACGGCGCCGCTCGGACCCTGACCACGTAGTCTCCCGCGGGCAGCGTGTTGCTGCCGCTCTCGAGCGGGTGCTCCACCCCGGCCCCGTCGATGGCCACCACCGCCGCGTCCGTGAGCGCACCGGTGCCGTCTTGGCCCACGACGCGCACGCTGAGCGTCCCCGTGGCAGCGCCCACCGGAGGCGCAATGACGGCTCGTTCGCCGCTCCGCACCTCCACGGTGTGTTCGGCCACGGGGCTCCCGCCCGGGAGGTCCGCGCGGACGAGGGCAACGCGGTACTTCCCGGTGGGAAGCGTGAACACGGTCGAGGCGGGGCGCCGGGTCACGACCTGCCCCGTGGCGTCGGCGCGACCAGAGACGTCGAGCCGCACGATGCACTCCAGGGGTTCCGTGGGGAGAGGCTCCACCGCCAGCTCGCCCACCTCGGCGACGAGGCGCGCGGCCAGCTCCGCCGACTCCCCGGGCGCCAGGATCACGCCGCGGGCCCAGCCCTCGAGCGCGAGCTCTCCGTCGCGCAGGCTGATGCGCACGTCGTAGGCGCCCGGCGGCACGTTCAGGCGCTCGTCCGGACCACCGGTGGCGCTGGGACGTCGCGGGCCCTCGGCGGGGAACAGCTGGATCCAGGGTCGCCCAGGCAGCGCGGCCGCGTTGGACAGCAGCACCACCAGCTCGCTCTCGGAGCGCGTGAGGTTGCCCGCGGCGCGTGTCAGCGTGACCGCGGAGAGCACGCCCGACACGGTGGGCGGCGGGGGCGCGGGCGCGGCCGGCGCAGGGGCGGCGTCGAGGCTCGGCTCCGCGGCGCGCTGGCAGCCGAGCAGCGCCAGAAGAACGAGGAGGTGAATGAGGTGACGGGCGCTCACCCGTTGACCCCCAAGAGGTCGGAGAGCGCCGTGAGCGGGACGAGTACGGCGCGCCGCTCGGAGCCCAGCTCACCGTGAACGGGAACCACCGTGTCGAGCACCAGGCCCAGAGTGAGCCCGTCTGCCGCCAGGAACGCCGAGCGTAGCCGCGTGGGGTCGAGGCGCGCACGGCGCCCGCGGTTCAGCTCGTACTCGAGCGGGCTCCAGCGCGCCACGACCACTGGGGGCCGGCCCTCCACCAGGAGCGAGATCAGCGTGTCGGAGAGGGGCGCCTCGGAGGGCGCCTCGAGCACCACCTCGACTCGCTCGTCGCCCAGCGCGAAGACGCCAGCGGAGGCTCGCTCCCCGGGACGGCACTCGGCGAAGGTGCATCCGGCGCTGGTGGCGACCCCGAGGGGCTCGACCGCAGTGAGGTCGCGCGACTCGCACCACGTGAGCGCCGCGGCCCGCTGGGCGGACAGGAGGCTCGCGTGGCGTTCCGGAGCGGCGGTGCCCGGGAGCGGACGTTCCACGGCGCCTGGCCCCCCGGGCGAGGGCGCCGCGCGATAGAGGCCGTCCGGGTAGTAAACGCGCCGCTCCACTGTTTGCCCGTGCAGCCCTTGGAGCAGGTCGCGCTCGGTGCGTAGCACGACGACTTCGCCGCGCCCGGCGCAGAGGGCGTCTTCGACGGCGGGCGGACCGGCGAGGATGAGGGCGGCGATCCACATGGCGCAGGGGAGCCTAGCACCTCGAAGCGGCGCATGCCTTGCGATCGCTCGGCGAAGGACTCGGAAGTCGCTCCGCACTCCGACGCGCCGCCTCGCCGCCGCCTGCGACTGTTCGGGCCCCGCGGGCCTCGACCTGCCGACGAACTTCGGGCAGCGTAGCCGCCGCCATGGAACTCATCGCGCCCGGCTGGTCTGACTACGAAGTGCTCGACGCGGGCGACGGCCTACGCCTCGAGCGCCTTGGCGACATCCTGATCACCCGGCAGTGCGCGCAGGCGATCTGGCCGAGGCACCTCCCGGAGCGCGACTGGCGCCCGCACGCGGTGCACTTTCGCAACGACACCGGGCCTGGCGCCTGGTCCTACCCGCGCGGACCCGTCCCCAGGGCCTGGCCGATCCGGCGCGAGCGCGCGGCGTTCGAGATGCGCCTCACCGAGTTCGGGCACATCGGGCTGTTCTCCGAGCAGGAGACGCAGTGGCCCTGGATCGAGGAGCGGCTCGCGGCTCGGGCAGGTGCCAAGGTCTTGAATCTATTCGGTTATACGGGCGGATCCACCCTGGCCGCCGCGCTCGGCGGGGGCCAGGTCACCCACGTGGACGCCGTGAAGGGCGTGGTGACCTGGGCACGGATCAACGCCGAGCTCAGCGGCCTCGGAGCCGCCCCCATCCGATGGATCGTCGAGGACGCGCCGCGCTTCGTCAGTCGCGAGCTACGACGCGGGAACCGGTATGACGCCCTGATCCTGGACCCACCCACCTTCGGTCGTGGACCGGACGGCTCGGTGTGGCAGCTCGAGACCTCGCTGGTCCCCATGCTGGCCGAGCTCGAGCAGCTGCTCTCGGACGCGCCGCTCTTCGTCCTGTTGTCAGCCCACACGCCTGGCGTGACCGCGGCGGTGCTGCGCAACCTGCTCGTCCCGCTGGTCGCGCGCCGGGGCGGTCGCCTCGAGTCGGGCGACATGGCACAGCGCTGCGCATCGGGGCCCTACCTCGTTCCGCAAGGGGTCTACTGCCGCTGGCTGCCGTGAAGTGAGGCGCCGCGACCCGCGCGCTGGCTCAAGGAGTGCCTAGTCGCGGCTCGCGTTGGTACCGGCGGACGAGCGGGATCCCTGGCCCAGCACCCGCTCGAAGGGCGACGCGTGATAGTCCTCTAACAACGCGACGTGCTCCCACTTGCGCGCAGCGTCGTTCCACCGCCGGACGCGCAGCTCGTCGTCCTGGAGCATCACGAAGGTGAACTGGCGCGCCCGGGACCGAATCGAGTCCCACGGGCCGGGATAGGGGATCCAGGTCCCGGAGTTGGCAAAGCCACCGCGGCGGCTGGTGAAGTGGCGCAGCTCGACCCCGTGGGTGTGGCCCATCGAGACGAAGGGGACGTCCACGATCGTGGCGATCTGCTCCGCGACCGCGACGTCCGAGGGCTCGAGCTCATCGGAGGAGCGGTGGAGCGCGCGATTGACGAAGCTGAACCCGACGAAGAGCCCCGCGATGGTCAGCACGGCCAGCACGGCCAGCAACGACGCTCGCCCCAGGATGCCCTCGGCGAGCCAGGGCGAGCTCTGGATCCAGGAGAAGATCGCGAACCAGGTCACCAGCGACAAGAGCAGCACGGCGGCGGACGACAGCGTAGCCCGCACGACGGGCCGCAGGATCTGCTGGAGCAGGTTGTACTTGGTCACGCCCACGGCGCGCCGCTGCAGGCGCTGCACCTGTACAAGTCGGTCCCCGAGGCCGGTCTGGTCGGCCAGGGCTCGAAGCCGCGCCTCGTGCTCCGCCTGCACGGGGGCCAGCCCCTGCTGCTCGAAGACGCGCGCCTGCTGAATGGCGCGGATGAAGTACGGGAAGTGCAGGGAGAGCGTCTTCAGCAAATCCAAGAAGTTGTGATGCGTGGTGATCCCCATGTACTGATCGAGCGTGGCAAAGTGCGTGGTGAACGGGTCCAGCATCCGGAGCTTGTTGTAGACGAAGCGGACGAAGGCGCTGCCGATCGGGTAGTCGAGCTGGACCTCGCGGTTCGGGTGGTACTCCGGCGGGAGCACCGGGTTCATGACGTAATGAACGGCGTTCGACCGCTCGTGCTGGTTTCCGTGCTCCACCCAGTATCGCCCGGGCTCGTAGACGAACCACTGGTGGAAGTGGACCTGCTCGGCGAGCGCCGGCGCCTCGAGCTTGTGCGTGGCGAGGCTGTTCGCGAGCGCCTGGACGATCGCACGCTGCACGCCGGGCCAGAAGAGCTCTTGGTCGTGATTGCCCCGGGTGAAGGCGAGGTGGTGGCCCTTGGCCAGGAGCTCCGCGAGGCCCTGGAAGAAGCGTGGATGACCCTCGGCGATCCGCTCGAGCTTCCAGACGGCGTGCGCCTCGGTGGAGCCGAGACCGAACTCGCGCTCGACCCGCGAAGGCACCGGGCCGGAGCCCTCGGGAGGCACGCGGACCACCGACAGGAAGTCGAAGATGTCGCCGTTGAGGATGAGGGCGGCGCCCTTACCGCGCTGCTCCGACTCCGCCAGTATCGCGCGGGTGAAGTTGCGGAACTCGAGGTCGTAGAAGAAGCACTCGAGGCGCGAGAAGCGCTGGGGCTCGGGGAGGAAGCCCTCCCCGAGGTGGAGGTCGCTCACGATGTAGGTGTCGAGGCCTATGGGGAGCGGCATGGCCGCTTCTTATACCCGAGTTCCTCGCGTGAGCAGGAATAGTCCGCCGTCGGCTCCGCTCAGGGGGCGCCGCCCAGCTTCTCCATGCAGGCCAGGAAGGCGTCGTTCGGCTCCCAGCCGCAGCCGCCATCCGCGTTGAAGTTGCCGCAGCTGCTGTACTTGAAGCACTCGTAGTAGGGCGCCCAGATACAGATGCTGGCCATCTCCTCCGCGGCGCAGATCTCGCCCGAGCAGCCGCTCACCTTGCACTCGTTCTGCACGGGGGCGGGGACGCAGGTCCCGGGCCCGGGCGGGCACCAGCCGTCCCAGCACGGCGGCGCGAAGGCGTCTCCCGCGCTGGCCGGGTACTCGCAGATCTCACCCTTCTGGCAGTCGGCGTCGCTCGAGCAGCCGGCAGGCGGGGGCGGCTCCTTGCCGATGCACTGGAAGAAGCACACGGCGCACATCGGGCAGCTGGGGTCCGCCGTGCACTGGCAGGAGGTGCCCTGGGGGCAGTCGGCGTCGGTCTCGCACTGGCTGGGGGGCGGCGGGGGCGGGTTCTCGACGCACTGGAAGAAGCAGACGTCGCACATCGGGCAGCTCGGGTCCGAGGTGCACTGGCAGCTGGAGCCCTCGGGGCAGTCCGAGTCGGTGTTGCAGCCGGGGTTCACCACGTCGTACTGGCAGGTGCCCTCGCAGTAGGGCTGGTCAGGGCAGGAGTCGGGGTAACCAGGGACCGGGTCGCAGGGGTAGCACTGCTGGATCTCGCAGTGCATGCCGCCGCCGCACTGGGCGTCGTCGTTGCACCACTGGCCCACTTGGACCGGGACGCACTGGCTGGTGCACGGGCACTCGATGGGGGCGAAGCTGGGATCCGCGTCGCCCTCGGCCGGCGCCATGCACGGGGCACAGACCGTCTGGCACGTGAAGCCCTGGCCGCAGTCGTAGTCCGACTGGCAGCCCGTGGGCGGCGGCGGGAGCTCCTGGCAGCTACCCGTACACGCGGGGCACGTGCAGGCCGCGAAGTTGTCGGGCGGGCAGTCGCACATCGGGCAGACCTCGATGGCGCAGTACTGTCCGTCCTTGCACTCCGCGTCGCTGGTGCAGCCACCCGGCGGCGGGGGCGGGGGCTCGTCGCCCCGACAGATGCCCTCGCACTGGTTGCCCACGCACTCGGTGAAGTCGCACCACTGGCCCGCCGGACAATCGGCGTTCCCGTTGCACTCGGCGAAGCTGGGCGCGTCCACGCAGAGGCCCAGGCAGTCCGTGGTGCAGATCGAGCCATCGGGGGAACAAGCGCTCGACTGACAGCCATACTCGTAGCTACAGAGCTGGCCCTTGCCGCACATCGAGTCGTCGGTGCAAGCGTTCGGGTTGGGCACCACGGGGCCGGGATCCGGGTCGGCCCCGCACTCGTAGCTGCACTGGCCCTCGTCGCAAGACCAGGCGCCGACGCACTTCACGTGCGGGAGGCCTTCGCAATCGGAGGCCACCTTGCACATGGGCTCAGAGGGGGCCTCCGAGTCCGACGACGAGTCAGCGCCTCCGCAGCTCTTCGCGCCAGTGAGCAGCACGAAGCTGCCGGCGAGGAGCGTTCCGGCGCTCATCAATGAGGTGATTGTCTTCAGCATGGGAGCCTCCCTTGTGCCGCAACCGCGGCGGTGTTTGGTGCCGGCGGCGCTTCGCTTGGCGCACCGGCTACCAGGGCCCTAAGCACGGCTCGTGCCAACGCGATCTACGCGCTGTGACCGTCTCCCGCGGAGCGCCGACTCGCTCCTGCTGAACATGTGTAAAAACTGTTGACGGTCGAAGGGGCGGCGGTGACGGGGAGATGCGTCCCCTGGGACCGCTCCGCCGCAGTGGCGGGCTCAGAGCCGGCAGAGCGCGGCGTGCGGGTCGTCACAGGAGCGGTCGTTCCAGGTCCCGTCCGCCTGGAGGATCACGCAGTCCTGGCCGCCGTTGTCGTTGGGCGAACCCTCGGCCCAGAACGTGAACCCGGTGATCGACCCATCGGGGAGGCGCCAGACCCCCTCGACGGCCACGTCCGTGAGACCCATCCAGGCGGTGATGCCTACCGGGACCGCGGCGAAGACGGCGCTCTGCAGGGCGGCCTGCGCGGCGGTGGACTCAGGTGTGTAGAGATGGCCGCCGAGGTTCGCGCACGCCGCGCTGGCGTCGTGCTGGCTGGTGGCGTTGAGGCAGAGCGCCAACGAGGCGGACGCCCCCACCAGCGGAATGCACCCCTGACCGCACTCGGCCGGATCGTCGATGATGCCGTTGCAGCCTTGGTCCTTGCCGTCTCCGCAGATCTCGGGCGCGCCCACGAAGGTGAGCGGATCCAAGTCGTTGCAGTCGCTCCCGCAGGTGGTGCGCCCGTCGCCGTCGCCGTCCGGAACGTGGGTGCAAGCGGGCTCACAGATCATGGGCAGCTCGAAGCTGCACGGCACATCGTTCCACGAGCCGTCTCCCCAGATCTGGGCGCAGTGCTCGGCGCTGTCGTAGTTGTCCGGTTGGCCCCCGGCAAACGGGGGCGTGGGGAAGGCGACGCCCGCAACGTTCCGCCACGAACCTTCGACCTCCGAGTCCGTGAGACCCACCCACGGAGAGGCGCCCTGGAGCAGGGAGACGAAGCGCAGGTTCTCGTCGGGGTCGTTGCCGATCGCCACGTCCATCCCCCACGCCTGGCATCCCGACACCGCGGCGTCCCAAAGGACGGGGGTGGTGCACACGCGATAGCTCTTTCCGGCGACCGAGTACGCAGCGCACGGCGGAGGGCAGCCCGCTCCGTCATCCACCACGCCGCTACAGTCCTGATCGACGTCGTCGGCGCAGGTGTCGGCGCTGTATGGGCCGATGGCCTTGGAGCTGTCGTCGCAGTCGCCCTCGCACACGGTGATCCCATCCTTGTCCGCGTCCGGGTCGATGGGGCAGGGCGCCTCACAGACGACGAGGCGTTTCGCCCAGCAGTCGAGGTCGTTCCACTGCCCGCCCGGCCAGATCTCCACACAGTTTTCGGCCGTGCCGCCGTCGGGCTGGCCTTCCCCAAACGAGACCGGGCCCGGGTTGCCGTCCACCCAGATGAAGCTCCCCTCGGCGCTGAGGTCCGAGAGCCCGAGCCACGCGCCGTACGCATCCAACGCCGGGACCACGTTGCTGAGGAAGCCCCACTCCCCCGGTCCCGAGAGGACCGCGAGCCGGCTGCCCAGGGCCTCGCAGTGCGCCTTGGCCTGGTACCAGGTGTAGGGCGCCGAAGCGACGCGGTACTCGTGTCCGCCCAGAGTGACGAGATACGTGTTGTCACACCCAACCGCGTCGTCGGGCCACCCGCTGCAGTCCTGGTCGACGCCGTCAGCGCAGAGCTCGACCGCCGCGGGGTGCTGGGTCGGGTCCATGTCGTTGCAGTCGGTCTGGCAGTCGCTGCCGTCGCCGTCGAAGTCGGCCGCGGGGTCGTTGAGGCAGGCGGTCAACGCCTGAAGCTGCGTTGTCTTGGCCGCGATCCAGGCGCGAGTCGCCGCGACGGACTCTGTGATCGCTTCGATCGGGTAGGGCTTCTTCGGATCTGCGTTGGCGTAGGGGGCTCGAAACTCGGAGACCGCCGCCGCCAGACCGTCGAGGTTCACGGCCGGGAGCGTGGCCGCCACCAGGCTGAGCGCCTCGACGTACAGCTTGGCGCAGGGCTCGCTCGCCAGGCACCGCCCGAAGAGCAGCCCGCCTCCGCCGAACCAATCAAGCTGCGAATCGAAGGTCTGGTCCGTCCCCCAGGGCAGGATGGTGGCCCGGCCGCCGTCGTCGAGGTGGAAGTAGTAGTTGTTGCTGGTGTAATAGCCGTCCCAGTGGCCGAGGAACCGCTCCGCCGCGAAGAGGCGGGCGACGCGGGTCCAGTCGACGAGCGGCTCCATCACCTCGAACCAGGTCTCGTTCGGAGTCTCCGTGGCGGAGACCGACAGGGCGAAGAGGTCGGCGGTGTCGGTCTCGTCGCCCTCGTCCACCTCCAACTCGTAGGGCGCGTGGAGGTCCTCGCCGTACTCACCTTCGTAGAGGTGCGCAGTGCTGTGGAACGCCCGATCGAGCGACACGTCGTCGTATTGCTCGAGGTTGAGGTAAAGCCCCTGGAGCTCTCCGTTGACCTTGAGGAGGGCCCACCCCGTGCGCGGCACTGGGATGTCGAGCGCCCGAAACAGCGCGTACGAGAGCACCTCGCGGACCATGGCGCCGTCCTGGATCATGTTGTTCAGCGTGAGCTTCTTCTGCCCGAGGACGCGCTGCTTCTTCACCGTGTGGTTCAGCTTCAGCTTGAACCCGGGCTTGCCATCCAGCGTCTGGAATGAGCCCCAGCGCCCTTTGAGACGCGCGCCGATCTCGAGCGGGCCGTGGACGACGCCCCCAACCGTGACAGTGAGGGTGGCGGGCACGTAGGTATAGGGGTCGTTCCACAGCGCAGCGGCGGACTCAGGTGGAATCTCGAGGTCGACGCCGTTGATCTTCAGCGGGTCATAGAGCGCCGCTGCGGGATCTGACGGAGGCGCGTTCGGGAGCGCCGGGCTCGGCTCTCCCACGGCCCACTCGCCCGACGCGTCCGGGAGCCGCGACCAAGAGAAGGCTCGCGGGATCAGCGGAGGTTCTACCTGGTCCAGCGTCTCGCTCCCCAACGTGAGCCGCAGCAACGCGCCGCAGACGGGGAGCTCCAGCTCAGGTGTGAGCAGGTGCTGCCCGGGCGCCAGCAGGGTGCCCTCCGGGAAGGTGTACCCGGCCGAGTCCGAGAGGTCAGAGACGAGCAGCGCGCCGCCCAGAGGGAGCGGTGCGTCGCCGCCCACGCCCACGAGCTCCACGGTGCCGTCTCGGCAGGTGACCTCGTTGAGGCGCGCGGTGGTGGGCACCGGGGGCGCCACGGGCACGTCTGGCTCCGGCGGCACGTCTGGCTCGGGCCACACGTCGTCTTTGGGTAGGTCGCCATCCACCAGCACGTCCGGCGCCGGCTGCGCGGCATCCGCCGTGTCAGCAGGTGGGGTGGAGGTGTCGTCTACGGTGTCGGGCGACCCCGGGACATCGGCCGGCCTCGCGTCCGTGGGCGCCGGCGCGGACGCGTCCCCGAGATCGAGCTTTGGCCCGGGGAGCGGCGCGGTCTCACCGCCACAGGCGAGAACGAAGAGCAGGATCGCGCGCCGCATCAGTCGATCGTGGTCTTCTCTTCGGTCTTGTAGGTGACCGTGAAGTCCTTGCTCGAGCCGTCGGGCAGCTCGAGGCGGTAGTCGCACGTCGAGACGTTCTTGCCGGCGGTGGCCGTGGACGGCTTGTCGAGGCGGATCGTGTTCTTCGACTCGCCCTCACCCTTTGCGCCTCGCGGCTCGATCTTCGCGCCTTCCGGCAGCCCGGGCAGCTCGAACGGCGGGGCGTCGCCGGTGGACGTTGCGCGCACCTCCAGCTCGAGCTCGTCGGCGCTCCGCTTGACGAGCTTGAACTGGACGGTGTTGTCCGTCTTGCGGCCGTCGGTCTCCGTGGTGACCTTCACCGTCCACTCGGCTCCCTCACCCACCGGCTCTTCGGGGTAGATCGTGCTCGAGAGGACCACGTTCGCCTCGAGGTCGTCGACCACGGCTCCCGCCGCCTCCCCGAGGCGAGAAGGACGCTCGAAGCGCGCCTCGGTCACGAGCCCCCGGTGCGTCTGCGTCACGGTGACCTCGAGGCCCTCGAGCGTCTCGAAGTCGTCTTTGAGCGCCGTGACCAGCTCGTCTGGCGCGCCAGAGCGCCCCGAGACCGTGACGTCCGCCAACCGGGTCTCCAACACGACCGACGTGTCGTTCACGCTGTCGACCGTGGTCTCGAAGCGCAGCTCGACCAGCGGGAAGGGGGTCTCCGCCTCCGACGCGCCGTTGCTACCGAAGATCAGCAGTGTCTCCAGCGAGGTGGTGGACTTGATGGTGTCCCCCGCCTTGTACCGATTGCGGAGCGGCGTCTTGTCTCCGCTGCCATCGCGATCGAGGGTGAGGTCGGGAGTGGGGAGGGCCGCGGACGCCGCCGCCGCCAAGACGAGCGCGGCAAGGAACGCCGCTGCTCCGCACTTCAACGCGGCACCATGGGGTCGAGGCCCAGCTCGCGCATCCTGGCCACCGCGCCGAAGAGGTAGTCGTAACACTCGGCGTGGGTCTTCGCCTGGATCCAGTCTTTGCCCCAGACGTACACCCCGTGGCGGCGGACCAGCACAGCGTGGGCCCGCGGCCAGGCGCGGATGGCGTCCGAGAGCGAGTCCGCGAGATCGCACTCATGGGCTGTGTTCTCGATGATCGGCACCTCGAGGACGTCGTGGTAGCCGGTGCCCGCGATGCCCTTCATCATCTCGAGGTGGGTGCAGCGGAACGCGTCCTCCGGGCTGGTGAGCGTGGCGAGCAGCGCGTTCTGGCTGTGGCTGTGGAGCACGGCGCCGGCGTCGCGTAGCCGGAAGGCGGCGAGGAAGAGCGGGGCGCAAGCAGACAGGGTGAGCTTGGGATCGGCGGGGTGCTCGAGGATCTTTCCATCGAGGTCGACCGTGAAGAGGTCCTCGGCCTCGACCTGCTCCTTCTGGACGCCCGAGGGCGCCATGTATGCCATCTGCCCGTCGCGGATGGCGATGCCCCCGCCGGTGCCCGAGACCCAACCGAGCGTGTAGAACTGCTTGCACAGCGCCGAGATGCGCGCCTTGGGGTGAACGGAGGTCATGCGGTCGGTGTAGGTCATTTGGCTGTTATAGCCCCTCTGGAACCAAGGTTACTGGCAGCAATTGGGCAGCTGGTTCTGCGAGCCCACCACCGTGAGAGTGTATTTGCCGTAGTCGTAGTCATCCGTCGCGGTGGCGCCGTCGACGACGACGGTGTGCCACCCGGTGCTCGTGGCCGTATAGGTGAGCTTCTCGGTGCTCCCGTCGCCCTTGTCGTTCGCACACAGGTTCGGGTCGCCGCCGCTGTCGCAGACTGTGTCGTCGTAGACCTTGAGCATCAGGTCGAAGAACGATGACGTGGGATCGCCGGTGGCCTCGATGCTCTCGCCGGTCTCGAGCCAAAGCCTGTAGAACTGGTCGTTCTCCGCGTCCCAACAGTCCGAGGGTCCGAACAGCTCGGACGGCAGGTCGTCCTCGTTGCCGGCGCTGGTGGTGTCTCCTGAAACGACGGCGCCCCCCACGGTGAAGACCTGGGCGCGGCCGAGGACCCGCGCCGAGCCGCACTGGTTGGCGTTGGCGGCGTCCGTGGCGCAGCCCGGAAGCGTGCTGCAGACGTCGGCGCAGTCGCCTCCGACGCAGCTCTCACCTGCAGGGCAGTGGGCGTCTTCCAGGCAAACCACGCACCCGGAGCCCGCGCAGAAGGGCGTGGCCGAGGGGCAAGGGACGCATCCCGGGCCGCAGCTCTCGGCGGTGTTGCAGGGCACGCAGCTCCCCGACACGCACAACGCGCCCGAGCCGCAGGAGTCGCCGGCGCACCCGCACTTCCCGGACACGCACGAGGGGGTGGCGCCACCGCACGGCGTGCAGCTGGGGCCGCAGTGGGCGGGATCGCTGTTGGTGCACTGCACGCAGACCCCGGTCTCGCAGATCGCGCCCGCCGCGCAGGGCGCGCCGACGCCGCACTCCGCGCAGACTCCGGCCACGCACTGGAGGCCGGGCGCGCAGGCTGCGCACGACGGCCCGCACGCGGCGGCCGTAGCGCAGCTCTGACACTTGCCGCCCATACACTGGGCGCCGGCGCCGCACGAGTCGCCGAGGCACGCGCACTTGCCGCCGACGCACGCGGGGATCGCGCCGCCGCAGACCGTGCAAGAGGGGCCGCAGTGCGCCGGGTCGTTGTCTGAGCATCCCACGCACTTCCCGGCCTGGCAGGTGGCGCCGGCCGGGCAGGCCTTGCCCACGCCGCACTCGACGCAGGCGCCCGCGACGCATTGCGCGCCTGCCGCGCACGGCTCGCAGCCCGGGCCGCACGCAGCAGCCGTGTCACAGTCGGCGCAGACCCCCGAGACGCAGTGCTCGCCGGCAGCGCACCCCTTGGTGCCCTCGCAGCTGACACAGGCCGAGCCGGCGCCGTTGCACACCTGATCCTTCGCGGCGCAATCGATGCAAGCGGCGCCGCACTTGACGTCGCTCTTGCACGGGCTGCACGCGCCGCCGTTGCACCAGGCTCCGGAGCCGCAGCTGGTCGCGGTGCAGCCGCAGGTGCCGGCGACGCACAGCGGGCGGTCGGGCGGGCAGGCGCACTCGCCGCCCGCGTCGTCCGGCGGGGAAGCAACGTCAACCGGGGTGCTCGGCACGTCGACCGCGGGCGGCAGGTCGGCGGTGGTAGCGTCCTCGCCCGCTCGAGGGCCTTGGGGCGACACGTCGCTTGGCTGTGTGGTGTAGTCCGGCGGCTTGCTCGGCAGGCTCACGTCGAGCGCGCCGTTGTCGATCTCAGCGGGATCGCCGCCACACGCGGCGAGAAGAGCAAGTACGAGAGCTGGGCGGGCGAGGAGCACGGGCTGGATGATGCCGCGTCGACCGGCGCAAGGGAATCACCTTACGCCGCGCCGATGGGACTCACGGCGTTCCGCACACGCCGACGGTGCCGAACTCCGGCTGGATCGCCGTGCACGGCTCGCCTCCGCCGCAGTCCGCTGCTGAGCAGCAGAAGGGCAGGCACACGCCCGGCGAAGCGGTGCAGTGCAGCCCCGGCTGGCAGAAGGGGCCGGCCTCATTGCTACACGTGCCGCCGGCCGGAACGTCGTTCTCTGGCGGGAAGCACGTGGCGGCGCCCTCGGAGTTGATGTCGCAGGCTTCGCCGACCCCGGTGCAGCCTTCGTTGCTGAGGGGGTGACAGTTGACGGCGGCGAGGACGCACCCCGCCGGCAGTGAGACGGCGGCTCCGTCGGTCCCGTCGGTGCCGTCCGTGCCGTCGGCCGCGTCGGTGCCATCGGGTGACGTGTCGCAGGACAGGCCCTTGATCCAGGTCTCGAGCGTGGCGATCTGGCCCGCCGTGATCGTCTTGTCGCCGAGCGGCATCTTGCCGCCGGCGCCCGTGCCCTTGATCTTGGCGATCAGGTAGCTCGTGGCTGGGTTGCCCGGGACCACCAAGAGGCCGTCGCCGCCTTTGGCCGGCACCATGACCGTCTTCGCGATGAGCGTGGCAGCGTCGAGGGCCAGGCCCCCGCTGGTCCCGCCGCCCGTGTGACATCCCCCGCAGCTGTTCTGCAGGATTGTGGCGACCACTGGCGCGACCGTGCAGGTCCCCGGGATGATGCCATCTACCCCGTCTGCGGCGTCTGCGCCGTCAGTGGCGTTCGTGCCGTCAGCGGCGTTGGTGCCGTCGGTGCCGTCGGTGGCGTTGGTGCCGTCCGCAGTGCCGTCGGTGGTGTCGATGACCCCGTCTGTGCCGTCGGCGGCGTCGGTGGCGTCGGTGGCGTCACCGCTGTCGATGACCACACCATCGTCGGCCGCGTCGGTGGCGTCGATGGCGTCCGTTGCGACGGTGGCGTCGGTGGCGTCCGTGGCATCGGTGGCGTCGGTCTTGTTCTTCCCTCCGCCGCGGCGGGCCGTGCAACCGACCACGACCGATAGAGAGATCAGCGCGATGGTGGCGCGGGCGGAGAGAGCGACGGACTTCCGGAGCATGGAGACCCCCCTCACGGGTTCGAACAGGCGGCGACGAAGGATGCACAGACGCCTTCCTGCGCCTCGGCGTAGCACGCATCGGCCGAACCCGGTGGGCACGTGGCCGAGAGGCACTTCTGGATCTCGCCGAGCGCCTGCGCGCTCTCCGGGCTCGCGTCTTGGAAGCAGGCCTCCTGGCAGGGCGCGGTGGGGCAGTCGCCGAGGCAGGTGTTGAGCTCTACGCAACCGCCCGTGCCCTCGGCGAAGCACGCGTAGAGCGGCCCCGCGCAGTTCGAGTTAACGCACTCCGCCAAGATGGTCTGGTCCGTGATGCCCCCGCATATGGAGTTCTGGCACTGCACGAAATCGAGGAAACGAGGCGCCGCGTCCTCGGCGCCCTGAGACACACAGCCCTGTGCGCACGCGGCGTTCTCCCCGCAGTCGCCCACGCACTCGAGGATCCCGACGCACGTCAGGAGGGCCCCGTCGGTTGCGTCTGCGCCGTCAGCGGCGTCGGTGGCGTCGACTCCGTCTGCGGCGTCGGTGGCGTCGACACCGTCTGCTGCGTCGGTCGCATCTGCTGCGTCGGTTGCGTCTTGCCCATCAACGGCGTCCGCTGCATCGGTAGCGTCGTTGCCGTCGATCCCGTCCGCAGCATCGGCGGCGTCCGTAGCTTCGGCTGCGTCCGCTGCGTCCGCGGCCTCGGCGGCGTCCGTGGCATCCGACGCGTCACTGGTATCGGATGCGACCGCGCCGTCGACGGCGTCCGTCGCCGTGCCGTCGGCCGCGTCTGCGCCGTCAGCGGTGCTCACGTCGGTTGCATCGGCGGCATCGGTGCCTTCAGTTGCCGTGGTGCCGTCCGTTGCGTCCGTGCCGTCGCTCTTCTTGCTACCGCGCCGCTTCGACTCGCAGGACGCCACGAGCACTGCCAGCACACTCATCACAACCAGAGATAGTCTCATCACCGCTCCTGGAGGGGCCGTCGAACCGCGGCGCGAGGATGCTGATCGCATGGAGAAAAGCAAACGGAACCTGCGCTCCGCGACTGCACCTGGCCGCGGGTCGCGCGGTCAGCCGAGCCGCAGCTCGAGGAGCCGCGGGCGGACCCGGGTCGCGATCGCGTGCTCGAGCACGAGCGCCTCTCGAATTTCGCTGAAGAGGCCGAGATCAGCGAGCTCGGGCTCTAGGTGATGCGAGAGTCGCCTCTCCTCCGTCGGGAGCGGGTCCAGTACCTGCGCGATCATCGCCTCGTGATCCATGAGCGCGCGCCGCGCCACCAGCCGCGCAAGCTCGAAGCCGTCTTCGTCGAAGCGCCGCAGCGAGGCCCGAACGTATGCCCAGCCGTAGTCTCGGTGCTCGCCCTCGTTCTCGAGCGTGGCGCCCAGGACCCGCGAGATCACCGGGTGCCGACACCGCGCGTGCAGGTCTTCTATCAATGCGACCGAGAGGGTCTCGCTGACCCCGAGCATCCCCACCGCGGTCGCGAGCGCTCGTCCCGCCGCCGGAAGCGCCTGAAACTCCGGGGACGGGAGCTCCTCGGGTGGGTCCGGCAGCTCGGGGGTGCCGCCGAGCCCCTCGACCACTGCGGCGCACAACGCCGTGTGGCGCAGCTCGTCCTCGACGGCCTCCGCCGCTCCCGCCCAGACCTCCATGGGATCGCCCGCTGCCAGCGTCTCTGAGAGGAACCGCGTCAAGGTCTGCGCCGAACGGAACTCGGTCTTCACCCGCCACGACCAGACCTCGAGCGCCCGAAGACGCAGGTCCGGTGTGAGGCTCTCATCGCGTAGCGGGGAGCAGTCGAGCTCGAGGCCCACGAGCTTCTCGTGCATCGCGGCGAAGGGCGCCCCCGCGTGCTGGATAGGGCGGCTCACGCGCTCCCCTGGGCCGACGGTCGGCGGCTGGGCCTCAACGCTCGTCCCACTTCCACTGGCCGCCTTCGCGAACGAGACGGACAGCGGTCACGTGCTCCTGGCCGTTGAGCGCAAGCTTCACCATGACTTTGGCGGTCTCGCCCTCCACCACGGTCTCGGCCACCTGGAGGCGGGTGGCGCCCAGCACCTCCGCGCGCCACAAGGCGAACCAGCCCTCGTTGAGGCTCCCGCGACGACCGGCGGACAGGTTGGCTTCGACCGCGCTCCAGTCCTCGGCGCGAAAGCCGTCGATGGTCGCGCGGACCACGGCCGCGGGCTCTGCGGCCTCTGCGGCCTCCACGGCCACGGCGGGCGCCGCACCCCCGGCGGTGGCGCAGCCAGCGGCCGCGCTCAGAAGACAAGCGAATAGAACCGGTCGCATCGTAATCAAGAGGTCCTCCTCATCTGGGGGTCTGGTGTTCGTCCCCACGGCTCGCTGTTCGGCCGGACTTCCAGCCCGGCCGCCCGGGGGTCTGGGGGTCGTCCCCTCGGCTCGCTGTTCGGCCGGACTTCCAGCCCGGCCGCCCGGGGGTCTGGGGGTCGTCCCCTCGGCTCGCTGTTCGGCCGGACTTCCAGCCCGGCCGCCCG